>Ga0206936_1063_pt1 | contig 33613 bp, 28 predicted proteins | sample Alteio_BWOrgHeat_14_FD_152922 | JGI IMG/M metagenome (GOLD analysis project Ga0206936, IMG submission 152922) | Enriched cells from forest soil in Barre Woods Harvard Forest LTER site, Petersham, Massachusetts, United States -... | ecosystem: Environmental > Terrestrial > Soil > Temperate forest >... | reverse complement strand
CAGCCCTGCTTGCAGCGCTGGCGGGCCGGCCCGGGCTGGGGACTCTTGGAGCGCTTGCCGGAGGATTGCTGGGCGGAGGGGGGAACGCAGCGTTGTTCATCGATCTGCTGCGCAGCGGCACTATCGCCGGACACCTGATCGACAGGTTTAATCTGCAGCACATTTATCACAAGCGCTATCGCGTTGATACGGCGAAGTACCTGGCGCATCACACCGTGATCGTGGACGACAAGAAGAGCGGCGTTATTACTCTGACGGTGACTGATACGGATCCTGTACGTGCTCGTGATATTGCGCAGGGTTATCTGGATGAACTCAATCAACTCGTTAATCACACGAACACGTCATCTGCACATCAGGAACGCTTGTTTATCGAGAAGAGGCTGCAGGGCGTTCAGGCAGATCTTGAAAAGGCACAACAGCGGTTAGGAGATTTCTCGAGCACACACTCGGCCATCGATATCAAAGAACAGGGTCGCGCGATGGTCGACGCGGCCTCACGATTGCAGGCGCAATTGATTCTGGAGCAATCAGGCCTGGACTCGTTGCGGCAAGTTTATGGCGATGACAATGTGAGGGTGCGTTCGGCTCGTGCTCGCATCGCTGATCTTCAGGCGGAAGTGACCAAGATGAGCGGGTCATCCAAACCGCTGGCTGCGGATGATAACGACGCTCCCGAGAGCGCACCGGGTAGCTCACACGACGAGCTTTATCCGCCGCTGCGCCAATTGCCGCGCCTGGCTGTGCCTTATGCAGATTTATATCGCGAGGTGAGGGTTCAGGAGACGGTCTATGAACTGCTGACGCAACAGTACGAGCTGGCGCGCATACAGGAGGCGAAAGATGTGCCAGTCGTGAGTGTGATCGACGCGCCGGGAGTGGCGGAGAAAAAGTCATTTCCTCCGAGACTATTGCTGGCTCTTTCGCTCACGATTGCCGCAGTCGTGGTCACTTCCGCATTGCTGCTCATTCAACATCACTGGCTGCTGGTGGATCAGAGAGACCCGCGCAGGTTGCTCGTGAAACGGATCGGCGGGGACGTGGAGCAGAGAGTGATCCGCTGGATTCCGCGAAAGAGAGGTGTCGGATGACAACAGGCCGTCACAGTTGGGGAAGTGAAATCGCGGATGTTGATGCTCTTGCACAAGGAAGTGATATGCGATGCATGCGAGAGGTGGTGGCATGAAGATTCTGATCGCCATGGCATCGAGCTCCGGTCAGCTTTCGGGTGTGCAGCGGCATGCCATCAATCTCGCTCGCTGCCTGCTTACTCGGGATGAAGTTGCGGAGGTGCATCTGGTTGCCGCGCCGTGGCAGCAGGAGTTTGTTTACGATTCCACACCACGTGGTGATCGACGGCTTCGCGTGCAGGTTGCGCCTATCGGCAACCATACGCTAAGCCGCAATCTATGGTTCTATGCGCAATTGCCGAAGTTAGCAACGAGGCTTGAAGTCAACGTAGTTCATCTTGCGTATCCTGTTCCGGTGAAGATGGCTGGATTTCATTGCCCCACGGTAGTCAGTCTTCACGACCTGTATCCATACGACATTCCTGAAAATTTTGGGTTCCCGAAGGTAATGGTCAACCGGGCAATACTGCGGCATTGCCTACGTGCTGTTGATGCAATCGCGTGCGTCTCTCAAAGTACATTTGAGGGGCTGAAGGTCAGAGAGCCAAGACTTGCAGAGAAGAAAGCCAGGGTTATCTATAACTCTGTTGAGCCGCCAATGGAGCCGCTCATTGCTGTGCCGGAAGTTCAAGGCGTGCCGTTTCTGCTTTGCGTTGCACAGCATCGTCGCAACAAGAATATTCTGCTTGCTCTTCGCGTCTTCGAACGGTTGTTGCGAGCGGGACGGCTTGATCCGGGAACACGTCTGCTCATCGTGGGCATTCCAGGGCCCGAAACGCGTGTCATTCGAGACTTTCTTGCGCTCACGGGGCTGACAAAATCCGTTTTGCTCATGAATGGAATTTTGGATGCGCAACTGCAGTGGTGTTATCGAAACTGCCGCCTGCTGTTTGCGCCTTCCAGCATCGAAGGATTTGGCTTGCCTGTGGCCGAGGCTTTACAGGCCGGCTGCCGCGTTGTCTGCTCGGATATTTCTGCGTTCAGGGAACTGAAGAACGATGCTTGCTGTTATGTGCCGCTTGGACCCCAGGAGGGTGAGAGATTCGCTGAGGCAATCCAGAGCGTGTTCCACCAGGCACCTCCGGCGCCGATAGTGTTGCCGCAGTTGTCGGGAAGAGTCATCGCAGACGAGTATGTTCGCCTCTACCGGTCGCTGCTACCCGCGCAGGTGGTGAGTGAAGAAACGTGCCGTGGTCCGATCATTTCTGCAGGGGAAAGGCAACGTCTCTGATGAATGTTAACCCAAACCGCAAGACAGTCAAAGTCGTCGGAATTCCCGTAGATCCTCTGGATATGGAGAGGACTATTGCGTATATCGCGGAGCAAGTTGAAGCACGCCGTAAGGGCTACATTTGCCTCATCGGTGTGCATGGAATTATGGAGGCGCAGCGCGACCCAGAACTGGCGCAGATCTATGCGCGCGCAGATCTGATGGTGCCGGACGGTATGCCAACCGTGTGGTTAGGCCACGCGCAGGGCTTCAGCGAGATGCAGAGAGTCGCCGGCCCCGACCTTATGCTGGAAGTTTTTCGCCGCAAGGAACTTGCAAATGCTACACACTTTTTGTATGGCGGCAAGAATGGCGTCGCTGAAGAACTGCGCGACAGACTGACACGACGCTTTCCATGGGTGCGTATTGCGGGCACTTATACGCCGCCGTTCCGAGACTTGACGGATGATGAGGAGCAATCTCTGGCGGCACAGATTCAGCAGATCAAGCCGGACTTTCTGTGGGTTGGCATCAGCACGCCCAAGCAGGAACGATTCATGATCCGGTTCCTTCCTCTACTGGAGTCAACGATGATGTTTGGAGTAGGTGCAGCTTTTGACTTCCATACGGGTCGTATCAAAGATTCGCCGCAATGGGTAAAGCGAGCCGGGTTGCAGTGGCTGCACAGACTGATTCAGGACCCGCGGCATCTTCTGTGGCGTTATGCGCGCAACAATTCCGCGTTCCTATGGCATATTGCGTTGCAACTCACGGGGCTGAGGGAGTATCCGCCGGCGGAGGTTGATCAGCGGTTCTCGGTGCGTGTGCGAACCGCGACCGATCAATAGGAGATCAATAATCTTCGTTCCGATGGCAGCGGCTACAGCGCGAGCGGTAGTGATAGCTGCTGCGCACATTGACAGCATAGGGTATCGCCAGCAAAATTAGACATTGTCTTTCGACGAAATAGTCTGGCATGGCAGAGATTACATCCCTTCAACACGCAATCGAGCATCTGGTTCATGACGGTGACTTTGTCGCCCTGGAGGGATTTACTCATCTGATTCCGTTTGCGGCCGGACATGAAATTATTCGGCAACGAAAATCGGGACTTACATTGGTGAGGATGACGCCCGATCTTATCTATGACCAATTGATTGGCGCCGGTTGTGCTCGCAAGCTCATCTTCTCGTGGGGCGGCAATCCAGGAGTTGGTTCTCTGCATCGCTTTCGAGACGCGGTCGAGGCCGGCTGGCCCGTCCAATTGGAGATTGAGGAGCGCTCACATGCCGACCTGGCGAATGCTTATGTGGCGGGCGCCTCCAATCTCCCGTTTGCAGTGATGCGCGGATATGCAGGCTGCGACCTGCCTACCCACAATCTCAAGATCCGGACGATCACGTGTCCTTTCACGGGGGAGCAACTGGCGGCGGTGCCTGCTGTTCGCCCTGATGTTACGGTGATTCACGCTCAAAAGGCGGATCGCAGATGCAACGTTTTGCTGTGGGGAATTCTTGGTGTGCAGAAAGAGGCTGTGCTGGCGGCAAGACGCGTGATTGTGACGGTTGAAGAGATTGTGGATACGCTCGACGACTGGCCGAATGCATGTATTCTGCCCGGGTGGGTTATCGATGCTGTCTGTGAAGTTCCGCGTGGCGCGACGCCGTCCTATGCGCATGGCTACTATGCGCGCGACAACTATTTTTATCGCGCATGGGATGGCATCAGCCGGAGCCGCGAATCTTTCGTTGAGTGGGTGGAACGGCATATTCATGAGGTGGCGACGTTCAGCGAATATCTATCGATATTAGACGCGGAGTCTGCGAAAGGAACGAGATGAAGGATAGCCTTTCGCAGTCAACTACGGTTGAAAGGATGACCATCGCATCGTCGCGTTTGCTACGTGATGGACAAGTGTGTTTTGTGGGCATCGGCCTTCCCTCGACGGCTGCAAATCTTGCACGGCTGACGCACGCGCCCAACGTCGTGCTGATCTATGAAAGCGGACCCATTGGCGCCAGGCCTCATGTGTTGCCTCTTTCGATTGGAGATGGAGATCTGGCCGAGACTGCCGACACCGTCGTCTCGACGCCTGAGATTTTCAGGTATTGGCTGCAGGGAGGAAGGATCGATATCGGCTTTTTGGGGGCTGCGCAGATCGATCGCTTTGCAAACATCAACACCACGGTTATTGGGAAGTATTCGAAGCCGAAGATACGGCTTCCCGGCGCGGGGGGCGCTCCGGAGATTGCAGGCTCTGCGAAGGAATTGCTCATTATTCTTCGCCAGAGCCCACGTGCGTTTGTGGAGAAGCTTGATTTTGTAACTTCTGTGGGATTCGGAGAAGGCGGTGATCATCGCGAACGCCTTGGACTGCCTGGACACGGTCCTCGCGCCGTTGTTACGGATCTTTGCATCATGGAGCCCGAGGCCACGACCAGAGAACTTACCGTCACATGGCTATACGAAGGCGTCAGCCGCGACCAGGTTATTGCTGCGACCGGTTGGCCTGTCCGATTTGCGGCAGATGTTTCCGTGCTCGGATCTGCGACTGAAACGGAGTTGGCAACTCTGCGCGATCTGCAGCATCGAACGAATGTCGCGCATGGCGGCATGATCGGGGAGGCGAGTTGAACCGCGACGTTTTTGTTTGCGATGCTGTTCGCACGCCGATCGGACGATTCGGAGGAGCCCTTTCGTCTATTCGCGCTGATGACCTTGCGGCAATTCCGATTCGGGCGCTAATGGATCGCAATCGTTCGGTTGACTGGAATGCGCTTGATGAAGTGATGCTTGGTTGCGCGAACCAGGCTGGCGAAGATAACCGCAATGTTGCTCGAATGGCGGCGCTTCTTTCCGGCCTTCCTGTTTCGATCCCAGGCGTGACTATCAACAGATTATGCGCTTCGGGCATGGACGCCGTTGGAACCGCAGCACGGGCGATTGCGAATGGCGAGGCTGAACTGATCATCGCAGGCGGAGTGGAATCGATGAGCCGCGCGCCGTTTGTGATGGCGAAGGCGGAGACGGCGTTTCAGCGAACGGCTGCGTTACAGGATACAACCATGGGATGGCGTTTTGTTAATCCCAGGATGGAAGAAGCATACGGCGTCGACACGATGCTGGAGACCGCTGAAAACATAGCCAACGAAGAGTCAGTTTCGCGCGCGGATCAGGATGCGTTCGCATGGCGAAGCCAGATGAGGGCTGCTGCGGCGCAAGAGGCAGGCTATTTCGCGGAAGAGATTGTTCCCGTCCCGACACAACAGAAGAAGTCCACCGTGATTGTCGCTAAGGACGAGCATCCGCGCGCTGATACAACTGTCGAGGGCTTAGCCGGACTGCGTCCTGTGCATAAGAACGGGACGGCCACAGCGGGAAATGCAGCGGGCATCAATGATGGCGCCGCGGCGATGATGCTGGCGTCATCGTCGGCAGCTGAGAAGTACGGGCTGCATCCGCGTGCACGTATTCTTGGCATGGCTACAGCAGGTGTGCCGCCGCGAATTATGGGGATTGGTCCGGTGCCTGCTACGCAGAAGCTGCTTGCGCGTCTTGAAATGACGCTGGATCAATTCGGAGTGATTGAACTCAATGAAGCTTTTGCCAGCCAGTGCCTTGCGTGCCTGCGGCATCTTGGAATACCTGATGATGCGCCTTATGTGAATCCTAATGGCGGCGCGGTCGCGCTGGGACACCCGCTTGGAATGAGCGGGGCGCGCCTTGTGATAACAGCTGTGCATGAACTGGAACGAAGCGAAAAACGATACGGACTGGCGACGATGTGCGTCGGAGTTGGCCAGGGCGTCGCAATCGCAGTGGAGCGTATCGCGTAGGTCGAGTCGTCAAGCATTTTTGTGCGCGCGCTGTTAGTGCCTGAAGCTGTATTCTTCTCGTGTTGTCGGACAATTTATGATTCCCAGTTCTCCAAGCCAGATGCGTGATTGGATGTATGATCCGCTCTTCACAACTCCAGAGATGGCGGAAGTGTTCTCAGGTCCGGGACTTGTCAGGCAGATGCTCCGTTTCGAATGGGCACTTGCCCTGGCACTGGAGCGGAATCAGGTAATTCCTGAAGGCGTTGCGGCTGCCGTTCACACGATCGCTGAGGTTGATCTCGATCTCGAGAAGATCGCGCGGAAAGCGGTGGACGCGGGCAACCTCGCGATTCCATTTGTGTCGAGCCTCACATCCCGTGTTGCAGAACAGAGCGCGTCGCTTGCTGAATATGTTCATTACGGAGCAACCAGCCAGGATGTGCTGGATACTGCGATGGTGCTGCAGGCTCGCGAAGGCTTGACTTTTCTTCAACACGATCTGGGAGAAATCTGTAACACGCTTGTTCCGCTCATTAGCAATCACAGATCCACGATGTTGCCGGGGCGGACATGGCTGCAACAGGGACCTCCGGTTACCTTAGGACTCAAGCTTGCGGGTTGGCTCGATGCGCTCCAGCGCCATAGAGATCGTCTTCAAGAGGTACGTGCGCGTTGTATCGTGCTGCAATTTGGAGGCGCTGTTGGCACTCTGGCGGCGCTAGGAGATTCGGGACCTGCAGTATCACGAGATATTGCGAGAATTATCGAACTACCTGAGCCTTCTATGCCTTGGCACACACACCGCGATCGTGTTGTCGAACTTGCGAGCACGCTGGGTATGATTGCGGGAACGCTTGGGAAGATTGCAAGAGATGTGTCGCTGCTCATGCAAACTGAGATTAGGGAAGCTTTTGAGCCTGCTGGGGAAGGGCGCGGTGGTTCCAGTACGATGCCGCACAAGAGAAATCCTGTCTTATGCAGCATCATGCTAGCTGCAGCTATGCGTGCGCCTGGTCTTGTGGCGACGATGCTGTCGTCTATGGTGCAGGAGCATGAGCGGGGCCTCGGCGGGTGGCAGGCCGAGTGGGAGTCTTTGCCTGAATTGTTTCGCTTAACCGCGGGCTCTGTTCACAGTGCCCGCCAACTGATCTCGGACATCGTGATAGATGCGGACATGATGCGTGGGCATCTCGACACGAACGGTAAAATTGCGCTCTCGGAAGCGGTTTCATTTGCGCTCGCTGCGAAGGTCGGCAAGCGGAATGCTCACAGCCTTCTTGAACAGATCACGCATACCGCGATGGAGCGGAAGGTTTCTCTACGCGAGGCTTTGATTGATTCGCCGGGTATTCGCGAGCAGCTTTCGATTGAAGAGGTCGACGAAGCCCTTGATGCTCAAAAATATTTGGGGTCTTCCGAGATTTATATCGCGAACGTGCTTGCGAAAGAGGAGCAGGGCTGATGCCACACTTTGCCAATGGGAATGTCTCGGTGCACTACGAGCGCAGTGGTGTCCAAGGCGCACCGGCATTGGTGCTTTCGAGTTCTCTGGGTACTACGGCGGAGTTATGGAAGCCGCAGTTGCCGGCTTTTGAGCAGCGCTATGACGTGATTCGATACGACATGCGCGGTCATGGCGCCAGTTCAGTGCCGGCGGGTCCATACTCTGTCGAACAGCTCAGTCGTGATGTTCTTGGATTGATCAACGAACTTCAATTGGCTGACGTAGCTTTTTGTGGTATCTCGATCGGCGGCGCGATCGGGCAATGGCTGGCGATCCATGCTCAGGAAAGTTTTCGCGCGTTCATTCTTTCCAATACAGCGGCCAAGATCGGTACACTTGAAAACTGGAAGATACGAATCGATACGGTACAGCAGGAGGGAATGAGCGCGGTCGCCGACAGGATTCTTCAAGGCTGGTTCACGTCCCCGTATCGCGAAGCGAATCCGGAGACTGTAGACCGCATGCGCGCGATGCTGACGCAGTGTGATCCCGCGGGATATGTGTCGACTTGTGCAGCTGTCCGCGATGTCGACCTGCGTGATGCCGTTTACCAGATTCGTAAACCTGTCTGCATTCTCGCCGGCAAGCACGATCTCTCGACGACGATTGAGGACGCGCAATTTCTTCATCGTGCTATCGAGGGCTCGAAGCTGGTTGAACTTCCTGCGGCGCATATCTCCAATATCGAGGCGTCCACACAATTTACGGCGGCAGTGCTTGATTTCCTTAAGGAGCAGGATTCCCATGGATGACCAGAAACGATGGGAGCAAGGTTTCATTGTCCGAAGGGCTGTTCTGGGGTCTGCTCATGTAGATAAGGCCGAAGCCGGCAAAACGTCGTTCGATGCCGACTTCCAGGACTTCATCACACGTTATGCCTGGGGTGAGGTCTGGTCACGGGAGGGACTTTCGCTGCACACGCGTAGCCTGATTACGGTCTCGATGCTCATAGCTCTCAATCGCGTGGAAGAACTGCGCATGCATTTCGCTGTTGCATTGAACAATGGCGTTACCTCGGATGAATTGAAGGAGGTTATTCTTCACAGTGGGCTGTACTGCGGCCTTCCTGCGGCGAATGCTGCGTATCATCTCGCAGCGGAAGTGCTGGCGGAGCGCTCGTGAGGAGACGGACTTGTCTTTCGGTGGATTGTATACTCCAGGTATCAAAAGTACTTGATCGCAAAGGCTGAAAATGAGCTTAGTGACGGCTTATCGTAGAGTCCGCGTTGGAACCCAACCCGAGTACCTTCACCCTACCTACATATCGTCATTCAAGAGGGCGCCGACGCAGGCTCCTGTTGCGATTCCTCAGACGCTGTCGGAGATTACGGGGCCGACGTTCACGCGCGAGGATGTGATAGACGGGGCATACGATCTGACGAGGCAGCATCACGGCAAACCGCTTGGCGAGCGAATCGTGGTGAGTGGACAAGTGATGGATGAGGATGGCCGGCCGGTCTCGCATTCATTAATTGAGATATGGCAGGCTAACGCAGCGGGGCGCTATCTGCATAAGCGTGATCAACACAATGCCCCGCTCGATCCGAATTTCACTGGCGAAGGCCACACGTTGACGGACGATGAAGGGCGGTATCGCTTTGTGACGATTCGCCCGGGTGAGTACCCGTGGGGTAATCACTATAATGCGTGGCGACCGGCGCATATTCACTTCTCTCTCTTTGGACCTGCATTTGCGACGCGGCTTGTTACCCAGATGTATTTTCCGGGTGACCCGCTGTTGGAGTTTGATCCTATTTTCAATTGCACAGCAGATGAGGGAGCACGCAGCAGGCTGATATCGAGATTCGATTGGGAGACAACCATTCCGCATGAAGCACTGGGTTACACATTTGACATAGTTCTTCGCGGACGCGACTCGACTCCGATGGAAGAAAGACATCATCATCCAGGATTGAATCGATGACTCTGCGTGCAACAACGTGGCAAACTGTCGGTCCCTTCTTCAGCATTGGACTGGGGCGACGGTACAGGTCTGAGTTGGCGGGCGAAGGGATGGAAGACGAGGCCGTGCCGGGTGAGCACGTATGTGTGCACGGGCGTGTGCTCGATGGAGATTTGCTTCCTGTTCCAGATGCAATACTTGAGATATGGCAGGCTGATGCGGCGGGCAGATACGCAAATCCGGAAGTTGAGTCACAAAGGCTCGCGGGGAGATGCTTTACAGGGTACGGGCGGGTAGCAACGGATGACGATGGGCGCTTTAACTTTTCGACGATCAAGCCGGGTGCGGTGGCTGGACCAGAGGGTGCGCTCCAGGCTCCGCATGCAGTAGTGGGCGTGATGATGCGCGGGCTGTTGCGGCGTTTGGTGACGCGCATGTATTTTACCGATGAGCGGTTGAATTCAACTGACGTGATTCTGCAGTTGATTGCGCTGGAGCGACGGAGGACCTTACTGCTCACTCCGGAGCCGAATCGACCCGGACATTACACATGGGATATTCATTTGCAAGGGCCGGACGAAACTGTTTTCTTTGATTTCTGACAACGGTCCTGCTGCCTCGCATGAAGCACTGCGGAGAAGGCTTTGCGTACACAGGTAGGGATCGTTGGGGCCGGACCTGCAGGGTTGATGCTGGGCCATCTGTTGCATCTTTACGGTATTGAGTCGGTCGTGGTTGAGACGCGACCGCGACAGTACATTGAAGAGCGTGTGCGCGCGGGCGTGCTTGAGCAGGGCACGGTCGATCTCATGAATCGGACCGGTGTCGGCGAACGGATGCGCAGGGAAGGACTGTTGCACGATGGGATCGATATTGGCTTTCGAGGACATCGTCATCGCATTGATATTCGCGAACTGACCGGCAATGCCATCACTGTGTATGCGCAACATGAAGTGGTAAAGGATCTGGTTGCAGCGCGAATTGCTGCAGGAGAGCCTGTCGTCTTTGAGGCTGACCATGTAGCGATCGCAGACCTGGACTCTGATCGTCCGGTGTTACGCTTCTCATCGAACGGAATCGCTACGGAGCTGCGCTGCGATTTTATAGCTGGATGTGACGGTTTTCATGGGATCTGCCGCCCCTCGATGCCCGAAGGCGTGTTGACTGCGTTTGAACGCAGTTATTCCTTCGGATGGCTTGGGATTCTTGCCGAGGCGGCACCCTCGCACAATGAGCTTGTGTATATGCAGCATCAGCGTGGCTTCGCGCTCTTCAGCATGCGTTCACCAAAGATTACGCGACTGTATCTTCAGTGCAATCCGCAGGAAGATATCAACGATTGGTCTGACGATCGAATATGGGCTGAATTGTTGCTTCGACTTAAGAGCTCAGACGGATGGAAGCCAAACCTGGGGCCGATTCTGCAAAAGAGTGTTACTCCCATGCGGAGTTTTGTGGTTGAGCCGATGCATTATGGCAGCCTGTTTCTGGTGGGAGATTCAGCTCATATTGTGCCGCCAACAGGCGCAAAGGGAATGAACCTTGCGATTTCTGATGCCCGGGTGCTGGCCTATGGTTTGGCTGCGTATTACAAGGGCGGGGAGAAGGAATTTCTTGCCAGATATTCGGAGATTTGCCTGCGGCGTGTCTGGAAGATTCAACGCTTTTCGTGGTGGATGACCTCTGTGCTGCATCGCTTTCCAGATGCAAATTCATTTGATCTTCGACGTCAGGAGGCGGAATTGGATTATCTGACCAGTTCGACAGCGGCGATGAAGTCTCTAGCAGAGAATTATGCAGGTCTGCCGCTTGAATGTGAAGATGAATGGACGAAGTAATGCGGATAGAAGTCAACAGATGAAGTGATATTGGCATCCTACCTGCTGGAGACTACGTGAGCTGCTATGCCTATAGTTCTTGCTTTCAACCCGGGCAGTAATTCGTTGAAGTTCGAGGTGGTTGAGGTTCATGAGAACCAGCGCTATGCGTGTGAAGCGAAGGGTCTATTGAGTGGCACGATCGATGACGTTGGTAAGGGCGGCCACGTCGAGATTTCGCGCAACGGTGAAACGGTTTACACGAGCGACAAAAAGATTAGCGACTTCATCGAAGGTACTACGCAGGTGCTCGAAGTACTGAAGGACACGAAATTCGCGTCGCAACTTCACATTCCCGCTGTTGACCTGTTTGCGATTAGAGTTGTTCACGGTGGCGATTTGTATCGGACCGCTGTGCGGTTCGACAAGAAGGTGCGACGCGACATCGAGACACGAGAGAAGCTGGCGCCCCTGCACAATGCGAACGCGATTCGGATTGCGGATGTGCTGGAGAAGAATTCTTCACAGGTTCCGATTGCAGTGGCTTTCGATACGGCGTTTCATCATACGATTCCTGAAATCGCATGGCGCTATCCGCTTCCGCGTGATGTTGCGGATCGATACGGAATTCGCAAATTTGGGTTTCACGGGTTGTCGCATCGTTACATGCTGGAACGTTATGCGTTCCTGACTGGTCGGCCCATTAGGGAAGTTTTAGCAGTGACGTTGCATCTCGAGGGTGGGTCGTCCGCTGCGGCTATTAAGAACGGAGAATCTGTCGATACATCGATGGGCTTTACTCCTCTTGAGGGATTGATGATGGGGACGCGGAGCGGAAACATCGATCCTGCGATTGTAACTTTTCTGATCGAAGAAGCAGGCATGAGCTCTGAGAAGGTGCAGGAACTTCTCGAGAAGCAGTCGGGGCTTCTGGGTGTTTCAGGAGTGACTCTCGATACGCGGATTCTGCGCAAGCGGGACGATGAGCCTTCGCGGCAGGCGATCGATATGTTCGGCTATCGCGTACGGCAGTTTGTAGGAGCGTATCTCGCAGTGCTTCAACATGCAGAGGTGGTTATTTTCGGCGGAGGCATTGGAGAAAACACCCCTGAGGTCAGGACCAAAGTATGTGAGGGGCTTGTCGGATGGGGAATGGATTTGGATACCGATCTAAACGAGACGACTATGCACGGAGACAAAGAGATAACGAAGAGATCGTCGAAGCTGGCCGCCTGGGTAATCCACTCGGAAGAAGGGCTGCAGCTTGCGCATGAATGTGCCCAGATCGAATTGACCTAGAGACCTTCGACGAGGCGGTTCATGTTTTCTTCCTGCTGCTCGATGGACTCGATAAGTCTGAACTGCGTACGGCAACGATCGAGATTGTGGCCTTCGCGGTGGACTTTGTAGTAGGTGTCTCCAGCGAGATAGTCGGTAAGAAAACGGATGCCCATCTCAAAGGTGATGAGCTTTCCAGAGAAGGCGAGATGCTGTTTCTCTGCTTTCGCCAGGAATTCTGCAGCTGAAGACAGGTAGCCGCGCGCAAGCGCTTCAAACATGGGAAATTGCATTATGACTTTTGAAAGATCCCGCTCATCTTCGGCAGTGGGACTCGTTGTAGTGCGCACCATGTCTCCGAAATCATAAAGCGCCAGTCCAGGCATTACCGTGTCGAGGTCGATGACGCAGATACCTTCGCCGGTACTGTCATCGAGCATGACGTTATTGAGCTTTGTGTCGTTGTGAGTGACGCGCTCTGGCATACCTGCGTCGAGAAGCACGCTCGTGATGGATTGACGCGCCAAAGCGAATTCTATCTCGGGTTGCGCGAGAACAGCGCGGCCCACGGTGTCCTTTGCCAGAGCCTGCTCGAATGCCTTGAATCGTTTCGGCGTGTGATGAAAATCGGGGATGGTATCGTGCAGCCGTGGAGCAGGCACGTCAGCGAGTATTTGTTGAAATGCACCGAAAGCTTTGGCTGCCTGAAAGGCCTGGTTCGTTGATGTGACGGAGTCGTAGGTGCGGGCGTTCTCGATGAATCGATAGGCTCGCCAATAGTTGCCGTCGGCGTCTACGTGCCAGAGCATGTCGTTGCGAGTTGCGATCAGAGTAAGAACGCGACGGTCGGCGTCGGGTTCGCTGGCGACGCGCGAGCCGATGTGCGATGTGACGCGATGAATGTTTTCCATGAGCGCGGCGGGATTTGTGAAGACTCGACGATTGATTCGCTGAAAGATGAATCGGCGCTCGACCTCTTGCTGAAGGAATACGACGCACCATGTGTCGTTGATGTGGCCACTGCCGTAGGGAATGCTGCTGAGGAAGTTGCCATCGATTTGAAACTCAGCTGCGATAGTGGCGAGATCGTGGCCTTGGATCATGCCCAGAGTCTCCGCGGATAGGAGCCATCATTGATGAGATTGGATATGTCTTTGATCACTCGTGGCAGGTCCTCGCGGTAAGTGACGCCAAACCAGGAGTCTTGTGAGGGCAATACTTTTATTCTCGCGCGCCTGTCTACTACGAGATCGTTGATCGCGCTCGGGAGGTAGCATTCCGCCTGCAGGTCATTGCCGCTGCTTTCGAGGAAGTGCTGAAAGCGTTCGCGCAGTTGTTGGAATACGGCTGGAGTAAATCCCCACATGTTCATGGAGACGAGTTCGTTGCCAGAGAGTTCGATCGTGCGGCCAGAATCGCCGGTGCTGAATATCTTTCCTTCAGGATTGCGTTCGCTTTCACGGTTGCGTTCGATCTTAGTCAGTTCTACAACTCCCTGAAGGAACCCCTCGCTGGTGACACTGCACACGCCACGCGAGACAGGCCCGAATTCAGACAGCGTGTTGCGCAAGACGAAGCCGATCATTGCGTAATCAGAGGCGCCGGACTGCAGATGCGCGGCGAGAGAACGAAAGCCCGTGGCTCCGTAATAATCATCAGCGTTGATGACTGCGAACGGTGCCGTGATGGCGTTGGCGGCCATGAGCACCGCGTGTACAGTGCCCCAAGGTTTGGTCCGGCCAGGAGGTAGGAAGAACGCGGGCGGCAGGTTGTCGAGTTCCTGAAATACGTACTCGACCGCAATCTGTTTTTCGAAGCGGGCTCCGATGATTTCCCTGAATGGCTGCTCGATTTCTTTTCGGATTACGAAGACGGCTTTGTTGAATCCCGCGCGCAAAGCGTCGTAGATCGAGTAATCAAGAATGGTTTCGCCATTGGGACCGACCGGTTCAATTTGCTTCAGACCGCCGTAACGATTGCCCATACCCGCGGCCAGAATGAGGAGTGTTGGAGATGTCATTAACTTCATTCAATCAGATACGCAGGAAGAGATTCTTTTTATACATCCAATAGAGCATTATCCAATAGATCAACATTACGGCGATTCCGAAGATGAGAGGCTCGATGCCGACGCCGAATATTCGAAAGACCTGATAGCCAAGATTGATGTGCAGGTTGTTCACGATGAATTCTTCCCAGAGATGCACCATCAGGTAGGCAGCGATCGAGTTCATCCCGACAACGACGAGCGGGAAAGCCCATCGGCGGTATGACTTTACATCGATGATCCAGGAAAAGACGGTGAGGAAAAAGAAGCAGATACCGCCGCTGAACAGCGTCCAACTTGGCGTCCAGATGCGCTTTACGATGGGGCATATTCCGGTGAAGTGCAGGATGAGTCCGGCGAGCGCGAGCAGTGTTCCGGCAATGAAGAACCGCTTCACGGGGATTTTGGGTGCGGATGCGCGAAACCATTCTCCTGCGGAGAGTCCCAGGAGCATCGTGCCGAGCGTAGGAATGAAGCTCAGGGTCAGATAGCCGCCGTCGTTGAACGCGAAGCGGGATGCGCGCGGGAAGAGATTGAGGAACCAGACGTCCACGGCCTGGCCGAGATTGCTGTTCTTATTCCAGTGCGAGGCAAAGCCGGAGAAATTGTGATGCCAATCCGGGGGTACGCCTACAGCTGCGTAGTTGAAGGACGGTCCCGGTGCGGGATAAAGCGCCCAGGCAAGCCAATAGCCGAAGAGGATGGCGGCAAACACGATCCATTGACATTTGGGTTTGCAGTACGCCAGCAGGAAAGCGAAGGTGTATCCCATGCCGATCTGGGTGAGCGTGTCTTCAAAGGTGAAGTAAGTCTGCGAGCTATGAGTGGAGCGCAGGAAGATTCCGAGGGCGATGAGCAAGAGGCTTCGCCAGATGGTGTGTGCGAGCTGCTTTCCGAAGCTCTGACCTTTCCGGAGGCGGCTCTGGAGGGAATAAGGCAGAGCGACGCCAACCAGGAATGTGAAAGAGGGCTGGATCATATCGTGCAGACCCATTCCCGCCCACTGAACGTGAGTCTGGTTATACGCCAGAATGTGCCAGAAGAGACTGTCCGGGTAGGCGCGCGAAACCGCGGCGAACTGCAATATCTCGCCCATCATGAGCAGCATAACGAGACCGCGGTATGCGTCTACGGCGATGTTGCGCGGGGGCGGTGGGGCAGTCGCCGACCGGCCGGGCGGGGCCTCGGCAACCTTGGGAGCCTCTGGGCTGATTGTGGCTGGCATTCGCGCTCGCAATGACTAATTTCGTTTCATCTTCCGGCCGAAAGGGATGTAATTCCCAAGAGAATATGCAACGCCGTGAAGCCTGTAAGGTAGCACATGACATTATGTATGCGCCAGATGATATATCACGGCTAAAGCAATTTGGGGAAACGCCGAGGCCGGCCGATGAAGGTATATTGATCGAATAGGAAAAATTGCGTCGGCGATCTGCTGGGTTGCCGGTGTGGAACCGCCAGGCCGGGCCACTACCATTATTTGCCGATACGAGGAGAGAGAATGAACGACGAGGCACCTGAGTTTCCGGACGATCCGTCACTAGGCGATCTATCACTGCGCGATCTGTCTCGGAGAAAGTTTCTTCAGTTCGGCGGCATCACCGCAGTGGGCATGAGCATTCCGATACTGCATGCGGAGACGCCGAAGCCGAATGCGTCGAACATGATCGGCGTGCCGTTCGCTCCGGTGAAGGAACCCAGAATCGGAATCATCGGCACGGGAGGGCGGGGAACGAGCCTGCTTGAAAATCTGCTGGCCGCTGATGTGAAGGTGCTTGCTCTCTGCGACATCGTTCGCGAAAAGGCGGAGCATGCGCAGTCGATGGTGGTGAAGGCAGGGCAACCGTCGCCCGAACTCTACACGAATGGCGATCACGCTTTTGAGTCGCTGGTGGCGAGAGATGACCTTGACCTTGTGATCAGCGCGACTCCGTGGAATTGGCATGTCGAGATGGCAGTCGCGACGATGAAGCATGGCAAGCATGCGGCGGTTGAAGTGCCGGCGGCGACGACGATTGAGGATTGCTGGAAGCTTGTCGATACATCTGAGCAAACCCGCAAGCATTGCATCATGCTCGAAAACTGCTGTTATGGATATAACGAAACACTGATTCTACGCATGGTGCATCAAGGGCTGTTCGGCGACCTTCTTTACGGAGAGGGAGCTTATGTTCACGATCTGCGGGAGGAGCTTTTCTCCAACAAAGGCGAGGGGTTGTGGCGCCGCACCTTCCACACGCAGCGAAACGGAAATCTTTATCCGACGCACGGCCTGGGGCCGGTTGCCAACTACATGGGGATTCAGAGGGGTGACCGATTCGACTACATGGTTTCGATGAGCACGCCGCAGCATGGGCTCGAAGAATATCGCAAGGAACATGTTGCGCCGGGTGATCCGAGGTGGGCGGAGAAATACATCAATGGAGACATGAATACTTCGCTGATCAAGACAGCCAAGGGGCTCACGATCACGGTGAAACACGATACTTCCAACCCGCATCCTTATGATCGGATTAATGTGATCGCGGGTACGAAGGGAGTGTTTGCGGACTATCCTCCGCGCGTTTATTTCGATGGCCAGAGCGGCGGAGAGGCATGGGCCAACATTGACGGGTACAAGGAACATCAGCATCCGCTATGGAAGCGAGAGGGGGAGATCGCGCAAAAGCTCGGTGGTCACGGTGGAATGGACTACATCATGCTCTACAGACTCATGCAGTGCATGCGCGAGGGACTGATGCCGGATATGGATGTGTACGATGCGGCGGCATGGTCTGCGCCGGGACCGTTGAGTAAGGCTTCTGTCGCCAACGGAAGTGCGCCGATGAAGTTTCCTGACTTTACACGCGGTCGATGGCAGGAGCGTTCTGCTTCGCAAATCGCCACACAGGACTAGAGGCTGAAGTTCAACGTCGAATGTGCCGCGAGTGCCGGAGCACTGCGGAATCTGGAGTTGGCCTTGAATGCTGAAAAGAACTTTCGTGCAGCGATTGGTTTGGTCTTATTGGCTGCGGTGGTGTTGATTGCGGAGGGGACGGGTGCTTTGGCTGCGGAACTGCCGGCTCTCAAGTCTCCGGACGGCGACGTCACTGTTCAAATTCATCGATCGCCGTTGTCTTACTCTGTTGTTTTTCATGGCGTGACGGTGATTGCGGATTCTCCGCTCGGACTTGATCTTAAAGACCAGCCTCCTTATGGAGAGATGGATCTTGCCGATCAGAAGCAGAGTTCAGTTGACATTACTGCAACGCCGGTCTGGGGTAAGACGAGTTCGATACGAAATCACTACAACGAGATGACGGTTTCGTTTGCTGAGCACGCAGCACCGGGCCGCAAGTTGGACCTGATTGTGCGCGCTTATGATGACGGAGTTGCGCTGCGCTATAACCTTCCCGCGCAGAATGGAAGTACGGATTTTGTTGTCACGCGCGAGCGCACTGCTTTCTATATGCCTGACGATCCTGTGGTGTGGGCGACGAGCTATGCGGCCTTTCACCACTCTTCGGAGCAGCACTATCCTCGTGTGCAGCTCTCTGATCTTACGAGTTCATCGATTGTAGGGCTCCCGCTCCTGGCACAGATCCGGCCGGATGTGTACGCAGCGATTGCCGAGGCCGATCTTACGGACTGGGCAGGCATGTCGCTGATGCCCACGAATTCGGGACTGGTCGCAAACCTCTCTCCGCGCCTCGATGGCAACGGACTTGTGATGGGCAAGCTGCCACATGCTTCTCCGTGGCGCGTGATTATGCTCGGTACGACGCCGGGTGCTTTGATTGAATCTTCGTTGATTGAAAACCTCAATCCGCCTTCTGCGATTGAAGATGCCTCGTGGATCAAGCCGGGCATGATGGCCTGGGATCACTGGTGGAGCGGCGATACGAAGGTGGACAATGACACAATCAAGGACTACATACGCTTCGCTTCGGAGATGGGCTTTCCATATCAACTGATCGATTGGCAGTGGTATGGCGATTTCAATGAGCCGACGGCTGATATCACCAAGCCGGCACCGCAACTTGATTGGCCGGCATTGTTGCAGTTTGCCAAGGAGCATCATGTACGCGAATGGGTTTGGCTGCATTCGAATAATGTCAACCGCGCGCTTGTGGAAGGCAAATTGGATGCGGCATTCGCTGTCTATGAAAAGTGGGGTCTTGCGGGCGTCAAGATTGACTTCATGGATAGCGACGATCAGGCGATGGTCAACTGGTATATTCGCGTGGTGCAGCTTGCGGCGGCTCATCACCTTATGGTCGACTTCCATGGAGCATTTAAGCCAACCGGGCTGCGTGTAACGTATCCGAATCTTCTTACGCGTGAAGGCGTGCTTGGTAATGAGTACAACAAGTTCAGCAATCGTGTGACGCCGACGCACAAGCTGACTATTCCGTTCACGCGAATGCTTGTCGGCCCGATGGACTATACGCCGGGTGGCTTCCTTAACCGCAGTCCCTCGGAATGGAAACAGACGACGCCGACGGAAGTGATGGGCAGCCGCGCGCAGGAGCTGGCACTGTTTGTTGTGTACTGGAGCCCGCTAACGTGCGTTACGGATGATCCCGCACACTATCGCGGACAGGCGGGTCTGGACTTTCTGCGCGAAGTGCCGACGGTGTGGGACGAAACGACGGTGCTCGACGGTGCGGTTGGCGAGCACATCGTGGTTGCGCGGCGAAAGGGAGATCGTTGGTTTGTCGGGGGCATGACGGGTGATCAGCCGTATGCTTACCGTCTGCCACTGAAGTTTCTTGGTAGCGGAGCTTTCACGGCGCATCTTTTTCTGGATCCGAAGAAGCCGGACGCCAGCTATGAAGCGCTTGACCAAAGCGTAAGGACTGTGACTGCCGCGGATACGCTGACACTGGACATGCGTCCGGCCGGGGGCGCAGCGCTGTATTTTGAGCCGACGGAGGCTCATTGAAACCTTACTATCCTTAGCATCGGCGGGTCTTGTGCCGGGTCTTGCGGGTAGAATGGCAACTCAGGTAAAAACCAGTCAGAACCGGCCAGAAGTGCATTTCCGTGTGAAGTCGGAACCAGGAGAATTAGTGGACACTTTCAGATCGACATCAACTCTTCAACGTTTTACGAAGCTTACCTTTGCTGTCGCCCTTGCCTGTGTCGTGGCCTGCGGCGGCGCTGGGGCGTCGGCAGAGGAAATTCCGCTCAAGCTTATGCCGTATCCGCGCTCAGTGGAGCGAACCCAGGGTTATTTTGTGCTGGGCAAGGAGTTCCATGCCGCAGTGTCGCGGAGTGGCGATGCGCGGCTGGATGGGGCCTTGAACAGGATGCTGGTTCGATTGGATCGACAGTGCGGTGGAATTCTACGGGCGCAGTCGCTGCCGGTGAGCGGCAGCTCGACGATCTCTGTCGAGGCAGATAATGCGGGTGGGGCGATTCAGGGGCTCGATGAAGATGAGAGCTATCAACTGCATGTTACGGATGGCGGCATAAAGATCAGTGCGCGGACGGATGTAGGCGCGATCCGTGGCCTGCAGACGCTGCTGCAACTGGTCACTCTCCAAAATGGTGCGTGTGCGTTGCCACTCGTGACGATCGATGATGCGCCGCGCTTTCGATGGCGGGGATTCATGCTCGATGTTGTGCGCCACTTTGAACCAGTTAGCGAAATCAAGCGGACGCTCAACGGCATGGAGGTCGCCAAGCTCAATGTTTTTCATTGGCATCTGAGCGATGATGAGGGCTTCCGGGCTGAGAGCAAGAAGTTTCCCAAGCTGACGGGCAACGCATCGCGCGGAGAATTTTACACGCAGGAGCAGATGCGGGACGTGGTTGCGTATGCGCGCGAGCGGGGCATTCGCGTTGTGCCGGAGTTTGACATGCCGGGACACAGCACGAGCACCGTATTCGCGTACCCGGAATACGGGTCAGGCGAAGAGATCACGTTCGTGCCTAACGTGTGGGCAGCGCCGCATGCGGAACTCGATCCCTCGAACGAGAAGACCTACAGGTACATTGACGATTTTGTCGGTGAGATGTCAGAGATCTTTCCTGACGCCTATTTTCATATCGGCGGCGATGAAACGACGGGCGAAGCGTGGCTCAAGAATCCGCGCATTGCTGCATTCATGAAGCAGAAAGGCTTCGCCACGCAGAACGATCTGCAGGCTTACTTCAATCAACGCCTGCTGCCGATACTTACAAAGCATCACAAGCGGATGATTGGATGGGATGAGATTCTCAGCCCTGCGTTGCCGAAGAGTATCGCCGTTCAAAGCTGGCGTGGCGCGGAGTCTCTCTCCGCCGGCGCAAAGCAGGGATATGAAGGTATTCTGTCGGCGCCTTATTACCTGGATGCACAGAAGACTTCAGAAGAGATGTACCTGGCGGACCCGATACCAGCCGACACTATGATGACAGCCGACGAACAGAAGCTGATTCTCGGTGGCGAGGTTTGCATGTGGTCGGAGCAGATACACGAAGAGACTATCGACTCTCGCGTGTGGCCTCGAACCATGGCAATGGCGGAGCGATTCTGGTCTCCGCAATCGCGGCGCGATGTGCCTGACATGTACCGGCGGCTTCGAATTGCTTCTCTTGAACTCGAAGATGTTGGCCTGCTGCATATCATCGGCCCTAAGACGCTTAGGCGAAATCTGATTGACTCGACTGAGACTGAGGCCATCGATGCATTTGCCGCGGCGATTGAACCGGTTAGCTTCAGCGATCGATCGGACACTCAGCACACGGACGCGCTGACGTCGCTGGACCGGCTTGTGGACGCGGTGGTTGCCGATCCTCCGTTACGCCAGCAGATGCGGCGCGAAGTAAACGCCATGCTTCTTGGGCACTCGGAGGGAGATGCGCAGGCGTTTTCCGCGGGAGTGGCCGCGTATCAGCTTCGCACGCGGTTTCAGCTTTGGGTCGAGATTTCTCCGGGACTGCAGGCGCTGGCGAAGCAGTCTCCGCGGCTCTCGGATTCATTCACGCGAGCTGAGCAATTGGGGGAACTCGGGCAGGCGGGCCTGGAGGCGCTGGCTTATCTTGATAGGGGTGTAAAGGCTGGCGCAGAGTGGCAGCAGGCGAAGCTGGCCACGATCACGGATGCGGAGAAGCCTTCGGCACTGGTTCGATTTGCCTTTCTACCTTCGTTGCGGCAGTTGGTAGAGGCTGCAGGAGGCGGGCAATCCAAGTAGATTTTGCAGGCTTGAATCAGCGCGCGCGCCTGCCTGCCCACGGGCGCGACGACTCGCGGACGATCAGGGCGGCGGGCAGACGGACGTTCGAAATGGTTGTGTTACCGCCGTTTTGTGCGATGCGGTCGAATAGGACCTCGACCGCGCGGTGGCCGATCTCGTAGGTTGGCTGGACGATCGATGTGATGCGCGGTTGAAAGAAGTCTTCCGCAAGCAATTCATCGAAGGTAACGAAGGCGATGCTTTCCGGCGTTGTGAAGCCCAGCGAATAGAGACTTTTCAGCGCGCAAAGCCCAGTGACTCCATTGGTGGCGAAGAGCGCGGTGGGCTTGGGTTTCTGCCGCAACAAGCCGCGCTGACATACGGCGTGCACGTCCTCCATCTCGAAGCTGGCGTTCCAGAGGAGTGATGGCATTATGGGTACGCCAGCCTCGCGCAGGGCGCGCCGATAACCGATGAGGCGCTCCTGCTCGTTTCGGAGCGTGGGCGGTCCGGTGATGATGGCGATGCGCTTGTGTCCAAGAGAGAGCAGATGCTTGACGCCCAGTTCGGCGGCGCCGCTGTCGTCGACGCAGACGGAGTCTGTGTCCAGCCCTTCGGGGAGACGATCGACGCAGACTACCGGCGGTCCTGAAGCAATGGCAGCTGCGCTTTCGGGTGACCATTTGTAGTCCCCGGCTGTCACGAGTAGGATACCGTCGACGCGCTGACGGAGGAGCGCCATCATGTCTGTTTCGAGTTCATGGCTTCGCTGCGAATCGAGAACGATGAGGAAATGCCCGCGCTCTCTTGCGGCCGCCTCTGCCCCGCGCACAATTTTGGGGAAGAAGGGAATAGTGATGTCGGGAACGACGATGCCGAGGGTGTTGGTGCGGTTTGTCTTGAGGCTTCGAGCGATGAGGTTTGGCTGGTACTTCAGGTCGCGAATGGCATCGTTGACCCTGCGGCGCGCGTCTTCGCTGACTGGGGTTGAACCGCTGATGACGTTGGAGACTGTTCCGGCGGAGACACCGGCGCGCTTCGCGAGCTCTCTTTGGGTCACCATCGGGGGAAGCCTATGAGATGCGGGTCGCAGGCAACGGCCGAGGCTGCGGCGCAACAGAAAGAATTTGACAGGGTCATCTCAAAACCCATAGATTGATTGCGAAATTGAGACGTCTCATTCGAGCCATTGTACATAGTTTTGGTGCGGCTGGAGCGTGTGGGATGAAGGGCTTAATCAGCGCATTCGCGAGGTTATGAGGGCGGCTGGCCGATCGGAGAAGTGATGATGGAAGGCGATTCAAAAAGGGCAACGCCGGGAACGATGAACCGGCGCGTTTTCAGCGGTGCTGCAGTGGCTTCTGCGTTGATGGCGTTTGGCTCTGAGAAGACTGCCGTGGCAGAGGCCGGCAAGGGGAGCCCTGCCAGTTCCCCGCAGCGAACGGGAAACGGGGAGTGGACGTACGATGTCGTGTCCGAGTGGGGAAAGCTTCCTGCCGGGAAGTCGTTTGGCGGAACACATGGCGCAATCTCGAGCGACAAGGGCGGCAACGTCTATGTGAGCACACAGAGCGAAACCGGCATCCTCGTCTACGACTCGAACGGCCATCTGCAAAAGACGATCGCCAATCAATACCCCGAGGTGCACTCGCTCTACTACAGCGTTGAGGGTGGGGACGAGATCTTTTATGCCACCGTGCAGAAGGGTACGCCGGCGGAGAACTGGCTCATTCTGAAAATGAAGACGGATGGCACGGTGTTGCAAAAGATTGTCGCGCCTCCGGAAGCGGGATTCAAGGCGCCGAATGAATGGAAAGTCACATCAGTAGTGCCCGGGCCTGATGGTTCTCTTTATATTGCAAACGGTTATGGAGATTCGCGGATTTTCCGATTTGATAAGAAGGGGAACTATCAGTCGGCCTTTGCAGGAAAGGGTACGGAGGACGGGAAATGCGACTGCAGCCATGGTCTGGCTGTTGATACGCGCTACGATCAGCCGTTATTGCTGGTTTGTGACCGGGAGAACTTCCGGCTGAGCCATTTTGATTTTGATGGGAAGTTTGTCGGCCACGTTACTCAGCACCTGCGCAGACCATGCCAGGTGAGCTTTCATGGGGACTATGCGATCGTTTCGGAACTGCAGGGCAGGGTAACGATTCTGGATAAGAACAATGTTCCGGTTGCGTTTATCGGCGACAATCCCCAGCACAGCCAGTGGGCTAACTACACGCTTAGCCCGAGCGACATTGCTCCGACTGTGTTCAGCGCAGCGCATGGCTGCTATATAGACAGCAATGCGAACATCTATGTCTCTGACTGGAATCGCACCGGCAGAGTGACAAAACTGACGCGGGCTCAGGTTTAATATTTTTATGAACTTGCGGCTGAGGGACAGAGCCGTCGACAGTCGTGAAGCAGGCCGTATACTGGGCGTGAGACGTCTCATCACCAGCGTCGTCCCATCATTCTTAATGGATTCAGGAGTAGCTGTGAAGATCGGTTTGAAGAAGGAATTCCTCTATCGCGGGCTGCACGTGCTGACGCTGGTTGCGGCGGGCGCAGGGATCATTGCGGTTTCAGTGTTTGTCCGAACGCCTGTCTCTGCCAGCCAGAGCGCTACAGCCGCCGCCCAGGATACACATCCGGAGTTCCCAGCAGGCGAGGGAAGAGAAGCGGTCATGCGATTGTGCGTAAAGTGCCACTCGCCGAATATCATTCTCGCCTCAGGGCAGGATCGGGTCAGTTGGGAAAACACGATTACCAAGATGGTGCGGCTGGGCGCGCAGGGCGATGACGAGGATTTCAGCGACATCGCGGACTATCTCACGACAAATTTTCCTCCGTCTGCCGTGAAGAAGATTTTTGTCAACATGGCTACGGACACGCAGATCTCCGATGTCCTTGAGATCAGCCTTGATGACGCCAAGGCGATCGTTGCCTATCGCGACAAGGTGAAGGGATTCAAGTCGATTGACGATCTGAAACAGGTCCCCGGTATCGACGCGAAAAAGGTCGATGCGAAAAAGGATCAGCTTGTTTTTGGAGCAGGATCTACTAAGCCGGCCAGCTAAGAGCTTCGGGCACGCTCTCGGCTGGTTCGCTCGCGATCCAGTATTCGACATTCAGGCGCCCGCGCGAGGAAATCCACTTGTATGTGGGTGTGTCGAGGAGCCGATTGCGCTCGATCATCTCCCTTCTTGTTTCAGGGAAGGGCGAGACACCGAACTCCATTCCGCGGGTAACGGTGCGGCCGTCCCAGGGCGATGCCTTGCGGCTGCAATTTTCTTCCCAAATTCCCATCCATGGGAAATCGGCCGGCTGCCAGAGATATCCAAACGCAAGATTGAACTCGGGTGAGAAGGCCACGAAGTATGCGTGGTCGCGACTCGGGTCAGCAAGGTGCGCTGTGTATCCGCTGGCCGGGGCGGTTTTGTGCATCTGCTGCAGGTCTGCGCGACCGCCGTCCGGCCGGGGTGCAAGAGGCCAGTCGAACTCTTCGCCGGTAGCAAGATATCGCGCAAAGCCAGGGTCGGCTTCGGAGACGATGGAGCGGGTCATCGATGCCCGAAACTCCGTTGTTGCTGGATCGAGGAAGGGCGGGCCGAGGGTAACGTGCTGCGTCCACGCAAGAGGGCGATCGATGGCGCTGAGGTTCTCGACGGTTTCGTAAATGCGCACGTACTGTCCGTGCAGTTGAATGGCGCGCGTGAACTCGAGTTGGGCGAGGACGAGCGTCAGGCGCATGACAAGTTCATCTGATGATTCTGAAATGTCGTAGCGATCAACAGAGGCTTCGCCATGAACGGTCAGACCAGCCAGGGCTTCTTTGGATGAGGGGCCGCCGAAGATGTCGAGGCATAGGTTGTGTCCCATGATGCCGACGAGCAGCTTTGCATCGGGACCGGTTCCAAATTGTTCGTGCTGATCCTGTCCGAAGCGAGATGGCTCAACAGACTTCCAATGAGGGATCCAGAGCGGGCTGACGCCGGCACGCTTATCGTAAACTTCCGCGATATGACCGCCCTCTTTGAGGACAGTCAGGCGCAGGAAATTATTCTCAAGCTGGACCGCTTCACGGCCATTGAAGAAGACGTCAGTCACGTTCCTTCTCCAAAACTAGGGAAGTTTCTTGAGCCAGATGTTGCGATGGCGGATTTTGAGATTGCCGGGGCCTTCGATTTCGAGCGCGATCACACCTTTGGCCTGAGCAAACTTGGGATCGGTGTCGACGAGGACAGCCATGATGTGGCCATTGATGATGTGAATGAGTGTGTTGCCTTCGGCGATGATCTCGACCTGGTTCCACTCGCCGGGTTTGATGAATGCTTTCATCTCATCTGAGGTACCGAGCGTGGCCAGGAGAGTGGGCTTCTTATTCGGCTCGGTGGCAACCACCTGACCGCGCCAGGCAATAATGCCGCGAGGAGAGCTTTGCTCATAAAGCTGGCCCGTGTACTGATTCTTGAAATCGAAGTCGGCCTGATAGCCGGAGAGATTCCACTTGGCCCGCTTCTTTAAGAGATCCTGATTTTGCTGCCACCGCTGTTGTTGTTCTGCGGGAAGGCCTTCGGGTGCGGGGCCCAACCTTGGCGGAACCAGCAGGCTGCGATATTGCACACCGCCGTTAGCGCCCTCGCCTTCGAGCTTCATCTCGAGTTTGAGTTCGAAATTAGCCGGCTCGCCGCCTTTCCAGATGATGTTGGTGGTGCCTGAGGGATGCTCAGGACTTGATTCGCCAACGATGGCGCCGTCTTCGACGTGCCATACATCGGTGTCACCGTCCCAATTGGCCAGGGTCTTGCCGTCGAAGATCTGCGTCCAGCCTTCGTGGTCATCGAAATTGATCGGTTCGGGCTGGACAAAGTGGAAGGATGGGCGGTGCGCTGGAGCTGCGGGTTTCTGCGCGTGCAGGATCGACGATGCGATACAGCAGAGCACGGCAGTCGATACGATTGCCGAAGTGAGTCCGCGCGAAACTCGTTGTTGATTAGTCGATCCTGTTGCCATGCTGTTCTCCTTGCGGCGATCCGGCGCAGTTATCTACGCGACGGGTATCGTCTCCCACTGTTTTGTTTTTGCGGACTTCAACACCGCGTCTGTGACATAGTCGGTGGCGAGTCCATCGCGAAACGTCGGCGCCGCCGGCTTGCCGCTCTCGAGGCCGAGAATGAAATCAGCGACCTGATGAATGAAGGTGTGTTCGTAACCGATCTGCAGGCCGGGAACCCACCAGTTCTTCATGTATGGGTGATCGCTGTCGGTGATATGAACGCTCTTCCATCCACGCAGCTGGCCCTCGTCGCGATAATCGAAGTAGGAGAGGCGGTGCAGATCGTGAAGATCCCATGAAGCTGAGGCGCGCTCACCGTTGATTTCGAGCGTGAAGAGAGCTTTGTGTCCGCGCGCGTAGCGAGTGGCTTCAAAGAGCGCCATGGAGCCGTTTGCGAATCGACAGAGAAACGCGCTTGCGTCATCGATCTTCACCGCCTCAACGTGGCCTGTGAGATTATGTTTGCGCTCTTTGATGAAGGTCTCGGTCATGGCTGAGACTTCGGTGATGGGCCCGTTGAGCCAGAGCGCCATGTCGATGTTGTGCGCGAGCAGATCGCCAGTGACGCCGCTGCCTGCCACGGCGCTGTCGAGACGCCACAGGCCCTCGCCTCCCTGCGGCAGATCCTGCGAGATGGTCCAGTCCTGCAGGAACTGGGAGCGGTAGTGGAAGATGCGTCCGAAGCGGTCTTCGTCGAGCAGCTTTTTGAGCAGCACGACTGCGGGAACGCGTCGATAGTTGTACCAGACCATGTTGGGCACGTTTGCCGCTTCGACTGCGTCCGACATCGATTTGGCTTCCTCTGCCGTGCGGCCGAGAGGCTTTTCGCAGAGAACCATCTTGCCGGCTTTTGCCGCGGCGATAGCGATCTCTGCATGCGTGTCATTGGGGCTGGCTATATCGATGAGATCGATGTCTTTACGGGCGACGAGAGCTCGCCAGTCCGTCTCAATCGACTGGTAGCCCCAGTTCTCCGCGAAGCCCTTCACGCGATCGGCGTTGCGTGCGCAGACGGCCTTCAACACTGGCCGATATCGCAGGTCGAAAAAATGAGGGGCCTGCAGGAACGCGTTGGAATGCGTGCGCCCCATGAAACCGTAGCCGACGATGCCGATATTCAGTTCTTTTTTGGACACAGCTAACGTCTCCGTAAATGTGAGCGAGGTATCAGTCCCACCCGTGCGCATCGCGCACCTGAATCATGGTCGCGAGAATCTTTACCCATGTTTCGGGCGAGGTCATCATGGAGTTCGGAAACATGCAGCCGTCCCAGCAGATATGCTCGTAAGCCCGCGTTGGAGTGCCGTCTTCATTGCGCATCCACAGGCCTGCGATCTCGACGATGTTCATCTTGCCGTTGGGATCATCGGGCGGACAGTGACGGCCAGTCTTATCGTGAGAGCCAGAGCCTTTTACCGTGCCGTCGTTCTGGGCGACGTGGAAGTCGATGGTCCAGGGCCGAAGCGCGTTCGCGACCTGCTGTAGAGCATCTTTCAAAACGCTGCGATCGGACCAGTCGTAATCAGCCGGGAGAAGTCTGCTCTCGGGAGAGTTGTATCCGAGGGTGTAGAGCATGGTGTGCGCCATGTCGGCCTGGAAACCTAAAGTCTTAGGACGCCCGACCTGTTCGAGGAGATCGACCATGTGCTTCCATCCATGCATGCCGCCCCAGCAGATTTCGCCTTCGGCTGCAAGACGCTCACCGTAGTTCTCCGCGATGTCGCATGCTTCGCCAAAGGTCGCTGCAATGGCTTTGGTGTTCGCTGCTGGGTCTTCGGACCAGGCCGCTGGTCCCTCTGCCGAGTCGATGCGGATAACTCCGTATTTGCGAATGCCGAGGTCGCGAAGTTTCTTGCCGATATCACAGGCTTTGCGAACCTGCGTCAAAAATTTACCACGCTCTTCATCGGATCCCATCGCTGATCCGCCACCGACCGGAGGCCATACTGGAGCGACGAGTGAGCCTGCGGCGAGATTGTGACCAGCCAGTTTGTCCGCCAATTCCTTGAGCTGGTCGTCGGTCGAATCGATGTCGGTGTGGGGAAGCGCAAGGAACAGATCCACGCCATCGAACTTCGTTCCATTGACCTCGGCGGATGCTGTGAGGTTGAGCATAGTATCGAGATCGATCGCGGGTTCGGCGTCGCCTCCTTTGCCGACGATGCCGGGCCACATGGCGTTGTGCAGGGCAGGGAGCTTGTGCTTTGAGGTGCTCATGGTGGTGTCCCTTTAGAGATCTCTTCGCAGCGGCTCGGCGTCGGGATTACCCGGGCCGAAGTGCTTCAGAATGACAACCGGATCAGTGGTGCTTGGGTTGGTGATCTTTACACCTTCCTGCGCGGCTGCTGCGGTGATGAACAATTCATCTTCAGTAAGCTGACCGAAACGAATCATCGACGGAGTGGAAAATGGAGTTCCGCCTAACGTTCCGTATCCCTGCGTGACAATGAGTCCATAGGCCGCGGCGTCTTTGATTGTCACAGTTCGCCTAGGTAACACTGTGAGCTCCTTTGCGGAGTAGTAGCCGCCGCCGTATGTGACCCACATCTCTCGGTAGCCGGCCTCTTCCATCTCTGCTACCGGGCTTACGGGCACAGGATGCCGCTTGTTGGTTGCGCCAAACTCCGGATTTACGTTGGCTTCCCAATCAAGCATACTGATCAGGTAATCGAGATCGTGATGATATTCGGGTAACACGTCTTTGACGAGCAGATCCCATGGAACGATGCGCCCCTCGACCTCTGACTGGAACATCGCGAAGACATCGCTGTTGACTTGAGGCTCGTAAGTGACGAGCGAGCCGGGGGCATGAAGGATGCCGGGATCGATCTGCCATCCGCTGCCGGGCTCAAGCCGATACGCGCGCGCGTGGAAGGTGATGCCGTTGTCGCCCTGGTTCCAGCGTTCGAGGCAGCGGCGAATGTCGTCTTTTGTCGTGCCGGGTTCGAGGCCCATGTACGTGTGCGGGAAGTTGTTGAAGAGCTGGTTGTATTGGGGAGGGAAGTAGTAAGCCTCCGGCTTGCCCTTGAAGCCGACCTTGCTCGCGAACTCATCGCTCTGATGCATGTGGTGCGGAATCGGTCCCATGTTGTCGAAGAATTTGCAGAGCAGGTTCCAGCCACCTTCGCGTTCCATCACATCGGCGCCCAGAAGCAGATCGCCGGCGGCTTCAACTGCGTCTTTGAGCAGAAAGCGCGTGCCTGCTGCGGGATGAACGTAGCTCAAGCCTTCATCGGGCGTGGTGGCAGGGCCGTTCGAGGCCTTGGTGGTCGAGGAAAACCAGCGCTCGTTGATTCCGCCTCTGTGTCCGCCAAATGCGTAGAGATCGTCGGGATGCAGCTTCAATCTTCGCCCCGGAATCATGAAGGAACGCGGCACCCATGTTGGTTCCAACCGGAGCACGCCTGATCCGGCGTTCACCGCTTCCTGAACTTTTGCTCGATCGAACATCCTGAATTCTCCTAACAGTTGTTACGGTATTTTGTCGAAATGATCTCGTTAAAGGGAGGGCTGTCTCTAGTGCTCCAGTGGGATCCCAAACGAATAAAGAATATTGTCGCGATCGGTGAAGAGTGCGTGACTGTCGCCGACAGCAACACCGGAAAGCTCGGTGTATGTGGGTATCTCATTCTTGCTGGAGTAGAGCTCCGCGCCGGTTACAGCGTTCAGCACATGAAGGACCGCGTGAGTGGAGGGGTTTCCGCCGGCCAGCGCGACGACCAGGCCATTGATGACGCGTGGAGGAGCGGGATTCACCATATCTCCAGAGACCCAAACGGGCTTGAGGGACAGGGCTCCATCCGCGTCGTCCAGCTTGAACGCAACGATTGCTCCATGCGTAGCGGAGCCATTCGTCTTCACAGCACTATCGCTTAACGAAAGCCCTGTAGAGATGGAGGCAAGGACCCAGGTTGTTCCGTCTTTTTCCTGCCAGGTCGCGAAGCCGTCCCATGTGTGTTTTTCGCCTGGTTTGGTGATTGGTGGCGTTTCGAAGAGCGGAGTGTGATGATCTGCTCCGCCAAGCGACGCGGCGTTCAACAAAGCGACGCTTCCGTCCTTTCCGGGAGCAACCACGAGAACTTTCTCTTTGTATCCGAAGATGACAGGAGACACGCTCTCATAACTGGCCATTCCGCCCTGAGGCGTATACCAGTCCTTGACCTTCATGTCCTTGCTGACCGCGAGTACGCTGCCGGGATCAACGCCCGCGCTGGCATCGGCGTTTCCTGCGGAAGTAACGACGATGCTTGTGCCGTCCGGGGTGAGCACCGGTCCGGTGAGGGCGAGAGGCTTTATCTTTCCTGTGGCAAGGTTTGTGACTGGATAGCTGCCGGCGGCGAGATCGATCGACCAGAGGCCGTTTGAGACTCCGCTGCAATCGCGGCCGGTTGCCGTGAAGATGGCTTTTCCAGCGAAGTTAACTCCGTATGCGCTTCCGTTGGCAGAGGGAAGAAACTTTACCGGCGGGGCGAAATCGGCTCCGGTGGTCATGACCTGCTCGTGAAGCATGCCGTCGGCCGTGAGGACGTAAATGCCTTTCAACCCAAAGTAGCCGCCGCCGGGTGCAACGCCAAGGCGGCGTTCATTGCTCTTCGCGGCAGGGGGCTCAGGTGGAGGAGGGGTGCCGGGAGGACGGCGCCGGCGAGCGTTGAAATTGATTACTACCGGCGGCTCCATCAGCACGCCCAGGCTTGAGACTCCACATCCCGAGGGAGCGGACGACGTGGGGAACTGCTTCTTCCAGATCAGCGCGCCGAGCTCGGAGTCAACCGCGTAAAGGGTATCTCCAGAACTCCAGTAAGCGATGTCCTTGAAGCCCTGACCATTGATCAGACGTCCTGCAAGCAGCGGCTCACTGAACGAGCGTTCACCCTTGGAGGGTTGGCCGAGTTTGATCTTCCACAGAAACTTGAATTTGGCTGCCGCGTTGTCGGGCGTCAGTCCCTGTTCGTCTTTTTGCCAGCCAATCTGCCCGGAGTCTGAGCCGGTCATGGCCCAGTCGCCTCTCTGATCCTGAGCTACTGCAGTAGTAGCGCAGAGAAAGGCAACAGCACCCCATATCCCAGCGGCCCGGCTTCGTAGTCTAGTCTTCACCTTTACGTCCCTCAGTGTTATCGCTGAATCCTGCTATTGGTGAACCAGTCGCTGACTGGCGCGTGTCGCACGACGCACTCATCCACTCGTTCACTTGAGACCGAAGCAATAGATCGTTCCATCGAACGTTCCGAACAGAACCTTGTCACCCGCTACGGAAAGCCCGGCCTGATGTAAAAAGGATGTGATCTGGTCGCCGCTTGAGTAGAGTTCCTTGCCGGTGTTGGCGTCGAGGGCAAAGAGCTTGGCGGGAACTGAACGTTTGATACGCTCCTGTGCGCTGAACAATCCACCTTCGGCGTCATTTGCCTGGCCCGTAAACCAGCACGACTCCGTTGACGAGGATGGGAGGCTCGGAAGTCATCATGTCACGCGATGCCCAAGCCGGTTCGAGCTCGGTCTTTCCATTTTTCTCTTTGAGCTTGAGTGCGATGATTCCGCCGTTGGGCGTGGGTCCGTAGCTCTTTGGGAACTTGACTGCGGTCTCGCCGCCTGTCGGCCCCAGAACCCAGCGGGTGCCTTTCGCTTCCCAGCTGGCGAGACTCCCCCAGGTGCCTTCGGTCTGAAAGTTCACATTCTTGTTGGAGTAGAGCTCGCTGCGGAAGAGCGGAGTTTCGTGGTCCGCGCCGCCCATGGATTTGGAGTCAAGCAGGAAGTAGCGCCCCTCTTTGCCGGAAGCCACGAGGACGTCGCGGCCTTTGTAAGGGAAGACGACGGGCGTGGCATTCATGTCGAGGTCTCTCCTCGTGAGCCATATGTGGTTGCTCGGCGAGTAGTAGTCCTTGAGGGTTAATGTATCGCTCGAGAATGTGAATGCTTCAACGCTGGTGGAGAGTTTCCCGGTCGCTGCGTCATAGGGGCCGTCGCCGGATTCGAAATAGATGGTTCCGTCGGTGCCTACAGCGGGGCCGGCTGTACCCCACAAGCCTGCCTGCGGCGGCTGAGAGACGGTAAGCTTCCTGTTGGCGAGATTGACAGCATACAGCGCATTGGGAACACCGCCACAGCCCTGGCCGGTAACGGTATAAAGGACGTTGTTTACCAGGTTGAGTCCATAGGGTTTGCCGTAGGGCAGTGACAAGACCTCAAGCGCCGGATCGGTCTCCGCGCCGGTTGTCAGGTCCATGGTGCGAAGATAGCCGTCGCTGGTAAGCACATACAGGCGGCGAACGGGCGCATCCGGCGGCGAGGCAACGGGAGTAGCGCTGAGCGCATTGGTGCAGATGAAACCGCGCCCCTCGCCTTCCTCCTGGGGTTTTTCAGACGCCCACTTGAGCTTTGCCTGCCATAGGACCTTGCCGGTGTCGGTGTCGAGCGCGTAGACGTCATTGGCGGCTGCGGCGAAGATGGCCAGCGTATGTTCGCCGTCGGCCGTTTTGACGCCGGAAACGATAAGCGGCTCGCGGAACGAGAGCATTCCCATCGGCTTGGCATCGACTTTGGTCTTCCACAGCAGTTGGAGTTTTCCTGCTGTGTGCGGGGTAATTTTAGAGGCCCCGCGTTGCCAGCCGTCACGCGCCGCGCTGCCGCTGCTTGTCAGCCATTCCGGTTTCGTCTGGCCGTGCATCGGCTGCAGCGATGCCAGCGCAAATCCCGTCAAAACAATCGATGACAAAAATC
>Ga0206936_1062_pt1 | contig 33906 bp, 28 predicted proteins | sample Alteio_BWOrgHeat_14_FD_152922 | JGI IMG/M metagenome (GOLD analysis project Ga0206936, IMG submission 152922) | Enriched cells from forest soil in Barre Woods Harvard Forest LTER site, Petersham, Massachusetts, United States -... | ecosystem: Environmental > Terrestrial > Soil > Temperate forest >... | reverse complement strand
GCCTTTTTTGCTGCTGCTGACTCGTTTTCATTTTTTTAATAATTTTAATTGTTAATATTTAAATAAACTAATCTTTTATTTTGATTCATCCTCAGTTGTTCTCACAAGTCCTATACCCGCTATAAAGAAAATCAAGCCTATTACTCCGTAAATAATCATTGCTCTTAAATCGCGATTTCCACCTGCAGTATTGACAAATACTACTGCCGCATAAATCAATCCGCAAATCATGAGTACGGTAAGTATGGCTCCAAAAAATTCTTTTTTCATTCATTACTTTTTATACTTTAAATTTATCAATAAGAATAGCACATGCTGGCACAGGTATTACAAACCTGGGCACATTTATCACAAAAGTCATAATCATGTTTCTTGCATTCATTGGCGCATGCTTCCGCTATCTCTGCGCTTAACCGAAGATATTTATCTATGTTTTCAGAATCGCGTGCAATCATTGACGAGGCCAGTTGGCAAACCTCAGCACATTCGCGGGTAAGTTCAATACATCTTGTCATATATATTCCCTCTTCAATACTTAAAACACTCAGGCAGGCTTCGAAACAGATGTTGCACAAGGTGGTGCAAGCATTCAGTTCTTTAAGTATTTGATTATTGTCCATAAAAATATGTTTTATCTGGTGAGTTATCATTTTTCTTTATGCCACTTTTTACAAATCATATTCCATTATAGATTTTGTGTTAAAATGAATCATATTATGACAGATTTTATTTCAAATTGAAAATTATCTGGTTGCAAAATGCTAAAAGACCGATTAAGTTCCATATCTTTACCAAAAATGTTGTGAAAAATTTAAATAATGTACTCCAAAGCTTGAAACTATTTCTGTTTATTTTGTAAAAAGTATGTACTTTTTACAAAATTGTTTCTTTGTCAGACTTAATTTTATTAATTCCTTTGTAGTGCGAATAAATAATCGATACATCATAATATTTAAATCTCTGCAGATTGCAAAAGCGACCGGCAAAAATATCAGGATATGAAAAAAGGAAATGGTGATAAAGGGCTATCTAAAGAGGAAAGAAAAACGGTAAAAATAAAAAAAAACCAATTGCTCTCCGAAATTGTTAAAGAGAAGACTTTGGAGGATATGCGCAAGTATGTGAAAGAACATTTGAATACTTCAATGTCCCTCGATCAGTTGTTCCGAATAAAATTAAAAGAAGCTGCTTTTAAGCATTTTGATGATGGCCTGATGGCTTACCAGGTAATAATTTTACTCCCCGAATTATCATCAAAAACTGTTTATTCTTATGAAAAAGAACATAAGAAGCTGAACGGTAACAGCTTAGATTAAAAAATAATTAGCATTTATTTCAAAAGAGAATTATATTTATTCTCCTTTCATATCCTATCTATATACCCATGTTTTATAGCCCATGCAAGATAGTCCCTGCGACATTTTGTTCCGCTCTCCGCTTTTAATTTATCAATCCAACCTTCCATTGTATCTGTATTATAGCCTGTCAATTTACTTAGGTTGCAACCAACCATTAATTCAGAAACTACATCTACCGGATTAGTGCCAGGAATGGAAGTGTGGTTTGCTCACCAGATAATTGATAAAAATGGAGTAATACCTGGTTCTTATAACAAGAAAAGTATTGTTGTAAAATTAGGATTCATTTTTATTAGGTAAATCATTGTCAGATTAAGGGGAGAAGACTATATTCTTAGAATATAGTCTGTTCTTCTTAGTTTAATATACTTTCTGTTAAGTTTAATATATGTTAATCTTAGCAGATAGTATGTTAATCTTAGTTTAAAGTATGTTAGTCTTAGTTTATAGTATGTTAATCTTAGTTTAAAGTATATTAGTCTTAGTTTATAGTATGTTAATCTTAGTTTAAAGTATATTAGTCTTAGTTTATAGTATGTTATTCTTAGTTTATAGTATGTTAATCTTAGTTTAATGTCTTCTTAGATAGTTTATCCATATAAATCAAGTAGATACGTATGATGGGAGGGTTGCGGAAGGGGTGGTTTTTGGGGGATTTTGAGGGGGAATTGGTGGAGATAGGGATTTTTGTTTAGCTTTGGGGCGTGAGAAATTTCTGAAATTCTTTTTTAAAATTATTCATTAAAAGAGACATAAACCTGACAGGTGTACCCTTCACAAAATATGAAATACAAGCTATTTACTATTTTTTTTCTTACACTTAGCTTCAGTTCTTTTGCTCAGGTAGATTCCTCGCTGGCAAAAAAAATAACTATTTCGGGATTTTGTCTTTGCAAAACAACGTTAGCTGATTTAAAATCCATGGATAGTGAATTGAAAAAAATTGATGTTGAAGAAATGGATGTTTGCAACGATGGATTTGTACAAGATGGCAGATTTGAAAATAGAAAGGGATATTCTTCAAACAAATACCCGGGCATAATTTTCCAAAAGGACGATAACGATTTTATAAGTAAAATCAGATTGACAAAAGATTTTGTCGGCATACTACCCGATGGGACTTCGATTAATATGAAAACCATGCTTGCAAAAGATGTCATAAAGCTATATCCCCAATTCAAAAAATGGAGCTCTCGTGGCTGCTCAGACTATTGGAATATTAGTAATGACACTCTTTCCTTTTTTGTAAAAATTGACAGAAAGAAGCAACCTCAATATCCAATTGATGAGGCATATTATTTAGAAAAACCGATTGAAGGCGCAGATATTGTAATTTCATGTTACAGCATTTCTCATAAAAACGACACATTTACATTATTTCCGGCAGATGAACCAATGTATTTTATTGATAGTATTCGAGCAAACAAAGCCTTCATAACAGAAGCATATCAACCTTCTGAAATAGCGGTTGTAACTGTTTATAAAGACAGTAATGCAATTAAAATTGCGGGTCAGGACGGCAGGAATGGTGTTATATACATAACTACCAAATCCTTTGCCCGACAACATTATTGGTCGTATTTCAAATCAAAATCATCAGATTATTTAAAAATGGTACCTGATCTGAAGACAGAATCAAAAGTGATTTATATTCTAAACGGTAAACCTCTTTTAGAAAACTACGAGGGAGATCTTTTCAACATAAATGATTCAAACTTTATAGAGCTGATTGTAATTGACATGAAACAACTAAAAAACGATTATAACATTTCAGGAAAAAAGCTTGGAGTCGTTATTAAAAGGAAGCCAAACCAGTAAGCTAGTCAGAAATAAATCTGACAGGTGCGCCCTTCAGTTCCCATAGATGAGATAAATACTTGAAATTGAAAAGGAAATAATTATGAACAAGAAAGATTACACAGCAACAATTGAAGTTGCTCAATCTCCTGAAGTGGTATTCAGCCGCATTAATGATATTTCAAAATGGTGGACAAAGGATGTTGCATACATTACAGAAGGGAAAAGCGTTAACCTTTATGACGAGTTTTCAATAACACATCCGGGCATGCATTATTCAAAACAAAAGGTAGTTGAATTTATTCCAAACAGGAAAGTCGTATGGCTTGTGACAGAGAGTAAACTGGATTGGCTTGAAAAAAACAAGGCAGAATGGACAGGCACAAAGATGATTTTTGAATTAACCACAAAAGGCAATAAAACCGTAATTGATTTTACTCATGAAGGACGTATACCTGAAAAGGAATGTTATGACAGAGTTTCGCAGGCATGGAACTTAGTCATTAAGGAGTGGCTATTCAACTATATCAGCGAAGGTAAAGCGATATAAATTATTTTAAAGGTTTTATTATGCCTCTACTCCGATTCATTTACTTAAATTGGAATCACTCACTTTGTTTGTTGAATCCTTGTCTGCCACCCTGCTTTTAACTACTGTGTTTTGCTGCGTAGTGTCTTTCTTATCTACCCAAAGACCTAAGGAAACACCCAAATGACAGGAAATAAGAAATATAGAAATGAGGATGACTACCAATGTCGCCTTAATTTTATTTATCGTTTTCATCTTTATTATCTATTGTTTACAGGAAATAAATATCAAGATTAATACCAAAATAGTGCAGCCATCCTTGCAGATTCAACACTTGACAGGCAACAGTTTTTAATCCTATTTTGCAATAGTCGTTTTTCATTTTGAAATAAATAAAATACATTAAAATTCTGTTCTCTACCAGAAACAGCGGTACTTTATTTTAAGGAATGGATTTTGGCTGTGTTAATGGTAATAAATGCCACTGAATTTTGAGAAATTTAATACTGTATTGTTTTTTTCTGGTTCTCTGCATGCCTGTTTATCCACAGGATGATACGGTACATAATAGCATTGCCAATCCTGACACCTTGCATCTGCAACCGGATACTACCATGCGTAATATTATTGCAGCAGACAGCGCCATTGCAGCAAAAATATCAAATGATTCGCTCAACTACGGGCAAAAAGATATTGCAGATGTATTGGATGCAGGTATCTTCCATCCTTTTTTTGGCAAACCTGATACGATAGCTAAACGAAAGGGCAAGTTATACAAAGCAATTCTTCCCGGAATCGGTTATTCGCTCACCACCGAATTTGTTGCAACTGTTGATGTAATCGCTTCCTTTTATACCGACAATCCTGATTCTGTAAATCTATCTGAAATCAAATTGTCGGGTAATTACACCCAGCGAGGTCAAATCATTATTCCACTCCAAACATATATCTGGAGCAGAAAGAATAATTATAACTTCCCCGGAGAGCTGGTTTATTTCAAATACCCTCAGTTTACTTATGGGCTTGGAGGAAATACCACGCTGCAAAACATTACGAAGCTACAATATAATTATATGCGCATCCGCGAACCAATATTAAGAAAAGTGGTTACTTATTTTTACCTGGGTGGAGGATATGCACTTGATTATCGCTGGAAAATTCAAGAGCTCGTTCCGCCACCCGGCGAAGATGATTATAAACTGTATGGTTTTTCGGATAGGTCCATCTCATCGGGAGTTACAGCAAATATGTTGTATGACAACCGAAGAAATTTTATTAACCCTGAAAGAGGATTTTATGCCAACATTGTTTACCGTCCGAATTTTGTGAAGATGGGCAGCGATGAAAACTGGCAATCATTACTGGTGGATATAAGAAAGTATTTCAAGCTGAAAGAAAATTCGAATAATGTCCTCGCATTATGGAGCTATAACTGGCTGACATTAACAGGCAATCCCCCTTATCTTGATTTGCCAGCCACCGGTTGGGATACCTATAATAACCAAGGGAGAGGATACATACAGGACAGGTTTAAAGATAAAAGACTTATTGCCTTCGAAGCGGAATATCGTTTTACCTTAACCCGTAACGGGCTTTTTGGTGCAGTGGTTTTTGCAAATGCGCAATCAGTTTCGGGATGGGCAAGCAACACTTTTGATGATATATGGCCCGCTGCGGGAATAGGACTCCGCATCAAATTAAATAAACATACCAACACTAATTTAGCCCTTGATTTTGCAGTAGGTAAAGGAGGGTCGCAAGGATTCTTTGGAAACATGGGGGAAGTATTTTAATGAAAAATAAACCTGACAGGGGCGCCTGTAAGGTTAACTAACTAAATCATTATAAAATCATATAGATCGTACAGGAGCTTCAATTCTTATCAGTTCAAAACAATATATTAATATCCCTGATACGAAGGATTTGTAATCACTACTGTTCGAAACCTTATATAGTTATTTATATTATGATACAAAAGTCAATTTTTTAATGATTTATAAACCTATTTTATGTATAGTTTTGACAACTTTTTGAAAGTTGTCAAAACTTAATTCCATGTTTCGAACAGTAGTGATTTGTAATCCTTCTGAATATCACTAAGAATTCTTAATTCTTATTTTAAATGAACGAAACTTCTGCCGATACGGGATTTATGGAATATTAACCGGACAGGCAGCTTAAAGAGGTTACCCATTCAATTATTAATAAATTAAAGACTTATCCTGAAATATCTTTTCTTTTTGAAATAAATATTTTGCAATTTGAAATAAAGAATATGACAAAAATCATTAACAAGGATGAGGCAGGTCATTTAACAAATAATTAACCAATATTAGATTTGACGTGCGAATTATATAACTCTATTCAAGAATTATATAAATCCTTTAGGTAAAAAGAAGGATACTTTTGCGGAGTGAAATAGTGTGGAATAAAATTTGGCAATAAATGTTGCTTGCAAATTAAATATTTAATTATGGTCGATGTAAAAAAGGAAGGAATAATGTTAGAGAAAACGGAGAACACTTTCGAGAATGAAGGGGTTTTTAATCCTGCTGTAATAAGAGAAGGTGGAAATGTACACATGTTTTATCGTGCAGTACGTAAGGGAAACTATTCTACCATCGGTTATTGCTTATTAGATGGACCTTTGAAAGTATCTAAGCGCGATGATAAACCTATTTTGTTTCCTCAGTTAGATTATGAAATCAAAGGCATTGAGGACCCAAGAATCGTGAAGATTGAGGGTACTTATTATATGACTTATACTGTATATGATAAAACAAATGCTTTGGCAGCTTATGCCACATCTACAGATCTTAAAGTATGGACAAAACATTCGTTATTAACTCCTCAAATGACTTTTTCTGATTTCAGAAGACTTGCGGAATGTAATAAAGATATTAATACAAAATATTTTCGTGACTATAAATTTCATAAGCTTTTAAAGAAAGCTGATTTGAAAGTTTTTGTATGGGATAAGAATGTAATGTTTTTTCCAAGAAAGATTAATGGTAAGTATGCCTATCTCCACAGGATAAGGCCGGGAATACAATTAGTAATGATTAATTCCTTTGATGAACTCACCCCTAAATTCTGGGAAGATTATCTCTTGAATATTACTAAGAATATTGTTATGGATCCTAAATATGACCATGAATCTAGTTATATTGGTGGCGGTTGTCCTCCCATCGAAACCGAACATGGGTGGGTTTTAATCTATCATGGCGTTCAGGATACTCCAAATGGTTATACTTATAATGCCTGTGCCGCACTTCTGGATTTAAATAATCCATTAAAAGAACTGGCGAGATTAAATTACCCCTTGTTTACCCCTGAACATAACTGGGAGCAACATGGGATTGTAAATAATGTTGTATTCCCTACTGGGGCAGTTCTTTTTGATGATAGATTATATATTTATTACGGTGCCGCCGACGAACATATTGCTGCAGCTTCCCTGAGTTTCAGTGAACTGGTTAAAGAATTATTAAACGCTAAGAATAATTAAAATATGAATAACAGAAGTGAAATATTAATTGTCAGCTCTTATCCACCAAGAGAATGTGGAATAGCAACCTATAGCCAGGATTTAGTCAAAGCAATCAAAGAAAAATTCAGCAGTTCATTTTCAATAAAAGTCTGTGCTTTAGAGAATTCAAACGTAAAAAGGGATTATCCAAAAGAGGTGAAATACATTTTTAACACTAAAAACTCTTCAGACTATATTGATATTGCCAATAAAATAAATAACTGCGAAGAAATAAAACTTGTATTTATACAGCATGAGTTTGGTTTGTTTAATGGAGAATATGGCGAGGAAATACTCTCATTTTTATACTCCTTGGAAAAACCGGTAGTCATTAATTTTCATACAGTCCTTCCCAATGGGAATGAGAAAATAAAACAATTGGTTAAAAATATTGCTTCAGTATCTGAAAATCTTATAGTAATGACTCAAAACTCAGCAAAGATTTTAGAAAGAGATTACCAAGTACCTTTGGAAAAGATTACAGTTATACAACATGGAACTCATTTAGTTCCTTTTGCTGATAAAAATAGCATCAAGGCAAACCATAATTACCAGGATAAATATATTCTATCGACTTTTGGATTATTAAATTCTGGTAAAGGAATTGAAGTTGCCATAGATGCCATGCCTGCAATAGTCGAAAAGTTCCCAAATGCTTTATATTTGATTCTTGGCAAAACCCATCCTGAAATAGTGGCAAAAGAAGGTGAGAAATACAGAGAATTTTTGGAAGAAAGAGTTTCAACATTAGGATTAAAGAATCATGTTGTTTTTGTTAATAGATATTTATCTTTAAAAGAAATATTGGAGTATCTTCAAATGTCAGATATATATCTTTTTACCTCTAAGGACCCCAATCAATCAGTTAGCGGCACATTCTCTTATGCTATGGGCTGTGGATGCCCGGTAATTTCCACCCCTATTCCTCATGCGAAAGAAATGCTCGTTGGTGATACAGGAATAATAATAGATTTTAATAATTCAGAACAGCTTTCAGAAGCTGCTATTAATCTACTTTCAAATCCCGAAGAGTTACATCGAATGAGTCTGAATGCCTTACATAAAATTCGTTCAACATCATGGGAAAATTCCGCTATTTCACATTCAGAATTGTTTAGAAAGGTTATCGGGAATGATTTGCATCTTAAATTTGATATGCATGACATTTCACTGGAGCACATAAAAAGATTAACAACAAATGCAGGTATTATTCAGTTTTCAAAGATAAATACTCCTGACTTAGATTCAGGATATACGTTAGATGATAATGCAAGAGCTTTAATAGCCGTTTCAAAATATTATAAGCAAGAAAAGGATGCTTCAGCACTTCTATTAATAGATACATATCTCAACTTTATTAAATTTTGTCAACAACCGGACGGAAGTTTTTTTAATTATGTTGATATTAAAGGAAACTTTCATGAAACTCAAAACAATATTAATCTCGAAGATTCTGTTGGAAGAGCTGTTTGGGCATTGGGGGAATTTATTTCTCTTGGAAAACATTTTCATAATCATTTTACCATCAGGGCTGAGAATATCTTTGAAAAGGCTCTAACTTATATTCAAAAGATTGAATCACCACGGGCAATAGCTTTTGCGATTAAAGGACTCTATAATTATAACAAAATTAAAAAGAACGAAAGTATAAATGAGTTGATAGCTGCTTTTGCAAATAAACTTATTGATAAATACAATCTAGTTTCAGATTATGATTGGAAATGGTTTGAAGATTCGATGACTTACGCCAATAGTGTTCTTCCAGAAGCTTTATTATATGCTTATTTAAGCACAGGAAAGAGAACTTATAAATTGGTTGCTAAGCATACTTTTGATTTCCTATTGCAAACAATTTTTATGGATAGAAAGATAAAAGTTATTTCTAATAAAGGCTGGCATAAAAAAGGGCATACTGCAGGAAAATATGGCGAGCAACCAATTGATGTTGCATATACAATCTTATCTTTGGATTTATTTTATGAGATATTTAAAGAAGAAGAGTATCTCCTGAAATCAGAGACTGCTTTTAGTTGGTTTAATGGGAATAATCATTTATTTCAAATTATATATAATCCTGAAACAGGTGGTTGTCATGATGGGCTTGAAGAGCACAATGTAAATCTAAACCAAGGTGCAGAATCAACAATTTGCTATTTGATGGCAAGATTAGCTATGGAGAAATATTCTACTGTTTCAGTTGATGAATTGAGTATAGAGAATCTACTTTATCTGCCTTTGGATGCTGATCTTGTCAAATTGAAAATAGCAGGATAAGCTTTCAATTTTTGTTAAATCTAAATTCTATATTGGTTATTGGCTAAAAATATTTTTTTCGATAGATGGTTTGATGAAAAAAGGCTCCATGAAAGTGGGGCTTCTTTGTTTTTAATGGGATGAGGATTTAATTTTTCTACCTATCCAAAAAGAGGTAAAAGCCAGCCTTTTGAGAAAAATAGACAGCCCCTTGAGATATTTTCTCACGTGTCTGCGATATTTCCTATACATGCAGGTATATTTTCTACATATGCTTAGTTATTTCCGCAGCATATAAATTTATTTTCTCAGTATGCTGAGGAAATTCCTTAGCTTATAAATTTATTTCCGCAGCCAGCTGAGAAAATATCTCAAGGGGCTGCGAAAACTTCTCAAAGGGCTGCGATTTATAGTGATCTTTTCAATATTATATTGATTATCATCACTTTAAATCAATCATAGGTCAAAATAAATAGCTTTTTGGGAGGATAAATTGACCTGAATTCATCAATAATTAAAAAAAATAAGACTAATAAGGATTACCTACTGCTTTATTAAAGGATGTCTTTTATCAAATGAAAGCTTTATTTGTTAATGGATATAAAAAAACCCCACAGTTTCCTGCGAGGATTTTCTAAGTTTAGGGTTTATTTGTTTTTGTTGTCCGACTAGGTCTCTTTAAATATCATTAAATATTTGATTATCAATTTATAAAATAAAAATAGGTAACATAATGGTAACATAATGTTAAATAATTATATGGATGTCGGGACTGAATTCAAAACTAAATTTTAGTTTTTACAATAACTTTAAAAAAAATAAATATTTACAGCCAATATTTATACTAGTAATAAATAATACAAAATTAATGATCAAATTATAATTCGTCGGCTATATCTAATTTTTTTAAGTCAAATTATCCATTAAAAATGGCTAGAAATAGATTTTAATTTGATGGTAAAAACGAATTCCAAAGTTTGTTAAGGAATAAAAGAAAAGCTAAACAAAGATAATTTACTAATTTCTATTTATGCAATTTTTATTCGATTGCATTTAAATTATATAAATCATTTTAATAATTATATAATACCCCCCCCCTTAAATCAATAGTAATTTTGCATCGTAAATAATGTTTTAAAATAGTAATAATAAGTTTAATTAAAAAAAGAAGATGGAAAACAAAGTTGTAACCCAGAAAAAGGAGGATTCGAAGAATTCTTCAAAGGAACAGTCAAACGACTCTTCCAGAAGTGAGTCAAAAGGCTCAACCAGTGAAAATCTCAAGGGTATTGAGAATCACAAACAAGCAGCTAAACATCATCAGGATGCTGCAAAAAATCATCTTGATGCAGCGAAGTTTCATGAAGCCGGTGATCATGAAAAAGCCGCCGCGAGCACTGTAAAAGCTCAAGGTTCGGCTTCGCTGGCAAATGAAGCTTCAAGGGAAGATGCAAAAAGTCATGCTATTATCAATAGCTAAGATTTGATGAATTAAAGACCTGCAATCCATTCTTAACAGATTGCGGGTCTTAAATTCTGATTAATAACAAAAAAATATAATCATGAAAGATACAGAAAACACCATCAAAAGAGAAGATAAAATGGAGTCCTTGAAATCAGCAGACTGGACCAGTCCTGATAAAAATGCTGATAAATCAGGAAGTGACTGCGATGCTGATAAAACAGTTAAACCCACTTCTCCTGAGAAATCAAAATTGGAAATATCGCCTGATACAACAGGCATAGACATAGATGCAGATAAAACGAAACAGGATAAATTAATAACAATTAAAACGAATTGAAATTATGGGAAATTTATTATACATTGTAGCAGTGCTATTAATCATTGGTTGGGCAATCGGTTTCGTAGGATACGATGCAGGCGGGCTGATTCATATATTCCTTGTAATTGCAGTAGTTGCAATCCTTCTTCAGATAATATCGGGGAGAAGAATTTAATAAAAATGAATTTATAACTATTAAAAAAAGCAAAGGAAGGATACGACTTTATCAAAGTACAAAACAGCAAGTTTGTATTATTTTGCAGAAAAATAGTTTCTGAAAACAAGCAAATAGAATTAGAAAGTAAAAATAAATAAAATATTAACAATTAAATAAAAATAAAATGAAAAGTAAATTAACAATTCTTGTAACCTTGGTTACTCTATTATTTCCGAATTTAAACTTCGGACAGGCGCCTACACTCGGTTCGGCAGCTAATTTTGAACTCTTTACATCAGTTGGAAGCCTGACCAACACCGGAATTTCACAAGTTACAGGAAACGTTGGTACTAACAGCGGTTCTACAGTTGGTTTTGGAAATGTGAATGGAGTAATGGATCTGAACAATGGTCCCAGCGCAACCTGCTCGGCAGATTTGCTTATTGCTTATAATCAACTGAACAGTGATGTGCCAACCTATTTTCCTTCAAATTTACTCGGGAACGGACAAATACTTGTTCCCGGAGTATATTCAATAGGAAGCGCAGCAACCATCAATTTAAATCTTTTATTAAATGCCCAGGGGGATCCTAATGCTGTTTTTGTTTTTCAGATCCAGGGGCCTCTTTCTACAAATCCTAATTCAAAAGTCAAACTTATTAATGGAGCAAAAGCATGTAATGTATTTTGGAAAATAGAAGGTTTAGTAAGTATGGCAGCGGGAACTACAATGAGAGGGACTGTTATTGCAAACAACGCAGCAATTAATATGAACGCTGGAGATACGCTCGAAGGAAGAGCGCTTTCCACTGCCGGTGCAATTACAATTAACGGAATAATGGCATATACTCCCATTGGTTGCGGAAGTACTTTACTCACAGGACCCGCAGTTCCGTCGCTCGGAACATCAGCCTGTTATGCAGTATTCTCTTCTGATGGAGCAGTTACCAATTCCGGTGTAACAACTATTTCCGGTGATGTGGGAACAAATGTTGGATTAACGACAGGTTTCAATCCTTTAAATGTTATGGGAACGATTCACCCGATACCGGACAGTTCAACTTCAGCATGCGCTGTTGATTTGCATAATGCATATATTTACCTAGACTCATTGACACCTGATATCGAATTATTATATCCGGCTCAATTCGGAAGGAATCTTGTTCTGACACCCCATACATATATACTGAATGCTGCAACTGTATTAACAGATTCATTATTCCTCAATGCAGAGGGCTATGCAGATGCCGTGTTTGTTATCAAGATTTACGGAGCACTTTCTACAAGCACATATTCAAAGGTTATTTTAACCAATGGTACACAGGCAAAAAATGTTTTTTGGGAAATTAACGGGGCAGTGGGAATAAATGATTATTCTGTTTTCAATGGGACAATTATATGCAATAATGGTGCGATTAGTTTAAATACAGGTGTTACAGTAGCAGGAAGAGTGTTTACAACAACCGGAACTTTAACAACAGAAGCAATAACCGCAATAATGCCTCCGGGGTGCGGCGGAACGAATTCTCCTGAAATCATTACACAACCAATAAGTCAGACAACCTGTCCGGGCAGTTCGGTTAATTTTTCTGTTATGGCAACAGGAACTAATCTGACTTATCAGTGGAGAAAAGGAACTGCAAACTTAATTAATGGCGGAAATATTTCCGGTGCCACTTCTGCAACGCTCACAATTAATCCTGCAAATACGATCGATGCTTCATCTAACTATAATGTTGTTGTAACCGGAACATATGGACCAAGTGTAACTTCTAATTATGTCTCATTAACAATCAGTAATCTTGCAAATCCGATAATTACCGGTGGTTTAACAACCATTTGTCAGGGCGGCTCCGTTACTTTAGATGCCGGAGTTTATGCTTCCTATAATTGGAGCAATGGTGGAACAAATGAAACTATAATTGTAACAATTAATGGCACATATTCGGTTACTGTTTCTAATAATTCCGGGTGCACAAGCATAGGATATAAAACTATTACTTTTAACAGCTCACCTGTTCCTCAAATTTTATCATCCGGGATTTCCAATTTATGTGGGGGCGGTTCAGCCACAATATGGGTAGGCGCCTCTTTCTCTTCATACAATTGGAGCAATGGAGCAACGACACAATCAATTTCAATCAATACTGGAGGAACATATACAGTAACTGTAACCAATTCAAGCGGTTGCACAGGAACAGCAACTATAACAATTCCAATTGTAGGTTGCAATACTCCTTCATCAATTTCAACATTAAATGTTACCGGTACTTCAGCAAGAGCAAACTGGGTGCAACCTGCCTGCTATTACAATTATTCTATCAGGATAAGCCTGCATAATGCTAATACCTGGACTACATATACATTTGCTCCGAATACCCATTATACATTTTCAGGTCTGACACGAAGCACTGCGTATGACTGGCAAATCAGAACGAATTGCAATAGTTCTCAAACAGTTTTTTCTGATTGGAGTTCCACTTATACGTTTACCACGCTTGCAAACCGGACAGAAGAAGAACAAACTAATAGCATCTCAGCTTTTAACTTGTATCCAAACCCGGCAAACGAATCTGTAACCATTGCTTTTTCTTCTGAAAATGAAAGTTCCTATATTCTTGAATTAACAGATATGATGGGAAAAACCGTGAAGAATGAAGTTACTAATGCAGGTATAGGTGAAAATACTTATGTAATGAATTTAACTGGTATTGCGAAAGGAATTTATTTCGTCAGAATTTCTAATGATAAAATAAACCTGGTTAAGAAAATAACGAAGATATAGGGTTTGGTTTGTATATAAATTGTTAGAGAGTTCCGCAATTGCGGAACTCTCTTTTTACCTTTCAATGAATTAAATAAAAATAGCAAAATAAAATAACCATGCATAATTCAATCATAAAATTAGCACTAAAATTCGGATTGATCACCTGCTTTACCTTAGTAATTTTTTTCTTATTTATGAAGTATGTTAGCCTCATTCAAATTGTAGAATTGAGATGCTTAAATTTCGTCATTCTTTTATTTGGGGTAAATGCAGCATTCCATAATTACAGGAGACAAACCGGACTCAATATTGAATATTTTAAAGGATTCTTTTTGGGGTTTTACACCTGTACATTTGCTGTAATTCCATTTGCTCTTTTTGTCTTTTTATATTTGTGGAAGATAGATCCGTTTTTAGTGAACGCATTAAAAAGCAATTCTCTTTTAATGGGTGTAGAAATCACTCCTGAAAAAGCTGCGATAACAATCATTATTGAAGGTGTTGTTTCTGGTGTTCTTATACCATTTATTTTAATGCAATATTATCGTTCAGGATTTGAGGATTCTATTAGTAAGAAGAAAAGTTTTGAAATATGAATAATATAATTTTTTCAAATAATTATGTAACATACTCCCATAAATTCATAAGTAATTTTGCCGCGTGAAAAAGAACAGAATGTTCTACTATAAAAATTAAAAAAATAAATAAATTAAATAAAATGAAAAGTAAATTACTAATAATCCTAACGATTATTATTCTATTATTCCCGAATGTAAACTTTGGGCAAGCACCTAACTTAGGTACCGCAGCAAGTTTTGAGCTGTTCACTTCTGTTGGTTCCATCACCAACACAGGAATTTCTCAGGTTACCGGAAATGTTGGCAGCAATAGTGGTCCAAGTACAGGATTCGGAAATGTAAACGGTGTAATGCATAGCGGGGATGGAGCTACTGCATTATGTTCGGCAGATCTAACAAGTGCTTACAATCAACTGGCAGCAGATGTTCCGACTTTCTTTCCTGCGCCATTGCTTGGTGATGGACAGATATTAAATGCCGGAGTATATTCCATTTCAAGCCCTACTGTTCTTGATCTTGGGCTTACATTGGATGCTCAAGGAGACCCAAATGCAGTATTTATTTTTCAGATACAAGGAGCATTTTCTGCAAACGCCTTATCGAAAGTTTATTTGGCGAATGGTGCGTTGGCATGTAATGTATTCTGGAAAATAGAAGGCTTGGTTAGTTTAGCAACCGGTGTTTCAATGAAAGGAACTATTGTTGCTAATAATGCAGGAATAAATCTTGGTACTGGCGATACGCTTGAAGGCAGAGCGCTATCAACCACCGGCGCAATAACCATTGACGGAGTGCTGGCATATACTCCAATCGGTTGCGGAAGTCCTCTTCTAACAGGTCCAACGGCACCTTCACTTCTTTCTACAGCATGTTATGAAATATTTTCTTCAATAGGACCTGTTACCAACGCCGGAGTAACACATGTTATTGGTGATGTAGGATCTAACAATGGCTTAACAACAGGATTCAATCCTTTGTTTGTGGTGGGAACAATTCATTCTGTTCCAGATGGTTCTACGGCACAATGCGCCACAGATTTATTAAGTGTTTATAATTATCTGAATGCGATTCCTTATGACATTGAATTGTTATATCCGGTTCAGTTCGGAAATGGTTTGGTTCTTACACCTCATACTTATATCATGAATGCGGCATGTACTTTAACGGATACAGTTTTTCTGAATGCAGAAGGAGATTCGAATGCAGTATTTGTTATTCAGATTCAGGGAGCATTTACAACCGGCACCTATTCAACAGTTTGGTTGATTAATGGAACCCAGGCAAAAAATGTATTTTGGAAAGTGGAAGGTTTGGTGAGCATAAATGATTATTCTTTATTTAACGGTACAATAGTATCAAATAATGGGGCAATTAACCTGCTTCAAGGGGCTACTATTTATGGCAGAACACTTACAACAAATGGAGCTATAAATACCAATGCAATTACAGCAGATATGACACCAGGTTGCGGCAATACTTTGACTCCGTTTATTACTTTACAGCCAATCAACGATACTGCATGCGCAGGTGATTCAGTGAGTCTAACAGTTATCGCAACAGGAGATAGTCTTCATTATCAGTGGAGAAAAGGCAATTTAAATGTAATAAATGGGGGAAATATTTCAGGGGCAACTACCGATACTCTTACCTTTAATCCTGTGAATTTATCAGATACAGCGAGCAATTATTATGTAATAGTTAGCGGACCAGGAGGAGCTAATGATACTTCGATAAATGTCTCCTTAGTTATTCTTTCTGCACCAAGTATTATTAACGAACCTGTCAATTTTATTGCATGTCCGGGCAACCCTGCATTGTTTAGTGTTAATGCTACTGGCGACAGTCTTCATTATCAATGGAGGAAGGGACTTGTAAACCTTATCAATGGTGGAAATATTTCAGGGGCGACCTCGGATACGCTTAGAGTAAATCCGGTGAGCATATTAGATACTTCGTCTTTTTACAATGTTATCATAACAGGAAGATGTGGGTCTGATACTTCTATAAATGTTTCTTTAACCATCAATTCAAATATTGTTATTTCCACACAACCAGTCAATCAAACTGCTTGCGTTGGAGATTCAATAAGTTTTTCAATCAGTGCATCAGGTTCAGGACTTACTTACCAATGGAGAAAAGGAAATGTAAACTTAATAAATGGAGGGAATATCTCTGGAGCAACTACAGCAATATTAACTATTAATCCCGTGAGTATATTGGATGCTTCAGCTAACTATAATGTTGTTATCATTGGAGCATGTGCACCAAACGACACATCGATGAACGTCTCCTTGACTCTCAATTCAAATATTGTTATTTCCACTCAACCTGCAAATCAAACCGCTTGCGTTGGAGACTCTATAAGTTTCTCTGTAAATGCAACAGGTTCGGGTCTTACTTATCAGTGGAGAAAAGGAAATGTTAACTTAATAAATGGAGGAAATATTTCAGGGGCAACCTCATCTACCTTAACAATAAATCCGGTAACAATTACAGATAGCTCATCAATCTATAATCTGGTTATCATCGGTGCATGCGCTCCAAATGATACATCCATAAATGTTTCACTTACAGTAAATCTACTACCTATCGCAATTGCAGGTAGTAATTCTCCGGTATGTATTGGCAGTTCAATTAACTTAACAGCACAAACAGTAATTGGAGGAACTTATAGTTGGACTGGACCAAATGGATTTAATTCAACAAATCAGAATCCTACAATTACATCAGCAATATCATTAGATTCCGGAAACTATACTCTTATTGTATCAGCTAATGGTTGCAATTCAATCCCTTCAACTATAGTAGTTGATGTAGTTATTTGCAATTCAGATTTAAGTGTTGTTAAAACGGTGAATAACTTAACTCCTCTTGTTGGAAGCACAATAGTATTTACAATTGTTGCAACAAATAATGGTCCTCATGATGCTACGGGTGTAGTTGTTACCGATACTTTACAAAGCGGTTATACTTATGTTTCATCGACCACAACGACCGGGATTTATAATCATTTGACGAATCTCTGGACAATAGGAAATATGCTGGACGGAGCATCTGAAACATTGACAATAACAGCAATAGTTAATGCTACCGGCATTTATTCCAATACGGTAACAATAATGGGCAATCAAACAGATTCCAATATTCTTAATAATATATCAATGATAATTACGGTTCCTACAGACTTCTTTATTCCTGAGGGATTCTCACCGAATGGCGACGGAATAAATGATGTATTCTTTATCAGAGGAATTGATTATTATCCCGGTAATTCAATAACCATCTTCAATCGTTGGGGTGACAAAATATTTGATGCAAGTCCTTATAAAAACGATTGGGACGGCACATCAACAATGGGATTAAGAGTTGGCGGAAATGTTTTGCCAGTGGGTACTTACTTCTATGTACTTGATTTGGGTAATGGAAATCCAGTACATAAAGGGACTATTTATCTCACCAGGTAAAATAATAAAAAATTAACTTAACAATAAAATAAAATAGAAATGAAATCATATAAAATAATAATCGCAGTATTGGTTTTAACTCTTGGGAGTATAACCATGAACGGGCAGCAGGTTCCGATGTACACACACTATATGTATAATACGTTAGTGGTAAATCCGGGTTATGCCGGAAGCAGGGATGCATTAACACTAACTGGGCTCTATCGTTCTCAATGGGACGGTTTCGAAGGTGCACCCACAACGGAAACTTTTACACTGCACACCCCCGTAGGAGACAATGTGGGACTTGGTTTATCAGTATTGAATGATAAAATAGGACCGACAAACAATTCTTCGGTGTTTGCAGATTTTGCATATAAGATAAAGCTAACCGATAATGCCAAATTAGCTTTTGGATTAAGCGGAGGAGTAAATATGTATCAGGCAAATTTAAGTACTTTGAAATTGAATGAAACAACAGATCCTTCTTTTCAAAACAACATCAATAATCATGTTACTCCAAATTTTGGATTTGGTTTATACTATTCCAGGGATCGTTTTTACGCAGGCATTTCATCTCCTGATTTAATAGAAAGCAATTTGTCGGGTGTAAATGTTGGTAACGGAGTTAATCTCACCGGTGTTGAACAGAGAAGCTACTTTTTTATAGCAGGTTCAATGCTTCAAATTTCAAATAATCTGGATTTTAAACCTACCATGTTAGTTAAAATGACTGCGGGTGCACCTGTTGAAGCCGACCTTACAGGGTCATTTGTAATAGACAAAACCTTTTTGCTTGGAGTTATGTATCGTACTGGTGATGCATTTGGAGCTTTAGTTGGATTGGATATTACAGAACAACTTCATATTGGTTATTCTTATGACTTTTCCCTTGGATTAAAGACAGGTACATATAATAATGGAAGTCATGAATTAATACTAAGATATGATTTTTTAGTCCGTGATAAAAACCAAATTCATTCTCCGAGGTATTTTTAATATTCAATAAATATAAAAACATATAATTAAAATGAAAAATATAATAGTTACAATTATCGCAATAATCGGGATAGGATTTAATTCCTTTGCACAGGACAAATCAAGTAAAGAATTGAAGGGGGATAAACAATATTTTGTTTACGCATTTGATAAAGCAATAGTATCTTATACTGATGCAAACACATTGACAACTGATGGACAAAGGAAATTAGCCAAAAGTTATCATAATATTGACAGGAATATGGAAGCTGAAACAGCATATTCTAAATTAGTAACCATGCCGGGAGGAAATCTGCCCGAAGATTATTACAACTATTCAATGGTTTTAAAAATGAATGGTAAAAATGATGAAGCAACTGTCTGGGCAGATAAATATTTCGAATTAAAACCAAATGATTTACGAGCAAAAGATTATGAAGTTAATAAATCTGAGTTATTCAATTTATCAAAAGATGATAGTAAATATAAAATCATTCCTATGAAAATAAATTCAGATGCTGAGGATTTCGGTCCCACGTATTACAAAAACAAGATTGTTTTCGCATCAAGCAGATCAACGTCCAAAAAAACATATAACTGGAATAGAAAAGCATTTTTGGATATGTATGTGGCAGATTTAGATGGCGGGCAGTTAAAAGATGCAGAGGTTTTTGATAAAAGCCTGAATGGTAAAATGCACAATGGTCCTGCAAGTTTCAGCAATGATGGTAATTTTATGGCTTTCTCCAAAAACAATTCGGATGACGTTAAGGATCATGTTATAAGAATAGAAATTTATTTCAGCACTTACAAAGACGGAGCATGGTCGAAACCAGACCCGTTTATTCTTAACAGCAAAGATTACTCAGTTGGACAACCATGCCTTACTTCTGATGGAAATACAATGTATTTTTCGAGTGATATGGCTGGTGGATATGGTGGAGTTGATATATATAGAATTACAAAAAACACAAATGGGTCATGGGGAAAAGCAGAGAATCTAGGAAATAAAATCAATACTGAAGGCGATGAGTTGTTTCCATTTTACGAAGAAAAAAACGGAATATTATTTTTCTCATCCAATGGACATTTCGGATTGGGAGGATTGGATATTTTTTATTGCGCAATAAATGGCTCCCAGGTTGGTCGCGTTGTTAATGCCGGATATCCATTCAATACCAAAGCTGATGATTTTGGGGTGATTGTTAATGATAAGTTGACGAGTGGATATTTTTCATCCAACAGACAGGGCGGAATGGGAAGTGATGATATTTATGGGGTTGATTTATTAAAACCCCTGGACATCGGAAAAAAAATTCAAGGTATTGCCAAAGAGAATGATGGAAAACCGATTCCGGGAACATTCATTACTTTGACTGATGATAAGGACATTCAAATTGACACGATAACTTCAAAGGCTGACGGTTCGTTTTCTTTTTTGGTTGATGCCGATAAGAATTTCAAGTTGAATGGTAAAAAAGAAAATTATTCCGACGGGAATAATGTTGCGAATACTTTCGGGAAAGAGTTTATTGTAAATGCAGATGTTATACTTAGTAAAAAAGTGGAAGTTGTTGTTGAAAAACCCGCTTCAAAAGAAATTCCAGAGAACACAGATTTAGGAAAAGCATTAGCTTTAAACAATATTTATTTTGATTTGGACAAATATAACATTCGCCCGGATGCAGAAATAGAATTGGGAAAAATAATTAAAATAATGAATGATAATCCTGATATGATTGTTGAATTGCGTGCGCATACGGATTGCAGGGAAACCAAGGAATATAATCAGGCATTATCTGATAAAAGAGCAATAGCTTCCGTACAATACATAAAACAAAGAATTACAAAACCTGAACGCATATCAGGTAAAGGTTTTGGTAAATCTCAACTTATAAACGGATGTGGTTGTGAAGATAATATTGGCGCAAATTGTACAGAGATTGAACATCAAAAAAACAGGCGAACCGAATTTATTATAATGAAAAAAGCTTTGTCTTCTTCCAGTCAGTAGGTATTTATAATGTCAAAGATAATTTAAAGGAGCGGTAAATAGTTCGGTAAAATGAAAAAGAAAAAATTAACTACCGCAGGTGGGAGACCATATACCGAGTTTGAAAACTCGCAAACTGCAGGACCACGCGGACCTATATTATTACAGGATTATTTTCTTCATGAAGACCTTGCCCATTTCAACAGGGAACGAATTCCGGAAAGGGTGGTGCATGCTAAAGGAACAGGGGCTTTCGGAACTTTTACGGTAACTCATGACATTACTCAATATACAAAGGCAAAAATATTTTCAGAGATAGGTAAACAGACAAAAATGTTTGCGCGCTTCTCGCTTGTAGCCGGAGAAAAAGGAAGTGCGGACACCGAAAGAGACCCTCGTGGTTTTGCTCTGAAGTTTTATACCGAAGATGGCAATTGGGATTTGGTGGGTAACAACACTCCGGTATTCTTTATTAAGGATCCCAAAAAGTTTTCTCATTTCATTCATACTCAAAAACGGGACCCGAAAACAAATTGTAAAAATCCGACCATGATTTGGGATTTCTGGAGTTTAAATCCTGAAAGTTTACACCAGGTAATTATATTAATGAGTGACAGGGGAACACCATTCTCTTATAGGAACATGAATGGTTTTGGAAGTCATACCTTTTCTCTCATCAATAAAAATAATGAACAGCATTGGGTTAAATTTCATTTCAAAACATTACAGGGAATAAAGAATTTCACCGGAAAGGAAGCAAATGATATGAAGAGTACTGATCTGGATCATTCGCAACGCGATTTGGTTGAAGCAATTGATAGAAAAGAGTTTCCAAAATGGACCATGCAAATTCAGGTAATGAAGGCTGAACAGGCAAAGAATTTTAAATTCAATCCCTTTGATGTTACGAAAGTATGGAGTCATAAAGAGTTTCCATTGATTGATGTGGGAACAATGGAACTGAATGAAATCCCGGAAAATTATTTTCGCGATGTAGAGCAATCTGCTTTTGCACCCGCAAATGTTGTTGATGGAATTGGCTATTCTCCTGATAAAATGTTACAGGGTCGTTTGCTTTCTTATCCCGATGCACACCGTTATCGCCTGGGAGTGAATTATGAAAATATTCCTGTTAACAAATGTCCTTACATTGTTGCAAATTATCAGCGCGATGGATTCATGCAAGTCGGGGATAATGGAGGAGCAACAACTAATTACCGTCCTAATAGTTTTGACGACATAGTGGTGGATGAAAGTTATAAAGAACCACCAATGCAAATGGAATCAAACACTGCTGATTGGTTTGACCGAAACGAAAATGATAGCGACCATTATACGCAACCTGGCATTTTATTTCATTATGTAATGACTGAGGATGAACGGAAAAATACAGTGACAAATATTGTTAATGCCATGAGTGGCATTTCCGGAGAAAAGAAAGTTGAAATCATTAACCGGCAATTGTGTCATTTCTTTCGTGCCGATAAACAATTAGGAATGGAAGTAGCGGAGGGATTAGGAATTCCGATTGATGACAGAGTAATTTAAAAAAAAACAAAGTTTTAATTGTATAAATTATTTCAATTATTAAATAACAATTAAAAATTTAATCCGTGGTAATTTTGTAGTATGAAAAATAAAATTACTAAATCCTTGAAACTTTATTTAAAACCAAAAAATGTCTTAAATAGGATGAGAATTATAGGTATAATACTTAATTCAATAGCCAGTATCTTTATAATTTTATGGCTAATAGGAATTATTTGTTTCCAATCTAACAGTTTTATTCATGCATTTGCGGTTAATACATCACTCCTTTTCTTTTTAGTCATTATTATAAAAATAATGAAAACTGTCCATCATGAAAAAACTCTCTAACTGACTTTTTTTGGTTTTATAAATATCATCAGATAAAATTTCCTTCTACCTCACTTCTTGCAGGTTCGTGAATACATTTTAAAACCAATAAAATCATTTCCACAACCTCCTGGTTCAATTTTACCCAAAAAAAACTTTTAGGGGAGTCCATTTACAGATTGGGCTTATCAAATTGTATATTCCGGGTGCTTGGGATATACCGCGCAGGGGCAATAATAATCTATTGGAAGAAGTTGACCAAAAGTTAATTACTATTGTAAACGCAATATTTTAGGCAATACCTGATGTAAGCATTTACAGTCAGGCTTTCATCAGAATTAACTTTTCATACTTGAAACATACCGCTTTAATTTATCCGCTTTGAAATATGTGAATGTTGTAACCCTTCATTATAATTTTATAACATTACCCTTGCCTTTAGAGAGTAATTTTGCCCTGTGAAAATAAGTTCACAACCGCGCTGCCGGATGCAGAAATAATAAATTCAATAATATGAACAGTACTGAGGTAAAAGGAAACTGGAATGAGCAGAAAGGTAAGCTCAAACAGAAATTTGCAGTCTTAACAGACAATGACCTGATGTTTGAAGAAGGCAAAAAAGATGAAATGTTTGGAAAGATTCAAGTTAAACTTGGAAAAACAAAAGAAGAATTGCACAAGATTATTGAAGGTCTTTAATCACCTTATTCATGTAGAGAAACTGTTCATCAATGCTTGTTGAACGGTTTCTTTTTAAAACCATTATAAAATGGTAACAGCATTACTGAAAAACTTAATTATCAGGAGGCCTGTATTTATTGTTATGATTATTTACGTGTTTATTTCAGGTTGTGAAACATTAAGAGAATCTTCAAAATATGGATTTAACGAAGGCTTTTATTCTTATAAGGCGGGAAAAGAAAAATCTGAAAAAGTATACGTTGTTGCCACACCCGATACTATAAAAGTTTATAATCCTGGAGATCTTTTTAGGGGAAGAGTTGATACGATAAAATCCATATCTATTGCCTTTCCTTCCAATATTAAACCTTTGGAATTTAAAAATTATGTTTTCACAAAAAAAACATTTGATCTTGATCTTCTAACGGTGTTATTCAAATACCGTCCGTCTGTTTCAGGGTTTCCCAATCAGTTAAATGCCACATTTAACGGAGCAGTTTATGCAGGGTATCGTACTGATATTTATAAACTTTCATACAAGACGGGTCCTTTAAGATCGGATAAAAGAACAATCACTCATTATGCTTATAGTTTAGGATTCTTTTCGGGAATCAGCACCGCCAGGATAGATGAGTATGTTACTCTAAACAGGTTGAATATTCAATACGATGGATTTGTGAACCAATCAGGAATAGCAGCCATTATTGCTTTAGATAAGCTGAACTTCGGATTAACATACGGGTATGATTATTTGCTTGATAAAAATAAAGATGTATGGATATACCAGCTAAAATCATGGTTTGGTTTAAGCCTTGGACTGAATTTGAATTAGAAAATTTAGAATTTAATAGTGATAATCCTGATATGATAAACAAAAATTTAGTTGCATCCTGAAATACATAGCACTTTCAATTCTGATTTAATGTCTTTCCGGTGATACATCAAAACAGCTTCACGATGACCATAAAAATCTATCTCAAAAAATCCTTCTTCATTCCATTGCAGACATTCATCCGAGTCCTGGCACGACTCTAATAGAAGTTTATCCGTTTTGCTTCCGGCACCACTTACGATGTAATGCAGGCTGTCGGTTAAAAAATATTCCAGTGAATGTTCGTGCCCGCTCACATAAAAAATGTCAGGATGATGGTGCTCCTTTAGTATGCTGTCTAAATGAATAGCCATTTTATTATAAGGAGGATAACTTGTATTTGAATCAGCAAATCGCTTGCTCAACCGCTCCCAGAATACCAGCGGAACAGAATGCTTGCCTTTAGCATGAATGGGGTGATGGGCAACAACAATAATTTTCTCCCGTTTGCCGGAAGCATCCGTAAGTTGATCCTTAAGCTCCCTGTAGAATGTTTCTAATAGCAGTGAATCAATATGCGTTTTCATTCCCTCTTCCATAATCAACCGTTGCGTATCTATAAAAATAATCCTTGTTTTTCCACCATTAAAATCCTTTGATACAGGTCCGGGGCTTCCATTTACAGGGAGAAATGTTCCCTCCGCATGATTGCGAAGGCTTATGAATTTTCTTAAAGTATCTTCAATGAACAGTTGCTCAACCATCAGTCGCTTCTTTCCTTTGTCAGGATTGATATGGTTAAACCAATCATGATTTCCGGGAATAAAAAAAGCTGATCCTTTATATCCTCTTAAAATGTTCAATTGCGACATGATTCTTTTGCCGGCAATTTTAGTTCCATTATAGCCACCAACCTCAACCGGAAGCAGACCAAAAAAAGTTTTAGTATAGCAATTATCTCCAAGAAAAATTACTGCGCTGTTTGGATTATTAAGCAGTTTAACTTTTAAGTCAAGAAGTGTTTGTCCTGTAATATCCCCTTCACCTGCATCACCAATCAGGAATAATTTAAAGGAGGGAGTATCGGGAGGTTGCGCAAAACCATTCTTGAATATTAAAGAACAAACAATCGCAATTAAAAAAAGACCTGTATATTTCATTGTTTAAAAGCGGTGTGATAATTCATTCCTGCAAAGTTAGCAATAAAGAGATTAGTTTTATTAATAACAACCCCGATAATTTTACCGTAAATTATATAAATTTATTAAATAATTACATAAGAACACCGAATTAAAATGGTGGTAATTTTGCGGCTTAAATAAAATAATAAATAAAGAAATAATGAAAAGAAAAATGTATTTAATTGCTGCAACCATGTTTGTAGTTGGATCAATGATGATTGGTTGCAGTTCTCCTTCAGAGAAAGTTGAGGACGCACAGGAAAAAGTAGATAAAGCAAATCAAAACCTGGATAAAGCTCAGGATGATTATGCTGCTGACGTAGAAAAGTATCGAAAAGAAACAGCAGAAAAGCTTGCTGCAAATGAAAAACTTGAAGCGGATTTTAATGCCCGGATAGCCAGTGATAAGGCAGATGCAAGAGAAGATTACAAAAAGAAAATTGCAGCATTGGATCAGAAAGATACCGATATGAAAAAGAGAATGGCTGAATATAAAATGGAAGGAAAAGATAAATGGATTTCCTTCAAAGAAGGATTTGATAAAGATATGGATGCGCTGGGACAGGATTGGAAAAACCTGACAACTAAAAAGGATAAATAATAACGATTAAATATTAAATAAAATGGCAAAGAAAATAGCAGCAATCAAAAATGCAGCACCAGCCAAAAAGGTATCCCCAAAAAAGAAAACAATACCGGCTAAAATGGCAGCTCCCGTAAAAAAAGTGTTGCCTGTAAAAAAGGTGCAGCCAACAACAAATCCGGGTAAAAGCAAAATCGCAATCATTTCCACGCTTAAAGAACATAAAATTGCGGTAAAGCATCATGAAACTGCGGCAAAACATCATTATGATGCAATGAATCATCTTGAATCAGGAAATAATCAGCAGGCAAAAGCAAGCACCGAAAAAGCTCATGGTATAATGGGTTTGTTGGATAAGGTGAAAGAAAAGATTTCAAGTTATTATAATTCGAAAAGTTAAACGACAATTACATGTCATTTAAGCTCACTAAATAGATATAATAATAGTCATCAGGAAATAAAGGGTTTATGTTCATAGGTTTTTATTTGGTTGGTTAGTAAGGAGTCCCTTGAGGAGGGGGCTCTTTCTTTTTCATAAAGTCATCCATAAATTCATAATAAAAAATATAAAATGAGAAAGAAGATACAAAAAGTAACCTCCAAAGTTCCTGACCCCTCAAAATCAATAAAGGTTCAGATAGATGCAAAAACAGTTGTAACTGTCAAGAGTAAGTCAGCTTATGAACAATGGCTTTCCAGGTTTCCTAACGCAAAAATAATTCAGTAATCTGTTATGTCAGCTAAAAAACATAGCGAAACAAAAGCACCGAAAAAGCCTTTCTTCCGAAGAAGGAAGATTCATATTCTGCTTATAATTGTTGGTGTATTGATAATTTGCAGAATCATATTGCCCTATGTTTTACTTCACTATGCTAATAAACGTCTTGCAAATATGCCGGGATATTATGGGCATGTAGATGACCTTGATTTATCTCTTTACAGAGGAGCCTATAAACTTAAAAATCTTTATCTTGATAAATTGGATTCTTCAACAAATGTAAGAACAAAGTTTTTTAATGTAAAATTAATTGACCTTTCTTTGGAATGGGCTGCATTGTTTCATGGCAGGCTTGTCGGAAAGGTGGATTTGGAAACCCCTACTTTGCTGATTACTAAAGACAAAACCGATGCTTCAAAAGTAGTTCAGGATACAAGTAATTTCAGGACATTGTTTAAAAGTTTTATGCCTCTGAAAGTAAACCGACTCGTTGTGAATCACGGTAATATTCATTATCTTGATTCGGGTTCGGTACCCAGGGTTGATATTTTTATGACTGAAACTTATGTCCTTGCAGATAATCTAAGCAATGTTTCCGATTCTTCAAAACTTCCATCAATCATACATTCAAGTGCTGATATGTCGGGAGGGATAATGCATTTTGATATGCGTTTAAATCCGCTTTCCGCTGACCCTTTATTTGAGATGAAAGCGAAATTGGAGAATGCAGATATTACCCGTTTCAATGATTTCTTTTTGGCTTATGGAAGCTTTGATATTCATAAAGGTAATTTCGGATTATATACTGAATTTTCGGCGGCTGATGGGAAATTTATCGGTTACGTAAAGCCGGTAATCAAGGACCTGGATGTGGTTGGACCGGAAGCTCATAAGCACGGTCTTTTACATCTTCTTTGGGAAGATATGGTTGGTGCTGCCGGAATACTTCTTCGCAATCATCCGCATGATCAAATAGCAACTAAAATACCTATTGAAGGGACATTTAAAAAGTTAGATAATATAGATACCTGGAGTGCCATTGCCATTCTTCTTCGCAATGCTTTTATTCAGGCGTTGATACCTTCCATTGACAATGAAATCAGCATTAATTCCATTAATAATCCTCCACAGGATGAAAAGAAGGAAGGCTTTTTCAAAAAGGTATTTGGTAAAAAGCAATAAGATGGTAAGTAATGGAGATTGAAGAATAAAGACAAATATCAGTCAAATGAAAGAATTATTGCGTACTTTTACAAAGGTAGGATTAGAGCATTTTAATAAAAGGGGGAAATTCCAATATTAAAATCGAATATAACTATTCTAAAAATGAAAAATTTAAATGAAATCAATAACGGTCTAATACAGAACTTACCGTTTGCTATTTATGCTTGTGATAGCGATGGGTTTATTACCCACTTCAATAAAGCAGCTGAAATTCTTTGGGGAAGAACACCCGAAATCGGAAAAGATAGTTGGTGCGGTTCATTTCAGATATTTCAGTTAGATGGAGCGCCGCAGCCATTGGATACTTGCCCGATGGCTATTGCAATAAAAGAGGCTCGTGAAGTATATGGGCATGAACTGATTATTGAAAGACCTGATGGTTCACGTCGTCATGTGAAACCTTATCCAAGTGCGCTTTTTGATGCTGATGGAAATGTAATAGGAGCGGTAAATATGGTGGAGGATATAACTGATCAGAGATTAGCTTCGCAATATGTAAGAAGTTTGATTGAAGCAAGTATTGACCCATTAATTACAATTAATGTGGAAGGAAAGATTATGGATATGAATGAAGCAATGGTGGAAATAACAGGTGCGTCCCGCGAAAAGCTTAAGGGCGATGACTTCAGCAAATATTTTGAAGACCCACAGGAAGAACGTAAAATTTACAATGAAATATTCAAAAAAGGATTTGTGAAAGATTATCCATTAACCATGCTGGATGGAAAACTTACCGATGTATTATTTAATGGTTCTGTTTATAAAGATGAATCGGGAAATGTAAAAGGGGCAGTGGTTGTGGCAAGAGATATAACGGAACATAAAAGAATAGAAAAGGAATTAAATGAGGCGATAGTTTTTGCCGAACTCGCAACAACATTTGCTGAAGCTGCAAAAGAAAAAGCTGAAACTGCTACTCAGATTGCAGTAGATGCCGTAAAATCTAAACAACAATTTCTATCGAATATGAGCCATGAAATCCGCACTCCGATGAATGCGATCATTGGATTTACAAAAGTTGTTTTGAAAACAGAACTTAGCGCAAAACAAAAAGAATATTTAACTGCTATTAAAATAAGCGGGGATTCATTAATAGTGCTTATTAACGATATTCTTGATCTTGCAAAAGTGGATGCAGGAAAAATGACATTCGAGAAGGTGCCATTTAACCTGGCGTTATCCATTTCTGCAATGCTTCACTTGTTTGAACCAAAAATTCAGGAAAAAAATATAGAACTTGTTAAAATATATGACAATAGGATTCCAAAGATGTTGTTAGGAGACCCTGTTCGTTTGCATCAGATTATATTAAATCTGGTTAGTAATGCTGTGAAGTTTACTGCACAAGGGAAAATTACTGTTAGTGTAAATATGATTAGTGAAGATGACGCACAGGTCACTATTGAATTTATTGTTGCAGATACAGGAATTGGAATTAAGGAAAGTAAAATAAAATCAATATTTGGGGACTTTCAACAGGCAACAAGCGGTACATCCAGGTTATATGGAGGGACAGGATTAGGTCTTGCCATTGTAAAGCATTTAGTAGAACCTCAAGGGGGAACATTAAGCGTGAAAAGTAAAATAAATGAAGGCACTTCTTTTAGTTTTACATTAAGTTTTCAAAAAACGGATATTCAAGTGGAAGCTGATATGGAAATATTGGACATTGATGATGAATTCAAAAATATTAAAGTATTGGTAGTTGAAGACATTGCTCTAAATCAATTATTGATGAAAACCATTTTGGATGAATTTGGTTTTGAACGTGATATAGCATCCAATGGAAAAATAGCAATTGAAAAACTACAAGCTAAATCATTTGATATTATTTTAATGGACTTGCAGATGCCTGAAATGAATGGGTTTGAAGCAACAGAATACATTCGGAAAACCTTGAATTCAAAGATTCCTATCATTGCTTTAACAGCAGATGTTACAACCGTTGATTTAGCAAAATGCAGGGATGCAGGCATGAATGATTATATTGCTAAACCTGTTGATGAAAAAATATTGTACAGCAAAATAATAGGATTAGTAAAGAAACCATCATTATTAAATATTAATAAAGTTATTCAGAACGATTTGAATAAAAAATTAAGGTGTATTGATATGGCGTATTTGATTAATCTTACAAAATCAAATCCATTATTGATGATGGAAATGATTTCAATTTACCTTGAAGAAACCCCATTACTTATAAAAGCTATTAAACAAAGCTTAAAAGATAAGGATTGGGTTAAACTGGCAGCTTCAGCACATAAAATAATTCCTTCCTTTTCAATTATGGGAATTGATTCTGATTTTGCCACAATTGCTAAGCAAGTTCAGGAATATGCAAAGACACAACTACAAACGGATGGCATAGATGATTGGATTTCACAACTTGAAAATGTTTGTTCTCAGGCATGCATTGAATTGGAAGAAGAGTTGAATCTGATAAAGAGCACAAAGACTTAAAATAAATTTATATTATTTAATATAACTTTTAAATTCATTTTTATGTATTTCGCGCTATAAGTTAATGAAATCCTTCATTTTTTATGTAAAATGATTTAAAAATTGGATAATTTAAAGGTTTAAAAGGTCCGAATTCTATATATTTAATCTGCTTAGTACTATTTTTATAATTCTATTCGAATTAATTAATAGAACATTCAAATTTTAAATTGTAATTATTCTAATGCAGACCTCGACCCTAATTGCTATAATAACCGATTTTAAATTATCTTAATTGAATAAAAGAAATTGTTGTCCGGCTCAGGACTCGAAATTATAAGTTTTACATTTGATTATCTTTCAATTATTAATTTGGGGTTACAAAACAGTAACATTTTTAATTTCAACAAAAATTTGCAAATTATATCAGTATATTTCTCTGTTTTAACCCAAATTCAAACTAAGAAAACCTTGTCGGCACCCTGTCGGCATCCATCGGCACCCCGTCGGCACCCTGTCGGCACCCTTATTTTATCATTGTTTTTTACAATTTTACACCTACTAATAACTTAATTTAACTTAAAAATATAGTGATTTAAGCTAAAAACTATAATATAACTTCATTTTTATCAACAAATTTTGTTAAATTTATACCGAAACATGTTAAATGAGGAATTAATTCAAAATCATTTCTCAAAATTCCTCAATAAAAATATATTTATGACCCAACTCTAGCCGTGCCGCAACCCCAGTTTAACCCCAAAAAACCCCAGTTCAACCCCAATTTAACCCCAGGTATTCCCTTAAAATTATTCAAATTTACCTTTTTAATAAATATATTGACTTCAAAAGGTGCTAATTAAATTTTAAAACCATCAAATAACTTAAAATTTTATATAACTAAAGTCTATTTGACTTAATCTTTTTCAACTCCAACTTAAAGTACTGATGAACTATGATTAAATGATTTTGCCTATTTCTTGTATATTATCCTATTCCTTATTCCCCAATGTCGCCATGATAGCCCGAAAACTCTCCAGTCCTGCCTCCAGGTTCTCAATGATTTCATTTGCTAATACATCAGGGTCGGGGAGGTTGTCGAGGTCGGCAAGGGATTTATCTTTCAGCCAGGTGATGTCGAGACTGGTTTTATCTCTTGCTATTATTTCCTCATAAGAAAATTTTCTCCAGCGTCCTTCGGGGTTTGATTCGGCGTTGAATGTTTCTTTTCTTTTGTGGCGGTTGGTGGGATTATAGCAGGTGATGAAATCTCTCAAATCATCTAATTTCAAAGGGTTCTTCTTTAGGGTATGATGAATGTTTGTTCTGTAATCATATACCCATATTTCTTTTGTCCAGGGGTCTTTACTTGCGGGTTTGTTATCAAAGAAAATTACATTTGCTTTGACTCCCTGTGCATAAAATATGCCTGTGGGCAAACGAAGGATGGTATGCAGGTCGGAGGTTTCCAGTAGCTTCTTACGAACCGTTTCACCTGCACCGCCTTCAAACAAAACATTATCAGGAACTACTACTGCTGCAAGTCCTGTGGTCTTGAGCATGGTGCGGATGTGCTGCACAAAATTCAATTGTTTGTTGCTGGTGGTAGCCCAAAAGTCCTGACGGTTATAAGTCAAATCATCTTTCTCCTGTTCGCCTTCTTCATTGGTAAAAGTCTGACTGCTCTTTTTGCCGAAAGGTGGATTTGCCAAAACATAATCGAAAGTGGTGGGCGAAGCCGCTATCAAAGCATCGGCAGGAGAAATAAAATTATCGCTGTCTATATCGCCGATGTTATGCAAAAACATATTCATCAAAGCCAGGCGACGGGTGCCTGCAACTATTTCATTCCCAACGAAAGTATGTAGTTTTATAAATTCATTTTTCGCCTTGTCCAATTTATTATTGGCAACGATATAATCGTAAGCAGCCAGGAAGAAACCACCCGTACCACAGGCAGGGTCGGCAATGGTTTTCAGGGGTTGCGGCTGAATACATTCTACCATTGCCCGAATTAAAGGACGAGGGGTGAAGTATTGCCCTGCACCGCTTTTCACATCCTGTGCATTTTGTTCCAGCAGCTTTTCATAAATATCGCCTTTCACATCGGCACCCATCACCAGCCATTGCTCGCTGTCTATCATATCAATGATTTTTGCCAGCATGGCAGGGTCTTGAATTTTATTCTGGCTCTTGGTAAATATTTGTCCCAAAATTCCTTTCTGCGTGCTCAACTCCCGCAGCAAAGTAGCATAATGCAATTCCAGTTCTGCACCCTTCTTGGCAGTCAGACTTTCCCAATTATACTCCTTCGGAATATTCAATTTACGGTTATGCGGCGGCTTGCTGTATTCATCAGCCATCTTTAAAAACAGCAAATAGGTGAGTTGCTCTAAATAATCTCCATACCCCACGCCTACATCGCGAAGGGGATTACAGAAAGACCAAACTTTGCTTACTATGGAGGAGGTGTTATTACTCATATATTTAAAATATTTTCCATTACATATTTAATTGATTGTGTCAAATTCATTCCTTCTATTGGAGTTTCAATTAATCTATCATGATAGCCGTTTTCTTTATACCATCTTCTTTTCTTTTCTATTCTTTCAGAATAATCAAAATCATTCAACATCCCATTGTGTTCCCAATAAAATTCTTTTCTGTTATGTTTAAATGTAAAATCTGGTAGCTTAAATGATTTATTATCTTGCCCTAATAATGGCTTTTCATAAAAGAATCCAATTTCAGCTTTTGCCAATGCTTCAGAAATTATTCTTTCTCCTTCTGATCTTACAAACAAATCAGGTAAAACTTCAAAGATCAATTTTTCAGGTAAATATTTTTCAAAATCCTTGGATGGGATTCCCTTTGAAGTATTAAAAAGAGAAGAATTTCTTTTTGAAATTTCAGATTTACCTAACCACAGTCTGCTTTTCAAAATACTAATATCATTTTGAAGAAGAATTATTTGTATTTTGGTTGAACGTGTTAAGCCAGTGTATAGCATTTCCCTATTCAAAAAATCAGTATCTTCTTCTGGAATTATCATTATTGTAATATCAAATTGGCTTCCTTGTGCTTTATGTACAGAAGTGGCATATCCCAAATCGAGCATTTCATTTGCTTGTTTTTTTGTAGGATAATAAGAATATCTATCATAATCCTTTGGAAATTTAATAAGAACCTTTTTCGCCTTATTAGGCAAAAAATATCCCAATGTTCCATTTGGAATATAATTTTCAT
>Ga0206936_1061_pt1 | contig 34123 bp, 15 predicted proteins | sample Alteio_BWOrgHeat_14_FD_152922 | JGI IMG/M metagenome (GOLD analysis project Ga0206936, IMG submission 152922) | Enriched cells from forest soil in Barre Woods Harvard Forest LTER site, Petersham, Massachusetts, United States -... | ecosystem: Environmental > Terrestrial > Soil > Temperate forest >... | reverse complement strand
CACTCCAGCATCAGCGACCACCTTTTCAGCCGCACTCTCCGTCGGAGACAACGCCACAGGCTCACCGCAATCCGTAACCCTCAGCGGCACTGGCACAGCAGCCGCGACACCCGCTGTCTCCCTCTCACCCACATCACTAACCTTCTCCGCCACCAGCGGCACCACCAGCCCCGCCCAGACCGTAACACTTAAGAACACCGGCACAGCCGCTCTGACCATCTCAAGCATTTCGGTCACCGGAGCCAACCCCACAGACTTCGCCCAGACCAACACCTGCGGAAGCTCTCTAGCCGCAAGCGCCAGTTGCTCCATCTCCATCACCTTCACCCCAGCCTCTGCAACCACCTTCGCAGCCTCGCTCTCAGTAGCCGACAACGCTACAGGCTCACCACAATCCGTAACCCTCACCGGAACAGGTACAGCAGCCGCCACACCCGCAGTCTCGCTCTCACCCACATCGCTCACGTTCTCCGCGACAACAGGCTCGACAAGCGCCGCTCAGAGCATCACCCTTAAGAACACCGGCACAGCAGCTCTGACCATCTCAGGCATCTCAATCACCGGAGCCAACCCCACAGACTTTGCCCAGACCAACACCTGCGGAAGCTCCCTCGCCGCCAGCGCCAGCTGCTCCATCTCCGTCACCTTCACTCCAGCATCAGCCACCACCTTCGCCGCGACCCTATCCGTAGCCGACAACGCCACTGGCTCGCCGCAATCCGTAACCCTCAGCGGAACCGGCACAGGAATACCGGCACCAGTAGCTTCGCTCACACCCTCGTCAATGATCTTCACCTCCAATACCGGCGTAGCCACCGCAGCCCAAGTAGCCACTCTCAAAAACACCGGTAACGCCACACTCAACATCACCAGCATCTCGATCACCGGAACGAACCCCACAGACTTCGCCCAGACCAACACCTGCGGAAGCTCTCTAGCCGCAAGCGCCAGCTGCTCCATCTCCATTACCTTCACACCAGCATCAGCGACCACCTTCGCCGCCGCGCTCTCGGTAGCCGACAACGCTACAGGCTCGCCGCAAACCGTCACTCTCAACGGAACAGGCACTACCCCACCGCCTCCCACCTTCACCGTCTCCTCCACCACAACCGCCCAGACCATCCAACCCGGCGGCGCCGCACAATACTCCATCACCGTCACCGCGCAGAATGGTGCTTTCTCTAACGCAGTCGCTCTCACAGCCACCGGACTCCCCACCGGCGCAACCGCCACCTTCGCACCAGCCTCGCTCACCCCGGGCTCAGGATCGGCCACATCGCAGCTAACCATCCAGACCACGACCGCGGCCGCAAGAGACACCAGCCCCCAAAGCCCGGGTCACGACACAGGCCCCGGCTGGAAGTTCGCCGCCTCTACCCTGCCCCTCTTCGGCATGCTCTTCACCATCCGCAGGTTCCGTCGACGCTGGATAGCAGTCGCGGTTCTGCTGCTCGCATCCCTCGGCGCGGTCACCGCAATCTCTGGCTGCGGCGGCGGATTCGCACTCCCCGGAAGCACTGCCAAGACCTACACCATCACCGTCACTGGAACCAGTGGCGAAGTACAGCAATCCACCACCGTGCAACTCACCGTGAAGTAAAAGGAGTCACCATGCGAATCAGCATCAGAGCCACATTCTCCCTGTTGTTGGTCATGGCGATGTTCTCCGCTTCGCGGTCCATCGCCCACGCACAAGAAGTCGCGCCTGCAGACAAGCAGCCCCGCGCCGAACTTGCCCTCGACTACACCTACATCCGCAGCAACGCGCCCCCCGGAGGCTGCGTCTGCTTTGACCTCAACGGCGGCGGCGCTACCTATGCCCACTCCATCGGCTCAGGCAGGTTCGCGCTCGTCGGCGACGTCAGCATCGCTCACGCAGGCGCAATCTCAGCTAACAGCTATGACCTCACCCTGAGCACCTTCACCGCAGGCGTACGTTATCGGCCTACCTTCCGGCACTCGCCTCTCAAACCATTCGGTCAGGTTCTGGCTGGCATAGCCCACTCCAGCGGATCTCTCGTCTCAGGCCAGAATCCAACCGTATCCAACTCCGGTGGAGCTTTCGCTGCCATAGCAGGCGGCGGCCTCGATCTCCATCTAAGCCACCATTTCTCAGTCCGTCTCATCGAAGCGGACTATCTAGTCACCACATTCGACAACGGCATCAACGACCACCAGAACAACTTCCGCCTAAACGCAGGCGTAGTGTTTCATTTCTAAGTGTTCAGGGGAATGCCTACTCAAGTGAATTTACCAAGTGATCCTATACAGCCAGGCGCGTCAAAGTAAGAACAGTAATATCGTCGTCCTGGCCAAAATCAACCGCCGCGTCAGCAGCATCTTCCGCATCGGGCCTTGAAGCGAACAGGGTCTCCAGCCGCTCGAAACTATAAAGCTCTCCCGAAGAGCTCCGCGCCTCCAGCAATCCATCCGTGTACAAAGCCAGCTGATCCGCAGCTTCAAGCTGAAAACAACTTTCTTCATAAGTCGCAATGGATGCCACTCCAAGCGGAAAGGCCCCCGGCAGCTCAAGTTCCTTCTCGTTGAGAAACGGCGAAGGATGTCCAGCCGTCGAGACATTACATCGCCCATCTGCATAAAGTCGAAGCGCAACACACGTCGCGAAGCCACCTTGCAACCGCCCGCAAAGTCGACGGTTCACCTGCTCCAGCAAGCTCGCCGGATCGGGATAGTCGTCCGCCAGCGCTCGCACAACGCCAACAATCAGCGAAACCGCCATCGCAGCCTTCAGCCCCTTGCCGCTCACATCGCCCAGCACAACCAGCGTTGAACTATCCTCAAGCGCAATGATCTGAAAGAAATCGCCGCCCACCTCCAGCGCCGGACGATAAGCACTCGTAAGCGCATACCCAGGCACTTCCGGCAGCGCTTCCGGAATCAGCACCTGCTGAATCTCCCTCGCGTTTCTGAACTCCTGTTCAAGCGCCTCCTGGCGCATCCGATTCTCAACTGAATCGCGATAGAACGCGAACACCAGCGCCGCCAGCACCAGCGTATCGGTCACCGTATGCGGATGGATCGCCACCCCATGAATCACCGCGATCGGAGTCAGCAGCTTTCCGATCAGTGTCCAGTGCGTAAAACGCAGGCCGACGATAGAAATGTTCCGCGCAAGAATCAGCAGCTGCGTAACAAGCGTCGAGATTGCAAGCAGCCAGCGACTCAAATCAAGCCGCTTGCCGCGCGCCAATGCAATGCCGATAATCGCCAACGACAGCACCCCCGGAAAAGCATACAGAGCCGGAAGAAAGCTCTCCACCGTCTGCGTCTGAGTAGCCCACGTCGAAGGCCAGCCAACCAGCAGTAGAAACGCATACAGCGCAACCACCGCCAGCATTCCGCGCGCAACTGCATCAGTGATAAGCCGCAGCTTGCGAATCGCCCGCAGATCCAGCAGCCAGAGCAGCATGTACAAGAGAGCGATGTCCCGCACACCAATCCCGACGCGATTAACAGTCAGTAATAACGGAACAGTCGCCGACCATGCGATCGGCGTGCTCGCAAGTAACATACCCAACATGGCAATCGAGAAGCACGACATCCAAAGGTATGCCGACTTGCTTCGATCTCCAAGCCACGGAAGAAACCCCAGCAGCGCGGCAAGCACATACAGCGGGCAGAGTACGAAGTACGAAACATCAAATCGAAATCCCGCGTTGTACGATGCCTTGCGCCGCACAGCAATCTCCTCTGAAAGCCCCGCCAGCGGAGCGCTTCGCAATCCACCCGTGTCGTTCAGGCCGATCGAAAGAAATGGCGCGCGCCAAACCCTGATGGCAAGAACGCCCGTTGCCGCAGGGCCCAGAGTGATCATCGTAGAGCTGTCTCCATACCACACCGGATGAGGAGGAAGCTTGCCAGACCGTCCCACAAGAACGCCGTTCCAATAAACTTCATACGCATCTCCCGCGCTAGGGATCAACACGGCGATTTCATGCGATATATCCTGCGGAGTGGCTACTCGAATCGATCGCCGATACCACGCATAGCCGTCATAGCCCCAGTGGCCCTGCTCATCCCAAGGCTGATACGCGCTCAACTGCTCCCAGCGCGAGTCATCGAAATCAGGCGCAGCCCGCGCGAGATCATCGCCCAGATGAAACTGCCACGGCCCATCAAGCGCAGCCGCCCCTTTGCCGAGATCGACAACGATAAGCGGCTCTGGCTTCTGCTCCGCATGCGAAGGCACCACCTTTGCAAGTGCAAGCAGAAACAAAACCAATAGCCAGTGGCGGCGCGGAAGCATGAGGGAAGAATACCCTGCGGCGCTGGTATCGACCAAAGCCACACTCGCGCAAATACCGATTGACCATAGCTGTCATGCATGCGAAAGTGTTTGAAATAGAAAGCCCTGAAGGCTCATCCGAAGAGAACAATAGAGGTCAATTCAGCCATGAATGCAGCCGTAACTCCACCCATGAATTCTGATATCTCTCCCATGCAGCAATGGCTGAGTGATTACGTTAAAGACTGCGGAGCAGTTGCCGGAACCGTGCATGTGCGCCAGGGCGACGGCCTCGCGCTCGCAGCAGCCGTCAACATTCCCCCGCCGGTCCAGGAGATCGTGCGCTGGGTACCGTGGGGCAAAGGTATGGCCGGAATGGCTCTCGACACCGGTGAGCCCGTCCAGACCTGTAATCTCAAAGAAGATGATTCCGGACGCGTCAAGCCCGGAGCAAAAGCCGTTGCCGCACAGGCAGCCATTGCCCTGCCGCTGAAGAACACGCAAGACTCCGTTGTCGCCGTCCTCGGCGTAGCCTTTCAGGAAGAGCGCGAAATACTGCAGCCCGAGATCGACAAGCTTCTGGCTTCGGCGCAGGACATCCCTCTTTCTCCATCCGCCGAAGTCTAAAACGTCAGACGGAGTCAAAAGAACAGCTCGACCGGTTCAGCAACCATGTTGGAGCAATTCCAGGGAAATGAGCGATTCTCCATCATCCGTCGCCTTGGCGCGGGCGGAATGGGTATCGTCTACGAAGCCCTCGATCGCGAACGCCAGACCCACGTAGCACTCAAGACCCTGCGCAATGTCGATCCGGCCAGCATCTACCGCTTCAAGGTCGAGTTCCGCTCCCTCGCCGAGCTTTCACACGAAAACCTGCTGCCCCTCTACGAACTGTTCTTTGAAAACGATCGCTGGTTCTTCACCATGGAACTACTCGAAGGAGCAACCGATCTGCTCACCTACATTCGCGACGACCACTCAGAACACCGCGAAATTGGCGCTCCATCCTGCGAAGATTCAGAAGCCACGCAGCTCGATTCTGAAGCCGGCGTCTCCCTCACCGCTCCCACATCTGAAGTCACAGCGTTTGCCCCATCAGAAAACCGCAGAGCCGGGTCAGCCGATCTTTCGAGCTCCGAAGCAACAGCCCTCATCGACTTCGAAAGTCACTCGTCTGAGCTCAACATCGGCGTCGCAGCCGAAGTAAAACAAGAACCAATTCTGCATGGTGAAAACAAGCACGTTGCCTTATCGAGTGCGCCTCATCCACAGCTCGATTACGATTGCCTCCGTCAGACATTTCTCACCGTCGCCCAGGGCGTCAGGGCTCTGCACGCCGCAGGCAAAGTGCATCGCGACCTCAAGCCCGAGAACGTCATGGTGCGCGCCGACGGCCGTCCGGTCCTGCTTGATTTCGGCCTCATACTCGACCTCAAGCCCCAGGCCCCAACCTCCGTTGACGAACAACCAAGCCATCCCAACCAGCGCGGCTCTCGCCAATATCGAACCGCCTCCGATCACATGATTTCCGGCACCTTCTCCTACATGGCGCCCGAGCAGGCCACCGGTTCTCCTCTGATGAACAGCAGTGATTGGTATGCCTTCGGAGTCATGCTTTTCGAAGCCTTGACCGGACGTCTCCCCTTCACCGGCACCGGCATCCAGACAGTGCGGGCCAAACTTGAGCAAAACGCTCCCGCACCCTCCCAATTCGCTCCCGCAACACCGCCAGATCTTGACCGCCTCTGCGTTCAGCTCCTCGATCGCAATCCCGACAATCGCCCTGACAGCGCAGAGATTCTCCGCTGCCTGAGCGGCGAACAAGCGCCCATCGACGAAGGCGTTCAGATTCAAAATCTCTTCGTCGGCCGCGAATCCTATCTCGACACTCTCAACGCCGCATTCGCTGCTCTCGAACAAGGCCAATCGCAAGTGCTATGCGTTCACGGCCGCTCCGGCATGGGCAAAACGACTCTGCTGCAGCGCTTCCTCGAAGAAACAGTTTCAGCGCGGGGCGGCATCGTCCTCGAAGGCCGCTGCTACGAACAGGAATCCGTTCCCTACAAAGCTGTCGACAACCTCATCGACGCACTCACCCAGCAATTGCTGGAGATGCCGGCGCAACATCTGCGCAGGATACTCCCCGAAAACATCCAGGCCCTGGCGCGAGTCTTCCCAGTCCTTAAACGAGTCAGCGCTATCGCCGAATCGAGCGCCGAAACAATCGCCTTCACCGCGAACAATCCCGTTCAAATCCGGCAACAGGCCTTTGACGCACTCGGTCACTTGCTCGCAATCATCGGAGCCGCACAGCCCCTCGTTCTCTACATCGACGATCTGCAGTGGGGAGATATCGACAGCGCCCTCCTCCTATCCAGTATCCTCGCCCGGCAGCCATCTCCGCGCATGCTCGTATTGCTCAGCTACCGCAGCGAGTACGCCCTTAACCCCTGTCTCCGCGAGTTTCGCAGCGCATGGGAGTCCGGCACAATCCCTCATCAGGAGATGGAGGTTCTTCCCCTAACTGAGGCCGAGAGCCGCGAACTCGTCACGCAGCTGCTTGCAGGAATTCCCTCCGCCGCCAAACAGATCGACCGCATCGTCGAACAGGCCCGCGGCAGCGCTTTCTTCGTACAAGAACTCGCCGAAAACGCACGCAGCGGCACCGAGTGGCAGTCCGCCGCCACCAGCATTTACGCCAAGGCCAGCGACCTTGATGAAGTCCTCTGGCAGCGCGCACAGCGGCTTCCCAACGAAGCCCGTCAGCTCCTCGAAATCATCGCCGTCGCCGGCCAGCCGATCCAGATCGGCGATCTCATCCACACGCGCAGCTTTGCCGCCATCCCGCAAAACGCCGTCAACATGCTTCGCTCAGCGCGTCTCATTCGCAGTACCGGCACCCGCCTCACCGACGAGATCGAAGCCTTTCACGACCGGGTCCGCGAAAGCATCGCCAATCATCTACCCCGGCCCATCCGCCGCGACTATCACCAGCAGATCGCCGATGCGCTCGAACTCAATCCTGACGCCGCCCCTGAAACCATCGCCAGCCATTTGCAATCTGTCCTCTCGCCGCGCGCCGCGCACTTCTATGAACTCGCCGGAGAACGCGCCATCCACGTGCTCGCCTTCGACCAGGCCGAGGGCTATCTCCGCCTCGCCACCCAGTTGGCGCCCACCACTCCCGACCGCGCTCGCGTTGAGGTGCGCCTCGTCCACTTCTACACAGACACCGCCCGATTCCAGGACGCCTACACCATCGGCCGCGAAGCCGTTGCGCGCTTCGGCGTCAAGCTGCCCCGTAAATTTTCGCCTCCGCTATTGATAGCCAACGCACTTCAGGCTTTCATTCGCACTGGTCGCCGCAAGCCTTCGCAACTCCTCGACCTGCCCACCATGACCGACGAACGCCTTATCGCCGTCGTCGGCCTCATCGCAGCTATGGCGAAAGCCGCTTACCAAATACGCCCCGAGATCTGTGTCTCCATCTGCGCTCTCGCCGTCAATCTATGCCTCAAGCATGGCAACGCTCCCGACTCAGCCGTCACCTACATGGTCTTCGGCTGCATCTTCCTCGGAGGCATCCTGGGCCGCGCCGAAACTGGTTACGAGTTCGGACGCCTCGCTCTCGCCCTCGTCGAAAAATTCGAAAACCACCAGCAGCGCGCCGAAGTAAATTTTGTTGTCGGCTACTTCGGCACCTCGTGGATGCGTCCCGCCATCGAAGCAGAGCAGCTTTGGGAGACAGCCTTCAGCGAAGGCCAGCGCACCGGCGATCTCTTCCACACCGGATGCGCCGTCTCCGCCACCATCCAGGGCATGCTCATGCGCGGCGCGCCCCTCGATGCAATAGCGCATCGTCTGGATGAGTTCTGGCCAGTCATTTCCCGCGCTCACCTTCGCGAACCAATGACCTGCCTCACCAGCTCGCGGCAATTACTCACCCGGCTCCGCACATCCGTCGACCAGGCTTCCATCGATCCCCAAACCGAAGACCCACAGCTCCTCGCCGACCTCGCGAGCTTTGGCTCCCGCCATTTCGCCCACTTCCATTTCCTCAACCAGTGCATGCTCCACGCGCTGAATGACAACGCAACAGCGGGCCTAAGCACAGCAAACCGCTCCGCCACTTATCTCCCCGACTCAAAGGGACTCCTCAACACCCCCGAACACCACTTCTGGTCCGCCATGTTACAGGCGATGCATCCATCCAATCATCGCACCGCCCTCAAGGCGACAGCACAAGCAAAGCGAAAATTCGCCCGCTGGATGCGCAACTGCCCGCCAAATTTTGCCTTGCGCCACGAACTGCTCTGCGCCGAAAACTCTCGCCTTCGTAACGATCAGGCTCAAGCCACCCAGCACTATCAGCGCGCCATTGAACTCGGCACCCAGCATCACACCCTCCACCTTCTCGGATTCGCCAACCATCGCGCCGCGCAACTCGCAGCCGCCCGGGGCCAACACGAAGCCGCCCGGCAATACGGCGACGCTGCGCAACACGCCTACGCCGAGTGGGGCGCAATCGCACTCCTGCCTCAATCAGATAGACTTCAAACGCAATCGCTTCCATCAGGAGATCACCCATGAGAAGCTCTCATCCGCACGCCGCCTTGGCTCTGTCTGCAGCCTTGTGTTTCTGCGCCTTGCATTCCCTCGCTCAATCGACGGCCTCAAAACCCGTCAAGCTGCAGGACCCGCGTAAACTCCCCGCCGCGCAGATCCAATCCGACATCGGCAACGTCGCTTGGGAGTTCTTTGCCTTTATGAACTGGCCAGAACTCCCCAATAAACGCGGCGTCCCCGACTCCACTCGCTCGATCGGCGACCCCGGCCCAACCGTCTGGGAGAGCTTCAAAAACGAGAGCGAAATCTTCCTTCAGAACGGCCTCCGACCCGCCGGCTGGGAAGTAAAGAGCGAAATTCCCATGGCTCGCCTACACAATTCAAATCCCGTCGGCCCCGCTCAGCCATTCCAACTCTCCCCGGCAGAACGTGCCGCCCTCGGCCCCGTAGATTCCAACTGGATCCACTACCTTGCCGAACCAATCATGATCGACGGCCAGAAAATCTGCTCCGACGATGGCAACTTCATCCAGTACGACGTCCGTAGCAGCCGTGCCTACTACGACTATGTCGTCAACAATCCAGGTCGCTATCCGCTCTACAACATCCAGGGCCAGCAGGCCGCCCTCGCCGACCCCAACTTCACCTTCACCTTCCCCACCGAGACCCTCGAAATCAAAGCTTCCTGGCGCATCCTCGGGCCAACCGCCGATGCCAGCCGCTACTGGACCGCCATCGGCGTCTACTGGGATAGCTACCACGTCCTGCGCAGCGCCCGCATCGGCCTCACCGGCCTGCACATCATCAGCAAGGCCCTGCCCAACTGGCTGTGGATCACCTTCGAGCAGGTCGACAACCCCACCACGACCTACACCTACAATCCCGCCACCCAAAACAGCTGCGTCGTCGGCCAGAATGGCACTCCCGTAGGACCAAACCCCAGCCGAAACACCTCGCTCGATCCCGTCAATCAGGAATGGCAGAAAGCTCTCTCCGGCACCAAGTGGCAGTACTACGCACTCATGGATACCCAGACCGATTTCGTCAACGCCTCCCAGCAGCCCATCCTCATGAGTAACTCCCAGATGGAGACCTACTTCCAGCCCAACTCTTCCTGCATCAGCTGCCACAAGATCAGCAGCATCGGGCCGAAGCAAAATCTGCGCCTTGCGCTCTGGAATACCCAAAACTCCCTGCAGCCCTACACAGGCGCCATCAATTTCCAGGACATCGTCAATCAGCAATACCCCGGCCAGTCCTTCAAAGCCATGGACTTCACTTGGTCCCTGCGCAATGCGCATTACAAAGTCTCGGTCGCGAAAAAGAAGCCAAAGCCGCAAGCCAAAGCCGCCGCCTCTCTCGACCAACCCCAGCCCGCCTCCACAGGGAGATAGAATTCATGAGCTATTTAAGTCGCCCGCAGATCAACTTCAAGGGTGTCGCCTACTGCAATCCCTCGACCGGGGATAACAACGACTTCGCCAATATATTCGACGTCGACACGCTACAGTTCACCCCGGTCATGAGCGTAATCCAAAACCCTCCCGACAAGCCGCAGGTCACGGTAATAGAGCCTTACGGCCAGCAGACATTCCCCTACCAGGGCCCCTCCGACGCCTCAGACGCGCGCACCTGGATCATGGGCCTCATGGACAACGTCGAAGACGGCGGACCCTACGGCCAGCAGGCTCACTGGAACTACTACGGCGACCACGGCACCCGTCTCGACAACACCGTCATCAAGAGCATCCAGGCGCGGCCCGGCGTTGTCGTCCCCACCGATGATCCGCTCTACAGCGCAACGGTCAATCTCATCGGCACGCCATCACCAATGCAGTTCAAAGACCCCGTAATCGTCGACAACGACCCCTACGCCCTCATCACCAGCCAGATCTTCAGCTACGGAATCACAGTCACCGGCAAGGACGCCAGCGGCAACCCGGTCACCATGATCTCCGCCAACCCCACCTCGCGCGCCTACGCCTACTACATCAGCGTCTTCAAGAATCTCGACCCCAACGCCATCGGATTCCAGGGCGTCTCCGCCATCTTCCTCTGCTCCGTACCCAGCGGCCCCAACATCCAGATCAACACCAGCCTCAACTCGCCCGCCCTCACAGACCTCGCCTCCGCCGTCGCCGCCGGAGCAGGCCTGCAGCTCCGCTTCATCTTCTACGACGCCATCTACCAGATCGATCCCAAGACTCTTCACGAGAACTTCGCCGCCGGCAACTACACCCCTAATCCCTATATCGGATTCACCCTCGGCAGCCTCGGCGTCCTCGCCCCGGGAGACATGCTCTCCGCTCCCCCCAACCGCAAGCTGAACGTGCAGTCGCCCTTTTATTGGGACCCCAACGCAGTGTGCGGTCCCCCCACGACAGTCCCGAACCCTGACAATGCGAAGAGACTCGGCATCACCCTGGCCAATCTCGATCTCGTGAACGAGGTCGTCAGCCTCGATTGCGTCAGCACCTTCCCCGAGTGCAACGTAAAGACCAACACCAAGTTCAACCTCGGCCCCATGACTCTCGACCTCCTCGACAACAGTGGCGGTCGCATCACCCTCGGCAATATCCCCTACGACCAGACCACCTACGAAACCTACGCCGGCCTGGTCGAAATTCCCCTCAGCACGCATCCCCAACTCGCCGAAATCAAAGCCGCAGCAGCCGCCACCAGCTTCCTGGCCATCCACTCCACCAACTTGAACGTCGACCTCCTGAGAGAATCCACTGGCCTCGACATCCAGACAGAAGATCGCGCCATCTATTTCGACGCCCAGACCCTCGCCAACTGGAACGACCCCAACGAGCAGCCCGTCGCCGGTACCGCGCAAGTCACCGTCCGCGTCTTCCTGCAGGACCAGCCGGTCCAGAACGAAGTGCGGGTCAACCTCGAATACTGGATGTGCGACAAGAGCCAGATCAACCCCAGCAAGCCACAGGTCAACGTGCCCAGTCGCTACTTCACCGTCGCCGGAGCAACGCATCTCGCCGATACCATCTACCCCAATCCCAACTACAACCCGAAGCAGCCCGAGAGCCCCTCGAATCCAAAGACCATCAGCGTCATCACCGATCAGGTCACCATCCCCGCCAACTCCGACGGCACTCTGACCCTCAACCTCACCGCCCTGCGCCCCGGCACGAGCCTCATACGTTTCGTCGACCCAACTCTTCCGCAAGTAACTCCAGGCTTCGTCTGGGACAACTGCAGCTATAGCTGCGTCCGCATCCTGCCCTTCGACGACTACCGCGCCGTCCCCGACTCTCAGATCAACGAGTGGTCCTACATCTACGCCCACTTCTTCAACTACTTCGCCCTGCTCTACCCAATCATGAGCCGCGTCATCCCCTGGGGACCGCTCGATGCCCCCAACAATCCCGACACAGTCAAGCAATTCGCCTTCAACATGAAATCCTTCACCAACCCGGCCGTCTGGAATACCACCATCTACATGCCCATCACCCGCGACCTATCCGCAGGTAAACGCGCGCTCCTGTGGCGCTGGTGTGGGCTTCAGGGCGCTTGAAGCCGAGTAGTGCGAACTGAAAGGAAGGGTTTTCCTGACTTCCAACGATCACGTGTAATGTAATCGAAGCAGGATTTCCCATGCCGCGCACAAGCCTCCGCTATCTCGACTCCGACGGCCAGCACACGATCGTTCTCGATCGCGCCTCTACATCCGTAGGCCGCTCTCCGGACCGGGATATCATCCTGCACGATCCCCTCGTCTCGCGTCATCACGCCTTGATCACACGCGAGGGCAGCGTCTGGACAATCCTCGATCAGAACAGCACCCACGGCACCTATCTCAATTCCACACGAGTTTCCCGGGCGACTCTGAATTCGGGCGATGTCCTGCAACTTGGTTCACTACACGGTCAGAAACTGCAATTCAATGTTCAGCTGGGAGAGCCCACCACCGCTCCTCTCGAATCCTCCTCCTTCGATGACTTGCTGCAGTCTTTTCATGAGCTACAGGTAACGAAAGCGCATGAACGCCCCGCAACCCGCGACATGGAGCAGTTGAACTGGCTCCTTCGCGCCGCCCGCCAGCTCAACGAAGGCGTGGCCATCGATGACATCCTCGGTGCGCTTCTTCAGCTCACCCGGCAGCTCACTTGCGTTGAGCGAGGCTTCGTCTTCCTCTGGACTGACAACGGTCTGCGCTTTGCCCAGGGCGTGGGCGCAGCCGGAAAAATCACGGAAGAAGACCAGACCATTTCAAGAAACGCCATCCGCAAGGCCATCGAGAGCAACTCGACCTTCTTCGTCAGCGACACGCTCTCCGACCAGGTGACCTCTGAGTGGTCAAGCGTCGTAATCAACGAAATCCGCAGCATCTACTGCATTCCCCTGCGCAAGCGTGTTCCCGCAGGCGAACCAAGCCAGCTTCTCGGACTCCTCTATCTCGACAGCCGAATCGAGCCCGGCTGTCTCACCGAAATCGATCATCAGCTACTCGACACGATCGCCACCGAGGCTGCCGCCCTCGTGCACAACGCACTGCTCGCCGAAGAAGAGCAAAAGGCCCGTCAAGCCCGCGAAGAACTAGCCGTTGCGGCACGAATCCACAACAGTCTCATGTCCACCGAACTCCCCGCGCTTCCCTTCGCCAGGCTCCAGGCAAAGACCGTGCCATGTCTCGCGATTGGCGGCGATTTCTACGACGTTGTAGTACTCGAAGACTGCGTCTCCATCACCATCGTCGACATATCTGGCAAAGGTGTATCCGCCGCCATCGTAGCCGCGACCCTGCAAGGCATCATCCACGCACAGTTGCTGGCGCGCGTCGGGCTCCCGCAGATTGCGTCCATGGTCAATCAGTTTCTCTGCACGCGCCGGGTCGGAAAATACGCCACCATGATCCTGCTGAACCTGTATCCCGACGGCCAAATAGAATACGTCAACTGCGGCCACGTTCAGCCCCTGGCCATTCTCGGCACAGAGATTCGCCACATCGAATCGGCCAATCTCATCGTCGGCCTCATCCCCGAAGCCACCTACGCCGCCGCCCAGGACACCCTGCAACCCGGAGAGCGCCTCCTTCTGACAACCGATGGCATCACCGAAGCTGAAAACATTCATGGCGAACTCTTCGGCGACTCCACTCTTAACACCATCGCCCCCTCCGCCGACATCGACGCCATCCTCGACCACGTAGCAAACTTCCACGCCCCCAATCCCGCGCAGGACGACTGCACATTACTCGAAATTCGCTACACTGGCAGCCTTCAATGAGAGCGGGCATCTCAAGAAGAGCCATTGTCCAGAGCCTCGCACTGGCCACCGCCGCAACACCACTGCTCAAGCCCGGCAGTCTCTTCGCCTCACCCTTCACCGAAGCAGAAGTAGCTCCCTTCCGCACCCCGTACAAATACGGAAAGCTGGTCCTCGGTCCCGCCACTGATGCCAACGCATTCGACCACAAATCCGTCGATGACCCCTTCGTCTTCTATCACGACGGCCAGTTTCACATGCTCTACATCGGCTTCGACGGCATCGGCTATCAGACCGGCCTCGCCAAGTCTTCCGATCTCATGAACTGGCAGCGCATCGCCTGCGTAGCCCGTCGCGATCCCAATTCGAAATACACCAAATACAACATCGCCCTCGCCTGCCTGCTCCGCGAAAACACCCTCACCGGCCCGGGCACTCTCAAGAAAGTCCACGGCCGCTACCTCGGCGCCTGGAACGCGTACCCGGGCGCCGGCTACGAAGAGGGCGCAGCCGTCATCGGCCTCGCCTGGAGCGACGACCTTCTCCAGTGGGAACTCACCGACCCCATCCTCTTCCCCGCCGATGGAGCACCCTGGGAACACGGCGGCCTCTACCGCCCCAATCTCATCCAGGAAAACGGCGTGTATTACCTCTACTACAACGCCAAAACCGATACGCTTCCCAAATCCGAAGGAGGAGGCTGGCACGAACAAACCGGCGTAGCCACCTCAACCGACCTCAAACACTGGACTCGCTACAAAGACAATCCCGTCCTGCACAACGGCAATCACGAATCATGGGACGCCCGCTTTGCCAGCAATCCCTTCGTCGTGCGCAACGGTCCAATCTGGGGCATGTACTACTTCGGCTACGACTGGCAAGGCAAGGCCCGCGAACTCCTCGCTCTCGCCCACAACCCTTACCACTTCACCCAGGTCAACGAAATCCTGCTCGACGTAGGCTCCCCCGGCACAGTAGACGAAACCTTCGCCCACAAACCCTCCACCATCTACCACGACGGCAAACTCTACCACTTCTACTGCGCCGTCTCCGGCAAATGGCCAAACGAAACCCGCGGCATCTCCGTAGCCCGCTCCAAACCCTGGTGACATGACAACTCAAATGACAATCCGCGGTAATATGTTTGTCACCCTGAGCAAACGTGGTCCCCGCGGACAGGTCTTTCTTCGGTGGGGTGAAGAAGCGAAGGATCTGCTTCTCAGCCATCTACGACCCTCGCCAGCCTTCCAATAGAAACCCGATTTATCTCTTGAACCCCCAACTCCCACCCTATAAAGTTGGGAACGCGCCAAGAAAGCATCCTACCGAGCGCCCACGGAGACAGGCTTGCAACGACGCGATCTGCTGAAACTCGCCGCCATGAGCACAGCCGACCTGCTGCTCCAAGCACTTCCCCAGCCTCAACCGATCATTGACGCCCACATTCACCTCTTCGATCCCATCCGCCCCGGCGGTGTCCCCTGGCCCGAAAAAACCGACACGGCCCTCTACAAGCCAGCCACTCCCGCCCGCTACGCTACCCTTTCCGCTCCATTCGGAGTGGTCGGCGCAATCGCCATCGAAGCCAGTCCGCTCCCCAGCGATAACGACTGGCTCCTCAAAGTCGCCCAAAACCACCCCCTCATCGTGGGAGTCATCGGCGACCTGATCCCCGACTCTCCATCGTTCTCGGTAGAGTTAGCCCGCCTGCACGCCGACCCGCTCTTCCTCGGCATCCGATACGGCAATCTCTGGAACCGCGACCTCGCCACCGACATGAATAAGCCGGGCTTCCTGAATGGACTCAAGGCACTGGCCGAAGCCAACCTCGTCTTCGAAAGCGCCAACCCCACCCCGAGCCTGATCGCCGCAATCCTCAAAGTCGCCGAGCGAGTCCCAAACCTGCGAATAGTCATCGACCACCTGCCCAACGCACAACTGCCTGCCGAAAAAACCGCCCGCGCCGAATACGACTCCCATCTCCGCGAACTCGCCCCCCGCCCCGGCGTCTTCGTAAAGCTCTCTGAGATTCCCGTCCTCATCGGCGGCAAACTCATAACCGACCCCCTTTACTACAAGGGGAGGCTCGACGCCATCTGGAACACCTTCGGCGAAGACCGCATCCTCTTCGGCAGCGACTGGCCCAACAGCGACCACGTCACCCCCTTCGCTCAAACCCTCTCCATCGTCCGGACGTACATCTCCACCAAAAACGCCTCCGCAGCCGAGAAGTACTACTGGAAAAACTCCCTTGCCGCCTACAGTTGGCGCAAAAGACGTCCAGACCAGCCAGCGGAATAGCTAACCTCCAGCGTGAAGGCAAATTTTTCCGGCAATTCTGCAATTCTCGGGAACCAGGCAGACAATCCCCTCGTTAATTCAAATAGAAAACAGTTTGTCTTTGGAATTTGCGACATGCTATCATCCGTGGCGCCGCGCAGATCAGTCCTTCGCACACGCTGAAATCCGCGCCTAACCCATAATCTCGAGTTCAGATTTCGACCATAGGAGTTCCGCATCCATGAGCACATCGCACCCGGACCATCGCCGCTTCGCCGGCCCTCAACCCCTTAAGAAATTCGCCCACAAGCTGCTGGCAAGCGGGATGGCGGTCATGCTCACCGCCAACGTCGCCATCGCCCAAACAAGCGGCGACGCCCTCAAGGCAGGCTTCGAAAACCCACCCGCCGGCGCTCGTCCCCGCGTCTGGTGGCACTGGATGAACGGCAACATCTCCAAAGACGGCATCAAGCTCGATCTCGAATGGATGCACCGCGTCGGCATCGCCGGCTTCCAAAACTTCGACGCTGCCCTGCAGACCCCACAGGTCGTCGACAAGCGTCTCGCCTACATGACCCCCGAGTGGAAAGACGCCTTCAAATTCGCCACCACCACCGCCGACTCCCTCGGCATGGAGATGGCCATCGCCGGTTCCCCCGGCTGGAGCGAAACCGGCGGCCCCTGGGTCCCCGCCTCCGAAGGCATGAAGAAGTACGTCTGGAGCGAAACCATTGTCGAAGGCGGTAAGCCTTTCACCGGCAAGCTGGCTCATCCGCCCACGGTCACCGGAGCTTTCCAGAACCTCGGCATTCACGACCTGCTCCCCACTCCTGAAGGCTCGAAGCCGGCTCCGCAGTTCTACGCCGATGGCCCCGTCGTCGCCTACAAGCGCGCCGCAGGAGACGTCCCGTTCGAATCGTTGCATCCCAAAATGACCGCAAGTGGAGGCTCGCCAGACTCAGCCATGCTTAACGATGGTGACCTCGAAAAGGTCACCAAGCTGCCGATTCCTAAAGCAGTCGGCGAAACGTCATGGATTCAATGGGAATTTGCTGAGCCGCAGACTATCCGCGCGCTAACCGTAGTCATTCCCGAGCCTGGCATGTTCGCCGCCATGGCCGGCTTTAGCGCCCCGGAAAAATCCATTGAAGCCAGCGACGATGGTCAGAGCTTCCATGAGATCGCGAAGCTCGACGCAGGTACCGGAGGCGGAGCCACCAGCAGTGCTCCGCAGCACACAATCTCCTTCCCGGCGACCAAAGCAAAGTACTTCCGTGTGGTCTTCAAGCGAACCCCTCCTCCGCCAGTCCCCGACTGGGCCTCAGGCATCGACTTTGAATCCATGGGCTTCAAATTGCCGCCTCCAGCCACCGACTACTCGATCGCAGAACTCGCACTGCATCCCGGCGCCCGAGTCAACCACTTCGAAGACAAAGCGGCCTTCGTCCCCGTCAATGACCTCTACGGATACGCGACACCCTCCGTCGACGCCGGAGCGGCCGTGGCAAAGTCCGACGTCGTCGACCTGACCTCCAAAATGCATTCCGACGGCACTCTCGACTGGACTCCGCCCCCCGGCGATTGGGTCGTCCTGCGATTCGGCTATTCGCTCCTCGGCATCACTAACCACCCGGCAACCGCGGAAGCCACCGGCCTCGAAGTCGACAAGCTCAACTCCGGCTTCGTAAAGAAGTACATGGACGGCTACCTCGACAGCTACAAAGAGACCGTGGGTGCCGACTGGATGGGTAAGCGCGGCATCAAATACGTCATCACTGATAGCTGGGAAGCAGGCTCGCAAAACTGGACAGACGACATGCTCGCCCAGTTCAAAAAGCATCGTGGATATGACGCCACTCCCTGGCTTCCCGTCCTCGCCGGACAGGTAGTCGAAAGCGCAGAAGCCAGCGACCAGTTCCTCTGGGACTTCCGCAAGACCATCGGCGACCTCATCGCCGACGAACACTACGGCCAGGTGCAGGCATCCATCAAAGCCCGCGGCATGGGCCACTACGGCGAATCGCATGAGTCCGGACGCGCCTTCGTTGCCGACGGCATGGAAGTCAAGAAGCTCAACGATATCCCCATGAGCGCCATGTGGACGCAAACGCCCGAACTCAACAACATCCAATACGGCTACAACGCCGACGACCGCGAATCCGCCTCCGTTGCCCACATCTACGGACAGAACATCGCCGCCGCGGAATCGATGACCGCCGCCGCCGCGCCCTGGGCCTGGTCACCCGCAACCCTCAAGCCCACCGCCGATCAGGAACTGCTCAACGGCATTAACCGCTTCGTCATTCACGAGTCGGCCCACCAGCCCCTGATCGATAAGAAGCCCGGCCTGACGCTCGGACCATTCGGTCAGTGGTTTAACCGTAACGAAACCTGGGCCGAGCAGGCCGGTCCCTGGATTGACTACCTCGCGCGCAGCAGCTACATGCTGCAGCAGGGCCACTTCGGTGCCGACCTCGTCTACTTCTATGGTGAAGATTCCAACCTCACCGCCATCTTCGATAAAACAGCCCCCAACATCCCCGCCGGATACGGCTTCGATTACATCAACGCCGACGGCCTCATCCATGAACTCAACGTATCCGGCGACCGCATCACCACCAAATCCGGCATGAACTATCGCCTGCTCGCCCTCGATCCGTATAGCAAGCACATGTCGTTGCCCGTCCTCCGCGCCATTCACAAACTAGTCGAGAGCGGAGCAATAGTCGCAGGCGCCAAGCCCACCGACGACCCAAGCCTGGCCGACGACCAGGCCGAATTCACCAAACTCAATGACGAACTCTTCGGCGATGGCTCCGGCACTCACAAGGTCGGCAAAGGCACCGTCTACGCTGGCCAATCCCTCTCGGATGTTTTCAGCGCGTTGAAGCTGCCCGCCGACTTCGACTACACCAAGCCCGAGCCGGACGCGAGCATTCTCTTCGCTCATCGCAAACTCGCCGACGGCGACCTCTACTTCGTCGACAACCGGAGCACCCACAGCGAATCAGTCGACGCCAGCTTCCGCGTCACCGGCAAGGCCGCCGAACTCTGGCATCCCGAAACCGGCAAATCAGAACCCGCTTCCTTCTCTATCGCCGACGGCCGCATCACCGTTCCCCTCAAGCTCGAACCATGGGGCACCGTCTTCGTCGTCTTCCGCAAAGCCACCAAGGAAACCACGTACGCCCTGCCCAAAACCAACGAAACCAGCATCGCCACCGTCGACGGTCCTTGGTCAGTCGCATTTGACCCCAACTGGGGAGCACCCGCAACCGCCACCTTCGACAAGCTCACCGCCTGGAATGAAAACACCGACGCCGGCATCAAGTACTACTCCGGCATCGGTACCTACACCAAAAACATCGACATTCCTGCAGACTCGCTGAAGAAAGGCTCTCAGCTCTGGCTCGACCTCGGCGACGTCAAAAACCTCGCTGAAGTCACCGTCAACGGCAAGTCTCTCGGCACCGTCTGGCACGCACCCTATCGCGTCGATGCCACCACCGCACTCAAACCCGGCGCCAACTCAGTCACCATTAAAGTGACCAACGCCTGGGTCAACCGAATGATCGGCGATCAACAACCAGACGCCACGAAGAAATACACCTTCGCCGACGTAAAACCCTACAAAGCAAAGTCACCCCTGCTACCCTCTGGCCTCCTCGGACCGGTACAAGTCATCGCAGTCACAAAACAATAAGCCACACCAAAAACCTGGGCCGGAGGGATCCACTCCCTCCGGCCCAAATTTGTCCGGCACACTTCTAACTAAGCTCTCACTCACAAAACAAAAGCATTGTCATCCTGAGCAAAGCGAAGGATCTGCTTTTGTCTTTAACCGTCGGCCTATCCTAGTTCACCGTGTAAGTCCAGCTCAGCACATTCTGCACCGAAGCAGAGCCACCCGTCCCGCCCGTAAATCCAACATAGGCCGTATTCCCACCAACAATCGAAGGAATATTCATCGCCGTCGAAGTCGTGAACGAAGCGTTCGTAACAGTATCGGTCAGGATAAGCGTAAGCGTAGTCCCGTCGTATGTAACATGCGCATGCATAATGTCACCGCTATGCAGGTCTATCCCAGAGCCAGTCATATCCACCGAGGGCAGCGTAGGAACCGCGCCATTCGTATAGAAGCCCGTCGAGTCCGACCCCTCGCCAGCGTTGTTATACAAGTCAAACTTGACCGCAACGCTTGTACCCATCCCTCCATACCCAAGCGAAGCGCCATTGCCGCCCACCCCCCAGACCCCCGCCGCAACATTCTGAATCGCGAACGTCATCCCGTCCGCAATCGCCGATGTCTGCTGGAAGTTGAAGTCTGTCGTGAACTTCTGCACATTCACCTTCTTAGTCCACCACGCAGCTCGTCCCTCGCCGCCAACGCCATCAGTCAATTGCAGAGCATTGCTCACAATCTTCGATCCCACCAGGTTCAACCCGGTCGCAGTGAAAGTAGAAGCGAAGTTGATCGTCGGCGCCGCGGCACTGATCGTATATGCAGCAGTCCCAACAGCACTGTTCGAGTATCCACTCGCCACAGCAATAGCCTTCACCGTCTCAGTCGCACTAACCGTGATCGCACCGCTGTAGACGGCAGATGATGTCGTCGGAGTCGTCCCATCCACTGTGTAGTAGATCGTCGCGCCAGTTGTCGCATCACTGATCGTCACAGTCTGCGCAGACGTATAAGTTCCAGCGACCGGAGAGAACGCCGGCGTAGCCGCCACAGGAGTGATCGTGTAAGACGCACTTCCCATCGGACTCGCGGAGAAGCCACTAGCCACAGCAATCGCGTTCAGCGTCTCAGTCACCCCAACCGTGATCGGCCCCGAGTAGACAGTCGACGAAGTAGTCGGCGTCGTCCCATTGGTTGTGTAGTAGATCGTCGCGCCAGCTGTTGCATCGCTGATAGTGACGCTCTGCGCGCTGGTATAGCTTCCGCCTGCAGGTGAAAACGCAGGCGTAGCCGCAGGCGGAGTAATGGTATAAGCTGCCGTCCCCGTCGCGCTCGTAGAATACCCGCTCGCCACCGCAATCGCATTCAGCGTTTCCGTCGAACCAACAGAAATTGGCCCCGAGTAAACAGTCGAAGAAGTAGTCGGCGTCGTTCCATTGGTCGTGTAATAGATGGTCGCGTCAGCCGTTGCATCGCTGATAGTTACGCTCTGCGCAGCCACATAAGTCCCCGCCACCGGCGAGAATGTCGGCGTAGCTGCAGCACTCAGGTTGATCGTGTAAGCCGACGTGCCAGTAGCGCTCGTCGAGTGGCCACTTGCCACAGCAATCGCGTTCAGCGTCTCCGTCGAACCAACAGAAATCGCCCCCGAATAAACAGTCGAAGAAGTAGTCGGAGTCGTTCCATTCGTCGTGTAGTAGATCGTCGCCCCAGCAGTTGCATCACTGATCGTCACAGTCTGCACACTCGTGTACGACCCGGCAACAGGAGAAAACGTAGGAGTGGCCGCAGGCAGCGTGATCGTGTAAGCCGCCGTCCCAACCACACTAGTCGAATACCCACTTGCCACAGCAATCGCGTTCAGCGTCTCAGTCGAACCAACCGAAATTGGCCCCGAGTAGACAGCCGAAGAAGTAGTCGGAGTCGTCCCATTGGTCGTGTAATAGATCGTCGCGCCAGCAGTGGCATCACTGATGGTCACACTCTGCGCACTCGTGTAGCTTCCAGCCACAGGAGAAAACGTAGGAGTGGCCGCAGGCAGCGTAATCGTGTAAGCCGCCGTGCCAACCGCACTAGTCGAATATCCGCTGGCCACGGCAATAGCGTTCAGCGTCTCCGTCGTACCAACAGAAATCGGCCCCGAGTAAACCGTTGAAGAAGTAGTAGGCGTCGTCCCATTGGTCGTGTAATAGATCGTCGCCCCAGCCGTAGCTTCACTGATCGTCACAGTCTGCGCGGACGTATAAGTTCCAGCGACCGGCGAAAACGTTGGGGTAGCCGCAGCAGGCAAATTGATCGTATAAGCCGCACTCCCAGTAGCACTCGTCGAATACCCGCTGGCCACCGCAACAGCGTTCAGCGTCTCAGTAGAACCAACCGAAATCAGCCCACTATAAATCGACGATGAAGTAGTAGGCGTCGTCCCATTCGTCGTGTAGTAGATCGTCGCTCCAGCCGTGGTATCACTGATAGCCACAGTCTGCGTACTCGTATAGGTCCCTCCAACAGGAGAGAAAGTAGGCACCGCCGCCGCAGGAGTTCCAGCCCCGACGACATAGGTCCAGCTGAGTACGTTCTGCACCGCAGCCGAACCACCCGTTCCACCCGTAAAGCCGGCATACGCCGTATTTCCGCCAACGACAGAAGGTATGTTGATCGCCGCGGAAGTCGTAAAGCTCGCATTGGTGACCGTATCGGTGATGGTTAACGTCAGCGTCGTCCCGTCATAACTGATGTGTGCGTGCATCACATCGCCGCTATGCAGGTTGATCCCGGAATTCGTCATGTCTACCGAAGGCACCGTAGGCGTAGCCCCCGCCGTATAGAAACCCGTAGAGTCCGAACCCTCGGCGGCATTGCTGTAAAGATCAAACTTGACTCCCACGCTCGAAGCGATACCGCCGTATCCGAGAGCCAAACCATTGCCACCAACTGCCCACACTCCAGCCGGTGCATTCTGTATCGCGAACGTCATTCCGTCCGCAGTCGCCGCCGTCTGCTGAAAATTGAAGTCAGTGGTAAAGTTCTGCACGTTCACCTTGGTCGTAAACCAGGCCGCCCGCCCCTCGCCCCCAGCTCCATCCGTCAATTGCAGAGCAGAACTCACGATCTTCGCTCCCACCGGGTTCAGCCCCGTCGACGTAAAGCCCGATGGATAGTTAATTACCGGTGTCACAGCAGTAATCGTGTAACCCGCCGTGCCCACCGCACTCATCGTTGATCCCGTAGCCACAGCAATCGCATTCAACGTTTCCGTCGAACTCACCGTAATCGGCCCCGCGTACATCGTCGACGAAGTCGTCGGAGTCGTCCCGTTCGTCGTGTAGTAGATCGTCGCCCCGGCAGTAGCGTCACTGATCGTGACCGCCTGCGCACTGGCATAAGTTCCCGCCGCCGGCGAGAAGGTTGGCGTTGCCGCAGGCGTAACGATATTGATCGTGTAAGCCGCCGTCCCCGTCGCGCTGGTTGAATACCCCGTTGCCACCGCAATCGCATTCAGCGTTTCGGCTGCCCCAACCGCGACCGGTCCTGAATACACAGTCGACGAAGTCGTCGGCGTAGTCCCGTTGGTCGTGTAGTAAATCGTCGCGCCTGCCGTAGCATCACTGATCGTGACAGTCTGCGCGCTCGAATAAGCTCCCGCCACCGGCGAGAAGGTCGGCGTAGCCGCTGGCGGCGTGATCGTGTACCCAGCAGCCCCCACAGCGCTGTTCGTAAATCCGCTGGCCACAGCGATCGCCTTGATTGTTTCCGTAGCGCTCACCGCAATCGGCCCCGCATAAACGCTCGACGAAGTAGTCGGAGTCGCGCCATTCGTCGTGTAATAAATCGTCGCCCCAGCCGTAGCATCGCTGATCGTCACCGACTGCGCGCTGGTATATGTTCCAGCCGCAGGCGAGTACACAGGTGTAGCTGCCGTAGCTGAATTGCTGATCGTATAAGCAGCCGATGCAACCGGGCTCGCCGAAGACCCGCTCACCACCGCAATCGCATTGATCGTCTCCGTAGCACTCACTGCAATCGGCGCAGAGTACACAGCCGACGACGTAGTCGGCGTCGATCCATCCGTCGTGTAATAGATAGTCGCGCCAGAGCTGGCATCGCTTATCGTCACGTTTTGAGCAGTCGAGTAAGTTCCCGCAACCGGAGTAAATGTAGGAGTGGCCGTGGTGGTTGCCGTAGTCGTGTTGAAGTAACTCCAGGTAAGAATCTTCTGGCTGGACGTCCCGCCACCCGTCGCACCGGTGAATCCAACATACGCGGTATTCCCGCCCACAGCCGCTGGAATGTTCACCGTCCAGCTCGTCGTAAAGCTCGCCGAAGTCACCTGATCCGTGATCTTCATCGTCAGCGTCGCTCCGTCGTAAGTCATATGCACAGCCATCGTGTCATCGCTGTGCAGATCGATCCCGCTGGTGCTCAGATCGATCGCCGGAACCGTCGGCAGCGCTCCATTCAGATAGAGTCCCGTTGAGTCCGGACCCTCCCCCGAAGAGTTATACAAATCGAACTTCACCGCCATCGAGTTAGGCATCGGCGCATAACCCAGCTCGTAACCATTGCCCCCCATCGCATACAAGCCCTGCGCCCCGTTCTGAATGGCGAAAGTAATTCCGTCTGCCACAGGATTCGAAAGCTGGAAAGTAAAGTCCGTAGTAAACGTCTGAATGTTCACCGGCGTGTGGAACCATGCCGACGCCGCCTCTCCGCTCAAACCGTTCGTCAGTTGCAGCCGGGTATCATTCAGCGCCGTACTGCCGTTCATCTGTAACAATCCCGTAGAGGCCCCAAAACCCTGGCTGAAGCTGATCCCCGTCTGTCCCAGAATGATCGTGTAAGTCTGCGCAATCACCGGACTGAGACTCAATCCCGGCGCGCCCGCAACCGCCGTAATAGTCTCCGTCGCGCCTACAGTAATCGGCCCCGTATACACCGTCGAAGCAGTCGTCGGCGTCGTGCCGTCCGTCGTGTAGTAAATCGTCGCGCCAGCCGTCGCATCCGAGAGACTCACGCTCTGTGCCGAACCATAAGTTCCCGTAGGCAGGCTGAAGATAACTGCAGTCGCCTCCGAAACATTGGTATAAGTTGCCGCAGTCTGCGCGCTCAGCAGCAGGCCCGTCGCACTCGCAATTGCCTTGATCGTCTCCGTCGAACTGACCGTAATCGGCCCGGTATAAAGCGTCGATAAAGTAGTCGCCGAGGTCCCGTCCGTCGTGTAGTAGATCGCCGCGCCGGGAGTGGCATCCGTAATCGTCACGCTGATAGATCCGCTGTACGATTCCGTTCCCGGCGTGATCACCGGAGAGCTGGTCTGGGTCAGCCCATTCAGCAACCCATAGAAATCAACCTCTCCGCCCGCACCGACATACACCTTGCCGTTGGCGACCGTGGGAACCGTAAACTTAACCGCCGGCCCCGGAGCGTCGCGCCCGGCATTGGTGCTACTCGAGTAAAGCGTCGCCGTCACGTTGCTTGCATCATGCGCTTCAAGAATGCCTGCCCCATTCTCGTAGTAATACTCCGAATCGATAGACCACACGATTCCCTGCGAACTGCCGTTAGCCGAAATCGACGGCGTAGCGCCCGGATACCCATAGGTCGCGGCCGACTTCGTAGGCGTGGTCGACAGCAATCCGTTCACCAGCGGAAAGGACTTAAGATAATCGAACCGCCCCCAGTAGTACACGTTCCCATTCCAATAGGCCGGCGTACTCCACACGCCCACATCGCCCACCATGTATGCCTGCTCCTGCACGTCCTGGTTGGCTGTCAGGTTGTACCCACCCATATTGTCGCGATTGAGCAGAAAAAGCGTACCGGCCTTCCCAGCCTGCACGGCCAGGTGCGGCACGCTTCCAGTCGCCTGCGTAGGCAGAATGATCAGCCCGCCCGACGCCACATCTTCATCCTCGGAGTTCAGCGCTGCCTGTTGATTGGTCGTGAACTCATCCGTAACCGTTGGCGCTCCGTTCGTCAGGTCTAGCGCCAGATGGCTGTCGCCATAATCCATGCTGTTGGTATAGGGAGTCGTGGCGTTGTAGTCGCCATTTCCGGTAGGAATGAACATCCTTCCGAACGGCTTGTTCACTGGATCGAGCTGATCGGCAGGCAATCCATTGCCGGACATCCAGATGCCCGCACCCGTACCGTTCGGCGAAGCGCAGAAAGCCCCCGTCTGCTGCAGCGTAGCGGCGTTGTAGCCCAGAATCCATCCATGCCACGGCCCATTGTCCACATGCGAAGCAAAGCCGATGTAGATGATTCCGTTCAGCAGCAGAAGCCCCGGCCGCTGGTTCTCCCACATCGGATCGAAGGTTAGCGTCCCGTTCACGCTGCCGTTTCCTGTGCCGGGCACAGCCGCCGTAATCGTCACAGGGCCGCCAAACTTCTCCGCACCCGTGGTGACATCCAGTGCGTGCAGCCGCTGCACGGCATTTGAACTCTCAAGCGTCTTGCTGACCACATAAAGCGTCCCGGTAGCAGGGTCGATCACCGGAGTGCCGGTAATGCCGACCTCTGGAGTAATATCCGACCCAATAATCGACGAAGGAACCGTAGTAGCCCCCGACGGCGCGCCATGCGCAGCCGCAAGCATCGATGCCTGCCAGAGAGGCGCCGAGTTGGTGCCCCCATTGCTGTCCGCGTCAAAGGCGTAAACACTGTCATGCTGGGTGGCCACAAACACCACATTGTGAACCGCGCCGTTGACGGTTATCCCCGAAAGATAAAGCGGCTGCGCATAAGCCTGCCCGTCGATCTGCTGCGCAAACAACTTGCCAAATTGCGTCGAATTAACATTAGAGAGATTGAGAGTCGCCTCGCTCAGATTCTGTCCCGTGCGGCCAATGTCATTGTGATAAGTCGTCACATTGACCTGCGCCTCAACCGGCCGCGTAACAAACACACTGGCTGCCAGAACGGTCAGAACAGAAAAAAATGAAACACATTGGCTGCGAAATGCAGTTGAACGGTTAACTTTCATGTACCACGCCTCGCAAAAAGACTCAGTTACTTCAGGCAACAAGCTTTCTCTCCAACTCAACCAAACAGTTATATCGGCCGTATCTGCCGCCTCAACACATGGCGGATGCAGATCGAAGATGTTCTTCCTTAAGGGTGCTCGTACTTACTGGCACTACACTCGGATACAAATTCAAAGAGTACTGAAATCAGGGGGAAACCCGATCGAGAGAGCTTCGAGTTGAATCAAACTAGAGCAGTCTGGAAATACAATTTCGGCCTTTCGGTACTAGCCATCGGTGGTTTGTAATCTCTGGTGTTTAAGTTGCAGCATACATCAGGAGCTGTCCCCAGTGTGAATGATATTAGCCGCAATTTATTGCATATTTCGGTTCGATATCCATATCGAAGTGACCTGAAATCCAGCCCACTGTGCCCCAATTCGCAGCAGAATGCATCGCCGCCACGCCAGGGGTTGCGCCTCTAGGGCAGCGAACGTTAGACTTCTCAGCGAACCGAAACGCCTTCTGAGCTCTCCCTGCAAGACGATGTGCGTATAAAACCGCTGCATGCGTTGACCGCAACGCTGACGAAAGCCGCACACCGTTGAGAGTGCGACACAACGACCCTCCCGAAGTTGAAACACTTCGCGGGAAACCAATTACCTTGCATCAGTTCAGGAGGCCCTTTGCGCCCTCGTCGATATCTCTCGTTGCTTTCCTTGGCTCTCTTCGCACTGGCCACCCTGCTGTCGGCCACTCACGCAACTGCCCAACCTGCGGCCGGAATGCCCCCGCCACGAACCAAGCAGGTCCACCTGAAGCACGTACTCGTGATCAGCCAGACCAAGGGCTTCGAGCACGATTCCATCTCCACGGCCATGGCCTCGATCTACAACATGGGAAAAGAGACCGGTCTGTGGGACACCATGCTCCGCACCGACACCGAGCTGCTCACCAAGAAAAAGCTGGGCAATAACGCGAAGAATCTCGACTACTTCGACCTCATCGTTTTTGCCAGCACCACATCTGAATTGGAACTGGACGACAGCCAGAAAGCCGATATGCTCTCCTTCATCCATGACGAAGGCAAAGGCTTCGTCGGCATCCACGCCGCGCTCGACACCAACTACAAATGGCCCGAATATGGCGAAATGATCGGCGGCTGGTTCGACGAGCATCCCTGGTCCACCTTCAACGCGCCCATCATCACCGAAGACCCCGACTTCCCGGCCACGCGCCACTTCCCCAAAGCCTTCACCAAGACCGACGAAATCTACCAGCCCAAAGCCTGGTCGCGTGACAAGGTCAACGTCCTCCTGAGCCTTGATTCCTCCAAGCTCGACTTCAACAATCCGCGCGTCCACCGCGCCGATCACGACTTCCCAGTAGCCTGGAGCAAGATGTACGGCAAAGGCCGCGTCTTCTACTCCACCCTCGGCCACACCGAAGAATCCTGGGACGATCCAGACATTCGCAAAATGTACTTCGAAGCGATCCGCTGGGCTCTGGGCATGACCGAAGGCAGCACAGCCTCGCACCCCCGTCCAGCAAGTCACTAGACCCGCAAGCCATCAGGCTTACGCCACACGACGCAATCGGTTTCGCACTGAATTGAGTTCGACATGAATCACTGCCCGACAATCACCCCCGGGCAGCAAAACTGAAGGAGCCTTGGAATGAAACTGGGTGTGTTCACTCCCCTGCTGTCGAACCTCTCTCTGGATGACGTCCTCACCAAGCTCAAGGCCCTCGACATCACCACCGTCGAGCTGGCCACCGGCAACTACCCCGGCAACGCCCACTGCGACCTGGGAATGCTGGAAAACCCAGGCGCGCTCGACACCTTCAAAAAGAAGCTCGCCGATCACGGCTTCTCCATCAGCGCCCTCAGCTGCCACGGCAACCCGCTCCACCCGGACCCCACGCAGGCAAAGCAGTATCAGGAAGTAAACCGCAAGACCATCCTCCTCGCCGAAAAACTCGGCGTCACCGAGATGGTCGATTTTTCCGGATGCCCCGGCGACTCCCCCGAAGCTAAAAATCCCAACTGGGTCACCTGTCCCTGGCCGCCCGAATACCTCGACGTCCTCGCCTGGCAGTGGGACAAAGTCGTAACCCCCTTCTGGACCGAGCGCGCAAAATTCGCCTCCGACCACGGCGTCCGCATCGCCATTGAGATGCACCCGGGCTTCGTCGTCTACAGTCCCGAAACCATGCTCCGCCTCCGCGAAATCGCCGGACCCTCCATCGGCTGCAACTACGACCCCAGCCACATGTTCTGGCAGGGCATCGACGCCATCGCCGCCATCCGCGTGCTCGGCGACGCCGTCTTCCACGTCCACGCCAAAGACACGCAGATGTACTCCGCCAACCTCTCCCGCACCGGCGTCCTCGACACCAAGCCCTACACCGACGAGCGCAATCGGGGCTGGATCTTCCGCACCTGCGGCTACGGCCACGGCGCCGAATGGTGGAAGGAATTCGTCTCCACCCTGCGCATGTTCGGCTACGACAACGTACTCTCCATCGAACACGAAGACAGCCTGCTATCACCCGAAGAAGGTCTTTCGCGCGCAGCGCAGTTCCTCAACGAGATCGTCCTCAAAGAGAAACCAACCGCTGCATGGTGGGTCTAGCAGAACCCGATATCATGTTCCTGTAGGCATCACCCACAGAATCCGGTCTCAAGAATCAGGGCATATCCGATGAATCGTAGAAACTTCCTGGCCTCCTCCGCCGCACTCGTGGTATCGCAACCACTCCACCGGCTGCTTGCCCAGCAGGCCAAACCAGCCGGCAAGGCCGACCACACGCTGCGTATCCAGCCCACCACCCTCGACATCGGCCCCGGCGTCTCCATCAAGACCATCTCCTACAACGGACAGGTCCCCGGACCCCTACTGCGCCTCCGCGAAGGCGTCCCGGTCAATATCGACGTCACCAACGCCAGCGAAGTCCCCGAGCTCACCCACTGGCACGGCCTGGCCATCGACTCCCTCGCCGACGGAGCCATGGAAGAGGGCTCGCCCATGAACGCCCCGGGCAAAACCCTGCGTTACTCATTCACGCCAAAACCCACCGGCACCCGCTGGTATCACACCCACGCATCGGCTTACGACAATCTTGCCGCCGCCAGCTACACCGGCCAGTTCGGCTTCCTCCTCATCGAAGGCAAAGATAATCCGGCCCGTTACGATCAGGAAGTCAATCTCGCCATCCATCACTGGGAGCCCTCCTTCGTCCCCATGGTTGAAACCATGCGCGAGTCCTCCTCTAATATGCCGCTCACCACCGGCTCCGACGTAGGCTACAAGTACGCCACCATCAACAGCCACATGCTCGGCGCCGGCGAACCCATCCGCGTCAAGCAAGGCCAGAAGGTGCTGATGCGCCTGCTCAACGCCAGCGCCACCGAAAACGTAATCCTCGCTCTGCCCGGCCATCAATTCACGATCCTCGCCATGGACGGCAACCCCGTCCCGAATCCCAAACCCGTCGAGGTCCTCTCTCTCGCCGTAGCCGAACGCGTCGATGCCCTCGTCGAGATGAACAACCCCGGCGTCTGGATCCTCGGGTCAACCCTCGAAAAGGCCCGTCAAATGGGCCTCGGCATCGTCATCGAATACGCTGGCAAAACAGGCGCCCCGGTCTGGAAAGATCCCGCTCCAGCCGATTGGGATTACTCGCAGTTCGCAGCCAACGGTACATCCCCCGCGGCCGACGAAACCTTCATCCTCACCTTCCGCGACATCGGCGCCAAAAAAGGCACCAACTTCGACATCTGGACCATAAACAACAAGTCCTGGCCCGAGATCGAGCCGCTAATCGTCCATCCCGGCAAGCGCTACCGCATGGTCCTTCGCAACGGCAGCGGCGACCAGCATCCGATCCACCTGCATCGCCACACCTTCGAGGTCACGCGCATCGGCGACAAACACATGACCGGCCTGATGAAAGACACCATCAACGTCATGCCCCTCGACACCGTCGAAGTAGATTTCATCGCCAACAATCCAGGTGACACGCTGATGCACTGCCATCAGCAGCTCCACATGGATTACGGTTTCATGCAACTCATCAAGTACGCGTCGTAGTGATTCATCTTTTCGGATTTGAGTTGGACCCAATGTTTTGAAAGGGCGCGGCTATAACCGCGCCATAAGCGAATAGAACTGATAGGGGCATTAGCCCCCGAGGTAAGCTTTCCGCGAATATCCCGCAAATTATGGGGTCCTCGCGTCAAAGCAAAAAGAGAAGCAATTCCCCTTTAGGTGGTTGAGAGTGTCCTCAGGCATTGAAAAAATTCGAAACGCAGCAATCCTGGCAACCACAGGATTCCTCGTCTTTCAGGCAGCCCAATCGTTTCGGACGGCACCCGTCCTCGCGGCCCAGCGTGCGGCTCAAAGTCCTCAAAACCCTCAAAGTCCCCAGAGTCCCGGTGCGGCCGCACAGGCAAATGCCGGCGGAAAGCAAGTTCCCGAAGACCCCGGCGCAAAGTCCTACGCGAAACAATGCGCCATCTGCCACGGCGATCAGCGCGAAGGCATCCTGCCCGCCTTCCCCCCGCTCCTCGGCATCAAGCGCCAGATGAACGATCAGCAGATCACCGACCTCATCCACAAAGGCAAAGGCCGCATGCCCGGCTTCCCCAAATTGCCCAATGAGGAGCTGACCGCCCTGCTCACCTATCTCTCCACCGCCGAAACTTCCGCCGGCTCAACCGCCAGCGGCGCAGCCTCCACCACCGTCCACTCCTCCAGCCTCGCCGAAGCAGGCGGCGGACTCTTCCAGCAAAACTGCGCCTTCTGCCACGGCCGCGACGCCCAGGGTGGCGAAACCGGCCCCGACCTCACCCAGTCCAAGCTCGTCCTCGGCGACAAAAACGGTGACCAGATTTCTGAAGTAGTCCGCAACGGCCGCCCCGAAAAGAAAATGCCCGCCTTCAACTTCTCCAGCCAGGAACTGCTCTCGCTCGTAGCCTTCATCCGCGCCCGCGAAGCAGCAGCCGCATCCCAGAAAGGCGGCCGCCGCGGCGTAGAAGTCGCCGACCTCCAGACCGGCAATCTCGCCGCGGGCAAAGAGTACTTCAACGGTGCCGGAGGCTGCTCCAAGTGCCACTCGCCGACAGGCGACCTCGCCGGAATAGCCACCCGCTATCAGGGCTTGAAGCTCGAAATGCGCATGCTCTATCCCGAAGACGCTGCCAGCAAAGTCACCGTCACCACCCGTGACGGCAAGACCTTCGAGGGCACTCTGGCCTACCGCGACGAATGGATCATCGGCCTGCGCGACGCCGACAAAACCTACCACTCCTGGCGTATTCAGGACGTCAAGTACAAAGTCGATTCACCCGTAGATGCCCACGTCGAACAGTTCCCCAAATACACCGACGCTGACATCCACAACCTGATGGCTTACCTGCAATCACTGCGCTAGCCGAAATGTCTTGTCATCCTGAGCTAAGCGAAGGACCTGCATTTGTTCTTGAAAAAATGAATAAGAAAATGCGTCATCCTGAGCGAAGCGACCAACGGGAGCGAAGTCGAAGGACCCGCATCTCATCGATGTTCGCAGCAAAAATGTCCGCCTGATTTTGAGAGAGGATTTCCAGCAGCATGACATTAATAAAATCGGCACTCCTCTTCACCATCATGCTCGGCTCGATTTCCTCTCTCGGCGCCCAAAACCTCGACCCCTCCGAACTCCTGAACCCGCCCTCCGACACCTGGCCCCTCTATCACGGAGACTACTCAGGCCGCCGTCACAGCCACCTCACCCAGATCACCCCAACGAACGTCGATAAACTCAGCCTAGCCTGGGCCTTCCAGACCCGCCAGCGAGCCGAAATCAAGTCCTCCCCGCTCCTCGTAGACGGCATCCTTTACTTCACCGTCCCCGATCAGATCTGGGCCGTCGACGCGCGTTCCGGCCACCAGGTTTGGCATTACAGCAAGCCCACCACTCAGGGACTGCACATCGGCCATCGCGGCCTCGCCATGTACAAAGGCTGGCTCTACTACGTCACGCCCGATTGCCATCTCATCTCGCTCAACGCCAAAGACGGCTCCGTCCGCTGGACGAAAACCATAGCCGACGTCACCAAGGGCTACTGGACCACCCTCGCCCCCCTCGTCGTCAAAGATCACGTCATCGTCGGCGTCTCCGGAGACTTCGACAACCTCAGCGGCTTCCTCCGTTCCTTCGACCCCGAAACCGGCGCAACCCAGTGGCAGTGGGACAGCACCTCAGCTCCAGGTACACCGAACAAAACCACCGGCGGCATGACCTGGATGACCGGCACCTATGACCCCGAACTCAATCTGATCTACTGGGGCACCGGCAACCCGACTCCTGTCCTGAGCGGCACCTCACGCCCCGGCAACGACCCCTGGACCTGCAGCATCGTCGCCCTCAACCCCGACACCGGCGAACTCGTCTGGGGCTTCCAACCATCCCCCCACGACACCCATGACTGGGACGCAGTCGAAACCCCCGTCCTCGTAGACGCCAACTTCCACGGCCAGCCTCGCAAACTGCTCATGCAAGCCTCGCGCAACGGATACTTCTTCGTCCTGGACCGCACCAACGGCCAGAGCCTGCTCACCGTCCCCTTCGGACCCACCAACTGGGCCACCGGCATCGACCCCAAAGGCCAGCCAATTCCCAACCCCGAGAAAGAACCCGCCCGCGACGGCCGTCTCATCGCCCCCGACGAAGGCGGCCTCACCAACTACCGCGCCCCCAGCTTCGACCCAAAAACCGGCCTCTTCATCGTCGACGCCCACCCCAGTTGGAGCCTCTACTTCGCCAAGCCCGCCGACGGCAACTACGGCTGGGCAGGCGCCGATTACGGCGTCTGGGGAAAAGGCGTCATCGACGCCATCGACTACCAGACCGGCAAAATCCGCTGGTCCCACGACCTCGGCGACGACGGCTCCGGCGCCGGAGTTCTCACCACCGATTCCGGCCTGACCATCACCGGCGACGCCCACGGTAACGTCATCGCCCTCGACACCGCCAACGGCAAAACCCTCTGGCACGCAGGCACAGGAGCAGGCATGGAAAGCTCCCCCATCACCTATGAACTAGACGGCCGCCAATACATCCTCACTGGCAACGGCGGCCTGCTGTTCGCCTGGACCCTCCCCGAACCTACTCCAG
>Ga0206936_1060_pt1 | contig 34404 bp, 32 predicted proteins | sample Alteio_BWOrgHeat_14_FD_152922 | JGI IMG/M metagenome (GOLD analysis project Ga0206936, IMG submission 152922) | Enriched cells from forest soil in Barre Woods Harvard Forest LTER site, Petersham, Massachusetts, United States -... | ecosystem: Environmental > Terrestrial > Soil > Temperate forest >... | reverse complement strand
ATGATTGAAGATGGATTCGGGAAACAACCTGCATACGGCTTAATTGTTGCTGAAGATAATGGAATAATTATCGGCATTGCAATTTATTATATCCGATATTCTACTTGGAAAGGCAGGGGAATTTATCTAGAGGATTTATTGGTTACAGAAAGTTTAAGAGGAAAAGGTATTGGTAAAAAACTATTTGAAGAAGTGATAAAAGTTGCTAAGGAAGATAATGCAAAACAGATTTCATGGCAGGTGCTTGACTGGAATGAAACTGCAATTAATTTCTATAAAAAGTTTAATGCCGAGTTGGATGGAGAATGGATAAACGGTAAATTAAATGCAGAGCAAATAAAGAATTATCCAATATAAAAAATGAAAGTATTTAAATTCGGTGGTGCATCTGTAAAGGATGCCGCTTCAGTGAGAAACGTTGCTGAGATTCTTAAACTTTATAAAGGTGAAAAGATTGTTGTGGTTGTTTCGGCAATGGGAAAGACTACTAATGCTTTAGAGAAATTAACTCGAGCGCATTATTACAATGAAGGTGATGTAAAAACTTTATTGAAAGAGATTAAAGACTTTCATCATCATCTTGTTTCTGAATTATTTCCCGGCTTGGAGCATCCTGTTTATAAAGAAATTGAAACTTCTTTTATTGAAATTGAATTTGCATTTGAAGAGGAGAACACAAAAGGGTTTGATTATTTATATGACCAAGTAGTATCACAAGGAGAATTGATTTCAACAAAGATTGTTGCCGCCTGTCTGGAGGAGGAAGCAATGAAAAGCAAGTGGCTGGATGCAAGAGATTTCATCAAAACAGATAACACCTATCGTGAAGGAAAAATAGACTGGAATCAGACAGTTGTTTTTTGTAAAGATACGATGAACAAATGTTTTATTGATAATGACATTGCATTGACGCAGGGTTTCATCGGCTCCACTTCAGAGAATCATACCACTACTTTGGGCAGGGAGGGTTCTGATTATTCTGCTGCCATCATTGCTTATTCATTGGATGCTGAGGAAGTTATTATCTGGAAGGATGTTCCGGGTGTGTTGAATGCTGACCCTAAAATGTTTAAGGATACGATGATGATGAATACAATCTCTTATCAGGATGCCATCGAGCTTGCATACTTCGGTGCCTCTGTTATCCATCCAAAAACAATTCAGCCATTACAGAATAAAAATATTCCTCTTAAAGTAAAGTCTTTTATCAACCCGAAAAATGAAGGAACTATTATTGAAACAAATGCCATTACCGATCCTGCGATTCCTTCTTATATCTTCAAACAAAACCAAGTTCTTATTTCTATTTCGGCAAAGGATTTTTCGTTTATTGTGGAAGATAATCTCAGTCATATATTCAGCATCTTTTCAAGTCATCGGATAAAGATAGAGATGATGCAAAACTCTGCCATCAGTTTCTCTGTTTGTATTGATAACAATGATAAACTGAATGGTTTGATTGAAGAACTCCGCAAGGAATTCAATGTAAAGTATAATGAAAACTTATTGCTTTATACCGTTCGTCATTACAACCAGGAAACATTGGATAAATTAACCGAAGGAAAAACAATTCTCCTCGAACAAAAAAGCAGGCAGACGGCGCAGATGGTGGTGAAGGGGTAGAGGAATTAGTAATTAAAGGGGATTAATTATTTTTTGTTTAAGTTTGCAATTCAAACAAAAAATAAATTATGAAAATATTAGGATTCATTTCAATAGGTATATTTTTATTTATTAGTTCTTGTACTCAAAGTAATCGAACTACTACAATTATTGATAACTCAAATCAAAAAAATATAAAATTGATTTCTTATTATGATTCAACCTGGCATTTCAATATTAAACATCCTGAGTCTTGGGAAAATATTCATAATCCAAACACAATTGTATCCTTTAGATCTATTAATTATCGGACAGATTCAGAAACGGTGCAACCATTTTTAAATATTAATGTTGCAAAAAATAAAAATAATATGGAAGATGTATGTAATACTATAATTAAAGATTTTGGTGGACATTTTAAAGGGTTTAAAAAGATTTCTGTTTCAAGAATGGTTATTGATAAAAAGGATTTTTTAAAACTCGAAATGACCTTTTTGGCGAGAGAAGAAACAATTGCTTCAAATGTATATTTTTTTGTTAATGATAATAATGTTTTTTCCATTGAATTCTATTTTAATAAATCTGAAATGGCATATTATCAAAATATGATGGATGAAATTGTTAAAAGTTTCGACTTTAAATGAAACCCCTTCGATATCTTGTAAATTGTTTTATTGTTATTCTCTTTTCATGTAATTCAAATAACAATAATACATCAAAAGAAAACCTTAATACAATCTCCAAAGACAGTCAAACTATAAGAAATGAAGATACTGTTATAAAAAAGGATATTAATGTTCAAGACTTAAAAGTTATTAATGACACAACCTTTTTGTTAAGAGAAATTGATAGTAATAATTATCATGCAATATTTATTGAACACAATAAATCTTCACAATATTACGATTGGATTTCGGATTTCAAATTAATGAATGCGGGTTTGAGATATCGTTTACCTTCATCAGGATTAGAAGATAACACGAATTCAAAATCATTCACAAAATTTCCTGTTAATGACTTACCAAATAAATGGTGTCCACTATATTTTTATAAGGATAAATACTATCTTTACTCACCATCTGATTATATGAATAATATAACTTTTTCAATTAATGATTCAACGATTATTTATTATTCTGATGAGGGACCGGAAGGCAGTATTATCAAATCATTAGACAGACCGGACAGTAATACATATAAATTTGAAGTTATATCATTATATCTTCCCAGGAAAAATATAATTATTCATTTTATTGATAGAGACAGAGGAATTGCCATATTTGAATATCCTGATGAGCCCAAAGAATATCGTTATCATTTTTCTGTTGATGCAGACAAAGTAAAAGATTTTCCAATTATTGTGAATTTCTCTAAATCTGGGAAGCAAAGGGAATATCGATTTCCCAGACCTGATTATGAAAAACTATTAGGTATTAAATGAATTGATACTACTCTATATTTCCACCCCATTTTATTTATTTATCAACAAATCCACAATACTCCTTATTATTATGTAATCTTGCACTTCACTTAAAAACAAAAATTACTTATGAAAAAATTATGGAGAGATGTTAATGGACTCACAATTCAGCAAGGATTAATTGTTCATGGAATTATTGATGGAGATATGCGAAAGACTATTGCCGATGATTTGCATATTCTTATGACTACCTTCGATTCGGAAATGAAAATTATTTATATTGAATCTGGCACTTCAGGAAAAGTTGCTCTTGCTTTCTGGGGGAAAAGTAAAGGATACTAAAAACAGTTTCGGGTTTTAACAGCCCTTTTATTCTTATCAAAAAAACATTACCCCATTAATTGGGTTGTGTTTACATTTTCAATGATATAATATTGCAGCCGTGAAATATTACAGACGAGATATGCAAATCAAAATGAATCCCCGCCCTCATTCCTTTAATCATAACGCACATTCCTTTAATCATAATCGAAACTCCTTTAATCATAATCAACATTCCTTTAATCATAATCAAAATTCTTTTAATCTTAGCCAATTTCTTTTAATCATAATCAAAACTCCTTTAATCATAATCAAAACTCCTTTAATCATAATCAAAACTCCTTTAATCATAATCAATATTCCTTTAATCATAGACAACATTCCTTTAATCATAGGCATCATTCGTTATCGAAATGTCATCAAACAGAAATCTAATACTATTAATAATATAAAAACCATTTAAAATAATAAAAGCATGGCAGGAATAAAAAAAGCAAAAGTAAAAAGAACTATTTATTCAAAAATTACCGATTCATTGGTAATGTGGAAGTTTATTGATAATTGCATTACCACAGGTGGCTTGGCAGCCTTATTTAAAGACCCGAATATTTTGGCTGCCTTTTATGCGCTTGGAGTGGCGGCAAGGGGTGCCCTGAAAACAGCTATGGATGCTTATGTTGCCGCTCCCACCAAGGGTAATCATGATGTGGTGCTGGCAAAAATGGCATTGGTTATTATCTGGTTAGATGGATATTCAGACCAGGTAGAAACCATTTCTAATACCGATACAAACCGCACTACTTACGAAGAAGCGGTGGCAAATATCAAAATATCTTATTTAACTCCTCAAAAACCAACGGGAGGAAAAAAAGGAAAACCGGATAAAGTAACATTTACCATTAAAGAACTTGGCGGAGGAGATTTATTATGTGAAGTAACCAACGGTGATGAGTATCAACCCTCAGGCACTACTTTTTTTGCGGTTGAATTGCCTGCGGTAACCCCAACTCCGATTCCATCACCGGATGTTTCTCTTGATGGCGACCAGATAAATATTGTTTCCTATGGACCTTCGCATTTTGCAAGTCAAAGCAGCAGCGGAAAGGGGAATTTTACCACCTTGAAAAAATTAAATAAAGGTTCGCGATATGCTATTTATGGCTTCTCTCAAAACGGAAAGAAATTTATAAGCGATTTATCGGCACCCATTATTATAGAAATATAATAAGGATAGATTAAAGGATGCTATAAGAAATTAAAAAGGAACGTGATTGTTCCTTTTTTTTGTTTAATACAGATATGAATTATTTTTTATTTACTTTTGTGCAATAAATAAATTTTTATGGATACTTTTGTTACAGTTTATTCAACTGATAGTTTAGCCGAAGCTAATATCATCACAGGACATTTGGAATCGGAAGGAATAGAATGTTTATTATTAAATGAATTAACTTCTCAAATGAAATATGGTTATTCCTCCATGATAGGAATACAAATTCAAGTATTACAAAGTCAGCTTTCTCAAACAATAGAAATTTTAAAAGAGACAGGTTATATAAAAGATGAAGATGATAAACCCTCACCCTTTATTGAAAGATTAGATGCTTTTACTGCAAGGATTCCAATCATAAATAAATTGGTTTTCGGAATTAGGATTTCGATACTTGTTGCTATTCTTGTAACATTTATTTTGCTTATTATTTTTTACATATCTTTTAATACAAAGCCACTAATCCATGAACTACACATAAATTCATCACTATATGAACAAATAGTAAAGAGTCATTGGTGTATTGAAGATGTTTCATATTTGGGAAAGAGTTATGCTCTTGGTCCTGATAAGGATTCAAATAAATTAGTGATGACTATAGGGGATAAAGTTTTGTGTGATAAAACTATCCAATTCAGAGAAAATGGCAGATTATTTTTACCTGGTTTTAATCCTAGAGAAAGAGAAATAAGAGGTCATTGGAGATTGGATAAAAACGAACTGCAAATCTATGATACTGATACTTTTCAGTTTGTTTACGATGGATTATTTACAATTGATATTTCCGAAAACAACTTAGTCTTGAAATCTCCAAATACTTCTATTCATTGTTTAAAAGAAAGAATTAATATAGATTTATCAGGGCACAGATGAAGGAAATAATATGCCCGAAATGCGGGTCTGATAATGTATTGAAACCACGATACTCTAAATGGATGTATTTTATTGTGTGTTTATTATTATTTATTCCAATACCTTATTACAACCGTAAATATCGCTGCTTTGAATGCGGTTATGAATTCAAGAAAGAAGAAGCTGATAGTAATGAAAAAGAGATTCCTCCTTCGTCGGAATCGTAAAAGGCACTTAATACGTTAAAATCTCCCTTCAGACAAGCAAAATATTTGATTAAACAGATATAAAAGCTACCTTTGCAGCCGTTAAATTTAATATATGATTAAGTCAGTTTTAAGGAGTTCTTTTGTTAGTTTAATTCTTGTATTTTTATTTACTATAAATGGATTTGCAAAGGATGGTGATACCACAACAACAAAGAAAAAAAGAAAGGGCGAACTCTATTATTCATGGGGTTATAATGCCGAATGGTACACCAAAAGTAATATCCATATTCAGCAGCCAACTTTGGGTAATGATTATACTTATGAAGGTGTTCAGGGGCACGACCATCCGGGCTGGAATCAACAAAACATCTTTAATGAGGGGATAACAATTCCGCAGTGGAGTATGCGAATAGGATACTTCTTTGGCGATGCAAAAGATTATGGAATAGAGTTGAATTATGACCATGCCAAGTATATTTTTGAGGGGCAACAAACGCATCTTGTAGGTAAATTAGAGGGCAGTCCGACAGATACATCCTTTATGTTTAAAGGCGATCCATCGCAAGCTTTAACGGCATCAAACAACTATTATTTCCTTAATAACGGTGCCAATTGGTTTGAAGGAAACTTTATGAAACGATGGCATGTTTATAAGAATAAGAACGATAATTTTAAGATAGATGTGATAACCAAGGTAGGAGCAGGGTTTTGTTTTCCGCATGTTCAGGATTGTTTGTTCGGCAAACCGAATATATCGCATTTCCAGATAGGAGGCTTTAATTTGGGTACTGAAGGGGTTTTGCGATTAACGTTTTTTAAGTATGCTTATCTCGAATATTGCAACAAATTAGTGTATGCCAACTATTGGGGCTTACGGATTTATGAAGGCACTGCCAGTCAGGCTTTTGGTGCTTATGAGATGATATTAAATCTCGGAGTAACCTTCCCTATCGGGAAAAGAATAATGTAGAAATGTTTATAGAACACAGATGACACAGATGCTACGGAAAAGAACTGATTTTTTTTATATGTTATAATTAAAAAGAATCTGTGTAAACCAGTAATATCAGTGTCATCTGTGTTCTATAAACATTTTTAATCAGCAGCAATTGTATTAAGTAGATTATTTTTGCTTACTTTGCGCAAATTAAATTAATTAAATACTATTCAAATGAAATCAAAATTATTATTAATCGTGTTACTTGTTTTAACTATCGCTGTAAATGCACAGGATAAAGGAAAAGATGGCAAGGATAAAAATGTAAAGGTCGAAACCACTCCGACAGTTAAACCGTCAAGTGATTTAGAAATAAAAATATACAATACAGCCCTTAAATATGGTGATATAGAAGTTGCCCGGACTGCCATGTATTCTTTATTAGCCAAGCATCCTGATAGTATTTCATATCTAGATACTATTGCAAGATTGTATTTCAGTGCCGGCAATTATGTACAATGTGCATTGTCTTCAAAAGATTATCTGACGAAGGATACAACGAATCTTTTTGTTCGCGAAATGCTTGCTATTTCTTATAGTTCATTGAATAAAAGCAAGGAAGCATTGGAGCAATATGAGATTTTGCATGCTTCAACCAAAAGCGTTTACCATGCTTACCAGATAGCTGTTTTGCAATATGTATTGAAGCGTTATGGTGAGTGTGAAGCTACATTAGCAGAAATCATTGCAAACCCTAAATCGGCAGATGAAAAGGTTTCGATGAGTGTAGATCAGAATACAACCCAGCAAGTGCCTATTAAAGCTGCTGCATATAACATTAAAGGAGTGATGCAAAAGGAATTAAACAAGCCTGATGAAGCAAAAGTTTTCTTTGAAGAAGCAATAAAAGTATATCCTGATTTTGCATTGGCTAAAGGTAATATAGAATCTTTGAATAAAGCTAAAACGCCTGACAAGAAGTAAGGTTCGATGACCTATGCTGCTATTTTAAAGGAGCTTAAGAATAAGATTTATCATCCTGTTTATTTCCTGCAAGGTGAAGAGCCCTATTATATAGATATTATCTCCGATTATATTGAAAAAAATGTTCTGGATGAATCGGAAAAGGAATTCAATCAGACTGTTTTATATGGGAAAGATGTTGATATAGCAACTATTTTGTCGTATGCCAAGCGCTTTCCGATGATGTCTAATTATCAAGTTATAATAATTAAAGAAGCACAGGATATCCGCAACCTTGTTAAGAAAGCAGATAAAGATGGAAAGGAGGGGAAAGATGATTTTTTGGCTTATGTGGAGAATCCTTTGAAGAGTACCTTACTGGTTTTTTGTTATAAATATGGTAAGATAGATGCAAGGACTAAGCTTGCTAAGTTGATTGACAAAAGTGCTGTACTATATGAATCAAAGCCATTATACGATAATAAAATTCCTGATTGGGTGGTTGAGTATGCTGCGGAAAGGAATTATAAAATCGTTCCCAAAGCTACCTATTTAATAGCAGATTATCTCGGAACTGATTTAAGCAAAGTTGCAAATGAATTAGATAAACTGATGCTGAATATCCCTGTAACAGAAACGATTAATGAAAAGCATATTGAGAAGTTTATAGGAATAAGTAAAGATTATAATGTATTTGAATTGAGCACTGCGCTTGCAAAAAAGGATGTTTTGAAAGCAAATCGCATCGTTAAGCACTTTGGAGCGAATATTAAAGCGAATCCTTTGGTAATGACAATTGGGGTGCTATATAATTACTTCACGAAAGTGTTAAAATATCATTCTCTTGCCGATAAATCAAGGAATAATGCGGCAAGCGAGATTGGAGTTAATCCTTTTTTTATGGCAGAATACGAAACTGCTGCAAAGAATTATCCCGTAAATAAACTGATTCAGGTGATAGATTATCTGAGAGAATATGATGTTAAATCAAAAGGTGTAGGTGCAGATATGGAAGAAGGGGATTTGTTGACGGAACTGGTTTATAAGATATTGCATTGAAGAAATAATCATAAATAAATAAATGTCATGAACTATTGGTTAGTAAAATCTGAGCCTTCAACATATTCCTTTCAGGATTTGATGAAGGATAAAAAAACTGTTTGGGATGGAGTCAGGAACTTTGCAGCACGACTCCATCTGAGAGCTATGCAAAAGGGTGATTTAGTAATGTTTTATCACAGCAATGAGGATATGGCTGTCATCGGAATTGCTAAAGTAAGCAAAACCGCTTACCCTGATCCTACTGCAAAAGAAGGAGATTGGAGTGCAGTGGACTTAGTTCCTCATAAGCCATTAAAAACTCCAGTAACATTGGCACAAATCAAGGCAGAGAAGAAGTTACAAAATACAGGTTTGGTTAGAATTGGCAGATTATCCGTGATGCCATTGACCGAAGCGGAGTTTAATTTGATTTCAAAAATGGGAGAATAAGGTAAATTTTAACCTCTTCCATCACTTTTAACTACTCAAATCAGTTATTTTAAGTAACTTCGACCCCTCAAACTAAAAAACGCTATGTCTGTAAAGAAAATTTTAAGTTATTGCATTGTAATTATTTCTCTCGCTATATGTTCTAATAGTTCACATGCGCAAACAGGAACCGTAAGGGGTTTTGTTTATGATAAAGAAACAGGAGAACCTATTCTTTTCACTAATGTTTTGTTGCAAGGAACAACTTTTGGTTCAACTACTAGCCCGGAAGGATTGTATGATATTTCACAAGTTCCTCCGGGTGATTATACATTAATAATTACTTGCATTGGTTACGATTCTTTATTATTACCCGTTAAAATTGTGGCTGATGAAATTGTAAATAAGAAACTCTATCTGACCAAAAACTCAATAACGCTTAAAGGTTTTGATGTCTCTGCTAAAAAAGAAGCTGATAAAGTTGATGTTCAGATTGGTATAACAAAAATTACTCCTGCAGAATTGAAAATGGTTCCTACGATAGGTGGAGAGCCCGACTTAGCTCAATTCTTACAGATTGTTCCCGGAATCATTTCTACCGGCGATCAGGGTGGACAATTATATATTCGTGGTGGAACACCTATTCAAAACCTGGTTTTATTAGATGGAATGACAATTTATAATCCCTTCCACTCCATAGGATTGTTTTCTGTTTTCGATCCTGACATTATCCGCAATGCCGATGTCTATACCGGTGGATTCAATGCGCAATATGGAGGACGATTGTCATCGGTTATGGATATTACCACTCGTGATGGAAATAAAAAATATTATTCAGGCAAGATTGCTGCAAATCCTTTTACATCAAAAATAAACTTTGAAGGACCAATATCAAAACCTGAAAAGGATGGTGATGGAAGTGTTTCATTTTTAGTCACAGCCCGAACATCTTATCTTGAACAATCATCGAAAATACTTTACAAATCGTCCAAAACAGATAGCACCAGGCTTGCAGACACATCAGGGTTGCCTTATAACTTCCTTGATTTTTATGGAAAGATTTCAATGACAGGTTCCAGCGGAAGTAAGATTGATTTCTTTGGATTTAACTTCGCTGACCAGGTTGATTTTCCGAATCTTTATACTTTAAAATGGACTTCCACGGGCTTTGGCTCCAATTTTATTCTGGTTCCCAATGGTTCTGCGGTTATTATTGATGGAACTTTTGCGTATAGCAATTATGGAATTTCAATCGTTGAGCCTGATAACGAACCCCGAAGCAGCACTATCAATAGTTTTAATTTCGGATTGAATTTCACCTATTTCTTCAATAAGGATGAATTCAAATATGGCTTGGCAGTATCAGGAACAAAAACCAATTTGCAATTCTTTAATCCAATTAATTTACAGATAAATCAAGATGGCAACTCTACTGAATTTGCTGGTTATCTGAAATATAAAAAAATCATCGGCAACTTTGTAATGGAACCAGGTATAAGGGTAAATCTTTACGGGTCATTAGGTGAAATTTCTCCTGAGCCCCGATTAGGTTTAAAATATAATGTTACTGATAAATTCCGTCTTAAATTCTCTGGTGGATGGTATTCTCAGAATCTCGTCAGCACAACTTCCGAGCTTGATGTGGTAAATCTTTTTTATGGTTTCCTCACGGGAAGTCAGAATATTACCAATGGGTCGGATGGGCAACCTGTAACTTCCTTATTACAAAAGGCACGTCATGCAATTATGGGGTTTGAAGTGGATTTGCCGCATCACTTCGAGTTAAATGTGGAAGGATACATAAAAGATTTTAACCAGGTGGAGGAGATTAATCCGTATAAGATTTATCCCGACGATGGTCAGAATTCGGCTAAACCTTCAATCCTCAGGAATGATTTTATTTTTGAAAACGGAGTTGCCAGAGGCGTGGATTTTCTGTTGAAGTATGATTATAAAAGACTTTATTTATGGATGGTTTATGACTACGGTTATAATCAGCGAAATGATGGCGTTCAAACTTATTCACCGCTATGGGATAGGGCAAACAGCATCAATCTTGTAGGTGCCTATACTTTCGGTAAAAAATTAGATTGGAGCGTTGATGCCCGTTGGAATTATGGTTCAGGGTTTCCATTTACCCAGTCGCAGGGCTTTTATGAACAGAACACTTTCCAGCAGGGAATCAATACAAATTATACAAAAACCAATGGAACTCTGGGAATAATTTATGGTCCGCTTGATTCAGGCAGATTGCCCGATTTCAACCGTTTTGATGTTACTGTTAAGAAGAAATGGGAACTCTCGAAGCGTTCCACTCTCGAAGCAAACTTCAGTTGCATCAATGTTTTCGACAGGGAAAATATCTTTTATTACAATAGAATCCTGAATCAAAGAATCAATCAACTGCCCTTTTTACCAACGGCGGGGTTGAGTCTTACTTTTTAAAATAAGCTGGATTGAATTTGCATTAAGCTGGTCTGGATTTGTAATCCAGACTTTCGCCAATAAAAAAGCCGCTCTGGATTAACAGTGCGGCTTTTTTGTTTGGAGAAATTTATGGCTTATAGGAGATGAGCATGAAAATGCAGCGGATTGTTTCACCTTTTCGGAAAAGATTCATAAATTTTTGATATGATCAAAAGATTTTTGAAAATAAACATGAGAATTATGAAAAAAAGAGGTGAAAAGGGTGTTTTTATTTTTCTTCGATGGGAAATGATTGTTAGAAAAATGAAATTTATTGGCTGGAAAGTAAAATAGGTTTTGAATCTGAGGGGTTGAATTATTGATATTGGGGGTTGAAAATGGATCTGAGGGTTTGAATTATTGATCTGGGAGGTTGAAAAATGAATCTGGGGGGTCGAATTGTTGATCTGAGAGGTTGAAAAATGGATCTGAGGGATTGAATTGTTGATCTGGAGGGTTTAAAAGTGAATCTGAAGGGTTGAATTGTTGATATGAGGGGTTACGTTTTGGGTATGAAGGGTGGGTTTTGGGGATTTGAAGGGTGAATTGGAGATTTTTGGGTTGGAATTGGAGATATTACACTCATTATTATATAGGTAGTGAAAATAAATAATTGCCAATCCAATTGTTTTTAATTACTTTTACCTCATCAAATTGAATTACTAAACTTTTAAAAATCCAACAAAATGAAAAAACTGATTACAAATCTGATTCTTGTTGCAGCATTCTTCTTGGTGATGAATGTTAAATCTATTGGGCAGACGGCTTATGTAACTGATAGTTTTGGTGTACATGTTATTGATGTTACAACCAATATTGTTACGGATTCAATTCGACTCTATGATAATTATTATTTTGATTATGGTACTTCTGGAGCGGTATCAGTTAGTCCGGATGGAACTAAGGTATATGTTGCCGGTCATGATACGATAGATGTAATAAATACTGCAACAAATACTATTTCAGCCAAAATTCCTGGTATTTCAGCTGTAAGTATTGTTGTGTGTCCCGATGGAAGTAAATTATATGCAGCAGAGGGTAATGTTGTATTTATAATAAATACCTCTACAAATAGTGTTACGGATACAATTACAATTGCCTTGATTACCGGTGAAATGCTGGATGGTATATGTATAAGCCCCGATGGAACCAAGGTATATGTTGTCAAAAATGGTGGGCCTAGTAGTAGTGTAAGTGTAATTAATACTTTGACTGATACTGTTGAAGCTACAATTAATGTTAATGGAAATACTAATATATACGATGTAGCTATAACCCCTGATGGGACAAAAGTATATGTTGGTGCAGATGAAGGTGTTTATGTAATAAATACAGCTACTAATACTGTTATTGCAGGTATTAGCGTTTTCGGTTGGGCTTATGCAATTACTATAAGTCCTGATGGAAGTAAAGCATACTCCTCATGTTGGACTTCTCAAAGTGTATATGTGATAAACACTGCTACAAATACTGTTTCGGATACAATTCATATTCCGGGTGATATTTGGGGAATATCAATTACCCCTGATGGCAGTAAATTATATGTTGCGAATTCAGCAGATAATAATGTAACTGTAGTAAGCACCGCTACTAATACTATTACAGATTCAATACCTGTTGCTCGTTACCCAATTGCTTTTGGTAATTTTATTTCCACCTATCCTGTAATATCAACAGGTATTTTATCGCAAAGCAAAGAAACACCAAACATCTCCATCTATCCCAATCCAGCAAGCAAAACAATTACCATAGATTTATCTGCCTTAGAGCAAAAAAAGGAATTCCTTATCATTACTGATATTTTGGGTAATGAAGTTCATAAACAAACATTAACAGGTATAAATACTAAAATTGATGTTTCGCAATGGAGCAACGGTGTTTATTTTTATCAGATAACTGATAACAAAAAAACGCTGAGAGGGAAGTTAGTGAAAACTAATTAGGAATTAGGAATTACGAATTAGGAATGGACAGACTTCTAATTCCTAATTGTTTCCCTATCTTTGCACTCTATTTTAAACTGAAGAGATAAATGGAGTACGAGATAAAACCTAAGGAAAAACTAAGTTTAGGTTTAGATGAATTATGGCAATACAGGGAATTGTTCTATTTTTTTACCTGGCGCGATATAAAAGTAAAATATAAACAAACGGTATTAGGATTTGCTTGGGCAGTGTTGCAGCCGTTTTTAATGATGGTTATATTTTCGCTGTTTTTTGGTCAGGCATTAAAAGTTCCTTCTGATAATTTGCCCTATCCTGTTTTTGTTTTTTCCGGTCTTTTGTTGTGGAATATTTTCTCGACAGGGATTACTTCAGCAGGAAATAGCATGGTGAGTAATGCCAATATTATTAAGAAAATTTATTTCCCACGATTAATAATTCCAATATCATCGGTACTGGTTTCGGTATTCGATTTCCTGATGTCAATAATTATTTTTGCCGGAATGCTTTTATATTATGGGATACACATTCACCCTCTGAAATTATTATTTTATGCACCAATCGGTGTATTAGTAACCTGTATTGCAACCTTTGGCATGGGTACTCTTTTAGCCGCCCTGAACATAAAATATCGTGATTTCAGATATATAATTCCTTTTCTTGTTCAGTCGTTATTATTTATAACTCCGATAATTTATCCGGTTTCAATACTCTCTCATGATTGGTTGAAATATGTAGTTGCGCTCAACCCGATGTATGCTGGAGTTTCATTATTTCGTTCAGGAGTTATAGATGTACCTCTTGAACCAAACTTACTTTTAATTAGTTTAAGTTCAGGAGTATTTTTTCTAGTAGTAGGTTTATACTATTTCCGAAAAACAGAAGCTTACTTTGCTGATTTAGCATAAACTTTATGAAACCAATATTAGAAATAAAGAACATATCTAAAAAGTTTCGTATTCATCACGAAAAGCAAGCTTACTTGAATATGCGTGATTCTATTTCTTCAATATTTAAGAAAGATAATTCAAGTGAAGAAATGTTTTATGCTTTACATAAGATAAGTTTTGATGTATATCCAGGCCAAAGCATTGGAATTATTGGAAAAAATGGTGCCGGAAAATCCACGCTACTAAAGATATTATCCAAAATTACTCCACCATCATCAGGAAAAATAATTTCACGTGGCAGGATAGCAAGTTTATTAGAGGTAGGAACAGGATTTCATTCAGAATTATCAGGCAGGGAAAACATATTTCTGAATGGTTCAATTTTAGGAATGAAAAGAGCTGAGATACAGAAAAATTTTGATGAGATAGTAGATTTTTCCGGTGTAGAAAAATTCCTGGATACTCCATTGAAGCATTATAGCAGCGGAATGCAGTTGCGCTTAGCATTTGCCGTTGCAGCATTTCTTGAAAACGAAATACTTATTATTGATGAAGTCCTTGCTGTGGGAGATTCAGAATTTCAGAAGAAATGTATTGGTAAGATGGAAGATGTCAGCAATAGTGGTAGAACGGTATTATTTGTAAGCCATGATTTAAATGCTGTGCAAAAACTTTGTGCTAATTCTTTAATATTAGATCATGGAGTAATTTTAAAACATGGAAAAACTTCAGATGTAATTTCTGAATATATTCATGGGAATATAAGTACAAATTATTGGGAAAGAACCACTGATTCTAAATCCGAAATATTTTTTAAAAACGTAAGGATAACTCTTAAAGGAAAGCAACCTGATTTGGTAGTGGAAGTATCTTTTAAAATTAAAAGCAATAAAAACGCCCCACCTGTTTTGGTAGCTTTTAACGTATCTAATCAAATGGGGCAATACCTTGGACAAGCAATGCCTTCTTTAACACCGAATGTATTTAATTCTGAAACTGAATATAAGTGCGAAATTAATCTGCATAACATTGTCCCTGATGAATATTATCTGGGCGCATGGATAGGTCCTAATTTATACAGCACTTTCGATTGGCAGAAAGAAATAGTTTCATTTAAAATAATTGATAGTCCGCAGGAAAGCAGGGTTCAATATTCAACTGCATTTGGAATGCTTTTTCTTGATTCTAAAATAATAGATTTAAAAAGTTAACACAGATTAACTTTAAATAAAAGGATGAATATCTCTTATCAACTCAGAAAAGCATTAATAAATTTAACAGGTTATTGGATTTATAAGAAAAGAGATTTACCGATAGGTGTTGATTTGAAAGAAGATTTAATAAACAAGTTTAATATTACAACAAAACTTTTATTTGATGTAGGTGCAAATTACGGACAGACCGCGCTTTACTACCGCGAAGAATTTCCAAATGCACAAATTTATTCCTTTGAGCCTGTCAAACAATCCTTTGATATTTTAGTTAAAAACACCCGAAAGTTTCAAAATATACATTGTTTTAATATTGCCTTAGGAGATAAAAAAGCGGAAGTGGAAATTTTTTTGCATGATGAAGTTTTTTCTGCATGTAACTCACTTAAGTTTGATAACAGCGAAGGGAACACTGCAGCCCCGAAAGAAATTGTAAAGGTTACCTCGTTAAATGATTTTGTAAATGAAAATAAAATCGGACCAATAGATTTATTGAAAATTGATACCGAGGGATACGAACTTGAAGTTTTAAAAGGTGCTGAAAATCTGCTTACAAATAAAAGTGTAAATGCTATTTTGTGTGAAGTTGCATTATCTGGAACAAATAAAAGAAATACACAGTTAAATGATTTAATAATTTATTTAGACAACTTAGAATATTATTTTGTTGGATTGTATCATACAAATATCGGTTCTTATAAACAAGGCATAGCGTGGAGCAATGCATTATTTATTAAAAAATAATTTTTTTTGCATGATATCAAAAAAAATAATTACTGATTAATGTGTGGAATTTCCGGAATATTATCATTTAACCAGGACACTGTCAACATCCAACAAATTAAGACGATGACAGATGTCCTTAAACACCGTGGTCCTGATGGAGAAGGTCAGTGGATTTCAACGAATGGAAAAGTTGGTTTGGGTCACAGAAGACTTTCCATTATCGATTTATCTGACTTGGGAAAACAGCCCATGCATTACCTGAACCGTTATACTATTACTTATAATGGCGAAATTTACAATTATCTAGAAATCAGAGAAACGCTTGAGAAAAAAGGATATGCATTCAAATCAAAATCAGATACGGAGGTTTTGCTCGCTTTATACGATTTTAAAAAGGAAGAATGTTTAAATGACTTGGATGGAATGTTTGCCTTTGCAATTTGGGATGAAAATGAACAAACATTGTTTTGTGCAAGAGACCGCTTTGGAGAAAAACCTTTTTACTATCATAGAAGCAAAGAGAATTTTATTTTTGCTTCCGAAATTAAAGCTTTGTTGAGAGCAGGAGTTTCAAAGGAGGTGAATAATAAGCGCCTGATAAATTACCTGGCAACAAATGCGATAGAAGATATTTATGATAAATCTACAACATTCTATAAAGATATTATTGCATTAGAAGCCAGCCATTATTTAAAAATAAACGCAGGGGGTTTTACTAAAACAAAATACTATAGCTTATCATTTCAAGAAACAAACAGATATTCATTGGAAGAAGCCAGTGAAGAATTCAAATTATTATTTCAAAATTCAGTGAAGTCAAGAACATTTAGTTCCGATGTGGCTGTGGGAACGAGTCTTTCAGGAGGGATAGATAGCACTATTATTTTTCACGAAATTAATCAACTTAATCCTAAAGTAAATACCTTTACGGCATCCTTTCCTGGTTTTAGTAAAGATGAATCGGAATTGGTTAAACTATTGCACAATAATTATAATTCATCGGCCCATTTCACTTACCCTAATGCTAATAGTTATGTTGATGATTTGGATGCTCTCTTTTATCATCAGGACGAACCGATTATTAGTGCAAATATGCATGCCCAATGGTGTGTTTTTAAATTAGCAAAAGAAAATGGAGTAACAGTATTGTTAGACGGACAAGGAGCTGATGAGGTTTTTGCCGGATATCATTATTATTTTAAACCTTATTTACAACAACTGATGCTTCGAAACAAAAAGGAATATAAAAAGGAAATTGATTTTTATAAGGATTCATCTTTTTTCAATAAGAATTCCTTTTTTTATTTTGAGGCTTATTTTCCAAAACTCTTTTATCAATATAAAAAGATAAGAGGATATCATAAAAGTTCAACAAAGGATATTAATTCAGATTATTACGCTGATTATAAAGAAGATTTATTTCCGCCAAAATTTTTAAAACCAGCTCTAAACGATTATTTAGAATATAATATTTTTCATTCTGGATTCGAACACTTACTTCGTTATGGAGATAGGAGTTCTATGGCATTTTCAAGAGAAGTGCGTTTGCCTTTTTTAAGTCATAGACTAGTTGAGTTTGCTTGCTCTCTACCAATTAATTTGAAAATTAATAAAGGATATGCCAAGTATATTGAGAGATATACTTATATGAATAACCTGCCAAAAGAAATTATTTGGAAAAAGGAAAAGATTGGTTATGAAGCACCTCAATCCAGTTGGGTTGATAATGTTAAACTTCAAGAAAAAATTTCTGAAAGCATTTTATATTTAAAAGAAAAGAAAATATTATCGGATGATTATAACAAGGCTAAGTGGTGGCAATATATACAGATTGCAAAATTATTGGGATTATGAACAAGCCAAATATCTTAATCTTATCATTTTCTAAATTACATTCTGACCCTAGAATTCTTCGTCAATATGAGGCATTAAAAAACACCTGCGCTATTTCAACTTGTGCATACACCCCGTTCAATGACGGTAATATCCCTTTTTATCAAATCTATGAAGGCTTATCTTTTTCGCTTTTAAGAAAAATTAAACGACTCTTTCAGTTTGTGACTCGTCAACATGATGCCCTATATTGGGATGATAATAAGAAAAGAGTTGCAGCTATATTTAAGAATCATAATTTTCATGTGATAATTGCAAATGATATTTCCTCATTGCCTTTAGCTTTAAAAATTGCTGATAATAAAGCAAAAGTATTTTTTGATGCGCATGATTATCATCCACAAGAATTTGAGGAAAGTTTTAAATGGAGATTACTTCATCAGCCATCTGTTAAATATTTATGTAAAAAGTATATTCCAAAAGCGGATGTATTTACAACAGCTAGTGAAGGCTTCGTAAGTATTTACGAAAAGTTTACAGGATGCAAACCTTTAGTAATAACAAATGCTCCTTTTTATTGTGAATTATCCCCTACTCCTGTTAGCTCTGATTATATTAAGCTCGTGAGTCATGGAGCAGCTATTCCAACACGAAAACTCGAACTAATGATTGAAATGATGAATTATTTAGATAAAAGATTTCATCTTGATTTCTTATTGTTGGGAGATATTAACTATATCAATAAATTAAAAAAATTAGCAAGCAGTAATATAAATATTCGATTTTTGCCGCCGGTAAATACCTCCGAAATACCTGTATTCACCAACTCGTATGATTTAGGAGTATATATATTAAACCCATCAAGTCTTAATAATAGATTATTGTCACCGAATAAAATGTTTGAATATGTGCAGGCTAGAATTGGGGCAATTGTTTCTCCCAACCAGGAAATAGCCAGATTTGTAAAAAAATATGATATTGGTATCGTTGTAAAAGATTATTCTCCAAAATCAATGGCTGAGGTAATAAAAAATTTATCCATAGAACAGATTATGCATTTCAAAAACCAGGCGCATAAAAATGCACGAACATTATCCGCTGATGAAAACATGAAAAAAATAAATGAAATTGTTTTAGGATTGGTAAGCAAATAATGAAAGGTTTAAAAGCAAAATCAATAATATAATAACCGAAGATGTGTGGAATTTCAGGAATATTATCTTTCGGTGAAAAAATAGATGCCAGTTCAATTAAAAAAATGGTTGCTACACTTCACCACCGCGGACCAGATGGTGAAGGAATCTGGATTGACGAAAAATCTCAAGTAGGCTTTGGACATAATCGCCTTTCCATTATAGATTTATCGGATTCCGGGAAACAACCAATGCATTATGCCAATGGCAGATATACCATTACTTACAATGGAGAAATTTATAATTACCAGGAAATAAAAACCGAACTGATAAGTAAAGGTTATCAATTTCAATCCACATCCGACACTGAAGTTTTACTTGCACTTTATGATTTAAAGAAAGAAAAAACACTTCAGGATTTGGATGGAATGTTTGCTTTCGCAATTTGGGATAGTAAAGAACAACAATTATTTTGTGCAAGAGATAGATTTGGAGAAAAGCCTTTTTACTTTCATCACAATAAAAACCAATTTGCATTTGCTTCCGAAATGAAGGCCCTGTTCGCTTTAAATATTTCAAAGGAAAAAAGCAGGAAGAAAATTTATGACTATTTATTATATGGAATATTAGAAGACCCTTTTGATAAATCTACCACCTTTTATTCAACTATTTTTCAATTAGAGCCGTCGCATTATCTTTTTATTTCATCGGACAATAAAATAATTAAAAAAAGATATTACGATATTGATATTAATCTCAAAACTGAAATCTCAGAAAAGGAAGCTGTAGAAAAATTCCGAGAGTTATTTACTACTTCTGTTAAAAGAAGGTTAAGAAGCGACGTTCCTGTGGGTAGTAGTTTATCAGGTGGTTTAGATTCTTCATCAATAGTAATGATGATTGATAAAATTAAAAAAGAAAATCATATTCAAAAAACATTTTCTGCACGGTTTAAGGACTTTAGCAGAGATGAAGGAACTTTTATGGATATGGTAATTAATAAATCAAATGTTGAACCCCACTTTGTTTTTCCTTCTATGGAATCGGTCATAAATAATTTTGAAACTATTTGCAAACACCAGGAAGAACCTTTTGCCAGTGCAAGTATTAATATTCAATATGAAGTGATGAAGTTGTCAAGGGATAATGGAGTTTCAGTGTTGTTAGATGGTCAGGGTGCGGATGAAATACTTGCAGGTTATACTCCTTTTTGGAATACTTATTTCAATCAATTATACAGGGAAAACAGAAAAAAGTTTAACTCCGAAACAAATGCTTATCAGCAAGTGCATAACCAGGCACCTCCTTATAATAATAACTATATTTTCAAATGGAATGCATATAGCAGTTCATCGCTTCGTTTTCTCAGTGAATTAAAAAGAAAGAATAAATCGAACAACTCTGATTACTTCATGGGGATTCATCCGCAGCTTGTCGGAGATTATAAAAATGAAAGCAATCCGATACCTAAAATTAAAACTTTGAAAGAACATTTATATTTTTATTTAATGAAACGAGGGTTAATAGAGTTATTGCGATATGCCGATAGAAACGCTATGGCAAATTCGGTAGAGGTTCGTTTACCTTTTTTAAATCATGAGTTGGTGGAATTTTTATTTACGCTTCCTGATGAAATGCTCTTAAATAATGGCTGGACAAAATACATTCTCCGAAAAAGCATGGAAGATATTTTACCAAATGAAATTACCTGGCGAAAAGATAAGATAGGATTTGAACCCCCACAGGCAGAATGGATGAAAAGTATTTTCTTTAATGACTATTTAAATGAAGCAACAAATCATTTGAAAAAAGAAAAAATTATTGTTAATGAAAATCCCCAGCTTATCTGGACTTACATTTCATTATTTGCTTTTCTTCAAAATGGTTAAATGGGATTATAAATTATAAATGGTAAATTATAAATTTGGGCTCATTTATAATCTATAATTTATCATTTATAATTACTCTATCACCATCTTCCCCACAGCCACACTCTCCCCCTTATCACCAATGATTTTATAAAAATACATCCCATCCGCCAGGTTATCTCTGTTTATGGTTATTTCATTTTGGTTGATGATGGGGATAGTTTTTACCTCTTGCCCTAACAGATTAATTATCTGCACCTCCCCATTCCTAATTCCTAATTCGTAATTCCTAATTAATAAGGTGGCGGTGGTGGAGAAGGGGTTGGGGTAAAGGGAGATGGTGGGTTGGGGGGAGATTTCATTTATTCCCTCAGTAGAACAAAGATCGTAAACAGTCCCTCCAACTCCAACATTTGCGAGATGAGATTTAATTAGTCCGCCATTAAAGACATGGCTATTTATCCAGTTAACTTGAGTTGGATAATTACTCATAACCGTCGCTGGATTCCATTGATGACATCCACTATTGCCCAAACTATCAGTTTTTATTAAGTAAATATCCATTGTACCCGAACCTAATGTAGCTGTATAACCTGTAATAATATATCCCCCATCCGTAGTTTGATGCACATCTGTTGCAATATCTTGTGAATTAACTACATAATCTCCAAATGTTTTTGACCAAAGTGTATCTCCATTTGAATTTGTTTTTACTAAATATATATTATTACCATATTGTGCAGCAAAACTTGTGGTATATCCTGCAAGTATATATCCTCCATCTGTAGTTTGTTGACCAGCGAAAGCAATTTCTCCTCCGCTTCCTCCATAAGATCTTGTCCATAGAGTATCTCCATTAGAATTTGTTTTTATTAAACAAGCATGTGCATTATTACAAAAAATTATATATCCTCCATCGTTTGTTTGCTGAACACCCTCTCCTTTTTCACCCCAAATTGTGTCACCATAAGTCCTTGTCCATAATGTATCGCCAAAACTGTTGGTTTTGATTAAATAAATTTTGGGACTAGTGTTAATTGTATCAGCAGCACTACCACTTATAATATATCCTCCATCATTAGTTTGTTGAACAAAGTCACCTAATTCTTGAAACATTGCTCCATTTCCATAAGACTTTGTCCATAAAGTATCACCGCTTGCATCTGTTTTAATTAAATAACTATTCCATCCATGAAATGGTGCACCAAAATTTGCAGTATGACCAGAAATAATATATCCTCCATCGGTGGTTTGTCTAACTGTCACACCTAAATCAGCATTAACACCTCCATAAGTTCTTGTCCATAAGGTATCTCCATTGCTTTTTGTTTTAATTAAATAAACATCATACCAACCTGCTCCAAAATCTTGAGTTTCTCCAACAATAATATATCCTCCATCAGTGGTTTGTTGAACACAATAACCCTGATCGTCATAAGTTCCTCCATAGGTTTTTGTCCATAATGTATCGCCATAAGCATTTGTCTTAATTAAATAAACATTCGTGGTATTTGCACTTAATTGAGTATATCCTACCATAATATATCCACCATCTGTAGTTTGCTGAACAGAATATGCATGATCAACATTAATTCCTCCATAAGTTTTCTGAAAAGTTATTTGGGCATTCCCCCTCATCCCAATCGAAACCATTAAAACCACCATCCATTTCTTCATATCATTCAGATTTATTTGTGAGAAGCAAAGATAGGGAATTAATTAGGAATTACGAATTAGGAATTAGGAATGGAAAATTCTCTATCTTTACGCCAACATAAAATATTAAAAAATGAACGATTATATAATAGTGCAAAATGAAAATGGTAATGATGTGAAGCGGCTTGTTGCGAATTTGAAATATGTGATTTATGAAAAGGGTGTTGGCAGGGCTTATTTTAATTATTGTGATTTGGGTTGCAAGATAAGTTTGAAGGATATTATTTTTAATCATCCGCAAATAGATTTGATTTTATTGCATCAATGTTATTTGGTGAATGAAAAATATATTTCAGAGGTATTGGGCTTTAATTTTAAATTGGTGACGATGATAAATGGCAAAGCTTTTAAGGTTTCGTACCGATTAAAAAGGTTATTGCGGTCGAATAAAATCAACAGTTGGTTGGAATTGCTGTTGTATTTATGCTTTTTTGGTGATGATGAAAAATAAAAAAGTGTGCGCTTAAGTTGTTTTCTAGTATAAAAAATGAAAAAGCGGTTTTTAAGAATTGCTATCCCAAAGTTAAAATCTAATTTAGCCGACATCAAACAGAAGAAATGATTTATAACACAGATAATATAAGGATAGGGGTACAAAAAGAGGAAACTTTGGTTAGTTTCAACCGAGATTCCATGCCAAATCTCTTTCGACTTGTACAGAAACTCTCTCGAAACCTGCCAAATCTCTCTCGAAACATACCAAATCTTTCTGTTTGCCTGCCAAAACTCTTTCGAAACCTGCCAAATCTCATTTCAAACCTGCCAAATCTCTCTCGACTTGTACAGAAACTCTCTCGACTTGTACCAAATCTTTTTCCAAATTACAGCTTTTTACATGGTTTCTATCATAAAAACATTTCAAATAATGGTAAACTTCATTCAATCTTTTTAAAAATAAACAATCTAAATAATTAAAAAATGTCATTTTTAACAGTAGGTGTTATCACCACAGAATATTCAAAAATTACAGACCCGGCAGAGTTGAAGCAATATATCCTGGACAGGGTAAGCCAGGGTTCGGGTTCAACCATGTTTGGCGGCACAAATATTCCGGCAGCCGAATATGCCGATGGGACCACTGCAGCAGGAGCTATAGGAACGGCTATTACCAATCGTAGTGCTAATCCTTCGATTCCTAATAAACGAGCGGTTATTGATAAAATGGCGCTTGGAGTGGAATATTTAGATGGATTGGCGACTTTGGCAATTCCAATTGCAAATCTTCCTGCTAATGCTACCACTCGTGAAGAAGCTGCTACCAACATTACCGTTATCGGTTTTACTCCTGAAAAATTAACTGCTTCCAGTCATGGAATTCCTGCAACAGCAACTTTTACCGCAATTTATGTTGGAAATGGAATTATTGAATTAGAAATTACCAATGGAGCGGATTTTGAACCTGCCGCAATAAATGTTGTAGCAGTAGCCTTGCCTCCGGTTACTATACCAGCTACTCCGCCACCTGTTGTAACTTTGAGCAATGGTCAAATTCAGGTAACATCAAAGGTAAGCGTGCCAATAATTACAAAAACAGTTACAGGCAAAGGACGAGGACTGAAATTATCGAGTATGGATTCAAATCCAAGCTGGTTGATTTATATTTACAGCATGAATGGCAATAAATTAATCAGCCTGATATCAGTGGGTGTTACTGTAAATTTATATACTCCTCCTACCGTATAACAAGTTAGGGATTAAGGATTAGAGATGGGGATTAGGGAATCCCCCAATCCCCAATCCCTATTCCTGAAAATAAACCCTCTTCACCCTTTGCGAAATATTCGTTAGTATCTCATAAGGAATTGTCCCCACATCCCGTGCTGAGTCCGACACCGGATAAGCGCTTCCAAACACCAAAACCTCATCGCCCTCCTTCGCCTGAATGTCCGTGATATCAAGCATGCACATATCCATGCAAATGCTGCCCACCGTATTCGCAATTTTATCATTCACCATCATTTTGCCATGTCCGTTACCAAATCTCCGGCTGTAACCATCAGCATATCCGATGGCAACTGTGGCAATCTGCATGCTCTTTGTCGCCACGCCGCGGCGGTTGTAACCCACAGTTTCACCCGCATCAATATTCCTGATTTGAGAGATAACCGTTTTCAAAGTGCTCACATTCGTCAGGTGTTTCTGCTCATTCTCATCCGGCGAAATACCATATAAACCAATCCCCAATCGCACCATATCAAACTGCGCCTCCGGAAACCGCGTAATCCCCGCCGAATTTAAAATATGTTTGATGACAGGATATGTAAAATGCTCCGTAAACATCTCACTGATACGCTTGAATTTCTCAATCTGTTCCAATGTAAATTTATCATGATTCACATCCTCACTCCCCGCCAGATGCGTAAAAACAGACTGACACTTCAGATATTTATTATTCTTTATTTTCATAATCAGCTCATTCAAATCCTCCTCCTCAAAACCCAATCTTTTCATCCCCGTATCAAATTCAATATGCACCGGAAAAGGCTTCAGCGTTTGATATTGCGCCCTGAGTTTTATCGCTTCACTGAAATGATTCAGCAATTTAAAACTATAAATCTCCGGCTCCAGGTAATATTCCAGCATCGCATCAAAACTCTGCAAATCAGGATTCATCACCATGATGGGAATATCAATCCCGCGTTTCCGCAACTCAACACCCTCATCAGCATAAGCCACCGCAAGATAATCCACATGCTGAAACTGCAAAACATTAGCAATTTCAAAACTTCCGCTGCCATACGAAAACGCTTTAACCATAGCCATAATCTTCGTATCAGGTTTTATTCTTGAGCGATAATAATTCAGATTATTGGCAACCGCATTCAGATTTATTTCAAGAATTGTCTCATGATTTTTCTGCTGCAATAATTTACTGATACGCTCAAACCCGAAAGCCCGTGCGCCTTTCAGCAAAATAGTTTCACCATTAAAATGAATCGGCAAATATTCTTTCAGAAATTCATCAGTGGTTTTATAAAATTGTTTCTTGATGGAAAAAAGATTTTCATACTTCGAAATAGCTTCACCGATTCCGATTATCCGATTAATATTTTTTGTCTTGATTAATCCCGCCACCTTTTGATAAAGATTTTCCTCATCCCTTCCGCTCTGCAAAATATCAGAGATAATCAACGTTTTCTTTTCATGCTGTTTCTGTTGATTCAGGAAGTCGAGAGCAATTGCCAATGAACCCAAATCAGAATTATAACTGTCATTAATGATGGAACAATTATTTATTCCCTCCTTCAATTCCAGCCGCATGGTAACAGGACTCAGCAACTCCATCCGCTCCGAAATCAAATCATCCTCATACTTCAATTGCAGCATCAAAGCCCAGCAATTAATAGCATTCTCAATCGAAGCTTCATCAGTAAAAGGAATATTTATATTCTTAAAATCATTCTGATAAATCCCCTGAATAATTGTTGCGCCATTGTCTTTCGTCACCTTACTTATCTGCAAATCAGCCTTTGTTTTCCTTGACCATGTAAACAATTTTATTTTGGTGGATAAGATATCAGAGTTCGCAACTTCCGTTTGTATGGAAGGATAATCCTTACAATAAATCAACACATCGCTATCCTTAAAAAGTTTCAATTTCTCCTTAGCTTTTTGTTCCAGGCTTATAAAATTCTCCGAATGTGCTTCGCCGATATTAGTAATTATTCCGATGGTTGGTCTAATGATTCGCTCCAACTTCTCCATCTCATCCATCTGCGAAATCCCTGCCTCAAAGATTGCAAAATTATGGTCACCATTAATCAAAAATACCGACAAAGGAACCCCAATTTGCGAATTATAACTCTTCGGGCTGCGAACAATATTCTTATCCATCCTAAGCAACTGATACAACCATTCCTTAACGATAGTTTTCCCATTACTCCCGGTAATTCCAACCACAGGAATATTAAATTGTTTCCGATGATGAGCAGCAAGTTTCTGCAATGCAACCAGCGTGTTTTCAACCAAAACAAAGTTGGCAGGATAATTCCGATAGTTATCTTTTAGATTAGATACGATGAAATTAGTAACCCCTCTTTCCAATAATAATTCGATGTAATTATGACCATCATGTCTGCCAATCAAAGCAAAAAACAAACTCGCTTCGGGCTTCACAATTTGCCTGCTGTCGATAAGTAATTCAGAGATTACATTTTGCAAATCATTATTCTGAAAAAGTCTGCCGCCAACAATCTTGGCAACTTCTTCTATCGTATATTCATTAACATTCATAGCTGTTTATCTTTCGTTCATTTCTTTATTAAAACAATTCCTGCACAGGGCAGAATAATTATCATGTTCACCTAATAATATTCTTTCTTTAGCATCCGATTTTCGATAGGTATAACTCGCCAATTCACCGCAATTAACACAGATAGCATGAATCTTTGTGACATACTCTGCTGTAGCTAATAACTGCGGCATGGTACCAAAAGGTTTACCTGTAAAATCCATATCCAAGCCGGCAACAATAACTCGAACTCCTCTATTTGCAAGAACTTTACACACATTGGGTAATTCATCATCAAAAAATTGTGCCTCATCAATACCAATAACATCAATATCTCCAACCATCAATAATATTTGTGAAGCAGATGAAACGGGCGTCGACACAAGTTTATTGGCATCATGCGAAACAACACATACCTCATCATAACGGTTATCAATCTCCGGTTTAAACAGTTCCACTTTCTGTTTAGCAATCTCAGCCCGCCTTATTCTACGTATCAATTCCTCAGTCTTTCCGGAGAACATGGCACCACAAATAACTTCTATCCAACCTCTTCGTTTATTAATATTTTGAGAATAATCAGGAAACATTTGTATCAGTATTAAAATATTCTTACTAATTTTGAGCGGACAATAATTTTCAATTCTTTCAGCTACAAATTTATAACAATTAAACGAGTTAATCAGAACAAATAAAAATTTAAACCAATGGATAAAGAAACAATTCACAAACAAATCGAGATTCTTATCGAAACAATTATCGAACAACATGATAGCCTGAAGGCTCATCCTGATTACATTGCGCAGATTGATATGGATCTTTTCCTGGAGAATATCCGCGACCTTTATGAGTTTTCAATTGTGCTTGATAAAATGAATACCAAAGACAGAAAACTGATACTTGGTGCCGAAACTGTTGGCGAAAGCCCCAAAATTAAAGTTGAAGAAAAGAAAAATAATGTTGCTTTAAATATTATTGAAGAGAGAAAGGAGGCTTTTTCCGAAGTAAATGATACATCGGAACTTAATGTTGGTAATTATCAGCCACCTAAACAAAAACCTGCTCCAAAGGAAAAGAAGAATAACAAGATTGCCGCCGGAGATTTATTTGAAGATGGCGTTGCTATCGTTGAAGAAATCAAACTTAAACAAACAAAAAAAAATACAGCTAAGGAAATCCATACCGACCTTATAAAAGCAATCGGCATCAATGAAAAGTTTTTAATCATGAATGAATTATTTGATGGCAGTCTTGAAGATTATAACACTACCATCAACCAATTGAATAATTGCAGAGATGCAGCAGAGGCGGAGCAACAGATATTTTTAGAAATACAACCAAAATATTCATGGGATATGAACTCCGAACCCGTTAAGTTACTCCAGGATTTGATTAACAAAAGGTTTTCAGAATAATTTCCAAATACTTATTTCTTTCCTTTGAAAACACTCCTGTTAGTTCTCTTTTTTATCCCCTTATTTCTTTTTTCTCAGGATATAAAATATGCTCATCAGGTCATTGATACCCTCACTTCAAAGAGTATGCATGGGCGCGGATACGTTGAGAAAGGAGACAAGATTGCCGCTGATTATATTTCACAACAATTTAAAAAGTTTAATCTATCCAAGTTCAATAAAGATTATTATCAGTCATTTTATTTAACAGTAAATACTTTTCCAGGAGATTTGTATTTAAAGATTAATGGCAAAACTCTTATCCCCGGAAAAGATTATCTCGTAGATCCTTCATCTGCCGGAGGAAAGAAGGACTATAATTTTGCTAAAAGCAATAAAACTAAAAGTGCTATTGAAGAAATAATTTCAATTAAAGAAGAAAAGAAAAAACTGACAATGGATGTTAGTCATGAATTTTTAAAGACAGGCTTTACAGTTCTTCAAAGTGCAATCCCTGATACCATTAATAATGTTTCTTTTAAAATAGAAAATAAATTACTGAAAGATTATCAAACCCAAAACGTGATAGGTTATGTAAAAGGCTCCGTATATCCCGATTCTTTTTTGGTTTTTACTGCTCATTACGATCATCTTGGAGAGATGGGCAGGGATACGTATTTCCCCGGTGCCAATGATAATGCAAGCGGTGTGGCAATGCTCCTTAATATGGCTGAATATTATTCTAAAAAAGAAAATACCCCCAAATATTCCATCGCCTTTATTGCTTTTAGTGGTGAAGAAGCGGGCTTAATCGGTTCTCATTATTATGTTCAAAATCCTTTGTTCCCATTATCAAAAATAAAGTTCCTTGTTAACATGGATATTATGGGAACAGGCGATGAAGGTATGATGGTTGTCAATGGTGCTGTATTTGATGAGGAGTATAATCGTTTGATTGCAATAAATAATAGCAAACATTATCTTACTGATATTCCAAAGCGACCAAAAGCTGCCAACAGTGATCATTATTTTTTCACCGAAGCCGGAGTAAGAAGTTTTTTCTTTTACACATTAGGAGGAATAAAAGCCTATCATGATATTTATGATAAGCCGGAGACACTTCCTCTGACAAAATTTGAAGATATATTTCGGTTGATTAGAGATTTTGTGGAAACCTTTTGAATCTTCCCAAAGTGTTTTTAAAACTCTCAAGTTTTATATTCATAAAAGCTAAAAAAATAGTTTTGATTTGACAATTAAAATGTTTGTTACATAACATAAACAGAATAAAGCATTCCGGTAAATTACTTATCTGAAAGCTTTATATTTCTTAAAATAAAGTGTTTTTATCTTTAAAAGAACAAATTTAGTATGGATGTGCAGATATTTAATACTTATCTGCAGATAAATACTACGAACCTAAAGATATTTATTACTTACCTAAAGATAAATAGTATTAACATAAAGATATTTACTACTTACCTGAAGATAAATACTATGAACCTAGAGATATTCTTTACTTATCTAAAGATAAATACTATAAACCTAAAGATATTTATAACTTATCTACAGATAAATACTGTGAACCTACAGATATTTGTTACTTATGTGTAGATATCTTACAGATATCCTCTCATACCCTGTTTTTAAGCAAAAAGCTTGTTTTTAGATAATTTGGAATGAATAATAAGACAAATTTAAGCTGAAAAACGAAGAATTTGATTAAAACGATGTTTTAACAAATTTAAAAATTAAAAGAAAAGACAAGAATGGAGCTAATTAAAGACCTTGAAAAGAAAGTTTAATCATTTGCATTTTTAAATCAACAAAACCCCAAATCTTCAAATAATCGGTTATTTACCCCCGCCTAAATTATAAATAGGAACCAGATTTTTATCCGTTTCTTCCTTTTTAATTTGAGTGATGACATCTTCAATCATTTTCTTTCTTGATGAAGCAGTATCAACTTTCGCCTTTTGTTTATCAACAGCTTCTTTTCCGGAGGATGATTTTTGCATATCATCTAATTTTGTTTGCTCTTTAGATTGATTATCCTGGTATTTATCTTCTATATTTGATAATGCCTGTATAGCTGACAATTTAATCCACCAAGGGCTGCCATGTCGCGCAACATCTTCTAAAAGTTTCATTCCCGCATCAATTGTCGCATCATCACATCGCAAAAGAAATTTACCATAAGAGGCAATAAAAGTATATCGTTCGAAGCCGGTAACTTTACTGTACATCTTCAGGAAAAATGGATTTTGTTCTTCTGTTCCATGCTCAGCATATATACTGGCAATGCCCGTAATCAAAGCCCCTGAGCTATCCTTCTGAAGAATCTTTGCCAGTTCAAATGCTTGCTTCTGATCTTTATCACTTAATAAATTCAAAGCCTCAACATCCACATCATAAGATAAATCGGTAACGGCAATATTTTTATAAAATGGATATAAAGTGGTATCATCAAAATTCCTGTTGAGTGCAATTAACGCCTGAACCCGTACCAATGATTTAGGATCGGTAATAGCCATATTCTTGATGAATCCTTTCATCGCATCCTTCCTGGAAACATCGGAAATATTATCAATTAGTTTAGAGACATTTTTTAAAGCCATTGAACGAAGATTTGCATTCTTATCCTTCAAAGCAGCTTCCAAAACCTTTACAGATGAGGGATCTGAATCACCATCCCAATTTTTCACAATATGATTTAAAGCCTCATATCTATCCATATATAATGGAGCATTGTTATACATAAACACCCATTCTTTTGTTGAATGATTATCAGTTTTTGTGCACAATAACATCTTCTCCGCATCAAAATTCACCAAATCAGGCTGTGATGCAACATCTAATTCAAAATCCTCATGAAGTTTTGTAACATTTAATTTATGATGCTCCACCTTTCCATTTACATAAATATCAACCATCACAGGCATAGTATAAAGAGGGTTTTCTGAAGTATCCTGAGTTTGTTTCACTTTAACAATTTCCTTGTGATTACTACCATCATAAGCATAATCAATATCAAAGTCGGGATGTCCGTGATTCAACCACCATTCGTTGAAAAACCAATTCATATCAGTGCCGGTAACCTGCTCAAAAGCAAGACGAAGATTGTGAATTTCGACGGAAGAAAATTTATTGGTATTCAGATATAATTTTAATGATGCAAAGAACGCATCATCGCCAACAGCCTTACGAAGCATGTGCAGAATCCTGCCTCCTTTGGCATAGGAAATACCATCAAACATATTTTCTTTATCGTCATAATAAAAACGAATTACGTCAGGATCGTTACTTCGCGATGAAGCAAGATAGGCGGTTAATTCATGTTGGAATTTCTGATCAGCATAATCTCTTCCATACTCATGTTCGTTCCATAAATATTCGCAGTAAGTTGCAAAAGATTCATTCAAAGGAATATTCGACCATGACTCGCAGGTAACCAAATCACCGAACCAATGATGAGATAATTCATGAGAGATAACATCCTCATTTGTTTCGTCTAAAAGCTCGCGGTCATTGCGTTGCAGATACTCACCATGAAGAACGGCTGTAGTATTTTCCATAGCTCCTGAAACATAATCACGACAAACAATCTGAGAGAATTTCTCCCAAGGATAATCAAAACCAAATCTTGTTGAGAAAAATTCAATCATCTCAGGAGTATGACCAAATATTGCTTTCGCATAATTTTTATAAGAAGGTTCGACATAATAATTCACATCAATGTTTCTCCATTTGTCTTTTACGATAGAGAAATTTCCGACTGCAAACATGGTCAGATAAGGTGCTGCAGGAAGACTTTGTTTCCATACATCAGTTCTTGTTCCATCATTATTCTTTTTCGATGAAACCATTAAACCATTGGAAAGCGTGACATATTGAGTATCCACGGTGATGGTAATTTCCTGAGTCATCCTGTCATTCGGAGAATCATAAGTTGGAAACCAACAGGAGTTTGATTCCGTTTCACCTTGTGTCCAAATCTGTTTTGGCTTATCCGGATCTTTACCATCTGCATTAATAAAATATAAACCCTTGGCATCGGTAATAGCTTGGCTTGCAACTTGTCCTTTCACCTCATTCGGTCGAGCGGTATATGAAATAAAGATTTTTATTGTGTCATTCTTGGTATATTCTTTACCTAGATTAATATGAATCTGGGTAGAATCGTAGGTATATTTTAATGGCAAAAGGGCTTTCCCAACAAGCATTGTAACCTGATTGATTTCAAAGTACTTTGCATCTAATACTAATGAATCAGTATTATAAAAATAGGGTTTGAAAGTGATAGTTGCTTTCCCATATAGTTGCTCTTTCGTCCAATCAGGTTTCAGATCTAACTTGGTATCAATAATATGAACAATTTTTGTCCTCGACCCTCGATATATTTTAGCTTCTTTTTGGGTTGATGCCTCCTTTGCAGCATTCATTGCTGCTTTAACGCTATCAGCCGCCATAAGGCTGTCCATATATCTTTTAAACTGTTTATCTGAATGTGCCACATCGTCTTTATTCGTTTTTTTAAAGATAAAGCATCCACTCAAGATAATGGCAATAGAAAGAATAATTATGTTTCTTAATTTCATGGTATTATTTTTTTATGAGGTGCAAAGATAGAAAAACAAAAGGTTTGTAATAATGTATTTGATGGTTAAGATAGGTTAAAGATAAAAGGTTATATTTGCACCATCAGTTAATCAAATAAATCCGTTAGATTCCTTACCTGAAAACTAAATGTCCGAAAAACCAGATATTTCAATTATTATCCCTACAAAAGACAGGGAAGCCATCTTCGAAAAGACTTTTGAATCTGCAATTAAAGCTATTGAAGGGTTTAATATTGAAATAATAATCGTTAATGATTCAAAGGAGCATAAAGTCCGGTTAAAAGAGGATTATCCAAATGTTACGATTATTGATAATCCCAAAAATGGGGTTGCATCGGCAAGGAATTTAGGGGCAAATATCGCAAAATCTGATTTGCTTTTGTTTTTAGATAATGATATTCTTATCAGCCGAAATAATATCATCACTACTCTTGAATTATATAAAGATAATTACCAGATTTGTTATAATTTCAATTGGGTTTATCCGGTAAAGTTTGTTGGGAAGATGAAACGGCTTCAATTTGGACGGTATCTCGACAAGCATAATTTCACAAGTTTAAGAGGATGGAATAAAGCCGACAGGACAGTTAAATGGGATTTTAAACGACCTTTTGAAGTAGAAATGGTTGCCAGTTTTTATTTACCGATTTATAAATCTGCCTTCGATAAGGTTGGAGGATTCAATGAAAACTTCCCTCATTCGGGTGCAGAAAATTATGATTTCTCAAAGCGATTCAAGGCTGCCGGTTATAAAATTTTTATTCATCCATCGTCCATGGTTTATCATTACGAAATTGACAGGATAGAAATTGATGAATGGTTAAACCGGAAGGTGAGAGAAGGAGAAACACGAAAGGTAGCGGTTGAAATTGGATATGAAGAACTCAGAATTGCACATGGGTCTTTTAAAAGGACGATTCTTAAATTCGGTATAAAACGCAAGAAGTTCTTTAAATGGATTCTGAGCTATATCCCAAATAATCATATTTACGACGGAATTTATTTCAAGATAGTAAATTATTTGCTTTCGGTAAGCCTTTACGAAGGCTTTACTAGGAAAAATAGATAATTGATGAATTTTTATGGACGATTGTTGAGTGATGGTAAATCAATCTTCCAAAAACCATACATATATATTATAAGGGTCAAGTTATCCTCCAAGCATTTTTTCATCTTAAACCCTATTTTACCCTGTTTTTATCAAAAAATCGAGTTTTTGGCTGATAATCATCTACCATAATGATCGAAAAATAGCTAAATGATTGATATTTGATTAATTAGGTTGATTAAAAGCTATCAAAAATTGGTCAAAAGGAGTTACGGTTTTGTC
>Ga0206936_1059_pt1 | contig 34574 bp, 19 predicted proteins | sample Alteio_BWOrgHeat_14_FD_152922 | JGI IMG/M metagenome (GOLD analysis project Ga0206936, IMG submission 152922) | Enriched cells from forest soil in Barre Woods Harvard Forest LTER site, Petersham, Massachusetts, United States -... | ecosystem: Environmental > Terrestrial > Soil > Temperate forest >... | reverse complement strand
CGCACTCACGCACATAGCTTACGTTCTGGCCTTCAACGATCTTCTTGAAACCGAGGTGCGATATGATCCTCGTCTCCGCCAACTCTAATTCCTCGGGCGTTCGGGCATCAGATTTACTGCCTGGGCTCTCGTCGATCAGAATCCCGGGCACACACGGGGCCAAACGAAATAGCTGCTCGTGTTGGCGCCTTTCTGCACGGGACCTCTCCTCTGCGGCCTGAAATCGGGCGAACCATTCATTCATCAGTTCTTCTTGAATAAAGGGTTCCCTGCCTGCAACGTATGGGCTGCGGTTGCCGAGATGTGTGAGTTCATTCCATACAGGTTTAAGGGCATCGTCATGGAAGGACTCTAATCGGAGCAAACGTCTCATGGCTGCTTGGCAAACCTCAGCGCTCAAGCCCGGATAGAAGGCAACGAAGTCCGATGCATCAGTTACTTCGTGAACCTGGGCGTGTTCGAGGTAGTGGTCTTTCAAGAATTCCCCGAAAACCGTTTCAGAGTCGTATTGCACATTTACGACATGGGCTCCCGCATTTTTCAACAAACGCCTGACCCAGCTATAGTCGCGGGTGGTTCCGATTGTTTCTTCGATGTCGATCAAGACGAGCGAGAATTCCTGCCGCTCGACGGCTCCCAGCAATTGAGCGAAGGACGTGTAAAGTTCCGTGATGTCACCTATCTCCGCGCGAGGATAGTTCAAGTCGATGTAGGGTTGGACTGGAGAATCCAGAGATCGGAATTTTGGGCGCAACAATTCGCGATAGCGCAATATCCTCATCCACTGAAGTTCTATTGGCCGAGGATTTCGATAAGGGCCGTGTCCAAGCAGATAGGCGGCTGCACCGGGTGTGGGGTTTGGAATTTCCATGAAGCTCCAAGTATAACGGGTAGCGGTAGTACAGAGCCATGAACGAAGATGTGAGACAGTGTCCCAATTTGGGCAATAACATAATTGCCGCCGATATGGCGCAGGCGAGAGAATTATGTATGCCCAACAGAAGAGAGAGGAGAGCTGCCATGTTCGGCCCTTCTCCACAGTCGCCGCGCCAGCCCAAGCCAAACAAAACCAAAGTTTCGTCGCTCAGTGGCGGAGATTGGGTGCTGTTCTGTCTGGCGGGCGCTATGGGCATAGGCCAAATGCTGTTACAACTCGGCCAACACAACAGCAGGAGCATAGCTATCGTGCTCTTGTTGCTTATGGTTGCGCTACTGATTCGGCCCGTGCTTCATCTTCCATGGCTCGCGAAGGCTGAGTCTGCATTTAAGAGGATAGTTCGCACAGTCATTGCGATGGCTTTGATGCTTGCAGCGATCGGCATTTTTGGTTGGCTTTCGTGGCCACCACTTCACCGACATGAGCTGTCAAAAGCGGAACGAGAGAAGTTTGAAAAGCCATTGGCTGGGTTGAAACAGCCAAAAATGTCTATACATCTCTATTGTGCTCCTTACGATGAGACGGACTGCGTATACGCGGCAGAATTAATACCGCTATTCGGAGAAGCGGGATGGGATGTTTCGACAACGGTAGAGCGCATCACGCTGGGCCGTCCCAAACCTGGAATTGTTATTGGGCTACACGGAACACTTAAGCCTGAGGACGAACCCAAGCTCAAGTGGAACGAGGGAGAGTGGGCGCAGGTCACGCCCGAAGAAGAAGTGGTGAGACAGGCATTTGTGAATATCGGGATCGAACCTGATTCAATAAGTGGCGCAACCATTCCAGAAAACCAAATCAACATTTACGTGGGCCATGAAAGAGAGAATGAGTCAGCTCCAACCGACATGACACTATCATTCGAGAACTTAGAACGAACGAGGCGCGAACATCCAGAGGTACAACATGGACCCGGCGCAAAATGAAACCTGAACACCACGAAGGGACGCAGGTAGCGGAGCGTTTTGAGAAGTTGGCGACTGCGAATCTTGGGGGCGAAGCTGGACGCGAAATCGGCCGCTTTTGACCCCACGATTTCCCCACAATACAGGTTTCCTACCGTTCCTCGCCGCTCCTTTACGCTCCTTTGGGTTGCCAGCCGTTCGCGTAAGTGATTGAAATACTGCGACTTGGATGTTCTGTTAACCGAAGGGTTGTAGGTTCGAGTCCTACCTGAGGAGCCAATTGTTTTCTTATACTTACTGCACTGATTGGTTCTCGGTTTCCCGCGACTTTGGTGTATTTTTGAGGGACCCGATCCCATTTCTTTCGTTCCCAATACATTCGGTACATCCATGGCCCCCCGCAAAGCTTTCTGACCGATGTGTCCGTAGCGCTGGCCGCCGACCAGCCCATAATGTTCGCAACGACTGGATAAAGCCCCGCCAGCTTCGAGCAAACGCGTCACAGCAATGTGGCGCAGATCGTGGAATGGACACTTAAGAGATCCAGGTTTTGTGGGAACGGCTAAGGCGATTGCCGACGCAGTAGGACCTAAAGGTCCGCCCTTTGAAGGGTTACACCATTTCTGCTTGAAGTGTGAGCCGTTTATAGCCGGTTATCGCACATCTTGTACAAATCTGCATCTTCACGTAATAATGCTTCCTCAATGAACACAGGAGTTCTTCATGTCACTGCAACTCCAGAGATATGTTCTCGCACTCGTTTGCAGTATGGTCGTCGTCCCTTATGCCACGCGGTTGCTGGCTCAAAATACCAGTTCAACTGTCCCTCCGGTTATTGACGTTCACGTTCACGCGATGGACGAATCCTTTCCCGGCGGCCCGATGTGCCCGAATGAATCAAAGTTTCTGGCCTCCGACCCCGGCACCAAGGAAGCTACGTCAGGATGGAGCCAGGAAGAATGCACTCCAAAGCTCTATCCCGCGGGCAAGGGAGAATATCTCAAGGACGTGGTTGCTGAAATGGAAGGGCTGAATGTGACGGCGGTCGTATTCGGCGATCCGAAAAGCGTACAAAAATGGAGAGACGCAGCGCCTGGCCGCGTAATACCTGGCACAAGCTTCAGTCAGGGAATGCAGCCCGGCGCGCATGTACCGCTTGACGAACTTCGAAAAGACTTCACGAAGGACGGGTTCAAAGTGATGGGCGAAATTGGTCTTCAATATGAAGGGCTATCCCCCAGCGATCCGTCCGTCGACCAATACTTCGCACTCGCTGAGGAACTGGATATCCCTGTCGCTATCCACATGGGAACGGGCGGCTCAGGCCGTGCAAACGTCGCTATGCCTAAATTCCGTGGATCGATGGGGAACCCGCTTCTGCTGGAGGAATTGCTTGCGCGCCACCCCAAATTGCGCGTGCAGGTTATGCATGCCGGATATCCGATGATCGATAACATGCTCACGTTGCTGCAGGCCAACTCCCATGTCTACGTCGACGTCGCAGGATTGATCTGGAGCTACCCGCTCAAGGAGGTCAACCGCTACATCCAGCGCCTCGTCGAAGCCGGATTTGAAGACCGCGTGATGTTTGGTACAGATCAATTGCAATGGCCCAGGTTGATGTCCTATTCAATCAGCATCATCCAGAATGCAGACTACCTGAGTCCTGAGCAGAAGCGCGACATTCTCTACAACAACGCTGCCCGATTTCTTCGACTCGATACTGCGCAAAGCAAATAGCAATGACTTTGGTTGTATTCAAACTTAGGAAAAGGAATAACTCATGAGAGGCAGCAGATCCGAAGTCTTACTATTCCTGGTATGCGGCGCTTGGTGTTTGCTTGGAGCAACAAGCGCGGCCTCGCAGCAGGTCACCCCCGCCCCCGCGCCATCGCCCATGCCGATGATGCAGGTTACGCCGAATACCAATCTGGTTTCACCTGAAGTACATCCGGAACGGACCGTTACCTTCCGTATCCGGGCGCCGGATGCTAAAGACGTGAAGCTGGTCTCCGAAGGAGAAGAGTCGGTTCCAGGAGCGACCCAGGATCGCGTGATGGCGGCGATGAAAGCCGTTCCCCTCACCAAGGCCGAGGACGGTATATGGTCGATTACGGTCGGACCGTATCCTGCCGGGTCTTACCGATACACCTTCAACGTCGATGGCGTCAGCTCGACAGATCCTAAGAACGCCGCCTCGAGTGAATCTTTGACATCGGTACGCAGCCTGTTCGTCATTCCCGGCAACTTCTCAGATGCACAGGACGTGCCGCACGGAGACGTGGCCACTGTCAACTATCAGTCGAAGACGCTCGGCAGGATGCGGCGTATGCACATTTATTTCCCGCCTGGATATGAACAGGGCAGAGCGACCTATCCCGTCCTCTATCTCCTTCACGGTGGCGGAGACTCGGATGATTCGTGGACCTCTGTGGGTCGTGCCAATTTCATCCTCGATAACCTCATTGCAGCCGGGAAAGCGAAGCCCATGATCGTCGTTATGCCCGCGGGACATGTAAGTACGCGCATGGATATGCGGTCGATGGGCGCTGATGTAGCTTCCGATCCCTTTTCCAACGATCTGCTGAACGATGTCATTCCCTATGTTGAACGCCATTATCGCGTTGCCGCCGACGCGCCGCATCGCGCGCTGGCCGGCCTGTCCATGGGTGGAGTTCAGACGCTCAATGTGTCGCTCACTCACCCGGGTTATTTCGCTTATATCGGTGTATTTAGTTCCGGCTGGTTCAGTCCGGTGCGCACGCAGTTCGAGCAGACAAACCTGGCGTCGTTGCAAAGTCCCGATAAGAGCAAGGTCAAGCTCTTCTGGTTCGCGGCCGGCAAATATGACATCGCCTTACCCAACACCGGCCCCACGATTGATCTGGTAAAGAAATATGGATACAGTCCGGAATTCCACCCAAGCGAAGGCTTTCATGCATGGAATAACTGGCGTGACTATTTGCACGAGTTCGCACCTCGGTTATTTCAGTGATGCATCCAGCGCGTGGCGATGAAGAAGGGAATATCAAGATGAAGACGCAGTCACATCTCAAATATTTTGCCGGAGCACTCACTTTGGCCACTGTCGTTGTGGCAGCTCCGCTTGCTGTTGCGCAGTTCCCCGGTATGCAGCAGCCGAAACACTATCCCTGGTCTGACACCAGCTTATCGCCCGATGTACGCGCGGACATGGTCGTGAAGGAGCTCACGCTTGAGGAGAAGATCTCCCTTTTGCATGGGCAGGGTTTCTCTTTCAATGCTACAGGTGGTCCAACCGAGTCCAACGGTGGCGCCGGATATTCGGTTGGGATTTCGCGCGTGGGCATTCCCGCGATCCAGATGGCTGATTCGGCGTACGGCGTCACCCGTGGCGCTGCTTCGGGACGGTATTCCACGGCGCTCCCTAACAACCTCGCAGCTGCCTCGTCCTGGGCCCCGCAATCCGCCTTTGAATACGGCGCTCTGATAGGCCGCGAGCTGCGCCAGGAGGGCTACAGCATGTCGCTCGGCGGAGGCGTCAACCTGCCCCGCGAGCCGCGCAACGGCCGCACCTTCGAATATCAGGGCGAGGACCCGCTGCTGGCCGGAACGCTGGTCGGCAACTTCGTCAAGGGAGTGCAGTCCGAGCATGTCATTGGCGATCTGAAGCACTATGCCATCAACGATCAGGAGAGCGGCCGCAACGCTGTGAATGCCAACATTGACAAGCGTTCAATGCGAGAAACGGACCTGCTCGCTTTCGAGATAGCACTCAGGATCTCCGACTCCGGCGCCTTCATGTGCTCCTACAACCGCGTCAACGGAGACTATGCCTGCGAAAACAGTTACCTCCTCACAGAGATTCTGAGGAAGGATTTTCAATTTAAGGGATTTGTTCTTTCCGACTGGGGCGGAACGCACTCCACCGCGAAAGCCTCCCACGCCGGCCTCGACCAGGAACAGCCAGGCAAGAATTTCTTCGGCGACGCTTTGCAGAAAGCAGTTGAGAGCGGAGAAGTTTCCCAGGATGAAATCAACGAGCACGTCCATCGCATCCTACGTACGATCTTCGCCTCCGGTCTTTTTGACAACCCGGTGGTCAAGCAGGTTCCGGATGTAGAGGGTGGTTACGCGCTGGCGCAGAGACTCGCAGAGAAGAGCATCGTTCTGCTCAAGAACCAACACAATGTTCTGCCCCTGGACAGTGCGCGTCTGCGATCCGTGGTGTTGATCGGCGGCCATGCCGATGTGGGTGTCCTTACCGGTGGCGGATCGGCACAGGTCGATGCGCCAGGAGGCTCCGTCGTCCCTCCGCCACCAGCGCAGCCGGGCGCAAATCCCATGGCGAACTTCGGAAGGCGTCAGGTTTGGCTGCCGAGTTCGCCGCTGCGGGCGTTGACCGCCAAACTGTCTTCGAGCAGAGTCACCTATGTTTCGGGCGATGACCCGGCTGCAGCCGCCTCCGCCGCTAAGGCGGCCGATGTGGCGATTGTCTTCGGGTATCAGCATGAGTCGGAAGGCATGGACCTGAAGTCGCTGGATCTCAGCGAGGATCAGAACAAGCTCATCGAAGCGGTTGCCGCCGCCAATCCGAAAACCATTGTTGTTCTCGAGACTGGCAGTCCAGCCACCATGCCCTGGATCGACAAGGTTTCAGGAATCGTGGAAGCCTGGTATCCGGGAATCCGAGGCGCAGAGGCGCTGGCGGAGCTGCTCACGGGAGAGGTAAATCCCAGTGGCAAACTGGCCATCACCTTCCCGAGAAGCGACGGCGATCTGCCCCATCCTACACTGGTTTTGCCGCCTCCATCCTCTCAGCCACAACGTCCAGCCCCAGGCGCCGATATCTCCAGCTTCATGGCCATGATGGCGAAAGGCCTGCCGCCGTTTGAAACCTATTACGACGAAAAGCTGAAGGTGGGATACAAGTGGTATGACGCGGAGAAGAAACCCGTTCTGTTTCCCTTCGGCTTCGGTCTCTCCTATACGAGCTACGCCTACTCGGGACTGACTGTGAAGAACGGCGATGGGCTTACAGTTTCCTTCTCAGTGAAGAATACCGGCAAGCGTACTGGAACAGAGATTGCGCAAGTCTACGCCTCACTTCCGGAATCCGCGGGAGAGCCGCCGAAGAGGCTGATCGGCTGGGCTCGTGTTGAGCTGGCCGCCGGCGAATCAAAGGTCGTGACGATTCCGGTAGATCGAGATCGTCTCAATGTCTTCGATGAAGCCACTGATGCCTGGAAGCTTGTTCCCGGCGCCTACACCATCATGGCAGGTGGCTCTTCGCAGGATCTGCCACTCCACCAGCAGCAGACATTGCCGTAGCCCAGTCGCGGCAATTCCTTCGCAAGCCGCTCTAAATCGCGAGAACCGCACTCTCTCAAGAGTTCTGTTATGAAGGGCGCGCCGCAATCAGCTGATCAACCGGCCTCATATGTGCCTGAATCGGCGATCACATGAGAAGGGATGTGGGTGGATGCAATCACAGTACCATCCAAACTTTAATAATGACGAGGTCGGAGTAACGCTCCGCCAGGCCAAGGAAGACAGAACGTTCCAACCATCCGTATGAGCCGCCGGAAGGCCTGAAGCGAGGCGTAGTTCTGAAGTAATACTCACTCGGATCGACCCGCTCGCCGGCGACGATCCTTGCTAGTACAGAGGAGGCACCGTGGCGGATCCCCTCATTGCGAACTTCGATGCGAACGCCATCGTCTGTCTCAAGAATGTAGTGAGCGTCAACGTGCGTCAGACCGTCCGATTGCACCAGCTGCCAGTCGGCTCCACCAGGCATCACACGGCCAGAGATGCGGGGACCGTGGAATGTTCCACCAGTAATTGGAACCGTGCGCCTGACGCCGGATGCTGTGCTCCCTATCTCGACGGTCGCAGCTATGGTGACTCTCAACTCAAAGACGAATTCGAGAGAGGGTGCGCTCAACTCGCCACCCATTATGCTCATCCCCAGACCTCCCCCGACGTCCTCTTCCCAACAGCGAGCTAAATTACATTCAAGTGATAATATTCCGGTCAGTGAAGGGTAGGCGAATGGCGGAGGGTCACATTTGCCGAGGCGATCGCCGAGCACGTGCACGACGGTGACGGCGTTGCGCGCTCCTCGGCTCTCGCTAAGAAGCCAACGGAATCGTTGAACCAATCTTCGATTTGGTCAAAGGTTCACAGGACAGAGGTTGCGGCGCCGTAGTGCTTGGGTGACCCTGACGGCGTGGAAGTCCTGATCAGGGCCGAGCAGTGATTGTGCAATTGGGACTCGAAATGAACCATCAGGCCTTGAAGGCCGACGCTCTAAGCTGCGTCAACCGCGTCCATTTCTTGTGTGCTGCTTCGAACCTGTCTGGTCACAGAGGATCTGAGTGAGACGGATGAATACCTGTTCTACTGCGGCTAAGAGTTCCTGAAAATCACCTCTGTACCAGGACATGATCGCAACATTCATCGCCGATAAGGTCAAGGTAGCCAGAAGCCGCGGTTCGAGCTCATCCTTTGACGCGACCCCAATACGCTCAGCAAATGCCGCCGCGACATTACCTTCGACCTCAATCATGCGCGACATGTGAGCTTGTGTCGCCGATGCGCTTCGCTGTGCGATGTCGATTACCTGTCGAGTGTGGGGGTGAGTAACGGTTTGTTTAGCGACAGAAAGAACGGTTTGACGAATGATCTCGAAAGGCGTGAAGGATGGCGGGCATGCCTTGATGGTCTCTATCAAGAACTGCCCGTACTTCATCACGTTCTGCGCCAGCAGGTCATCCTTACTTGAAAAATAGCGAAAAAACGAAGCGCGGGACACGCCGGCAGCCTTAGCCACTTCTTCGACCGTAGTTTCGTCGAAGCCTTTCGCTGCGAACAATTCAATTGCAGCGTCAAAAATCGCATCTCGAACAAATTGCTGTTTTCGGCTTCGAAGAGTGGGTTTGGCCGGGCCCCCGCCCGTCGAAGCCAGGTTCGGTTGTTTAGAAATCTGCGCCATGAAAATAACTATATCATTTTAGAGATTTAGTGTTTATTATGAGACTCAGTCTCATATATGCTTTACAAACTGGCCCTGGCGCCAATCCAATTTCACGAGGTTAAGTACATGAAAGCAGTATTCGTATCGGCTCTTTTACTGGCTGGGGCGCTGACGTCGCTTGCGGCTGACAACACACCCCTGACCGGCAAATGGAAGATTCATAGCAGCGTTGCCGGTAACGACAGCGACAGCGAATGCACCCTCACCCAAACCGGAAGCGACATAAGTGGAACCTGCAAGACCGCCGAAGGTAAGGATTCTAAAGCCACAGGGAAAGTCGATGGCGCAAAAGTCACCTGGTCGTTTGAATCCGATTACAACGGCACCCCTCTGACGATCAAGTACGCAGCTACGCTCGATGAGACTGTCGGAAAGATTACCGGAACAGTCAGCGTCGATCCATTCGGGGTTGAAGGCGACTTTACTGCAACGGCAGAAAAGTAAAAACGACCGACGGCCCGAGGTATTCGAATGAAGCGTTTCCGGTTGAATCACTTGGTTCTTGTCTCAATGACACTGGCAGTCATCGTTGGTGCTCTGCCGGTGTCACTCATGGCCCAGAGTTCTGCGGCTCAATCAAAACCGAGCGGGAAGGATTCGCTGCAAAAGGGATTTGAAGACCCGCCAGAGGCCGCGCGCCCACGCGTATGGTGGCACTGGATGAACGGCAACATCACCAAAGAGGGCATAAAACTCGATCTTGAATGGATGCAGCGGGCTGGCATCGGTGGCTTTCAGAACTTTGATGCCGCGATGTCCACGCCGCAGGTGGTCGACAAGCGCCTCGCCTATATGACCCCCGAATGGAAAGACGCTTTCAAGTATGCCACTACCCTGGCTGATGAGTTGGGGTTGGAAGAGGCAATTGCCGGTTCTCCCGGATGGAGTGAGACGGGCGGGCCTTGGGTTCCGGCATCTGAGGCGATGAAGAAGTATGTGTGGAGCGAGACGCCCGTGGAGGGCGGCCAGCGGTTCACCGGAGTTTTGATTCATCCGCCGACGAATACAGGCGAGTTTCAAAATCTCCCAGTTTCAGATGCCGGCGGTGCGATGAAATGGCCGTCCGGTATTCCGGAATTTTACGCGGATAGCGCCGTCGTTGCGTTCAAGGTTCCGGACGGCGAGGCGACGGCCCTTCTGTTGCAACCGAAGATTACAGCCAGTGGAGGGGCGATAGATCCTGCACTGTTGAGCGATGGAGATCTGGTGAAGAGGGTCACAATTTCACCAGCCGCGGACGGCGAAAAGCCATGGATTCAGTTTGAGTATCCGCAGCCGCAGGCCATCCGCGCCATGACAATAGTTGCTGCTCCCAGGGCTGCGTTTGAGATGTGGATGCCGCAGACAGGCGACAGTGGCAATACTCTCGAAGCGAGCGACGATGGGCACAACTATCATGTTGTATTCTCAATGCCCAAAGGTGGCACGACAGAACACACGTACGCCTTTGCACCGGTTACGGCGAAGTACTTCCGCGTGAGCTTTAAGGCGAAGCCCGAGGTTACCGTAGCCGAGTTGGTGCTACATCCGGGCGCGCGTGTCAACCACTTTGAAGAGAAGGCCGCCGTTGACGCCGTGCCGGATCTCTACCAGTTTGCCACTCCGGATTTTGCGCCAACCGATGCGGTTGCCAAGGCCGATATGATCGACCTTACCGCGAAAATGCACGCGGACGGGACGTTAGACTGGACGCCGCCTGCGGGACGCTGGGTTGTAATGCGGATTGGTTATTCTCTGCTCGGTATTACGAATCACCCGGCCACCAAGGAAGCTACTGGACTTGAGGTGGACAAGTTCAATTCCCGCTACGTTAAAAACTATATGGACGCCTATCTGGATAGCTACAAGGAGACGGTGAGCGCCGACATGATGGGCAAGCGAGGCATCCGGTATGTGATCACCGATAGCTGGGAGGCTGGCTCACAGAACTGGACTGACGACATGATTGCGCAGTTCCAGAAACGCCGCGGCTACGATCCGCGTCCGTGGCTGCCGGTGCTGGCGGGGCGTGTAGTCGAGAGTTCAATGGCCAGCGACCAATTCCTTTGGGATTTTCGCAAGACGATCGCTGATTTGATTGCTGACGAACATTACGGTCAGATTGAGACTTCACTCAAAGAACGCGGCATGGGGCACTACGGCGAATCGCACGAGTCCGGACGCGTGATGGTCGCCGACGGCATGGAAGTGAAGAAGCTCGATGACATTCCGATGAGCGCAATGTGGGTTCAAAAGCCCGGTGTGAACAAACCTATGTACGGGTACAACGCAGATGACCGGGAGTCTGCGTCCGTAGCTCATATCTACGGCCAGAATATCGCGGCTGCCGAATCCATGACGTCCTGTAATACTTCGACGGCGTGGGCCTGGTCCCCGGCCACATTGAAGCCCACCGCTGACCAGGAATTCTTGAACGGCATCAATCGATTTGTCATCCATGAGTCAGCGCACCAGGCGCTGGTTGGAAAGGCCCCCGGAATTACCCTCGGACCCTGCGGGCAGTGGTTTAACCGCAACGACACGTGGGCGGAGCAGGCCAATGCCTGGACGAAATATCTGGCACGCAATTCCTTCTTGCTACAGCAGGGGCACTTTGCCGCCGATATTCTCTATTTCTATGGAGAGGATACGAATGTCACGATTCTCTTCGAAAAGAAAGCGCCCGACCTGCCCGCCGGTTATAACTTCGACTACATCAATGCCGATGCCTTGATCCACGAACTGAACGTGGCCAATGGGCGCATCACCACAAAGAGTGGCATGAAGTACCAGGTGCTGGCGCTTGACCCATACAGCCAACATATGTCTCTGCCAGTGTTGAGAGCCCTTTCCACATTGGTTCGGCAAGGAGCCGTCGTGGCAGGCTCTAAGCCGATTGGCGATCCTAGCCTGACTGACAACAAGGCCGAGTTCGACAGGCTGAATGAAGAATTGTTTGGCGACAGCACCGGCGTTCGGGTGGTTGGCAAAGGCAAGGTATTCGTCGGGCAAAATGCCGAGACTGCTTTGAATGCCCTCAACATCGCTCCCGACTTCACCTATGACAAGAAGACAGATGATTCGGAAGTCTTATTTGTTCACCGCATGCTATTGGACGGCGATGTCTACTTCCTGGATAACCGCAGTGATCACGATGCTCATGTAGACGCGAGCTTCCGTGTAACGGGCAAGGCGCCCGAATTATGGTATGCAGAAACCGGCAATGTCGTGCCTGCCTCATACACAATCGCAGACGGTCGCACGACGGTGCCGCTCCATTTTGAGCCGTGGGGCACCGTGTTCGTGATGTTCCGAAGACCTGCCAAAGCTGCGTCGAAGAAGCTTCCCGACTCCGTGGAAACACAGCTGAAGACCGTAGACGGGCCATGGGATTTGAGTTTTCAGCCAGACCGCGGAGCACCCGCAACTGTCAAACTGGACAAATTAATTTCTTGGAGCGACAGCGCAGACCCAGGCGTGAAGTACTTTTCTGGAACCGGAATATACGTGAAGACAATCGAGGCGCCGACTGATTGGTTCACTCCGGATGGGAAGCTCTGGATCGATTTCGGCGATGTAAAGAACTTGGCAGAGGTCACGCTGAATGGCAAATCGCTTGGGGTCGTTTGGCATGCCCCATACAGGGTCGACGTGACCGGTATTCTCAGGCCGGGCGTAAATGAGTTAGAGATCAAAGTGGTCAACGCGTGGGTCAACAGATTGATCGGCGATCAGCAACCCGATGCAAAGGTGAAATACACTTTCGCAACGATAAAGCCATACAGCGCGAGCGCCGCTCTGCAGCCATCGGGTCTGCTCGGTCCGGTAATAGTGATGAAAGAGTCAGCCAAATGAAAAATCACATAGCCGATCACATGTCGTGGGAACGTACAGATTGGATCGCTTACTCGCACCGCCAGAAAGCTGCAAAATGAAAAAAGTCCTTCAAATCTCGAATCCGTTACACGTCCTCGCAATCGCCGCGCTCCTTTTGACAATTCAACCGCTTGCAGCCAAGCAGGCCTTGTCGCCACGAACGGTTCTTTCCGCGGATGCCGATTGGAAATTCGCTCTTGGCGATCCTGCCGGTGCAGAGTCACCGGCATTCGACACTCAATCGTGGCGCACGCTGACGGTCCCACATGATTGGAGCATCGAGGCGGCGCCCGCTGAGAAGACCCCCACTGGAGGTGGAGGAGGATATTTCCCCGCCGGCATTGGTTGGTACAGGAAGACCTTCACCGCACCGGCAGCATGGAAGGGCAAACGAATAAGCCTTGAGTTCGACGGCGTTTCGGGCGACTCATCCGTCTATCTGAATGGCCAAAAACTCGGCACTCATCCATACGCATATACAAGTTTTCGCTTCGACATTACATCCTCGCTGAACCTCTCGGCTACAAATGTGCTCGCTGTGAGGGTAGATAACTCGGAACAGCCCAACAGTCGCTGGTACAGCGGGTCAGGCATTTATCGCCATGTGCGCGTCGTGGTGACGGAGCCGGTTCACGTCGCTCCATGGGGAGTCTTTGTCAGCACGCCCGAAGCCTCGGCCGATTCGGCAACCGTTGTGGTGAAGACGCAGGTCCAGAACGACTCAAGCGAAAATGTTGATGTCACATTCAGAACTGTCCTAGTGGGACCATCAGGTACCAGTACGCGCGTACGGGAAAGCAAGATCGCCGTGAATGCCGCCCAGTCAGCCGAGACTTCGCAGCAGATCACTCTTGATGCGCCGCAGCTTTGGTCACCGACGTCCCCTCGTCTTTACCACGCAAGAACACAGATTCTAAGGGGCGGGAAGCTGCTCGACGAAGTCGACACGCCGTTCGGTGTACGGTCACTTGCATTGTCCGTCGAGAAGGGGCTGCTATTGAACGGCCTGTCAATCAAACTTGCTGGCGGCAGCGTTCATCACGACAATGGACCACTTGGTGCAGCAGCGTTCGACCGAGCTGAGGAGCGGAAGGTGGAACTGCTGAAGGCGGCGGGCTTCAACGCTGTTCGCACCGCACATAATCCGCCTTCATCGGCATTTCTTGACGCCTGCGATCGTTTGGGCCTCCTGGTTGTGGATGAGCCATTCGATGTCTGGACTGTGAGCAAACGCAGATACGATTACGCGCGATTCTTCAAAGAGTGGTGGCAGCAAGACATTGACGCGATGGTCAAGCGGGATCGCAATCATCCATCCATCATTATGTGGGGAATCGGAAACGAAATCCCCGAGGTGTGGACTGCGGATGGGGCGCCAATCGCGAAGCAACTGGCTGCTCGCGTGCGCTCGCTTGACTCGACAAGGCCGCTCACTCAGGCATTTCCCGGCGCAACCTACGGGCCGAACCCTGATGCTGCGATTTCTCAGGTTGATATCGCGGGCTACAACTACAATCTCGCGCAGAATCTACCTGAAGATCATCGCCGCGTGCCCGGACGAATCATGATGACGACGGAATCCTTTCCTGCAGATGTCTTCGAGCAGTGGGAACTCGTCCAGAGTCACCCATACGTCTTGGGTGAATTCGTGTGGACAGCCATGGATTACCTGGGCGAGTCCGGCATCGGCGCGTGGAGCTATGGAACCGCCAAACAAGCGACTCAAATGGGTCAGATGAAAGGCTTCCTGCGAAGTTACATGGCGAAGATGGGCGCCGATGGAAAGAATCCAATGGCGGCCTCTCAGGATGGCGGGCCACCCAATCCCCTTTTTCCCGGGTTCCCCTGGCACGCAGCGTACTGCGGAGATCTGGACCTGACCGGATTCCGAAAACCATCGTCGTATTACCGCGACATTCTCTGGAATGGAGGAGACCGTGTTTTCGCCACAGTGCGTTTGCCGGAATCAGAGGACAAGAAGATCATCGCTGCCGGGTGGAGCGTCTTTCCCACCTTGCCAAGCTGGACATGGCCAGGCCAGGAAGGGAAGCCGCTTACGGTCGAAGTCTATTCCGGCACTGAATCCGTGCGTCTGTTCCTCAATGACAAGCTGATCGGGGAGAAGCCAACCGGCCGCGATCAGGCCTTCAAGGCTGAGTTCGAAGTTCCCTTCACTGCTGGAACCTTACGGGCAGCAGGCATCCGAGCAGGAAAGGTCGTCGCGGAGAGTGTCTTGCAAACAGCAGGAAACCCCATGGGGCTAAAGCTCACTACAGATAGGCCGATCCTCGATGCAGACGGACAGGATCTCGCCTTTGTCACGGTGGAGGCCGTCGATGAAAAGGGACGGCTCCAAATGAACGCTGAACAGCAAGTGAACTTCGCTCTCTCCGGTGCAGGAACAATCGCCGCGGTTGGTAACGGCGACGGACAGTCTCGGGATTCCTATTCAGGAAACACGTTCAACTTATTCCACGGACGGGCACTTGTGGTCTTGCGAACCACTCGTAAGCCCGGTCCCATCAAATTGACAGCACAAGCTGACGGTCTGACTGCATCCTCGCTTGTCGTTGAGTCTAAATCTGCGGAACCATTGGCCGAGCTCCGATAGCTCGCAAGCGATTGAAGGAAGGATGTCATGAGGAATGCACTGTTCACGCTTAGCTTAGTTGTCATTGGATTGACCGGGGCATTGTCACAGCAAGCGCCCAAGCTGACATATCAAAATGAGCAAGCGCCTATTCCCGAGCGCGTTCGAGACTTGCTCGGAAGGATGACTCTCGAAGAGAAAGTTGCCCAGTTGCAATCCGGTGTGAATATGCCGGCCTTTGGCCCGCAGGCTTCAGGACTTTTTAAAAAGGACCAACTCAACGAGGAGATGGTAAAGCAAACACTCGGTCAGGGACTTGGCACTTATGCCTTCCTCGACGAGTTTATGAGCATGAACCCGGGCGGCCCGCGGGAAGGCGCGGGGAGGCGGAATCTGCTTCAAACATGGGTCATGAAGAACACGCGCCTGGGGATTCCGATCATGTTTCACGGAGAAGCGCTGCACGGTTCGGCCGTAAAGGGGGCAACTTCTTTCCCGCAGGCGGTTGCACTCGGCAGCACCTGGGATCCGGACCTGCTGAAGGAGATGTTCACGACCGTTGCACAAGAAGCTCGTGCCACCGGAAACGTGCTGGTTCTTGCTCCTGTGCTCGACTTGAGCCGCGACCCTCGCTATGGACGAGTTGAGGAGATGTATTCCGAAGATCCATATCTTGTGGGTCAGTTAGGTGTGGCTGCGGTTCGCGGGCTTCAGGGTGACGCGAAACTCTTAGATCAGGAACATGTGTTCGCCACAGCGAAGCACTTTGTGCATGGCCAGCCTGAGAACGGAACCAACGTTGGGCCGAATGACTTTTCGGAACGTACCATGCGCTCAGTGTTTCTCTATCCCTTCCAACAGGTGATTGAGAAGGCCCAGATTGAAGCTGTGATGCCCTCTTACAACGAAAACAACGGCGGCATTCCATCGCACGAGAATCCCTGGCTCCTGAAGCAGATTCTTCGCAAGGAATGGGGTTTCACGGGCTTGACGGTCTCAGACTACTTCGCCGTGGAGCAGCTCAATACTCTGCAGCATGTTGCAGCCGATAAGTCGGCTGCTGGTGTTCTCGCACTCAACTCCGGCGTAGACATGGAACTGCCATCCCCATCGGGCTATACAGACCTCGCAGCCGCGGTTCGAGCAGGCAACGTATCTGCGCGGGATCTCGACGCTGCTGTAGAGCGAGTCCTCAGCGCGAAATTCAGAGCCGGCCTATTTGAACATCCAAATGCCGCCCCGGATCGCGCCGCGGAAGTCGTTGGCAGCAAGAAGCATGGGGAGCTTGCGCGCAAAGTCGCAGATGAAGCGATTGTGTTGCTGAAGAATAATGACAATATCCTTCCGCTCGACACCGGCAAGATCAAGACTCTGGCCGTGATTGGTCCCAACGCAATGAAAAAGCGGCTTGGCACGTACAGCAGCACTCCGCCCTATTACGTCACCGTGCTTGATGGCATCCAGAATCGGGCTGGCAGCGGCATCAAGGTCGTATATGCAGAGGGCTGTAGAATCTCCGAGCCGGACAGTGCGCCAAACATCAACGCCATCTTTGCCTATAAAGCGCCCAGCGAAGAAGCGGATCGCAAGCTAATCAAAGAGGCTGTCGATGCAGCCAATTCAGCCGATGCCGTCATTCTCGTGCTTGGGGGCAATGAGAACGTTTCGCGCGAGTCAATCGGAGACATGGGGCCAACAATGGCGCCATCGTACGGCGATTCCGACACACTGGAGCTTCCAGGACGGCAGAACGAACTTGTGAGTGAAATCGTCAAGTTAGGCAAGCCCGTCGTAGCGGTGATGTTAAACGGAAAAGCCTACTCGATTGAGAAGCTCGCGCAGCAGGTTCCAGCAATTGTGGAAGGCTGGTATCTCGGGCAGGAGACTGGCAACGCCGTGGCCGATGTTCTATTCGGCGACGTCAATCCATCAGGACATCTTCCCGTGGCCATTGCGCGTAATGTCGGGCAGTTGCCGGTGTACTACTACAAAACGCCTGCGGCGCGACGCGGGTATGTATTCGACCAGAACACTCCGCTATTCCCATTCGGCTTCGGCCTCAGCTATACAACCTTCAGCTTTGGCAAACCAACTGTCGATCGCGAGAAGCTCCCAGCCAAAGAGAAGGCTAAGATCTCAGTCCTTGTAACCAATACCGGCTCGCGCGCGGGAGACGAAGTTGTTCAAATGTACATCCATCATCAGGTCAGCAGCGTTGTTCAACCTTTGATCGCATTGCGGGGCTTCAGGCGTATCCACCTGAATGCCGGCGAATCTGCTACGGTCACGTTTGAGGTAGGTGCAGAGGAATTGTCCATTCTTGACCCACAGATGAAACGAACGGTCGAGCTTGGAAGAGTGGATGTGCTTGTGGGCGCCAATTCTGCCGAAACATCGTCGGCAGAGCTTACGGTCGTGCCGTGACCGAGACAAGGGCATAACACGAGATCGCAGAGATATGTGTGCAGAACATAGAGAAAGCTGTCACATTTCTACGTCAAAACCCATCTTTTCCCGGGATCGTCCTGGATTTGCTCTAGCGGCCCGGCGACCAAAGTTCATGGCTAGGAGTTCGCATTGAAAATACAAAATAAGGTCATCGTTGTCACGGGGGCAGGGAGCGGAATCGGAAGGGAGCTAACGCTTCACCTCCTCTCGAAAGGCGCGTCAGTAGCAGGGGTCGATGTAAACCCGGCCGCCCTTGAAGAAACCTCATCCCTCGCCGGCCAGTTGAGCATCCAGCTGGAGAGATTTGTGGTCAACGTTGCTGACCGGCCCGCGGTCGAAGCATTGCCAGCAGACATAATTGCTCGCTTCGGAGCGGTCGACTGCATTATTAATAATGCGGGCATCATTCAGCCGTTTACGAAACTGAACAATCTTGACTATTCAATTATCGAGCGTGTCTTCAACGTAAATCTGTTCGGTACACTCTTTATGACCAAGGCGTTCCTGCCACATCTACTTAAACGCCCCGAGGCGCATATCGTAAACCTTTCCAGTATGGGAGGCTTTCTCCCTGTGCCAGGTCAAACCATCTACTGTGCTGCCAAAGCGGCGGTGAAGCTCATGTCTGAAGGCCTGGCATCGGAACTCATCGGGACAAATGTTCGCGTAACCGTTGTCTTCCCCGGGGCCGTCGCGACGAACATTCGCGGAAACTCGGGTGTACATATGCCAAACCAAGGCGAGAGCAGCGGCGGCACAAAAGCCTTACTTCCGAGGACGGCCGCACAAGTCATCGTCCGCGGAATAGAAAGAAATGCGCGCCACGTCCTGGTAGGGAAGGACGCAATTCTGATGGAAAAGCTCCATAGGCTAAATCCAGACTTTGCGGCACGTGCGATTGCAAAGAAGATGGGTGGCCTGCTCACTTCGCAGTGATTGTCCGGCCGAGCGCCGTGGATACAAAGTACGCTGTTCTCCTAAAGACGGGTGCTGATGTGAATACGCCGGACGGACTCGGCCTGACCCTGCTTCGCTATGCGCAATGGCGGACTACGGCGAAATAGGAATTGTCCAACAGCTTCTGGACGCCGGCGCAAATTCGATATCAAAGATCGCGACGGGTAAACTGCGTACCAAATGACGAGCACCGGAGTGTTTTGCGAGAAAAACGGCCCACTCCATCTTTGAAGTGGGCCGCGTTGTTTGGATACCGGGCCGGGTTATTGAATTGTGACGGTCACGGTCCGGACAGCAGACTGGGTGTAGCCCGTCGCCACCGCGATGAACTTGAGAACGGCGCTTGTGGAGAAGGTGATGGGGCCGGTGTATTTGGTTGATGCCGTGGTCGGGGTCGTGCCGTTGGTTGTGTAGTAGACCGTTGCCCCTGCGGTTGCCTCGGCGATGGTGACCGTCTGTGTCGCGATCGGTGTGGCCGCCTGAGGAGTCGTGATCGTATAGACTGCGGTTCCCACCGCTGACTGGGCGAATCCCGGCGCGACTGCGATTGCCTTGATGGTTTCTGTAGCCGCAACGGAGATGGGCACGCTGTACACCTTGGAGGCTGTGGTTGGCGTGGTTCCATCGAGAGTGTAGTAGATTGCCGCGCCGCGCGTGGCGTCACTGATTGTTACCGACTGCGTAGTCGAGTAGCTTCCTCCTGGCGGCGCGAAGGTTGGCGCCGCAGTCGCTGCCGTGCCCGTAATGGTAAGCGTCACGGGAACAACTAACCCCTGATCACCTACTGTGGATCGAAAGACTATCTCTCCGACATAAGAACCGGCGGCCAGTGTTACCGCTGGGTTTGGCGTTACCGTCACAGACAGCGGTGTGGCGGTGCAGCAACCATAGGAAGATGGCGTGATCGTAAACCAGGCTCCGCCGGTTGCGGTAGAAGCTACTCCAACGAAATCGAACGCAGCGGCTGTACTGGCAACGCTGATGACTTGCGCTGCCGGATTACTTCCGCCGGCGGTCTTGGCAAATGTCAGAGCTGGAATCGGCTTGAAGACATTTGCGCCGACGACAAAGCTGACCGGGATGGTTTGACGATCGGTTGCGGTCGTCAGGACGATGTTTCCGTTAAAGATTCCCGCGACAAGGCCGCCCCCTGGCAGACTGGCCGGCTTCACGCTTACTGTAAGGTTCGTGGGCGCGGTTCCGCTCGTGGCTGAGAGTGCCAGCCACGCTCCTCCGTCTGAGGTGGAGACTGCCCCGGTCCAGTCGAGGGTACCCGCTCCTGCGTTTCGGATGCGGATTGTCTGCGCGGTCGGCGCAGTTCCTGCTGTCGCCTGGAAGAAGCTGATGCCTCCGGGCATGTCGTCAAAGAATGCCGCAGTTGTCGGATTGATGGTTAACGAGACGGGAACAACCATCGACGGGCTGCCGGCATTGGATTTCACGATGATCTCTGAGGTGTAGGTCCCGGCCGCGAGTGTCACCGCTGGGTTCACACTTACGGTAAGCACCTGAGGAGTTGGAGTACAGCAGCCATAGGAGTTCGGAGAGATGACAAGCCAGTTGCCTCCGGTGGAACTCACTGCTGTGGCGTTGAAATCGAATGCGGCTCCGGTGCTGGTTACAGTGATAAATTGCGGAAGCGGATTGGGTCCGCCAAACAGCTTGTTGAAGTCAAGACCGTTTACCTGACGAAAGACCGAGTCTCCTACGATCATCGTTACAGGTATCGTGACGCGATTGACTCCGTTCACCAGAGTGACCTGACCGGTGAAGGTACCGGTGGTCAGGCCGCCGCCCGGGAGTTTGGAGGCTGTCACGATGACATTGGGCGCTGATGGCGCAGTTCCACTGGCTGGCGAGATCGTCAGCCAAGCGCCGCCATCTGCGGTGCTGGTGGTAGCCGTCCAGCTTAGAATGCCAGTGCCCGCGTTCCTGATCTCAAGCGCCTGTGGCGGAGGGTTCGTTCCCTTGGTGACCATCGAGAAGGTCAGCTGTCCCGGCAACGTGTCGAAGAAGGTTGCGGTCGCTGGCTGAATGGTCAGCGTTACCGGAACCGTCAAAGATGGACTACCCGCGTTTGACTTAACAACGATCTCGGCCTCATAAGTGCCCGCTGCCAGTGTGACCGCAGGGTTGACTGTAACCGTGATGGCCTGCGGAGTTGGAGTGCAGCAGCCGTAGGATGCAGGAGTGATGGTCAGCCAACTGCCTCCGGTGGAATTTACGACCACGGCATTGAAATCAAAATCGGCGCCAGTGCTGGCTACTGTAATTACCTGGGGCAGGGGATTGGCTCCGCCAAACACCTTGGTGAAGTTGAGAGGATTTACCTGGCGGAAGACTCCTGCACCGACCACCATACTTACAGGAATCGTGACGCGCCCCGTTGTGGTTTGGAGAGCCACCTGTCCTACGAATGTACCGGCGACGAGACCCTGTCCGGGCAGGTTTGCCGGAGTTATGGTGACCGTCAACGTCGCAGGTGAAGTAGTGACGGTGCCGCTCACGGGGCTGACCGTCAGCCATTTTCCGCCGTCCGCCGTTGTCGGTGCGGCGGTCCATGCGAGACTGCCCGTGCCTGCGTTTCGTATCTGAAGAACTTGCGCTGGGGGCGCTGTGCCCGCAGTTGCCATGGAGTAGTTCAACGCTCCGGCTACATCGTCAAAGAACGCAACAGTAGATGGATTGACGGTGAGCGTTACCGGGATGCTGAGCGCCTCATCGCCTAAGTTGGAGCGCACAATCACTTCTGCCATGTATGTGCCCGCAGCCAGCGTCACCGCGGGATTTGCTGTAAGCGTGATGGCCTGGGCGGTTGCTGTGCAGCATCCGTAAGAGTTGGGAGTGACCGTGAGCCAGCTGCCGCCGGTCGAGCTAAGAACCGCTGCGCTGAAGTCGAAATCCGACCCTGTACTGGCAACTGTGATGACTTGCGAGACTGGATTTGCCCCCGAATACGCCTTGCTGAAGCTGACTGGATTGATCTGACGGAAGATCGAATCGCCAACCTTCATCGTCACTGGAATAGTTATCGTATCCCCCGTCGTTTTGAGAACGACCTGGCCTGTAAAAGTTCCAGCCGTTAGTCCGAGCCCCGGAAGCTTTGTAATATTAACGCTCACCGTCGCCACTGATGGTGCAGTGCCGCTCGCGGCTGCAACGCTTAGCCAGGCGCCTCCGTCAGATGTGCTGACAGACGAGGTCCACGCCAGCGACCCTGCACCGGCATTGCGAATCGAGATCGCCTGCCCCGGAGGCACGGTGCTGTTTGTTTGCATGGTGAAGGTAAGGCCGCCAGCTACCTGATCGAAGTACGTGTCGGTCGTCGCGTGAATTGTCAGGCTGACGGGAATGGTCATGGTAATCGTGCCTGTGTTCGACTTGACGACGATTTGACCGGTGTATGTGCCCGCCGCCAGAGTTACAGCAGGGCTTGCAGTTACGGTCACAGTCGTAGGCGTTGCTGAGCAGCATCCAAACGAATTCGGTGTAATGGTCAGCCAGGTTCCGCCCGTCGTTGCGGTTGCGGTGGCATTGAAGTCGAATGCCGCTCCTGTACTGGCTATCGTGATGACCTGCGGCAGAGGGTCGTTGCCCCCGAAGGTCTTGCTGAAACTGAGCGCCGGCACTGGCTCAAAGCTCTGTGCCCTCGAGCATGCAGGAAAAATTGTTCCAACAGCAATCAGGCATATCAGCCAAACCCACCGCCTGTAGCCGATTGTGACGCGAGAACTTTGGCCTGATTGCGTGCCTGCATTTCTTGTTTCTCCCACATTCAGGAGCCTGACAATTTCGCGTTGACTTGGATTTGCTGCCGTTACCATGGTAGATACCTTCCTCTTCTCAGAAATTCGGGTCGGCCTGGCCCGTAGGTCGGCCTGGCTATATCGGGGTAAGGGCTGAAGAGCCCGCTACTCCTCATTGCGTAGACAGTTCTCCGAAACTGTCGCGACGCTCGTATTTTTGTCTGTTGTCAGGAGGAATTCGACATCGACGTTGAATAGCTCGACGTTAAGCTGGCATAGGAAGGTCAGTTGGGACGCGGTATTTTCGATTCGCACTGACTACGTGGTGTTGCAGGAAATACACACGGGAAGTACCTTTGTACTTTTTTGAAATCACAAAACAAGGACTTGCCCAGGCAGCCCTCAGACCTGCTGAACACATCGTTGGAAGCGCGAAAATTGCCCGCCAACATCTTGCTGAAGCGCGGAACAACTTTCGGCGCCCTCCTGGATTGCCCGACAAATTCTGTCCTTTAATCGAAGAGTCTTCTGTTCCGATTCCTATTCAGACGAGCGCTCTCTAGGAAGATGTACTCGCACTCAACAACCGTGAGATCCTGAAAAAACATCATGCAAAGGAAACAGTGGTGCGATGTTGTAAGCGACCTTCGACTCGGTAAAGCGTGCTGTCAGGTATCTCTTAACCATGAACCTCGACATGCGCGCTGGTGCCAGCCGGGACATGCAATCGTATCCATGTGACATGATGGTCGAGATAACGAATCTCAGTGTGCGCCTTCTGGGGCTTTCCATTCACAATGAGGGATGGGAAGGAACCTGAGAAGGCAGCTTGCCATACCAGTTCTGATTTTCCGTGGTTCGTCAGGACCGCGCTCCGGCTCTCTTCCTTCACTGTTATCAAGCTATCGAGAACCGGTAGATTCCGAATCTCTGCCCAACTCGTCTTGGCGGTCAATTGCGGAAGGGTTTCAACAACTACTTCAAAGTGGCTACTGTTAACGCCCTCTTCAATGGGTGCCGAGGGCTTCATGTTAATGCCCATCATCCCATTCACAAGCGCTCCAATGACTGAGTAAGAAACTTCGGGATACTCTCTGCGCTCACGGCCAGTGCTTGATAGATCCATGATCATCGCGTAGGCGGCCTCGGGATCTCCATATCTATAGAGAATTTCGGCGTAGTGCGATTTCGGTTCAACCGCACTCGCAGGTTCGGCGTGTGCTTTCTCGATGAGGGAATTCAGCGCACTTTGAGCTCGCAGGCCATCATCGACCACGTTGCGATAGAGGAGATCACTTCCGCCGCGCCCTTGAAACTCATGATGATTGTCGAGATAAGAGTAGAAATAACCTTGAGAAGCATTCCACCATTTTGAGTTCACCAGGGACCTTACCTCGGTAGCGCTTTGTAGATATGTCTTTGCTGAATCCTTGTTACCTCGGATTGTCTGGATTGCGGCATAGGATCGATAGCCGGCGTACTGGGTCGCGAGCAGGTCGACGCCGAGTTCCATATCCCTACGGGATTCCTCATAACTTGGATCGCCGCGAAAGAACGGCGGCGGTGATGCCGTGTTCTTTCGCGTCATGATGCGGTTCACACTCAAGTCCCAGCGCGAGACGTAGTCAGTTACCGTGCGATCGTAGAAATTAAGGAATATGGGGTCTTCTATGTAAGACTTATCGCCGGTCCAGAGATACATGCGATAGCAGGCGTCCAGAACATCGAAATTCGCCGGCAGGTTGTACCAGAACTCCTGATCGTTCTTGTAGTCGACGGGAGCGGGCAGATTGCGATAATCAATCTCCCAGTAGCTGCACCAATCCCTGGAGGCTGAGATGTTCTCCGCAAAGCGACGAAGCATGTTGCGTGTATATCGTGAAAGGCCCAGCGCCTGAGCGCCGGCTGCCTGATGAGAAACATCCCGCATGCAGAAGGCCCTTCGACCTGGAAGCGATGCCTCATACCATGGCCCTACGGGATCACCGTCAAACACGTAGGCCATCGCTTGCTGTTTCGCCCAGTTGAATGCCTCTACGAGTCGAGTATCAGAAGAGTTGAGTTCAAGATTGGAATGGGGCGTACGTTGCCTGTCTTGACCGGCCGCTGTGGCGCATAGAGCAACCAAGGTGACACAAAGGACTGGAACATAACGGAGCAGGGAATCGCCTGATCTTGTCCTCAGCATTTTCCAGCGAGAACTCCTCAGGCCATGATCGGAACTATGATGTTGGCCTTGAACTTCCATGGTTCCCCCGTTCCATCCTAGCGAAACGCAACTACCAGACCAGGAGCAGAGATATCTCCCGGGGTGGCGTTGTGAAGGCCCACGCTGCGGATCACATCGCCGGTGATACGAAGACTCTTTTCGTGTATCTGCACGGAATCTGTGATGTCGAGCGATTGATCGCCAGCCAGGTCCTGGGCCAATACCCGTTGCCTTTCCAAAGGACGGTCGAAGGCCAATGTCAGGCTATCGAAATATCCGAATATACCAAAGGGTCCCGAGGCGCCGGCTACATTTAACGTGACGTCGCATCTGGGCATGAACCATCCATTTCCGACCTTGGTTCGTTCGTGCGCAGCGATTGCAACAGCGCCATTCGGAAAGCTTGTGGCGATGACGAATGGTATTTCGCCGGTCGATTGAACCTTGGGCAGGTCGATATTGCGTGCGATAATTGCCGGCGCGCCCTGAATCACTTTCATGCCAACGAGGTCGTTCTGCCAGGTTTGTCCCCGTTCGAAAACCCAGCTATCCGTCAAGACTTCACCGCTCATCCTGATCGATCCTATGCCCGGTGAAAATGGTGGCGCGATCCGTTGCCATCGAAGTGCGCGTACCACCTCATCCATTCGGCGCTTGGCCTGCCGTGGACCGTTGAAAAACAGATCTGCGTCTGCGCCTGGCCTCATTCCCTGCATTGGGTGCCGCATGATTCCCATGGTGCAGCCCAGCACTGCAGCAACATACACTTCGTCTTCTACATTCAACAGGCCGTGAATTTCGGAATGGCCTTCGGCGCCCTTGAGCATCTCGGCCACACGATCAAGAGTTGTTGGCAAAGACAGGATCGACGTTACGTCATAAGTGCGATAAACATCGGTGTTCTGCAGTATCCTTATTCGCTTTGAGCCCCAGGGCTGGGGACCGAAGCGTCCGTCTTTTCGCCAATTCCCATTCACGGGTGATTCTCCGTGTACATGCTCCAATGTGAGCGGAATATGCGTTTCATTGCGGAGTCGAACAAGATTGAAGGCTGGGTCGCCCATATCTATTTTCCAGTATCGAATGCCTGCCGATTGACTGATGGCTTCAAGGCGATGATCCGCATTTCCGCCAGGTGTGTTGCGACACCATAATGCCGTGTTGCGCCAACCGGCATCTTCGATCGCACGGTTCAATTTTCTGAGCCGTTCGATCGAAGAACCTGGAAAAGAAGGAAACTTACCGGGATCCAGCTCGAAGGTTGCAGTGCCGCCCACCTGCCAACCGTCGTCGAGCAGAAAGAACAAATCCTTGCGAATCTGCGGGAATAATTTGGTGGCCCATCCGTCTTTACCGAGGAGAGCATCTTCGGTCATAGCATCGTGAGCCAGCCGGCTACCGGAATCACCTTCAAGTATTTTGGCGTCCAGCTTCGCGAGATTGTGGCCGTACATGTAATTCTGTGCGGCCCAGCTGCACCAGTAGTTTGGTGCCTGGACCGGGCTCTCAGGAACTAGATTCTCTCCAGCCGTCTTCGACGCCGCAGCCTTTCCTAAGAGTCCACGAGCCGAAGACATCGCTGTAGCTGTAACAAGGCCAGTCAGAAAGTTTCTTCGATCGATTACTCTCCGCTTTTTGCCCATGATTTCTTCCTGACTAAATCAAAATTAATTCTGAAGACTGGCCGACTGTCAACGAAGCCTGACGGTGTCCCTCATGATCTGGAGGGACATCGCCAGCGTTTGTGATGACTGAACTTCAGAAAGTGAAATGCACGCCTAATTGAAATTCACGCGGAATTCCGTTCGTGCCACCAATCTGACCGAAGTTGGAATCGGCGAGGTTGGTATCCGGATTAGAGTAATGGGGAGTGTTGGAGAGATTGAAGGCATCGAACTGAAAGGTGATCCTCATCTGTTCATGGATAGGTTCCGATTTTGACAGAGAGAAATCGGAATTGTAGTAGCCGGGTCCGCGCACCTTGCCGACTCCCGAGTTTCCGAGGACTAGCGGGGCGGGTGTACTGAAGCAGCTTGTGTCAAACCATTTCGAGACCGAGCCGAAGGTCCGGACGGTCGCGCAGTTGACATTGGCCCTGTTAGTGACTCCGCTGCCGAGATTGTCGTATGCAGCGTTGAACGTCAGAGGACTACCCGACTGAAGTTTGGTGATCGTGCTCGCTTGCCAGCCGCCAAGAACCACCTGGGCGGCGCGAGGCGCAGTGGAGAGCCATCGTTGCCCTCTGCCGAAGGGTAGCTGATAGACGAGGCTGGCGATGAAGTTCTGGGGGATATCGGGCGCCTGATTTGTGCCGACCCCGCGGTTGAAGTGGTCATCGAGCGGCCACCACATATTCATGTCGTCTATTTCCTTGGACCAAGTGTACGACACCCGTCCTTGCAGTCCGTGTGTGGCATTCAACTTCAACTCCGCCTGCAATCCGTTGTAGATCGAAGACCCATCCGGCGCTGCATAGCCGATGTTGGTGGCATACTGTTCGCCTGCGGCGTTGAAGTACTGGTAGGGGAGGCGCGAGTTGAAGGGCGTGTTGCCTGGCGGTGGAGTGTTCAGGTTGTAACGACGGAAGAGGTGCAGACCTCTTGTACCAACATAAGTGATGCTGAATGAAGTCGAGTTCGACAGCTTCTGCTGCAGGCCGAAGTTCCACGCGTAGGCCACGTCTGGTTGCATGTGCCGAGTCATGAGTTCCACCGAGACGCCCACTGGTGGTTCGACTGGGGCCGTTGTGGGCGTAGGTACGTATTCCGGCAGACCGCTCACGCTCAACGGTGTCAACGGCACGTTGCGTTCCTGTGCTGGATTGCTGAAGACTTCGAAGAATGGGAAGTTTCTTTCAAGGAAGCCGCCCATCGCGCCAAAGTTTCCCGGGAAGTGGGTGATGCCAAAGGCGCCGCTGAAGATGCTATCGCCGCCATTGGGTGTATAGGCAAAGCCGACACGGGGAGAGTATCCGCCATAGTAGTTGTCTACGTTGGGGGCGCGATTGCCGTCGGTGGCAAAATCCAGAACACCGGCTGCGAGGTCGAAATTAGACTGCTTGTTGTGTTTGTCGATTGCCGGCGTGATAAGGTCCCAGCGAAGCGCCAGATTGAGGGTCAGGTTCCTGGTGACACGATACTGATCCTGCACATAAATACCCAGCAAGGTCGCCCGGGTCGCCGGATCGGTGGCGACGAAGCCGCGGTCCAGAAACGAAGGCAGCCCCAGCAGGAAGCTGGCGAATTGATTACCGCCCACTGCGTCGCTGCAAGTGGGTTGCAGAGTGCAACTGCTGGTGTAGTCGGAGATGTACGTGAAGTCGCCGTTTTTGTTGGCGTCGGAGTTGGTGAGCGAAGCCTGCAGCCGCCGGTAGTCTTCGCCGAAGGTAAAGGTCTGCGCTCCCCATACCTTGGTTAGGTTGTCTGTGAGTTGGTAAGAGTTGCTGATGCGGTGCGAGTTCGTCCAGCCTTGAGAACCGGTGGCGGCGATGTTGCCTATGCTGAAGTTTCCGATACCGGTTGCCCCAAAATCAGGATCGTTGCCATTCGGAATACCCAAATTTGTATTCTCGTTGGTGCCGAGGTCATTGCCGAAGTCCTTGGTGTAAAACCGGTTGAATCCTAGACGCAGTTCGTTGACCATGCTGGGCGAGAAGGTGTGGTTATATCCGAGGGCGGCGTTGTGATCGCGCGTCATGGCATTCACGTCACCAATCTGGATAAAACGAGTGCCAGGCGAAGGCGCGGAGAGATTGCGCAACTGGTAGGACTCACGGCCAAAGAAGCGGTCTCCGTTTCGGAATAGATAATCGGCTTTGATGTCGAACTGATGATTGTCATCCGGTTCTACGGTATTCGCTTTAAAGTTGTTACTTGTGCTTGACTGGTCGCTGGCGGTTGGCCAGATCGTCGCGCCAGAAACCATATTTGCTGAGACAGGATCGAAGCGCGAACTAGAGATCTGCCAGGCATCGCCCTGAGGGGTCGAGACCGTTGGGAAGGGAGCCTGAGTTTGCGGGTCGTAGATGGGATTCGGGAATTGGCTCTTCAGGAAGGTCCCCTGCTTCATCAGATCGGTTGGCACAGTCAGAATGTAGCTGATCCCGTTCTGTAGAAGGAGACCTTGATAGTCGACGAAGAAGAACGCCTTGTTCCTGATAATTGGGCCACCAAGAGAACCGCCAAATTGATTGGAGCGGTAGGGTGCCTTGCTACTCGCTCTCCACTGATAGGCGTTCAACGCGTCACCACGGTAGAACTCGTAGGCGGAACCATGGAATGAGTTGCTGCCGGACTTGACGAACGCATTGACTTGAGCTCCGCCATAGGTGCCTACTGTGGCCTCAGCATTGTTAGTAGATACTTTGATCTCCTGAATCGAATCGAGAGGAGGTGTCACGTTGATAAAAGCGTTCAACAACTCCATGTTATTGACGCCATCGAGAGTGTAGGTTGTGCCTCCCCAGGGCATTCCATTCACACTGGCTGTGATCGACCCTGAACTTCCTGCGCCGGCAGCGGCTTCAGGGGCACTGCCAAAGCCCGAGGCAACGGATCCGGGCACAGTCTGGACAAACTGCGAAAATACTCGGCCATTGAGCGGCAGGCTATTGATCTCGCCTTCACCAAGCACTTCACCTAAAGAGGAGCTGGTTGGGTCGACCAGTGGACTCGCTGCAGAGACTGTGACGGACTCGGTCGTCGAACCGACTTCAAGCGTCAGGTTGACAACGGTGGCATTATCCACCGTTACGATGTTCCCCTTGGAGACAACCGAGTGAAAGCCCTGAGCCGACAGTTCGACGGTATAGTTACCCGGCGGTAGATTGTCAGCGCGATACTCACCGTTGGAGTTAGTGAGGACTTTCGATGTGATACCGGTGTCCTGATTGGTGATGGTAACGTTGGCGCGGGGGACAAACGCGTTGCTCTTATCAACGACCGTTCCCACGATGCGCCCGCTCACGCCCTGAGCGTTTGAAATCAGGGGTATTGACAGCACGCAAAGCAACAGCATCAGGTTGCCTGCGAGATTTCGCGGCTGCCATTGCCTGGCAGCTCTGCAACGGGTAGAGATTCCAAGATTCATACAGCCTCCGATGTTGTTGATGGCGAGCCATCAACACGCGCAACAGTAGCGAAATGATTGAGAGCAGACTAGTTACTCAGGGATACAATTATTTGACACGTTCACGTTGCATGCGCTCCGAGCACACGTTTCACGGACGTTACATGGATTGTTACAACGAGTTATTTGGATGTTTGGGTAGGTTCGCGGCTTCGGGGAAATTTCACCCCGCCATAATTTAGGGGAGATATAGTTTTCGGAAATCCTTGAATCCTGCTCGGCACCCTGGGATTCTATAGTGCGGTCCGGTGAGTGAAGGCTAGCGAGCTGGCTCTGCTGAGCTCGGATCGTTTGATCCCGCCACAAGGGGGGTATGAAGCTTATGCACGGCGGTCAGGTCGGCGCCCAAAACCTGATAGCCTTTCGCAAGCCTGACTCTCACCAACGCCTGGAAGGCGAGTGGCTCGCCTGTTGCGGCCTTCACGCCACTAGTTGTCAGGTCCTTGGTGAGTTCGTCGATGCCCTGTTCGGAGGTCGCAAACATGGTTGCACCCTCGGTACCCTTCGTGTCGAGGCCCCCGAGAATGGCGATGTATCGTCCGGAAACGACGCCGGGAGCGAAGGTGATGATACTGTAATCCGTTTTCAAGGCGTGCGTAGTTTGATCACGCTCTGTGCCGTAGGTTGGCTGCTCGTTTGCCTGTGGGTTCGCATTGATAATATGCGCTCTCCATTGCTCATGCCGCGAGTCGGGATTTTTGAATGTGAAGTCGCCGGTGGGCAACAGCTGGGCAACCGCAACATTTTGAAATGGCGAGCCAAGAAGAATGACGTTATGTTGCTTTAGATCGTCGGGAGTGACATCTCGTGAAGACTTGATCGTTGGCCTGACCCCCATTCGGCCAAGAAGGACGGCGAGCATGCCGACAGATTCGAGCTCTCCGGTGCCCGTATATCCATTCTCATAGTAGAGCTGTCCGGCCATTGCGACCAGACGGGGATTGGACGCAAATTGTCTGGCTAAATGCGGATCAACAAGAGCGCCGCGACTGTCGCTGGCTCCCTGGCGAAATCGAAAAAGATCGTTGGAATCGTCAAGCAGAAAGACCGCATCAGGATACGCGATGACTGGCGCCGAGTCGTTTCCCAGGAAGGTGGTCCAGAATTTTCTTACAGAATCGGGCACTCCCCTGAAATCCAAATCAGATGCTGACGGGGTTGCCTTCGAGTCAGTTGAGACCTTCGCGCGCCGTTCTCCGAGCCAAAAGCCGACAGCAAAAAGAGAAACGAGTACCGCGGCAAAGCCTGCGAGGCGAAAGATAATTCCGCCGAATCGCTTATTAGTGGCGTCGACCTCAGAAGTTCCACTGTGAGCCCTGGGTTCCTCGTCTGGAGTCGTGCCCGGTATCCCCGCATAGGTTCCTGAGGCAGGAGAGCGATCTAGTTCTGACTTTGAAGTGGTTGCAAATTCAAAAGTGGGCAGGTAGTGGCCCTTGGGGATTTGAATCAGGATCGGGTCGCCGATTCCCTCAGCGTCGTAGTACTCCTTCAACTTCAGTCGTAGCCGGTGGCTTTGTACTCGGACGATCGGATCAATCTTTGGATCAAAATCGGGCCTTCGGCCAAGGGCTTCTACCCCGATGGTGTACTCCTTGAGTGATTCCGGCGTGCCACCAATCGTCTTTGCGGCCAGAAATTGGAAAAGTTGCTGAAGGGTCGTCGCATTTCGAAAAGTGGCGGATTGCAAGACCCGGCGCACCTGGTGTTCACATTGATCTATTCCAGGGCTGTCATGCTCCGTGGCTGTCGCAGTGTCTGCGTGTGCCAAACCAGGTCCTCTTTACCCTTCCCGTGGTGAGCAGGAGTATAGCAGTTTGAGAAGGCGGAGAACAATCTGCCGCATGCCCGGCGGGTAAGGGCCATGCCCAGTTCGCTCCCTTCGCTCGACCTCAATTCCGATGATCGAATCACGGTGATCCCCTCCAACAGATTCACAGCGGGGGACTGATCAAAGGTGCCAAGAGTGGCATCCGGGTTGAGGGCCTTCTTGAAAGTCTTTGTCATTAGACCGTCGGGTAGTCACGCGAAGGCGCCTGGTCGGTGCGACTTCGCGTGAATATCCCGAAGGTTCGTCGACCGGAAAATGAACGGTTATTCAGCTTTCCGGAAGAAGTAGTAGTCGGCACTGTAAGGAACGAGTTGAGTTTGACCCGCGGTGCAGGTCGATGTTGGCGCAGCCCCACCGTTGGTGTTCAGGCGTTGGACAAAGGTGGTATCGGCCAGAAGTCGACCTCCGGTCGGCCCCTTCTCGTTTCCAATTGACTCCAGCAGCAGGCAAGGAATTGCCCCGGTATTCGGGCAGCTCGCGGGGTCTGAGCCGGCAGCAATCGTTCCTGTCGCCTTTGCCCACACCCGGCTGGTGTCGAAGCCCTGCCAAGTCGCGTTGCCGCTCACAGCGGGCGGGTTCGTGCCGTTAGCGTTGGGGTTTTCATTGAGGCTGGTGAAGTGGGTGATGGTCTGGACGAGTTGTCCCAGGACCACTGAAAATAGGGTCGCCTCGGGCCGCGCGGGATTAACGGTCCAGGAAGTCTCGCCCGTGCTCGTGGGAAGGCACGTGTAGCCCTGAGTGCCGAAAGCATGGCCAACGAAGAATGGCGATTGCCCTGCGGGCGGAGTAATTTCAGCCGGCGTGATTGGAGGCTTGACTGCCTGCGCCGAAGCATGCGTGGCTAATGTTGAGGCACATGTAAGCACGAGACCGGCTGCAAACAGGTTTCGAACGAACGCACCTCGAAGTGTGCGCTGAATGTTGTTACTCATGCGTGATTTCTCCTGTTCATGTTTTGAACAGACTGGCGGCCTCTTGAATTCAATTCAAGACAAGTGGCTCGAAAGCAGATCTCAATCTGCGGTGACCACTTCCGCCGATCAGTCAATGCATTTGCCCGTTCTACGTATTGGATGGTCCACGATGCGTTTTGCCTGTCACCCTTTTGTCACCGCTATGTCAGCGTTATCACTTAGCGCGGCGTCAATCCTGAGATAAGTCGACAAATAACTACGAGAGTCCTGTCTTCTGGATGACTGACGCGGAGAATAAGAAATGCAACCGGCGATGGGCTGTTCTCCAGCCGAGACCGACGATACCGGTCACTCGCTCTCAAGTCATGATGGAGTCGTAGGATTCTCATGGTGTTTTGGTGGTTGCATTCCTGCAGCCAGCTAATGACTCCGTGGGTATTCTCTTGCCATAAATTCAACGTAGGCTGAGAATGATCGCGGCATCCAATCTCAGCGAGTCGAAGCAAATTGAACGTTTCTACGATCCGCAATGCACGACGCAAAAGAGATAACATTTGGTCAATTTCGTCTTGATCTTCCGAATGAATGCTTATGGCAGGCGAGCGTTCCATATCACTGCGCCCGAAAGCTTTTGCTGTTCTGAAGCTCATGAGTGGAACATCCCGGACAACTGGTGAACAAACAGCAAGTGCTGGATGCGGTTTGGCCCGGTACGTTTGTCGGGAATGCAGTTTCTGAAAAACGATATCCGGCAATTGCGCCAGGCGTTTGGATGACGCAGACTAGCCCATCTATATAGAGTCGTAGCGGGCAGACAATGCCTGGAACACTATGGGGCCGCCGAAGCACATATTTGCCCATCTTCGACGCTTTTTGAGATCATGCCGATCTCCCGGCGGAGCACCCATCATACATATCCTGCGGCAACAGGCCCCACATGGCTGGCGCAAATGCCATCGCGGGTTCCACAACCAGAAAGTCTGGGCTTCCAATCGGCGGTTCGCTTGTCAGTTTAGTGCCGACACGGCATTCAAGTCGTGCGCACGCGGCGCGGTTCTTCCTCCAATGGTTGGTTCGGCATGTCTCGTACGCCGTCCAGCGCGCCCTGCGGGTCGGCGTCGAGAGGAGCGAGCTACGCGTCGAGGTCCGCCTGCGCGGGGCCCTTGGTAGCGACGAGTTCGAAGGTCTTGCGTATTGCGTGATTCGAGATGAGGCTGTGGACCAGGACCTCGGCGATCTGGCGTCGTGCAATCACGCCATCACTGGAATTGCCTGCCTGTCGCGAATCGCCCTGCAGGAAAAGGAGCCGGTGCTCGTCCGGACGGTTGTAGTCAAACCAGCCGGGACGCACGATCGTATAGGGCAATCCGCTGGCGCGCACCAGCCTTTCGGAGCGCCTCTTCCAGTCTTGAACTTCCGTCAAACTATATTCAAGCCGCGCCATTATGACGCTGCCCACGACCTGAAAGAAACCAGTCCGAATGTGGCGCGCAGGTTGGCGCATTTGGCATGTATTATGGCGCAGACTGCATATCGCAGATGTCTTGAAGCAGCTAGTGTGACTATATGGACAGCGCGAAAAGCCCGCTTCGACGCCAGTTCCAATGCACTGCTGGAATCTGCAACGATCGAGCGCCGTCAGGTCGAGCAAATCTATGAACAAGCATTTTCGAGTCGCTGGCCGTCTTGCCCACAAGCTGGAAGAAGTGGGGGTATCGGTCCCTGCCGTACTGCGCAGGACCGGGCTTCCAGGCGATCTCTTTCAGCAAAGTCGAGTCCTGGTCACCACAGAAGACCTCTTCGCGTTGTGGAATGCGATTGGCGCAGTCAGCAGCGATCCGGCGGTAGGCCTGAAGCTTGGTACGGAAACGAAGACTGAACGCTTCCATCCAAGCGGCATCGCAGCTCTCTCGACGGAGAACTTCGGTGCGGCAGTGGAGCACATGGCTCGCTACAAACAACTCACTTGCCCCGAAGAAATCCTGCATTACGTTGACGAAGGCGAGTGGACTATCCGCTTTCGCTGGCTGCTGGCGATGG
>Ga0206936_1058_pt1 | contig 34798 bp, 29 predicted proteins | sample Alteio_BWOrgHeat_14_FD_152922 | JGI IMG/M metagenome (GOLD analysis project Ga0206936, IMG submission 152922) | Enriched cells from forest soil in Barre Woods Harvard Forest LTER site, Petersham, Massachusetts, United States -... | ecosystem: Environmental > Terrestrial > Soil > Temperate forest >... | reverse complement strand
TCCAGCCGATGCGGCCGCAGCGCCCACATCTCTCCGCGCGCCACCGCATACATCCCCAGAAACAACGCCATGAACAGTCCCAGCCCAGCCACCATCTCATAAGCCGGCAGCCCAGACTGCCCCACCAGCTTCACCGAAGTATCCGCCAAAACCCAAAACGTAAACCCAGCCAGCGCAAACCCAATCGCCCCCAAATGCGAAACAGGCCGCAAAACCGACTCCGAAACCGACCCTCCAGCAGATGACGTCATAGCCCCTTCCGCAAAACACCCTCTCCAGAATCGCAGCTTTCCCGCCTTTTGCCGCCGCCAGTCTTTGCTTTTCTGTTTGTCATTCCCGCAGCGAACCCTGCTTCTATCCTTCACCTCAAGTAAAAAGCCGTCATCCTGAGCAAAAGCGAAGGACCCGCAAAGTAGGAAAGCCGTCATCCTGAGCAAAGCGAAGGACCCGGATTAGTTTTTTGCTTGTGCGTTGCTTTTGTTTCTGTCATTCCCGCAGGGAATCTGCTGTTGGGTGCCCCATCCTTCGCGCTTTGCGAAGGGTGGGATTCACAACCTCATGTCGTCCTTCGACTGTGAGTAGTGGGAAGGTGGAAAGCGGCTTTTTGGCTTTCTATGCTTTCCTCTATTTGTCATTTCCAATGCGCTTGTAACAGCAAATGCCGGTCCGATGCCGCATGAGCGCATTGCGCGAATCCCGCTCTACCAATAGGCAAGTGGATCAGGGAGCACGGCGCCGCAACTGCACGTCTGTTGCGGAGCTTCGACAGGAGCCATCTTGTCGCAGCCTGCACAGCGGACGCGGCGTGCATTGAGCCGTCCTGGAACCCACACTCCGGTCATTCCGCCCTGCCCAAATTCCGAGGTAAAGTAGCGGCTGACCATAGAACGATGCTCTCCCTGCTTCATTAACGGCGCCATGGACTCCCGGGTTTCCCAGGCGGTGATGGTCATCAGGCAATCTCCCACGACAACTGACACAAAGCTGATGAACCCCGGCATGGATAGCATGTCCATGGCAATCTTGCGGCCACTTTCCTTGATGAGGGCTACCTCCTCTGGATTGCGCGCAAAGAAGTTGGTGATACTGAACGCGCCGGGAAGGGCGGTGCTTCCATTGCTTGCCCGGACGCTGGTGCCGAATCCGAATGGGCCGATCGACGAGGGTTGCACGATGACGTCAAGTCCCAGGGCACGCGGTACAGCGCCAGCGTCGAAATATCCCTGCAAGGAGAGGATCTTGCCGCCTTCGATGCGGGCGAAGTCCGCACCGGCGAGTGCGATCGAGCGGCCCGTAGGTGGCAGGCCCATCATGGAGCCGGTGTTGGTGCCCTTCATGAGCCACTCGGCTGAGACCAATCCCTGATCATTCTGGACGAGACTCATCGTTTCGAAACTCAAGTCGGGGAAGGCGTCCCACAGGGATTGTGCGTAGGCTGATATCGCTGCTCCCGTAAGCGAACCTGCGGTCGTGGGATCGGTGTAGGTGCCGCGCTCAGCGAATGTGGCGACGATGCCAGCTGCATCATGGCGATTCCATGCGTCGGTATAGTTCTGAAAAACTTCTGCTGGTGTGATGGGCATGCACCGATGCTAGCAGTGGAGGACGAAGACATACCACTTGTCTTTTCGGATTTCAGAGAGATGATCCATTCGGACGAAAGCCAGGCTTATCGTGCAAGTTGCAGAGGAGTACCGATAGACGCGCGTCAAACCCCAGCCCTGCGCCGGGTACCCATCCTTCGCGCTGTTTGCAAAGGATAGGGCGCAAGAATCTCATGTTGCCCTTCGAGTTTGCATGAGATGGGCGCAGCTTGACTTCATACTTAGATATCTATATAAAGACATCTAAGTATGGCCAAGACCGATGCTCTGCAAGGTTCACTCGATTTGCTGGTGCTCAAGATATTGTCACGGCGCCCGCGGCTTCACGGATACGCCATCATGGCTGCCATCGCCAGTACATCCGGTGAAGTGCTGCGCGCAGAAGAGGGCTCGCTCTACCCCGCGCTGTATCGGATGGAGGAAGCAGGCTGGATTCGCGCCGAGTGGATCAAGAAAGACACTGGCCGCCGCGCCCGGATCTACGAACTGACCGCCGCAGGTAAAAAGCAACTGGGCGCGGAAGAGTCGCGCTGGCAGTCAGTCAGCCTGGCCATCAATCGGGTCCTCCGGGAGGCATGACATGTCGTTGTGGTCGCGTATTTCGAATGCCCTGCGGGGCGAACGCTTGAACCGCGAGATCGATGAAGAGTTACAGTCGCACATTGAAGAAGCCATTGCTGCGGGCCGCGATCCCGACGAAGCACGCCGCACCTTCGGTTCGATATTGCGCCAGCGCGAGGCGGGCCACAGCATTCGCGTTGCCGGGTGGCTTGAATCGCTTCTCGCCGATGTAAGATTCGGCTGGCGGCAGCTCTGCCGCAACAAGATCACGTCCATGGCCGCTGTGCTTTCGCTCGCCCTCGGGATGGGCTCCTGTGTCGCAGCTTTCCGTCTTATCGACGCCCTCCTCTGGCGTCCGCTGCCTATCGCTAATGCCAGCAAACTCTATGTCCTCTCCCGCAAGTTGACCGGCCCCGAGGGCAAGCCTATCGAGGACCGCTACTGGTCCACCCCGGACTTCAAGCTCATGCGCGATGCCCTCCGCAACACGCATAACGACCAGGCCGACCTCATCGCCATCAGCGACGCCGACCGCACGGACATCACCTGGGCGACCGACGACGACATGGAGAAGGCCCATGTCGTTTACGTTTCCGGCAACATGTTCCCGATCTTCGGCCTTGAGCCCACGCTCGGCCGCCTGCTTTCTCCCGCCGATGACCGCGCCCCCGGTGCAAGTCCCTATGCGGTCCTTTCCTGGGACTACTGGAATCATCGTTTTGGCCGCGATCCCCAGATCATCGGCCGCTCGCTCCACATTGGCAACCAGACGTTCGAAATCATCGGCGTTGGCCCGCGCGATTTCACTGGAACCGAAACGGGAACCGTCACCGACATCTTTCTGCCTCTAAGCATGAATGGCCTGGCCATCCAGGACAGCGTCACCTGGCACCACATCTTCATGATGTTGAAACCCGGCGTCAACCCGGCCACCGCCCTCGAGCCCCTCCGCCAGCAGCTCTCCGCCGTCAGCCACGCATTCGAGGTCCAGTGTTCCTCCTGCTTCCGCGACGTGCCTCAGGCCACCATGGACCGCCTTCTCGATAAGAAGCTTGTCTTCAATCCCGCCGGCGCCGGCATCTCCGATCTCCAGAAAGAGTATCGTCGCTCGCTCGGCATTCTCGGTCTGCTGGCAGCTCTCGTCCTGCTCATCGCCTGCGTCAACGTCGCCAACATGATGACCGCCCAGGCCGCCTCCCGCTCCCAGGAGATGGCTCTCCGAATCTCGATCGGCGCCGGCCGTCGTCGCCTCGTCCAGCTCATCCTGTCTCAGAGCGCGCTGCTCGCGATCTTCGCTTCCGTCCTTGGCGCGCTCTTTGCCGCGTGGTCGGCGCCCTTTGTGCTCAGCCTCATCAATCCGCCCGACAATCCTGCGCGCCTCGATCTTCCCGCCGACTGGCGTGTGCTTCTCTTCGGCTTAGGGCTCATTATCCTCATCGTTCTATTGCTTGGTTTGCTTCCAGCTCTCCGTGCCTCTGCCGTCCGGCCCGTCGCCGTCCTCAAAGGTGGTGAAGATCCGCACTCGCCACGTCGTCTCATGCGTGGAGCCATCGCCCTTCAGGTTGCTTTCTGTTGCCTCGTCCTCTTTCTGTCCTCGCTCTTCGTCGCATCCTTCCAGCGTCTGCAGAACCGCCCCCTCGGTTTCTCCACCGACCGTCTGCTCCTGCTCCAAACCGTTGCCGGCAAAGGCCAGCTCTCCGCCGTCTGGAATCAAACTGCGGAGGCGCTCCGTGCCATCCCCGGCGTCAACTCGGTCGCCATCTCGGGCTGGCCTCTTCTTGGGCGCATCCAGATAAACAGCGACATCTCCATCAACGGCGCGCCTCCCAGTCCGACTCCCGCATTTTTCCTGAACGTTTCCCCGGACTGGCTCTCGACAATGAAGATCCCCCTCGTTTCCGGCCGCGACTTCCGCCCTCAGGACACCTCACCGGGAGCCGCCATCGTCAACGAAACCTTCGTCAGGACCTTCTTCCCCGGCCAGAACCCCATCGGCCGCACCTTTGAACGCCCTGCTAATCAATACCGCGGCGCAGCTGGCCAATACAAGATAGTCGGCGTCACCCCCGACGTCCCTTACCACGACCTGCGCGAATCCAGTCGCGCCGTCTTCTACGTCCCCTTCAACGAACTAGCCGAAATCGACGGCAAAACCGCCCCTATGCCCGTCGGCTTCGCCACCTTCGTCATTCACACCGACTCGCAGAACACGCTCGCCCTCGCCGGCTCCCTCCGCCAGTTCATCGCGCAGCGCCACAACGGCCTTCGCGTCTCGAACATCACCACGCAACTCGATCTCGTCCGCGACCAGACCATTCGCGAACGCCTGATCGCCATGCTCGCCGCCTTCTTCGCCGCCGTCGCGCTGCTCATCGCCGGCATCGGACTCTACGCGGTCCTCAACTACACCGTCCTCCAGCGGCGCCGCGAGATCGGTATCCGCATGGCGATTGGCTCCACTCGTGCCGGCATCGTGCGCATCGTGACTCTCGATGTCTTCCTGATGATCGCACTCGGATTCGGCGCGGGCGTCGCGCTCGGATTCGGCGCGTCGCGCTATGTCGCGTCGCTTTTCTACCAGGTCAAAGCAACCGACGCGGATATGATCGCGCTGCCGGCGTGTGGCATCGTGCTCACAGCTTTCGTTGCCACACTGCCCGCCGTGCTTCGCGCGCTGCGCACAGACCCCACCGCGATCCTGCGCGCGGAGTGAGAGGCAGAGTTCCACTTATAGCAAACTCGCAGATTACGGAAAGCCTTAGGCCAATCTGCGAATTGTCTTGTGCTCAAGCGTGGTTTACCGCGTGCACACTGGGCGAACACAGGGTGGGTGGACTCAAGATACAAGTGCAACCGGAGTGATTTACCTCTGTACCAGAGAGAGTCTTTACAAGCCCCTTGCGGCGGGAAGAGGCTCCGCTACTTGTCATTCCAATGCGCTCCTGCAATCGCAAATGTCGACCCTGAACGCGCATTGATGACGAGATCGCGCTGAAACTCCCCGCATTCGTAACCTGTCCCCGGAGATCTGCAAGAATAGCTTCCAACAACGTCGAAGGCAGCCGGTTGGATGCATCAAAGAGCAGGTATCGATCGAGATCCAGGAACGGATTCTGTCTTTCATCCAGATGCACAAGAGCCTATGCGCCTCCGTCTTCTCACTCTTGCTCCGTTCTTTTGTCCGCTGGGACTCGCTGCCCAATCTGCAGGGCCGCCTCCCTACGAGATTTATGCCGGGTACACGCTTCTATCCAACTCATTCAACGGAGTACCTGGAGCGCGCCAGCCTTTGAACGGTTGGGATGCCAGCGTGGGCCTTCCCCCATGGCACGGCCTGCGAGTCAAGATTGATGTCTCGCACTACTCCGGAACCAATCTCGGCGCAAAGCAGCAGGCACTCTTCATCATGGGTGGCGGTCAATACGAGCGGACATTTCACCGGGAACGCTTGTTCGTTGAAGCCCTCTTCGGCGACGTGGGCATGAACCGCTACTGGGGACCCAATGCACTTCCAGGCATGACGGCCTCGTTCTCGACCCAGCTCGGCGGCGGTCTCGATACTCCTTTGAACCGCCACTTTGCCATCCGCGTTCAGGGAGATTACCGCTACTCCAACCTTGCCCTGATTCAAAGCACGAGTTACACGCTCCCCTATCGGATACCGGGCCTGCCTCAGAACTTTGGGAGTTTCTCAACAGGGCTGGTCTGGATGCCGAGCGATGGCTCAACAGTCGGAACGCAGACAAACGAGCCCAAAGGCCCGGTTGAGAGCGAGTTGAACTATGAATACCTCAGCTCGTTCGGGCATTTCCACATCTTTGCCAACAGTTGGTGGAGCTATCTCCACGTGGCGGGAGTCGAGTATGACCGCCACTCATGGGGCAGATTCATCGGTGCCCGCAGGGACTTCGCGGCAGAAATTCTACCCGTTGCCATTCTGCGGCAACCCAGTAAAACTGACGAATGGGGAAACCCCAAGAGCTCAAGCCTTGAAACGCTCTATGGGCTTGGCATCTCTCCCGTCGGCATGCGCCTGCTATGGAGAGATGGCAAAGCTTGGAAGCCGTACTACACCATCAAGGGCGGATTGATCGCCTTCAACCAGAAATCCCTGTCGCAGAATGGCTCTTACCTGAACTTTTCGCTTCAACAAACCGTCGGAATTCAGTTCCGTCTCAACGACCGATGGGACCTGCGCACAGGCTTCGAAGACTTTCACTTCTCCAACGCTTTCATGGTGCCAAGCAATCCGGGACTTGATGCGATGTCCTACAGCGCCGGCCTCGCTTTCCATCTGAACAAACGAACGGTCAGTTTTTGAATTCACCGTCCGGCTCCGTTGTCATCTGCAGCTCACCCTTGTTTTCATCTCAATCCACCACAAACCTGGGTGCCCCATCCTTCGCGTAATTTGCGAAGGGTGGGATTCACACCGCGCTACTCCTCGTCGGAAGCTTTTCAGAACAGAGAAAAGCGGCGGATCATCCCTCTTTGTGATTGCCAGTCAGAACGTGTTCATTTCAGTCCCATTTTTCCGCATCTAAGCAGTAGAGGTGAATTGGGATGCGGGAAAGAATCGTCCTGGCGCTCGTGTTAACTGGACTCTTCGCATGTGCAACCGGTTGCAAGAAACAAGTCAATCACGCGGAATTCATATCCGCGATCAACAAGTCTTTCGCCGGGCGGCACGAATGCGTCTGGCCAGAACCAGTCAAGTTGCCTGCCCAGGTCGACCCCACAACAGACGAAAGGATCCGCGTCTTCGAGGCCCTCACCGATGCTGGCCTTCTCCTTCATGGGTCTGAGGAAAAGAAGCGCATTCTCGTCGGCTCTAAACATGTCAATACCTATGACCTCTCCGACAAGGGACACTCCTCCTGGACTTCCGACGCCAGCCAGCCCGGTTACGGTAACTTCTGCTTCGGCCAATTCAACGCCACCGCCATCGTCAACGCCACCCCCAACGACTCCGCTAACCCCACGCAATACACCGTCAATTACCGTTACGAAGTTTTAGGCATCCCCGACTGGGTCAGCAAACCCGAATCGATGAGGGCTTTTCCTAAGCTTGCTGCTGACACATCCATCCAGTCAGCTACCGCCACACTGTCCAAAGGACCGAACGGTGGCTGGGCGGTCGATTCTCCCCACTCCGCGCAATAGCCGATGGAGAGTCAATCCCGAGTGACCAGCAGATGACTTCACAGCCCCCTTCGCAAACCAACCCACCTCCAGAATCGCAGCTTTTCCGCCATTTGCTGCCGCCATGTCTCTGCTTTTCCTTTTGTCATTCCCGGAGGAATCTGCTTCTATCCTTCACCTCAAGTAAAAGCCGTCATCCTGAGCAAAGCGAAGGCCCGCCCTGAGCGAAGCCGAAGGGGACCCGCATTAGTTTTTGCTTGTGCCTTGCCTTTGTTTCTGTAATTCCCGCAGGGAATCTGCTGTTGGGTGCCCCATCCTTCGCGCCTTTGCGAAGGGTGGGTGACCACAAATCTTCGGGTGGCCCGCATCTCGCTTCTGAGATGTGCGGTTCAGGCTACCCCCACCTTCACTCAACGGAGCAACACTACGTGCCCTGATTGCACATATAGCCCCGACACGAAATCAGCGCCATGAAACAGGCCGCGAAACCGACTCTGCAACCGAGGCCTTCACAGCCCCTTTCGCAAGCAATCCTTTCTAGCATCGCAGCTTTCCAACCTTTTGCTGTCGCCACGTCTTGGTTTTTCTTTCCGTCACTCCCCTCCGGGAATTTGCTGTTGGACGGATGCCCATATCTCGCACTGAAACCAGACCCATTTCGTAATTGGGTATCTGGCGGCAGTTCGAAGCAAGCCCCAGGGCTAGGCCTAGCCAAGTTATCACCACTACACCACCGGATTGCGAGGAGCGATTGAGATCGAATTGGCTGGATTGCAGTTTGAATCACCGAAGGAGGCGGCGGGTCGATATAGCTCACAGGAATCGCAAATGAGCAGATAACTAGTCTGCTTTAGAACAGGGGTCTTCAGATATCCGTGATGGTTGAATCTGCACTTGAACTTTCGGACGGCATCTCCAAGACGCGGTGCCAAGCATCAGATCCATGATGAGCGCGCAAGTGAGACTTGCCGCCCTGGCTGCAGGGAAATGGCCTTGTGTAAGGGGCTCACTTGTCTGCCACACGGAATGCTCGCCCAACAGTCCAATGGCAAGGCAGGGAAGTAGCACCACCGTGAGGAAGAATATTGTCTGGGCCAGAAACGAACTGTTCATACCTAACCAAGGAACGTCCCAGCCTGCATCGTTCTGAACTAGCTTGCCGGATAGTTGCCTCAAATACATGTAGAAGTAGAGTTGAACACCGAGCAAGATGATGGTCCCCCACAGTGTAATTTCTCCTGTTGGGAATTTCATTCCAAAGACCTCAAAGACCTCACTCCCTTTCGCCGCCTCAGCTGAGATGAATTTTTCCGTGTCTTCCAGTTCCAGGGTATTAAGGTCCTGCGCTTCACGCGCGAGATCTGGAAACGAGTCGTCGAAGTTCCCGGTCTTCCAGTTTTTAAACTCAGCTGCAAGCATTGGCTGAGATACTTCGACGTAGACAAACCTGCGAACCGGAACCCAGTAAAATAGCCCCTTCCTGTCAAATCCGTGGAAATCCAGACTATCTAGGTAGACGTCGGCATCCAAAGACAGGTCAACAGTCTCAAGAGAACTAGTTTTGTCCCTTCCAGGATCCTCAATTAGAGAAACATTCACCCTATCGGTATAATCTGGATCGGTGCCCGGATCAAGCCATACATCGCCCGAATCGATTGTTCGGGCAAAAATTGCGCTGTATTTGTGGGCTGCTAAATTGTCCCACCACTGACGGAACTCGTAGAGGGAGCTTGGGAATGAGTCAGGAGACCAATCCGGGTCCGTATGATTCTGCTCCCAGATTTGCTTGATAGAGAATTGCACAGTTGTGTTTTGGGATTTCTCCATACCAAAGTGACCGTAGAGCTGCCCCGTGGCAGGAATTATGGCGTTGCCCTTGGATCCCAAGTGCTTTGGAGCAAACTGTCCTTCATCCCTTGTTGGGTCAGGGAGTAATGGGTCTTCATCCCACTCGGTCTTTTCCCCAAATTTAGAGAAGTCCGTTTGCCTACTATTCCTCTCATGATTCTGAGCGGCAGGTTCACGAAGCTTTGTATCCGCATCGTCGTCATCAATGTCATCGTGATTCATCGATTTCTTTACTCCATAGCGCAGAATCCATTTTGTAGACCAGACCTTTTTAAGTTGGATAATTTGATGAATCTGACGCAGAGCGACGGCAGAGTTGTAGGGTTTAGCTGAAAGCACAATTACAATCAAACCTATAGAAACGCCAATCAGCGTGAAATGTACACTGCGCAGATGTTCTACAAAGTCTTTAGACCAATGTGCAGGCGACGGGATGGTATCGGATTGTCCAGAAGGCATCGTAATCTCCCCAAACGGTACTTACGAGGAGCATGAATAGAAACACGTGGACCGCATCCAATCACATCAAACTAAACGTTGCTTTGTCTCCCAAGAGAAACGGAACCGCTAGTTCTGACCTTCAAAAATGACAATGCGAAGTCTCGATTTCGAGAAAGTGCCATAGACCACAGATGAGGGAGACTGCAACCAGACACGCCACTCAAGCTCGCTTTGGGAATTGCGTTAGGCTGCGTTAATCCGACATCATACCACGGGTTGGTATCTTAATTCGGATGTCGCTAAGTTAGCGGATTGCCTACCTTTCACCTGCTTTCCAACGCTGATCAGAGACCTGAGTACCCATCTTTGAATCGTTTTCTGATTCAAGCGCGGAAGCGCGCGTATGCTAGTTTTGCCGATCATTTGGGAAGCATCCCTCCCAACCCTTGAGGAGCCTTCATGACCACTCCGCTTAAACTCTCCGCATCCCCGCACGTGGCCTTCGTCCCCATAGCCGACAAAGACAAAGCCCTCGTCTTCTACCGCGACCAGCTCGGCCTCACCCTCATCGAAGACCAATCCCCCTTCGCCCTAGTCTTCAAGCTGAACGAGCAGCCAAACGGGGACGGCACCATGCTCCGCGCCACCTTCGCCGGAGACTTCAAGCCGCAACAGTTCACCATCCTCGGCTGGCAAGTCGCCGACATCGAATCCACAGTCCGCGAACTCAACACCGCCGGAGTCGCCTTCAACAAATACCCCGGCATGAACGACAGTCACCCCCTCGCCATCTGGACCGCCCCCGGCGGCACAAAAGTAGCCTGGTTCAACGACCCCTTCGGCAACGTCCTGAGCCTCCAGCAAAATCCCTGACATCACCCTGCGCAAAATTATCCCCGAGTCAGGCAAACTCAAACCATGACCCTCCACACCTACACGATGGACGCAGATTTCGTTCGCAAAAAGCGTTCAAAACATGCACAAAAGCACGGTAAAACGTCCCATAACGACACCTTTATTTCGCATAACCCAATATAAAATGAGCAACTTACAGCAGAAAACACGACCCTCCCCTCCTATGTAGCGAAATTACCCCGTTTCTTCGCCTCCGGGAGCAGGTACTATGCTGAAAACGTCCCGTGTCCGACTTCGCCCAAACCGTAAAGCAGCAAGCTGACATCGTCAAAGTAATCGGCGGCTACATCCGCCTGCGCAAAGCAGGAGCCCAGAACTACTCCGGCCTCTGCCCCTTCCACAAAGAAAAATCGCCCTCCTTCTCCGTCCACGCCAGCCGTCAGTTCTACCACTGCTTCGGCTGCGGCGAATCAGGCGACGTCTTCAGCTTCGTAAGCAAAATCGAAAACCTCAGCTTCCCCGAAGCCGTCCGCACCGTAGCCCAGAAATGCGGAATCCCGCTCCCCAAACGCGAATACAACTCCCCCGAAGAAGCCGCCGAAGCTAGCCAGCGCCGCAAGCTCCTCGACCTGCACGAAGCCGCCACCGTCTTCTTCGAAGAGCAACTCCGCTCCCCCGACGGCGCCCTAGCCCGCGAATACCTCACCGGCCGCGGTGTCACCCCCGAAGCCATCAAGCTCTTCCGCATAGGCTACGCCCCCGACAACTTCAACGCCCTCCGCGAACGCCTGGCCCCAATAGCCGACGCAGAAACCCTGCGCGCCTCAGGCCTCTTCAGCTCCAAAGACCAGGAAGACCAAGTCGGAAATATAGTCCAGGGACGCCTGTACGACCGCTTCCGCAAACGCATCACCTTCCCTATCGCCAACGAATCCGGAAAAGTCATCGCCTTCACCGCCCGCTCCATCGACTCCGGCGACAAAGCCGGACCCAAATACATCAACTCCCCCGAAACCCCGCTCTACTCCAAGGGCCAGGTCCTCTTCAACCTTGACAAGGCCAAAGCCCCGATGCGCACCATGGAGTTCGCCCTGCTCGTCGAGGGCCAGATGGACTGCATCTCCGTCTTCATGCGCGGCATACAGAACGTCATTGCCACCAGCGGCACCGCGTTCACCGAACACCAGGTCGCCCTCCTCCGCCGCCAGACCACGAACGTAGTAGTCAACTTCGACCCCGACGCTGCCGGAGCCAACGCCGCCGAAAAGTCCATCGCCCTCCTCACCGAAGAGGGCTTCACCATCAAGGTAGTCACCCTCGACGGCGGACTCGACCCCGACCGCTTCATCCGCGAACGCGGCGTCGAAGCCTACGCTGCCGCCATCCGCTCCGCCCGCCGCCAGTCCGACTACCTCATCGACCGCGCCCGTCAGAGCTTTCCCGGCAGCAGCGCCGAAGCCAAAATCAAGGCCATGAACTACCTGCTGCCTCACATCCGCCGAATCCCCCAAAAACTCGAACGCGACCAGTTCGCCCACGACGCCGCGCAAAAACTGGGCATCGACTCATCCGTCCTCCGCGACGAACTACGCCAGGCAGCCCTCAAGCGTCAGGACCACATCGATTCCCATGTAGAAACGCGAGTAGGGCTCGGCCTTAGTGCCTTTGAGAGATTCTTCATCGAGGCCGCCTGCAATGATCACAAATCACCGGACGAATATCAGGAATTGCATGACAACCTCCGTCGCTTCGACGAAAAGATGCGCACCGAGGCCCGAATCGACTGGCAGCACGAGGTACTGCGCAACCTGACAGCCGGCCTCTTCGAACAACTCGTCGCCCGTCCCAAGTCCCAGGACGTCGAAAGTACCGGAGTAACCGAGGAGCAGCGTGTCCTGCTGCGCAAGGTCTTTCTTGAGGCGGGAGAAAGTATTCGTACCCATGAGCAGGACTTGGAGATCGTAAGAGACCTGGAGATTCAGGCCCTGCGATGGACCATCGCCCAGAAGCGCCGGGCCCTTGATGTGACCACAAGCCGTAATTCTCCCGAAGCCATTCAGATCTCGCAGGAAATCCTGCATTTGGAGCGCAAACTCCGCGAACTGGAGTGCAATTGAAGCCGGCTCGGGGCAGTGGCTGATTTTCAATCATTATTGTCGATAAATGCCGTAGTTAGCGTCCGTTCATTGGAACCAAAATGGCTTTTCGCACATCTATATAACAAGCGAGACCGCAGGACGACGCACGCACCCGGGCATTCAAGCGAAAAATACTTGACTTCTGCTCGGGTTCTGCTGTTAATCCGGGAGGTGCGCTGTGGTATCCTTGTATTCTCTGAAGGATGTGCGCTCCATTGCCCCACATATGAGCTGCGGCTCGCGGGCAGGCCAAACATGGCCGATTGCGCTAAACATCCCGATCCGAGCAACTCAAACGGACATCGCTTACCGATGTTGTTGGATGCCTTTGCCTGTGCGGAATTGGCCTGAGTGGTTTGCTGAAGAAATTCAGCCCACAGTCCGATACCGTACACAGGGGCGCGTCAGCATGGGGAGCAGTCGAGACTTTTTTGCGCAGGAGATGTGAGCGCTTTGGCGATAGACGACAAATTCGAAGACGATATTACTAACCTGATCGATTCGGGCAAAGAAAAGGGCTATCTGACCTACGGCGACGTGAACGACATGTTGCCCGACGATATGCACAATGCCGACGATCTGGACGACCTGATCACCACCATCGGTACCCAGGGCATTGACCTGCTCGACGGGCCCAAGTTCGGCGATAAAGACTTCGACGCCGAAGAAGGCGAAGATGTCGAGCTCGACCTGACCCCCGGTACCCTCGAAAAAACCAACGACCCCGTTCGCATGTACCTGCGCGAAATGGGTACCGTTCCCCTGCTCACCCGCGAGGGCGAGGTTGAAATCGCCAAGCGCATCGAGCGGGGGCAGCTTCGTGTGCTCAAGTCGCTCTCCCGTTCGCCAGTGGTCATTCGCGAAATCGTAGCCCTCGGCGAAGACCTCAAGCGCGGCGTCCGTAACGTCAAGGAAGTTGTGCTCTTTGATGAAGAAGAGCTGACCGAAGACGTTGTACAGGCGCGTGTTCGCGCGACAGCCAGCCGTATTGACGCGCTCGTTCGCCATCAGAAGAAGATCGCGCTGCTCGAAGAAAAACTCGAGACGCTCAACGCCAAGGTCAAAGCCAAAGAAGCGCGCAAGACCCGCTGGCTCATCGCCCGCGAAAAGGTCTTCATCTCCCGCATCGTTCGCGAGCTCAAGTACACGGGACAAGAGCGCAAGCGTCTTCTCGACAAGGTCAACAAGACTGTCGAAATCATGCGTTCGCTCGAGCGCCAGATCAAGTCCCTCGATCAGAAGCACGATGCCTCCAAGTCCGAAGACCTGAAGAAGGAATATCGGCGTCAGCAGAAGAACTGCCGCATTGATCTCGAAAAGATCGAGCTCGAAGCAGGCGTTACTGTCGTTGAACTGCGCCGCACGCAGCGCGAAATGATCCAGGGCGACATGGACGCCGAAAAGGCGAAGCGCGAGCTTATCGAAGCCAATCTGCGCCTCGTCGTTTCGATCGCCAAGAAGTACACCAACCGCGGCCTTCAATTCCTCGACCTGATTCAGGAAGGCAACATCGGCCTGATGAAGGCGGTCGACAAGTTCGAATACCGCCGTGGTTACAAATTCTCGACCTACGCCACCTGGTGGATTCGGCAGGCCATCACCCGCGCCATCGCGGACCAGGCCCGCACCATCCGTATTCCGGTCCACATGATCGAGACCATCAACAAGCTCATCCGCACGTCACGTCAACTGGTGCAGGAGCTTGGCCGCGAGCCCAGTAGCGAAGAGATTGCCCGCCGTATGGACATTCCCGTCGCCAAGGTCCGCAAGGTGCTCAAGATCGCGCAGGAGCCAATCTCGCTCGAGACACCTATCGGCGAAGAGGAAGATTCTCACCTCGGCGACTTCATCGAAGATCGCCAGGCTGTCTCGCCCTCTGAAGCTGTCATCAGCGTCAACCTCAAGGAGTACACCTCGCAGGTCCTCCGCACCCTGACCCCGCGTGAAGAGCGCGTGATCAAGATGCGCTTCGGCCTCGAAGACGGTTCCGAGCACACGCTCGAGGAGGTTGGCCAGAGCTTCCAGGTCACCCGTGAGCGCATCCGCCAGATAGAGGCCAAGGCTCTGCGCAAGCTGCGTCACCCATCGCGCAGCCGCAAGCTCCGCGCCTTTGTCGAAGGCGTGAAGGAACTCTAAACGGGGATCTCCTTCGCTCCAGAAGAAAGAGCCGCAATCCGATCGGATTGCGGCTCTCTTTTTTGCGGGTCGTTTTTTGGATAAGGGTTGAGTTTACGACCCTATGTCCTCTCCCCAAACTCGATGCATCACGTCGTCCACTTTCTCCTGATGCCGCTTGCTCTCCTTGTGCGCATACATAAAGGCATCGGCAGAGCGCTGCAAGTCTTCCTTCGTCGAGCCGTCTTCCGGATAAACAGCCAACCCGACGCTCGCTGATCCCAGCAGCTTGAATCCTTCAATGTCGAACGGCTCATCGAAGCAGCGCTCCAACCGTACCGCAATCTCTTCAACATCGGCGCGGCTGCGCTGAATCGGCACCAGCGCAATGAATTCATCGCCGCCGATTCGGGCCAGGATATCTCCAGCGCGCAACTGGAATTTCATGCGGGCGGTCACCGCCTGCAGATACAGGTCTCCAGTGCGGTGTCCATAGCGGTCGTTAATCTGCTTGAATTTGTCCAGGTCGACATAGATGAGCCCGAACATACCAGCCGTGCTGTCCGCTTCGCCAGCCCGGTTGCGATTCTCTCCTTGCATCAACCTGTCGAGATGCTTCTCCATGCTGAAGCGGTTGGGGATATCCGTCAGCAGGTCATACTCCGAGCGATGCCGCAGGTCGCTGTAAAGACGGCGAGTATCAATCGCCAACTCGGCGACGCGCGCGCCGGCCGTCAAAGCAGCGGCGATCTCCGCATCTGGTGCCGAACGCGGCAACGGCGCAGCGAACAGCCTTCCAAGGTTGGCGCCGTCAGGGGCAAACATATCCTGAAACACCACTCCTTCGGCGGTCGGCCGCGCAGTTTCAGCATCACCCACATGCGCATTGAGTTCAAACCAGCACGGGGCACCAAACAGGCGTGTCGAAACCATCGACCGAATCTCAGCCAGTACCTCCGGCAGCGGTTCGGGACTGTTGATTAGTTCCAGGATGTGGCTTCGTTGCTGCTCCTGTCGCGCCATCCGTCGCTCTCGAATCGCGTCTTCCTGACTCTGGCGCGCGAGAACTGCATTCTGCTTCCGCAACCGGCGGTCGAGCAATCCGGCCCAGATGATTGCAATGAGGATGATTACGCTCAGCACCATGGTGAGGTAAGTCAGCCGCTTTACAGTCCACCAGCTTGGTTGCTCCAGAAGAGAAATGTCCTGCAGCGACCGCATGCGCACGTCGAACCAGAGGCGACTCCGCCAATGATCTCCCTGGTCCACAAAACAGATGCCCGTCACGCGTACGCGACTGCCTACCGTGGGCTCTGCTCCTGTACTTCCTGACTGCAGAGCGTCCGAGGAGCTGTGTTGCACCGTGGCTGAGAACAAGTGTCCTTCCGAGCGCACGATGAACAAATCCACGGTCGAATCGTGCACCACCGCTACGATCTCACCCTCCATGGCGACCAGGTTGTATGCGAATTTCCCCGTCGAAGCGTCTTCCCAGTTAATTGTCTTGGGCTCGACATGGCTGCTCTGGTCAAGTTGTCGCAACTGGCCGGCGATCAGCCGCACACTTCCATCGGCAATCTCGGGAAAGCCAGTCGCTTCAACCGTCATCCCAGTGCGCAATGGCAGCACTGTTGGCGTTTCCACCAGCATTGCCAGTCCCTCTTGCTCTACAACGGCCAGCGTTCCGGACTCATAGTAAGTCAGCGTGCCTGTGATCCGGACGCGTGAACTTTCATTGCTGTTCCGGTAGCCGTAGATCGCCTGGTCTATAGGAACCGCAGGCAGATTCCACGGGCTCGACGCAGGCGGATGCTCGACTACGACATCCGACGCCGAATTCATATCAAGCCACACTCCCGACATCTGCATCCGGCCATCGAACTGACCGCCTGCAACGCCAGTCAGCCGAACATCGGCGTCCAAAAGATCCTCCATCCGCAAACCGCCCGGATGTGAGATTCGCGCCCCCATCACCCCATGAGGCAACTTGATCCGAAGCCGCATGCCTGGATTCTGAGCATTCCGGTCCATCGAAACAGCCAGGACATGTCCCCTGATGAAGACATACCGGCTATCGAGCTTGGACTGGATCAGATCTTCAAAGCTGGCGGATTGGGGCGTGGGCATGCTGCCATGTGCCACAAACTGGACATCGCTGGCCGTTACCTCCGGCTTGAAACTCGCGTCTGTGACTCCGGAAACCACCACCAGATCGCCTGGCAAAAGCCCCTTGTCCTTGCCAAAGTTGACGTACGTTCCAAAGCCCTCGCTCTGGACAAACAGGCTTTCATCCTCCGGCTGCAGATAGGTTACAGTCCCTTCGAGCTTCACCTGCAGGGCCTGCGCGGCCTGGGCGTTGGTCAGCGCCACCAGCTGTTTCACGCTGGTAATCGGGCCTTGAGCTCGGGCCTGGCGGTACCCGCCCATCAAAATTAACAGGACAGGCAGAAGCATTACTTGGATCGGGATCCAATTGGATAAGCGTCTCCGCACCTCGTAGGGCCTGTCCTTTCTGACTCCACAACGCCTTTGGGGGCGTTCGCCATTCTTAGATACTTCTATCGGCGGTTCCGCACAGCGAAACAGTCTCGTCATGAAGTCGAATTGATTGATTGCGATAATGATTTTCTCACGGTCCTTCTAGGGATCGATATGGCTAGAAACGGTTACCCCATCACCCGCGTAATGCCAACCTGTTGGCCGATCTGCTCTAATAGGCGGTTGGCGCCTGCATCTTTCCGGTCAGCAACCTGATTCGACCGAAGGACTTGGCTTAGCGTCCGGAGTCGTTCGAATGGCAAATGCTGTAAACCTGGTTGAAATCCCCGCAACTCGATCCTCTGTCCAAACACCGCCACAATACCAGCATTTTCACGGTGGAACCCAATCTTTACCCACGCGAAAGATTCGCGTCTTGGGTGTACCGCTCGACCTGGGAGCCAGCCGCCGCGGCGTCGATATGGGACCTTCAGCGGTACGAGTCGCCGGCCTCGAAGCACGCCTTGAAGCACTCGGCCATCAGGTCACCGACGGCGGCAATATTCGTGTGGAGATCGCAGAAACACAGAATGCCGGCAGCGCCAACGCGCGATTTCTCAATGAGATCGCGGATACCTGCACTCGCACTGCCGAGGCCGTCGTCAAATGCCTCGAAGAAGGCATGACTCCTATGGTGCTCGGCGGAGACCACTCACTTGCAGCCGGAACCATCTCCGGCGTCTCCCATTTTTACCGCCGCCAGAATCAGAAGATAGGCGTCATCTGGATCGACGCCCACTCCGACATCAATACCCCGGAGACATCACCGTCCGGCAACGTTCACGGCATGCCTCTTGCCGCATTACTGGGGTTGGGAGCAGGTTCGGGACCGGACTCGGGATTGAACCCGCTCAGCCAGATATTTGGCTACGCGCCCAAGATTGCAGGGGAAAACACCGTCCTCGTCGGCGTGCGCGACATCGACGCCGCCGAACGGGAAAACATCCGCCGCGCAGGCGTGGCCCAGGTTTACACGATGCGAGACATCGACGAACGTGGCATGCGCACGGTGATGGAAGAGGCCCTGCGCGTTGCCGGACGCGGCACTGCCGGTTACCACGTCTCGCTCGACATGGATTGGATCGATCCCGAGGACGCACCCGGCGTCGGCACCCCGGTGCGTGGCGGAGCCACCTACCGCGAAGCCCATCTCGCCATGGAAATCCTCGCCGATCACGGCCGCCTGCTGAGCTTCGAAATCGTCGAAGTCAACCCCGTAATCGACGACCGCAACCGCACCGCGGACCTGGCCGTAGAATTAGCCTGCTCCGCTTTCGGCAAAAAGATCCTGTAGGGCACCCGTCGTCTCGTCGATGAACGAGTATCCAGAGTGCCACCTGCCACCCATCAATGCGTTTCGGCGCGAATCAGGCCGATAGAATCAGAGAGACATGGCAAAGAAACTCCGCGTAGGCATTCTCTTCGGAGGCCGTAGCGGCGAGCATGAAGTCTCGCTGCTCTCTGCCGCCTCAATCCTCAAGGCAATCGATCGCAAAAAGTTCGAAGTAGTTCCCGTCGGCATCACCAAGAGCGGCCGTTGGCTCACCGGTGGCGGCGCCAAGGCTTTGCTCACGGGCAACACTGTTGAGACCGGAGGCCTGGCTCTCGAAGCCGAAGCAGCGCAACAGCCCACCGCGTCAACCGCCGTGACAGCGATCGTCCCTGACGCATCTACCCTCGGCGCCGGACGCCTGGACGTTGTCTTCCCAGTCCTGCACGGCACCTTCGGCGAAGATGGCACCATCCAGGGCCTCTTCGAACTAGCCGATACAGCTTACGTCGGCTCTGGCGTTCTCGGCTCCGCCGCTGGCATGGACAAGGACGCTATGAAGCGCCTCTTCACCGCAGCCCGCCTGCCGATCGTGAAGCACCTGACCGTCCTGCGCACTGCCTGGGAGGCATCCCCGCGCAAGACCGTCTCGGCCATTGAAGCAGCGCTCAAGTATCCGCTCTTCGTTAAGCCCGCCAACCTCGGCTCCTCCGTCGGCATCAGCAAAGTCCATGACCGCAAGGAACTTGCCCCCGCCCTCAACCTCGCGGCGCGGTATGACCGCAAGATCGTCATAGAAGAGGGCGTAGGTGGCAGCGGTAAATCCCGCACCACGAAAAAGGCCCGCGAGCTGGAGGTTGCCGTCCTTGGCAACGACGACCCAAAGGCCAGCGTCGTCGGCGAGATCGTCCCCGGCAAAGAGTTCTACGACTACGAGGCGAAGTACCTCTCAGACGGCTCCATTCCCTTCATCCCGGCCAAAATCACCGCTGCGGAGTCAAAACAGATCCGCGCCATGGCCATCGAAGCCTTCCGAGCCTGTGACCTGGCCGGCCTTGCCCGCGTCGATTTCCTGATGGAGCCCGACGGCAAACGCCGCATCTACCTCAACGAAGTCAACACCATGCCCGGCTTTACCTCCATAAGCATGTACCCCAAGCTATGGCAGGCCACCGGCGTCTCGTATTCCGAACTGATCACCCGGCTCATCGAACTCGCACTCGAACGCCACCAGGAGCGCAGCCGCACCAGCTTTAGTTTCGACATCGCGAATTGATGTGGAATCACAAAAGTCGTGCCCGAAGCCAGATACGGACCAGATACGGGGAACACTTTCTGCCCCGGCGTTGTCTCTATTAGAAGCGTCACCGTGCTGCATCCAGTTCTTGGAACGTAATTTGTCGAAGTCGCACAACTGAGGTATTGCCCACAATGACCCTGATGGATGCACCCAAGTTCGACGCTGCCGTCGCCGTACGCCGCACCCGGATGTACATCGGCTTTTTCGCTGGAGTAGTTCTCTGCCTGATCGCCTTCTGGGTCTTCGCCGGTCGCCCCATCGACTATCCCTGGACGTGGTGGACATACTGGGCCGGTGAGCGCGCCGTCGATCAGTTCCTACATACCGTTGAAAGCAATGATCTGCCGCGTGCCTACGGCATCTGGACGCATGATCCCGACTGGCAGCAGCACGTCGACAAGTACAAGACCTACCCATTCGATCGATTTAAGGAAGACTTCGGCCCCAACAGTATGGCCAACGACTACGGCACTATTTCCAGCCATATCGTCGTAGCCAAAAAAGCGACCACCGGAGGGCTGATCGTGGCCTCGTTAATCAACGGCCGCAAGAGCAAACCCCTCTTCCTTGAATACTTCCCCAAAGACCACACGCTGGGATTCACCCCGTTCGAGCTCAAGCTTGATTAGCCGGGCTTTGGATTAGCCTGGCCCAGTCTGCAGCGCCCTGCCTAACCGTTCAGCTCCGCCAGCGCTTTCTCCAGGCTCGCCACGTCCTCCACGTTGACGCACTTGATGCCGCGATCGATCTGCCTTAGAAGCCCAGTAAGCACCTTGCCTGGGCCCGCCTCGACAAAGACCTCCGTCCCCGCCGCAACCAGCGATTGCACGCAATCCACCCAGCGCACCGTCCCCGTCACCTGCTCAATCAGCGCCTCGCGCACCTGACTCGAACCAGTCAGCAAGGCCCCGGTGACATTCGCCGCAACCGGAAACGATGGCTCAGCCAGCGTCAGCCCACCCAGCACCGCCGCTACCTCTTCCTGTGCAGGCTGCATCAGCGCACAATGGAAAGGCGCGCTTACCGGCAGCATCACCACCTTGCGCGCCCCCCGTATCTTCGCCAGCTCCGCAGCCTTCTCGACGGCCGCCTTCGCTCCCGAAATCACCGTCTGGTCAGGAGTATTGAAATTAGCCGCAGACACCGGCAGCCCAGTCTCCGCAGCGGCCTCTGTGCAAGACGCTGCCACCTGATCGGCAGCAAGCGCAAGCACCGCGGCCATCGCGCCCTCTCCTGCCGGAACCGCCGTTTGCATCGCCCGTCCGCGAGCCTTCACCGCGCGCACCGCATCGGCAAAGCTCAACGTGCCCGCCGCGACATGCGCCGACCATTCTCCCAGAGAGTGCCCCGCAGCCAGCGCAGGCGCCACTCCATGCTCGCCCAGCACTCGCCACACCGCGACGCTCACCGTGAGGATCGCCGGTTGGGTATTCTCCGTCAATCGAAGTTCTTCCTCCGGCCCATCAAAGAAGACGCGGCTTAAAGGAAAACCCAACGCCTCATCGGCCTCGGTAAAGGTTGCGGCTGCAACAGGAAAAGCCTCAGCCAGGCTGCGTCCCATGCCCACAGCCTGCGAACCCTGTCCCGGAAATAGGAAAGCGATCTTCTTGGTAGTCATACAAAGAGGAATTGTAGTCGAGTCAGTCGCCATGAGCAGGACGCCGCGATCCCCAGAAGCCGAACCGTCACAGAAATCGCAGCAGCGAGTCCGGGTGCGCCCTCTTGATCCCCGCAAACCAGCTTTTTCAGCCCGAGAGGTAAATCTTTCAATTCTGTGACGAAGAGGAAGACTTTGCACCGTGAGGATAAGCCGCAATCAATGCCGGCAGGATGATCTTCGCCATGATCCTGTTCGGCGGCGCACCCTGCGTGGTGTTATAGTCGCCAGCCGTAAAAACAGCGACCAGATCATACTGTGGCAAAAGGTAGATCTTCTGCCCTCCGTTCCCCTGCGCGGCCACGAAATCGACGCGCGTCGATCCGCCGGGAGTCTCCACATTCATCCACGGCCGCCACCAGAAATACCCATAGCCGGTGTTGTCCACATGACTCTGTTCTGAGATCGATGCCTTCACCCATGCCGACGAGATCACCTGCTTGCCGTGCCAGCGCCCACCATCGGCATAGAGGATACCCAGCTTCAGCATGTCACGCGGGCGCAGATGAATCTGCGAATACTCCTTGTCGGCATTGGTCAAATCGTAATTCCATACCCAATCCGAACGGGAAATTCCTAGCGGACCAAAAAGGTTCGCCTGCGCAAACTCAGGCAGCTTCATGTGCGTTGCGTTTTCTGTCATTCGGCCAACTACCGCAACGCCTCCTGAGCAATAGAATCCCTGCGTCCCCGCATCGTGAATCATCGGCAGATCGAGCGTCGCCTTCACCCAATCCGGTTGGTCATCGATCACCGTCTCACGGCCCGGCGAGTCGGAGCTATGATCGTTGCAGTCCAGTCCCGAACTCATCGAAAGAAAATTTCCCAGCGTGATCTTCGCCTTGCGTGGGTCAGGATTCAGATAGCTCGCGTAGCTCATCTGCGGCAGCACCGTCTGGTCAGCACCGGTAAGCGAGCCACGATCCACCGCGACACCAGCAACTGCGCTTACGACCGACTTCGTCGCCGAGCGAAGCTGGTGCGTCCGCTCAACACTGTACCCGTAAAAGTACTCCTCCATGACAAGCTTTCCATGCTGGTAGAGCAGCACGCTGTGAACATCCTTGTACGTGCCGTCGAGAATGCCGCGCACAATCGCGTTTGCCGTTGCCGTTCCGAGCTCTGACTGAGCAATGTCACCCACCGCGATTCCATCGTGCAGATCGGCAGGTGAATGGTAGCGGTAGCTTTCCGGCGAGTTCTGCCCTTCAGGTCGAGAACGAGCCAGCGCGACAGATTCCGGCGAAACTGTTGTCGAGACCCGAGGCCGAAACTTCCCCGACTCCTCAAGGCCCGAAACCTTGCCGTTTGCATCGCGCCGAAAGGGGATCTTCTGTCCTCCGGGGTTGGTAAACACATCATCTCCCGCAGGTTTCAGGCGGTATTTCGCCTCGTCGAGTACGGCGAAAAGCTCATCTCCCGCGACGATCTCGATGTTGCGCCCGGGTTCATAGGTATAGGTGCCGACGTAGTCCGCCAGATTGCTATGGGTAGGTGACTGAGCGAGGAGGAAGCAGGGAAGGCTGAACAGCAGTCCGACGGCGAAGCGGCGCATGGATTCCTTTGGATTTCTCAACCACGGTACAAGTTATCAGGTGCTAATTCCAGCGTTTACGATCGTCGTGCTTCACGTCGTCTTCGTCGATCAGGCGGCCCTGACCGTCAAAGCGTACCGTGCGCCCCTGCTTCTTCATGTACACCTGAAACTTGCTCGCCGCGCGCCTTCGCTTCCAGCGGTAATAGCTGTTGCGCAAACCGTACCAACGCTCGCTCATGGCAAAGCTGAAGCCGCGCCGCGGCGCATATCGAACATAGAGTATCGCCGCCAGCCCCCCACCAAGTTGCGCGAAAGCATAGATCCGCTGGTCGCCAAATGTTCCCGCAAGCGCAATGAGCGTGTAGATGATCGCGAGGTACTTGGCCTTGATGCCGATCAGGAAGAACAGCCGGAACTCAAGTTCTCCGTGCAGCACTGCAATGGCAGTCATCATGCCAAAGATGCCACCCATGCAACCGTAGATCGGCATCAGCGGTGGAGGATACCCGATTCGATAGCCGATCTCAAAGATGAGAATCGCAGTGATCGCGGCTCCCAGAACAGATACCGCAAACAGGCTCGTGAGCCAGCGGCCGCCATGGAGAGACTCCAGCAGCCCGCCAAGAAACCAGATCGTCAGCAGTTCAAAGAGCGTACCCAGCATGCTGGTACTGGGATGCACGAGGCTGTACGTGAAAGGCTGCCAGACCTGACCGGCCACAAACATCTCAGGCCGAAGCTGCGCGTGATCAAACAGCGCCACCAGAAAATCAACGCGCGCCGCCGACACCAGCAGCAGCACAAAAAACGCCACCAGATTCCAGAGCACCAGGCGGCGCGTGGCCCCGGAAAACTCAGGAAGCGCGAATTGTGTCGAGCCCATTCTTGCCATACCTGTCTTCAGTGAGCCTACATCCTGACCATAGGCCATGTCATGCGCCAGCCCTTTTGCTTTTCAGGTAGCCGAAATTTTCAGGAAACTGCTCTCAACGCACATCCCAATGCGGAACCTCTTGTCAGACCGCCCTTCGCCGCACGAGCAATAGCGTTTGATCGTCAAACTGCCGGCCGTACTTTCGCACCGCAGTAAGAATCGTCGCCGCCAGTTCCGGTAAAGGGCTGTCCGCGTGACCGGCGATGATTGCTTCGAGCGCGTCACATCCGAACTCCACGTCGCGATTAGCACGGATCTCCGAAGTCACCTCAAGTATCCCATCGGTAGGGATGACCACGATGTCGCCTGAGCACATCGTCAGGCTGCTCGCCGGAAACTCCGAAACCGGCAACAATCCCAGAGGAAACTGCTGCTCCTCAATGCGCGCAATACTCTTCCGATCCGCAGACCAGTGCAGCAGCGGAGGACTACCCGCCATCCCGTAAAAAACCTGCCCATCGGTGTTAAGCCGCAGACCGGTGAAGGTGGCATACATATGCGATTCCTTTACCTGGGGCAGCACCAGGTTGAGCCTCTGCATCAGCGTTGAAATGGCGCCCCCTGCATTGGCATCGTCTGCGTCCGTGAGCGCCGTGCGCGCCGCCGTCTTGAGCATGCCCATCAGGATGCCGGCCTGCAGCCCGTGTCCCGCGATATCCGCAATGTAGGCGATGGTATCGCCACCCTTGAGCTCAACCACATCGACCAGATCACCGCCCACCTTTTCGCTGGGCTCCGATATCCCGAAGATCTCAAAACACTGGGTATTCTTTGAGATCGGAGGAACCAGTGTTTTCTGTATCGATTGCGCCAGCGCCAGTTCGTTCTTGACGCGAAAGACTTCTTTCCCCGTCAGCCCCATGAACGAAGAAAAAACGACATACGAAAGCACCACGGCAATGAGTATGGCCGTCGAAGCAAAATGAATCCCGGCATCCGGCGCCATCGGAGCAGGATGAAACGTGTGCTGGATCCATCGAATAACAAGCTGTTTGAGTGACGGGCTGAAAATCTGAAAAGCGATCAGCGCCAGCACCCCGCCCATAGGCAATCGAGCCAGCACCACAACCCAGAGCACAGCATTCAACCCGCTGAACAGAGCGTTTCCCAGAAGGATGATAAGGGGCTGCACCCCGCCATTCATCAAATCGTCATAGAATCCGACAACCGTGAACAGCAGAAACGCAGCCAGCATGAACACGGCCAAGTGCCGCATTGGCAACTGCTGCAGGTATCCCCATGTTGTCGGTCGCCGATTCAGCCAGCCCCAAAAGCCACGCTTCATAGCGAGCACCATAGCAGAGCTGGGTCACCAGCTCTCAGACAAATCATGGTGTTGCCACCAGCCCGCGATGCCCGGCCGCATCCACCGTACGAACCCCAAAGATCACATTGTCTTTCGAAACCGGCACAGTAATCGTGACCGGGCCTGCCGTCGCCGGTACTGCCTGCATATACTGCCAATCAGACGCCGTCGTCTCCCGCCAGAGCAGTTCGTAATGGAAGCCCGCGGGCGCACCCTCCGGAGCCTTCCAGGTGAACGTGGTGCCATTCTCCAGTTTCTGCGCATCCACCTTGAACTCCGCTGGAATCCCCGGCGAAGCCGCCAGCGTAGTCAGCGTTGCCGCATTCAGCCTGGCCACCTGCGCCACGTAGTCGAAATCCACAAACTGCAGCAGATCGCCAAATTGGACCCCATTCTCCACGCGAACGTCCTGATGCTGGTGGTTGAAGTCCTCACGCCATTCGGTGACTCGCACAGCCGTAAAGCCTTCCTTGTTGAAGCTCGTGTGGTCCCCGCCACGCAGATACCTGTCCGGTCGCGAAACCAGAAATGGCGCAAACGCCCGCCTTGCATCCGGAGGCGAAAGATAGCTCCGAGCCGCATCCGACATCGCCCGCGCAAGTTGCCTGCTTGGCGCGTCGTCTACCGCCCCCAAAGCGCGAATTCGCTGGACCTGCTCCGGCGTGGCCGCCAGTGGGATCCCTTCGGAGAAGACCCGCACCACATCCTTCCGCTGCAGAGCGTCTCCCGGTGTCGTGTTGCCGCCAACAATGTCGTTGTTCAGCACGCCTTCGAGCTTCCAGCCCTCCTCTTTGGCCACCTTGGCCAGGTGCGCGGAGCCAACCAACCCCTGCTCCTCTCCCGCAACCGCGACAAAGACCAGCGAAGCCGGCAGCTTAAGCTTGCTCAGGACGCGAGCACACTCAATCGAGACCGCGACTCCCGACGAATCGTCATTCGCCCCCGGAGCCTTGCCGTGATCGTCCAGTGTGTCTGAATTGCGTGAGTCGTAGTGCCCCGTCACCAGGTACATGCGCTTGGCCTGCGCCGGGTCGCTACCCCGCAGCACGGCGTAGACATTCGTCAACTTCGTCGGTTTGGGAATCCGCTTGGCCCACTGCGTCCCGGCAGCGCTGTTTGGGTCTGCGGTGAAAGTATCGCGCTTTACCTCCAGGCAGCCTCCGCATTCCTTTGAAATCGCCTCGAACTGCTCAAAAATCCAATCCGCCGCCGCCGTAATGCCCGTTCCCGGAGGCAAATCGGTCTCCATGCTCGAGAGTGTGCTGCGCGTGCCAAAACTAACCAGCTTTTCAATCGTCTGACGAACATGGTCGGCGGAGATTTGCGCCAGCGCCCCGGCAATCGCCGGATCGGCTGGGGTGACGGTGACCTGCGTCGCGTTCCGCAGGTAATCCGTCTGACTGGCGCTCGCCTGGCCAAGTGCAACTAAAGGAGCCACGACGGTGTTTAAAAGAATGACGCCGGCCAAAGCGGCGAGCGAAAGCAGAAAGGAACGGGAACCCGGCGACGTGCGGGCCAACATGAGCAAATTCATATTATTTTTCTCCGAAGCTCTCAATATTAACGGCCGCTGCAGATCCAGCCCTTGACCGAAAACGGCATTCTCCCTAAAACTATGCGGAGTCGCACCCCGCAATGCTGTCATCATAATGCGTGAGTGGTGCAGATCGAGGAGGAGGCATCATGCCCAATTGCCCGGAGTGCGAAAACCCGCTGGATCTCGATGTAGACGAAGTGGAAGAGGGCGACATCGTCGCCTGTGACGAGTGTGGCACCGAATTTGAAGTGGTAGGAACGGAGCCTCTGGAACTGGCTCACGTAGACAGCGACGAACTCGACGAGGACGATGACGAGTTCATGGAAGAAGAAGAGGAAGAAGAGTGAAATCAGGCAGCACGCAAGTGAAGACCATATCCCGTAATACGAGACCGAACCAATACCGCCGTGGCCGCATCGTGCTGTTGGCAGCCACCCTGGTGGCCGCGACAGCCGCAGGCGTTCTGCCTGCCGGCCGGGGCAGCCTGGCTCCGCAGATCGCCGAAGCGCAGAACTTCAGTCAGCGAACAATCCAGGGGAAAGTTTATGAAGGGGATACTGCCGCCGGTGGCGCGACAGTATTTCTTAAGAATCTCAAGACCCGCAACGTCAAGAGCTTCACCAGCACTCCCGACGGAGCCTTTCGCTTCGCCCAGGTCGGCATGGTCGATGACTACGAAGTCTGGGCCGAACGCAGCGCCAAAAAGAGCGCAGTTAAAACCGTGAGTTCTTTCGACTCGCGCAAACAGGTCGAATACGAATTAAGACTTAAGTAGTTCTCCTCACCCCAGTCAACGAGCCGCCATCTCAGGCGGCTCGGGCTTGCCATCACGTTCAGGCGATTCCTTGAATCGCGCAGGCGGCAGATATCCTGCCATCGGCATCAGACAACCTGTCTAAGGCATCCCGTTTCTTCGATTCCTGAAACAAATTTGTCGCCGAAACTCAGGAGAATCTCCATGTCTGTCATGATGCAGGCCTTTTACTGGGACTCCCCCCAAAAAGAAAAACAGGAGCACAACTGGTGGAACTTCGTCGCCGAGCACGTCGAGGCGTTGAGCAAATCGCGCTTCAACGCACTGTGGCTGCCCCCCATATCCAAGGCGTCCAGCGATCAATCCATGGGCTACGATCCCTACGACTACTGGGACCTTGGCGATTACGACCAGAAGGGCGGCCTCAAGACCCTCTTCGGCAACCGCGCCGAACTTGAAGCTCTCATCAAAAAAGCTCACGAACACCACATCGGCCTGTACGCCGACATGGTCATCAACCACAACTCGGGCGCTGACGAAGAGGAAGAAAATCCCCTCGATGGTCAGAAGCGCTGGACCAAATTCAATCCCAAGAGCGGCAAATTTCCCCGCGACTGGAACAGCTTTCATCCCAGCCGCTACGAGCACATGATGATCGAGGGTGAGAACTACGCGGGCTTTCCCCACCTCTGTCATCGCAATCCCCACGTCTACAAAGCGATGTATGAATACGCGCGCTTCATCATTGAAGAGCTAGGCTTCGACGGCTTCCGCTTCGACTTCGTCAAAGGCTTCGGCGCATGGATGATCAGCCTGCTCTCGAAGTATCGCTACGTCAAAGACGGCGCAGATTACCAGCCCTACATTGTCGCTGAAATGTGGTCAGGCCACGACGAGATCAACGATTGGATCGACCACGTCAACGGCATGACCGACAACCAGATCGCCGCCTTCGACTTCCCCCTTCGCTACAAGCTCAAAGACGTTTGCGACTCGCTGAACTACGACCTGCGCAACCTCACCGACGGCGGGGCGGTAGTAATGCGACGTCCCCTGCATGCCGTCACCTTCGTCGATAACCACGACATGGGCGACAACGTCATCGTCAACGACAAGATGATGGCCTACTCCTTCATCCTCGTGCATGAGGGTTATCCCTGCATCTTCTGGTACGACTACTACAACAACGGCCTGGGTCGCGGCGGCACGCCCAATGGCATCGACGCTCTCATCGCCGTGCATCACGACTTCGCCGGCGGAGACTCACAGATCCTCCACGCCGACCCCGACCTCTACATCATGCAGCGCGTCGGCTATAAATCCGACACCGTAGATCAACCAGGCCTCATCTATGTGCTCAACAACCTGGGCGACAAGTGGAGCGGCACGTCGGTGAAAACGCAATGGCCTAACCAGAAATTCCGTCCCGTAGCCTGGGACGGCCACGACACCGCCCACCCCGACGAGCGCACCACCGACGGCGAAGGCAACGCAGAATTCCCCGCACCACCACGGGGATTTGCGGTCTACGTGCCAGTCTTTGAGTAGGATCGTAACCAGCCCAAAGGCCAGTCGGATCATCACAACCAGCAATCGTTCTTGAATTCGCGTCCGGAAGCTCCTACCATCAGCTTGCACACACGTTTGGAGCGACCATGCAACTACTTGATCGGATCACCCAGCAGCCCGGAGTCATGGGCGGGAAAGCCTGCATCCGGGGCATGCGCGTAACCGTCGGTATGATCGTTAGCCAGATAGGAGCGGGCCATAGTATCGACGAGATACTCGAAGACTATCCCTACCTGGAACGTGAAGACATTATGCAAGCCATTCGTTACGCGGCTTGGCGATCTGAGGAGCGCGAAATCGAGTTAGCTACCGCGTGAAAATCCTCGTCGACATGAATTTGTCGCCTGGTTGGGTGAAGCTTTTGACCAGCGCAGGAATAGAAGCAATGCACTGGTCAACTCTGGGAGCGGCAAACGCACCTGATTCGGAAATCATGCTCTATGCAAAGCTCAATGATTACGTAGTCCTCACGCACGATCTGGACTTTAGCTCAATCCTCGCAGCTACTAACGGCGATAAGCCCAGTGTCGTACAGATTCGATCGGAAGACTTGAGTCTGGACGTGATTGGTCAGCAGGTGATCAACGCCCTGCGCCAGACTGCTACCGAAGTCGAGGATGGCGCATTGATCACGATCGACCCAAACCGAACCCGCCTTCGTGTGCTGCCGCTACAGGCTCGTGCCTGAAATTCAGAGCACAGTAGTTATTAGTGCTGTTTAAAACTCGAAATAGTACCGATAGACGCGCAGGCTTCTCGGAACCGGTTTACGGTAGCACCGGCAGCTCCGCCGAAAAGATATTCATCGGCGTAACTCCACGCTGACGCAGACTGCGGAGACTGAGCGCGCCATGCCGCTTCGCCAGCCGCTGCCCGTTATGGTCCGCCACCAGCGTGCAGTGATACCAGCCTGGTGCGGCCAGCCCCAGCGCACGCAGCAATAGAATCTGCCGCGCCGTTGACTTGAGCAAATCCGCTCCTCGAACTACCTCTGTAATCTCCATCGCTGCATCATCGACAGCGCAGGCTAATTGATAGCTGGGCAAATTATCCTTGCGCCATACCAGAAAATCCCCAAAATCCTTGCCCGCCACAAAGCGCTGCGGCCCAAGGTGCTCGTCATAAAACTCCACCGCCACGCCGTCATTCACGCGAAACCGCCAGTTGGCCGTCTCCGGTCCATAGCGGCTTGCCGTCGGCCCCGGTAACTGGGCCGTCTCCGCGCTCAAATGGTGGCACGTCCCGGGATAGACTGGCTCGTCATCCGCAGCCATCGCCTGTCCTTCATGTGGAGCGGATACCGCAGACGCCAGTTCCTTGCGCGAACATCGGCATGGAAAAAGATATCCGCGTCGAAACAGCTTCTGAAACGCATCGCGATATATCCCATGCCGTTTGCTCTGGACATATGGTCCATACGGGCCGCTGCCCGGCTTATCCTGCCCCGTCGCCCCCGGACCTTCCTGCCAGCGAATGCCAAGCCAGCGCAGGTCCTCGATCGCTGCATCGGCATACTCACCGCGGCTGCGCTCCGGATCCAGATCGTCCATTCGCATCACCAGCGTCCCGCTCTTCTCACGGGCCCGCGTATACGCCGTCCAGAATGTGCGCGCATGCCCCACGTGCAACAGCCCAGTAGGCGAAGGCGCAAGCCTCCCGCGATAACCGTTCGGTGGATTAGTATGCATCGGCTTAAGAGTTGCAGGCGCCACGCGTTCAGTCTACGCAGACAGCAATGCGCGCGGATATGGACATCTTGATTCCACATCCGCGCGCATTGCTACCCGACAAACAGTCACAGCACTAGTTCGAAATCTTTTCGTCCTGCTTGTCGTCATCCGTATCGTTGTCGCCGTGGCCATGATGATGCTTCTGAATCTCATCCGACAGTTGATCCGGATTCATCGACAACTGCACGATATTCATGTCGTGTGTGTCCCGTTCGACAATCAGCATTCCTATTCGATTGCCTTCTGGCCTCACATAGATCAAGGTCTGATCGCCCCCATCACGGCTGGTCTCCCGAATCATCCGTTGCCATCCAGGCCCCGCGTGGTCCTGCACAATCGCAGTCAATTCGTCGCCGTCGACAGGCCCTTCCAGGTGCTCAATCTCAGCGACATGCAGGCCATGCACCCCGCCGTGAGTCGCGCGACCCGCGACAAAACTGATCAGGCCCATGAAAGGAATGCGAGTCGCATGCACATGGTAGTGCTGTTCAATGCCTCGCACCACATCATCGAAACCACCGCCCGCTCCCGCACCGCCCGCGGCGAGCACAATCGCCGGTGTCATCACCGCTGCCAGGCCGACCGGAACCCATGCCATACCCCACGTACTCGGTCTCTTCTCGTTGGAGATCATTTGCCCTCTCCCTTCTTTTCCGCCCGCTTCATTACGCCCTTGGGAATGCCAAAGTTCCCGCCCAGCTTGCTGATCTTATCCACATCGATCGGTCCCAGAATCAGCACCAGCGAAAGCTCCCTGGCCTCTGCATCCAGCACGAACAATCCTTCCATCTGGCCATTCACCAGCTTCACGTATACATCTGTGCCCTCGGCCACATTCTTCGTACGCTCATGCACCATCGGCGACCAGTCCGCGGTCTTGAAGTAGTTCCGCAGCCCGTCCAGTTCCTGTGCAGTATAAGAGTTGTCCTTGTCGAACTCGTATTCCCGCACATAGACGCCCTTCAGATTCTGCACCATGTCCCGGGCTTCCTTGTCGTCCTCATCCTTCATGAACTTCGCCGCAAAGGCCAGCATGTTTTTGTCCAGCGTAACCTCGGTCACATGGTTGGCCCGCGCCGCCAGCTCCTTCTCAATCGGGGAAGGTGTCGGCAGCTGATCCATTTGGCCCTGTTGCCCCTGGCCCCACGCTCCTACACTTCCCGCCACCACAATTCCCAACGCCAGCACACTGGCCAACACTCCACTCCGCCTCATCTCGTCCTACTTTCTCCCTTTGGGGAAACCCTGTTTGTCCAGCTCTGAATTTCAAGAATCAGCGGCCGTTATCCGCTAACTTGTCGCTAACCCGGTCCAGCGTCTTGTTCGTAATCCGCATCGCCGTCAACACCTGCTGCCGAGCCTCTTCACCCTTCCGCCGTTCCTCATTCTGGTGATACACAGTCACGCCGCTCCACAAACCCGCAATGCCCGCCACCAACACCACCGAAGCAGCAATCCGCTTCACCATCCACCAGCGGCCATGCCGAGCCGGCCTACGTTCTCTGGCTCGCGCCAGCACCCGCTGCTTCATGCCCAACGGAGCCTCGCGATGCCGCATCGCCAGCCGCAGCTTCTGCTCAAACTCCGCCAAATCTCTGTTATCCATCTCGTTATGTTCCACGGACAAACTCCTTCAACGTCTGACTGGCCTTGGTCCGCAACAGCTTCAACCCGCGCTGCAGATTGCTCTTAACAGTCGCGAGGGGAGCCTGCATCATCACCGCAATCTCATCCGGCGTCATATCCTCCTGGTAGCGAAGGACGATCGCCGCCCGTTGCGAATCCGGCAAAGCAGCAAGCAATTCCTCAATGCGCCGTCCCAGCGGAGAATACTCATCCATATCAAGTGGCTCCACCAGCACATGCCGCTCTTCAAGCTCCACCCACAAATCCGTACCCAGGCTGGCCGCCTTCGCCCTTTTCCGCCGCAGCGCGTCGGCTGCCCGGTGCAACGTTACTTGCCGCAGCCAGTACCGCGCGTGGTTGGCAGATCCAAGCCTTTGCAGATGCCGGTCAAGCTCGAGAAACACATCCTGCGCTAGCTCCTCGGCCAACCCGCGATCCCCCGTCAACCGCCACGCAAGAGAAAAGACCATCGACTGGTGCTGGTCCACAAGCTCCTCGAAGTCCGGCTGCCAGCTCAATGCCTCTCTCATGCGCCTCTACTCTCTAATCCGCAGAAATGCCGCGGGTGGGATGCAGAGCCATACGTTTTTTATGTTCGAGATGTTTCCTGGCTCAAAAAGAACTTGGGAATATACTCGTCCCCGACAAGGTGCGCCAAAAAGCCTGATTGTGGTCCAAATAAGCGGTTGGTTTGGACAAAAATGGCTGGGGTTTTCAGGCCAGCCAATACCTCACGTTGCAGTCTTTTATCGCAAAGAAGAGACACGAATCCCGCCCTTTGTACCAAACCGGGTGCTTTCGCAACGCCGATTCGCCGCTCCGCTTTTCGAAGAAGTTGACCCCGGGGAGCCTATCCACCTGAAGATCCCAAGCTCGTCAGCCTTGGAGAGGAAGGCCTCGCAGGTTGCCCCCGGAGCGCTCCTGGTCTGGTATAGCGGCAATTCACAGAAGATGGGCCGTGGGAGTCTGATGGCCTATGTACCGGAAGGCAATTCATATGGCTATTGGTATGCTCAATGGCAAGATGCGAACACTTGGCATGCGGTTCAGGTGGACGGGATAACGCTGTTCGACCTGGGGAAACTAATGGAGTCGGCCGAGCCAGCCTCGGCTGTTGGTTCCCCCAGTTCAGGAACTCTCTTAGGCGCCTCTTCTCTTTAATCTCAGAAATGCCTCGGATACATTTTTGGTTCGAGATGTTTCCTCTGATATTCGTCAGAATCGTTTTCCCGTATTCTTGTGCTGGGGTCAGAACATGGCCAGGGACATCGAACTCCTGGAGGCACAATTCACCGCGATCAACCGTGATGCGAATGAACTGACAGCCGGCCTTACCGAGCAACTGGCTGCGTGGCGGCCTACAGACGCGGCCTGGACTATTTCCGAATGTCTCGACCACCTCGCTACAACCAATCGCGTCTATCTCGACGCCATGGAACAGGCCGCCGATAAGGCTCGCATCCGTGGCAAACTCCGCCGGGGGGCTGCCATCCCAGGCTGGTTTGGGCGCTGGTTCGCACGCCAGTTGGAGCCGCCAGTCAAGCTGAACCGAAAATTGAAATCGCCCGCGAAGACACGTCCGCGTTCTGCGCCCGCCTTGGCCGAGGCCTATGCGGATTTCATGGAGTCACAACGACGGCTTGAGGGCTTCATTTGTCAGAACTTAGACCTCGATCTGGCCGGAGTTTCCTTTCCCAATCCCTTTATTCGCGGACTCCGTTTCAGTCTCGCCACTGGAATCTATAACATCCTCGCGCATGATCGCCGCCATCTGTGGCAGGCGCGCGAGGTTCTTCGTTCAGCCCAAAGGACGTAGTGACTATTTCCACATACACCACAACATATAGGTGTTGACCGGCCACCAGACTCAGGATATAGTCAGTTTTGCTTCCGGTGGTGAGTCGCAAGATTCACCTGAAAAGGGAATCCGGTGCAACTCCGGAACTGCCCCGCAGCGGTAAGCAGGAACGAACGCTCCGTACATGGCACTGGCGTTAATCCTGTCCAGCCATGGACTGGGAATGCACCGGGAAGCCGGAGCAAGTAGGCAGCCTGCAAGTCCGAAGACCTGCCGAGAGTGGAACACGCACACGCCTCCGAGGGGAAGGCCGGGTGATACAGGGTGCTGTTTTTCGCAATCCCTGTTTTTCCCGTTCTGCCTCCTTTCGAAGCATCAGACCGGCCAGCAACCGGCCAGGAATTTGGCATAGACAAACTTTGAAAGGATCCCTCTCCCATGGCCACCATGCAATCCACCCTGACTGAACTCGATCCGAATTTCCCCCTCGCCGAAGCCGCCCCGCAGATGCAGGTCCGCAAGCGCAACGGTGGCCTCG
>Ga0206936_1057_pt1 | contig 35796 bp, 32 predicted proteins | sample Alteio_BWOrgHeat_14_FD_152922 | JGI IMG/M metagenome (GOLD analysis project Ga0206936, IMG submission 152922) | Enriched cells from forest soil in Barre Woods Harvard Forest LTER site, Petersham, Massachusetts, United States -... | ecosystem: Environmental > Terrestrial > Soil > Temperate forest >... | reverse complement strand
GTAAGGTCAGGCTTGATGCTGCACATTCATCGGACGCGGAAAGGCGAAATCTTGAAACTGAAAGCAATACTCCCTGTGATGGCTATGCTCGCGATTGGGCTCAAGATTGTTCCCGCATTTGCGCAGGAGCCTGCTCGCTGGCCTGCCGACAAGGCCAATGCCTGGTATGCGCAGCAGCCCTGGCTGGTTGGGTCGAACTTTGTGCCTTCTGACGCCATCAACCAGTTCGAGATGTTTCAGGCGGCGACGTGGAATCCGCAGCTGAACGATAAAGAACTGGGCATGGCCGAATCGATCGGCATGAACACCATGCGCGTCTTTCTGCAGGATCAGCTGTGGGAGCAGGACCCGGAAGGCTTCAAAAAGCGGCTCGATGAATTTCTCACCATCGCTTCCAAACACGGCATTCGCCCCATGCTGGTGCTGTTTGACTCGTGTTGGGATCCGCAGCCTAAGCTTGGCCCGCAGCATCCTCCGATACCCGGCGTGCATAACTCGGGCTGGGTACAAAGCCCCGGCGCGAGAGGCCTCACCGACCCTGCGTATGAGCCAAAGCTCGAAGCCTACGTCAAAGGTATCGTCGGAGCTTTTGCCAACGACAAGCGCATCCTGGCCTGGGACGTGTGGAATGAGCCGGACAACGGCGATGGCGGGCACCACGGAGAACCGGCCAATAAAGTTGAGTTAGTCAACCGCTTGCTCCCCAAGGCCTTTGCCTGGGCGCGGTCCGCGCATCCAACGCAGCCTTTGACCAGCGGTTTGTGGGTGGGCGACTGGTCGCATCCTGAGAAAGAGAGCCAGACCACCAAGATTCAACTCGCTGAGTCAGACATCATCACCTTCCACAACTACGAGTGGCCCGAAGGATTCGAAGCGCGAATCAAGGAACTGCAAGCTTATGTGCGGCCGATCATCTGTTCGGAGTACATGGCCCGCGGCGCCGGCAGCACCTTTGATAATGACTTGCCGATCGCGAAGAAATACAACGTCGGCGCAATCAACTGGGGGTTCGTCGCCGGCAAGACGCAGACCTATTTGCCGTGGGATTCATGGCAGCGCCCGTACGTCACGGAGCAACCGACGGTGTGGTTTCACGAAGTGTTTCGCCAGGACGATACGCCCTATCGCCAGCGCGAAGTCGATCTCATCCGTCAGCTGACGGGACGCGGCAAGTCGTGACTCGACGCTGAATCGCGCCATGCCGCTCAGGAGTTTTCGAAAGCTGCCACGGCTTCGGCTTCGGTTGCGAAGACGCCAAACAGGCTGAGAATCCCGACCATCTTGAAGGTCTTGGTCGCGAATGGGGAGGGGTTCACCAGCTTTGTGTCTCCCCCAAACTGCTTGCTGCGTCGCAGCGCGTTGACGATGGCGCCAATGCCAGAGGAATCAAGATAAGGCATAGCCTCGAGATCGAGGATGAGGTTGACGTGGCCGCTGGTCATAGCTGCCTCGACGGCGCCGTCGAAGTCGCGAACCGGCTCAACAGACTTGAACGGACCTTTTAGTTTCAATGTACAAATATTGCCGCTATGCCGAATGTCGAGGTCCACGAACGCTCCTGTGATGGGACAATTTTTGCTTTACATAGCCAGGGGCGCTTGTTACGCTCGGCTTACACAGCATCCATCCTTCCAGTCGCCCCCGTCAAGCTGGGCTTTTAAGAGAAACCCTGATGGCGACGTTGCCACTTTCCAACGATTCCGTGCTTGAACTCGTAGTTGAGCTGGCTTCCTCTCTTCTAGCTGCGGCTGACTCATCTGCACGCGCGGCTCTGGTCGCGTCCGCGATTGTTGAACTTGTGCCCGACAGTGGTTGCGTCGTTCATCGGCTTATGACGGATGGCGAAGACGCCACGCTGACAGCTGTCGGATTCGGCGGCAGCGTTTCGATTGCGCAGAACTCGCTGGCGGTGGAGAGCCGTCTGCTGGCGCCGCCGTTCTCCGATTCGCCACAAGCATGCGTCTACGAGAGCAGGAAAATACAACGCGAGGACTACGCGCACCTGAATGTCTCGCGATCCGTTGCCTCGCTTGGATATCTGCCGCTTCAGAGCCGTGGCGAATTAGTTGGAGTGATCGAGCTGCTGACCTTTACCGACAGGCTCAGCCTGGCTGATCTTGCCGTACTGGCGCCGATCGCAGAGCTCTGTGGGACAGCAGTATTGGCCGCCGAAGATATCGAGCAACAGCGCCAGAACTTGCTCGATTCTGTTCATCGCATGAGCCAGCTCTACGATCTGGAAAAATCGCTCAACGCAACTCTTGAACTGGATGAAGTCACAGCAATGGCGCCGGAGAAGACTCTTGCCATGTTGAATTGCCAGGCGATTCATCTCTGGCTTTTCGACGGCGATGTGCTGCGCCTGATGGCATCGAGCGGAGCCGACGCCACCGTAGAGACCGGCATGACGCAGGCCGCGGGCGAGGGCTACGTCGCCGACATGGCCGAAGAAGGCGAGCCTCTGCTGATCGACGATGCCGATGATGAGCGGCTGATTCGCCGCAACACTACGCTTGGCGAGCCACCCGAGACTGCGCCGATCATCACCGCGCTGCTCGTTCCACTCATGCAGGATGAAGCCGAGATCGGAATACTCGAAGCAGTCAACAAGGCCGGCGGCGATCCCTTCGACGAAGATGACCAGTTCTTTCTTTCGGCCATCGCGGAGACGGTGAGCAGCGCGCTCAAGAACTCCAGCCTGATGCATGCCGAGCGGAAGCTTGAGATTCTCGAGGCGCTCGTTCACATCAGTTCTGAAATCACGTCGACGCTGCGGCTCGACAGGCTGCTGCAGATCATCGTCAACAGTCCACAAGGCGTGCTTCCTTACGAGCGTTGCGCGATTGCCCTCGATAACCGTGGCACGCTGCAATTGAAGGCCGTATCCGGCTTGTCCAGCCTGCCTCTTGGCGATGTGCAGGTTGATCGGCTCAATGAACTGATTCGCTGGCTTTCTTCGCAAACGGCTGCTCTGCATCTACGCTTGCAAGGCAATACAGATGCCGATTCCGGCCTTCCTGACGCGGTGGCGCGCCATTTTGAAGCGACCGGTCATCAGGCTCTTTTTGCCCTGCCGCTAACCGATGACCAGGGCCGTGTCGGTTTGCTGCTGTATGAGGCGAGCAACCCGGACTTCCTCGATTTACCGCACATCGAGATGATCAAAATCCTTGCCGGACAAGCGACCGTCGCTATTCGCAATGCGCTGCTCTATCGCGAAGTTCCTTTGATCAGCCTGCTCGAACCGCTGATGCACAAGAAGCGCGCCCTGTTTCGCAGCAGTGGCAGACGGCGGCTCACAATTGCCGCATCAACTGCGGCTCTGCTGCTGTTTCTGTTTTTTTGTCCGCTGCCGCTGCGAATCTCGGGAAAGGTGGTTGTCGCTCCGCAGCATCTGGTGAGCGTTGCCGCGCCGCTGGATGGCAACGTGGTTTCGGTGTATGCCCACGAAGGACAGCGCGTTGCGGCCGGCGATGTGCTGGGAGCGATGAATGACTGGCAATGGCGCACGGATCTGGCATCGGCCGAAGCCAGATATCATGCGGCTGAACTGGCGATGCAAGACAGCCTCGCCCGCGGCTCTGCGCAGGCCGGGGCAGACCGAGCGCAAGCTGAGTTCCTGGGCGCTGAGGCAGCGCGCATCCGCGCTCGCGTAGAGAGCGCACAACTGCACTCGCCGATCACAGGCGTCGTCACTACTCCGGCTTTGCAGAATGCCGCCGGCGAACATCTGGATGCCGGCGCAACCTTCGCTCAGGTGCTCGATCTCTCCTCTGCTGTCGTCAACATCGAGGTCGCGCAGGGCGACATCGCGCTGGTGAGCCCGGGGCTATCTGCAAGCGTTAAACTCGACAGCTATCCGCAGAAATCGTGGCACGGCGCTATCGACGTCATCAGCCCGCTCGCGGAGATGGGAGACGGCGACCGTACCTTTGCCGCACGCGTGCCGCTGCCCAACCAGGACGCTATGCTGCGTGGCGGCATGACCGGCAAAGCGAAGATTTTTGTCGGATTTCGCCCGGCAGGGTATGTGCTGCTGCGAGGACCGGCACTGTGGCTGTGGCAGACTCTATGGAACTGGATTGGCTGGTAACTGAATGACGATTCTCATGTTGGCCCGTTTCATGCCCCGGTACTTCATAGCCCGATACTTCCCGTCTCGGTATGCTTGCCTGGCTCTTGCAGCAGCGGCAATCGTCTGTCTCTCCGGCTGCAATGATCGCCCCGCAACTGTGGCGGACAAAGTGTCGGCGGCAAGCGCCTCCGTGCCTGCCCCACCCACTCCCGCAGCGCAAGACCGCTCAACTCCGAAGCCGATACAAGGAACTTCAGATTCCGGCCCTTTCACCACCACCGGACCGCTGGTAGCCGAGCAGCAGGCCGACGTCGCGGCAGAACGCGATGGCCGCATCGTGAACATCGCAGTCGAGATTGGTTCTCGCGTTCATAAGGGCCAGGTGCTGGCGATGCTCGATGATCGGTCATTACGATCGGCTTGCGATTCGCAGAAGGCCAAAGTCGCTTCACTGCAGGCGCAGGTACGTGAATGGGAATCTGAACAGAAAGTGGAGGAAGCCGATCTCAAGCGCGCCGACGCTATGCTCGCCGAAAAGATACGCAGTCAGGAAGACTGGGAGCATGTGAAATACAAGCTGGATGAGACCGTCGCTGAGGTCGCCCGCTACCGCTCTGACCAGGCTGCCGCAGAAGCCGATCTTAAATTTGCCGAATTGCAATTGGAGAAATCCCGCGTCGTCGCTCCCTTTGACGGAGTCGTAGGCCGCAATCCGGTGCGCGTTGCGCAGGAGGTAAAGCAGGGAGACGTGCTCTTCTGGATCACGGCGGAAGCGCCCTTGCGCGTACTCTTCACGGTGCCCGAATCTTCAATGGCGGCATTCAGCACCGGAGCATCGCTTGAGCTCACGACGGCTGTTTACCCGCAGCTTCGCCAGCCTGCGAAGATTCTCCGTGTAAGCCCGGTTGTAGATCCGGCGAGCGGCAGCGTCCAGGTAGTCGGTGCGGTCATTCACCCCTCGCCACTGCTCAAGCCGGGCATGACTATGCAGGTGCGGCTCACGCCATGAATCTCAGCGAAGCTCTCGACGCAGCTCTGCCTGAAATTCCCAAGGCGCGTCTGGCGCGCAGCCGTCCGCCTCGTGTCGATCCAAACCTTGTCGTGCGCGATGATGTGCTTGATGGCGAAGCCATCGTGGGGGTGCTGCAGCGCGAGAAAGGCAATTTCTTCCGCTTCCCCCCAGCGCAGTGGCAGCTGGTGCAGTTGTTCGATGGAAGCCGGTCGTATGAAGAGATTGCGGCTGCGTACAGCGAACAGACAGGCGCGCCTGTGACCGCCGACGAGATCAAGGCCTTCGCGGACGGCATGGATGAGTCCGACTTCTGGTACAAGACTCCGCAGGAGAAAAACCTTGCCATGAGCGAGCGCCTGATGGCCCAGCGAGGCCGGCGCGCAGAACGCAAATCCAAAATCAACCTGGCGCATATCAGCTTTTCTGCCTGGGACCCCGATGGCTACTTCACAAAGCTCGACGCGATCGCCGGAAGGCTTGTCTATAGCCGCTGGAGCGTGCTTTTTGTCGTGCTGCTTTTTCTGTTTGAGGCATTCGTCTTCGTCGCCAAATGGAAAGTGATTGGCCCTGATATTTCGCTCTACTACAACTTCACGCATAAGACTTTTTATGATGTCGCTGAGTTCTGGGTGCTGCTGTTTGCCCTGGGATTCATTCATGAAACGGCACATGGCCTCACCTGCAAGCATTATGGTGGCGAGGTGCATAGCATGGGCCTCATGTTTCTCTACCTGACGCCGGCGTTCTTCGTGGACGTGACGGAGACATGGATCTCAGCGACCAAACTGCAGCGGCTGGCGACCATCATCGCCGGCATCTGGATCGAGATGGTGGTCTGTGGTCTTGCCATGATCGTCTGGATGAATACAGCGCCGGGACTATGGGTGCACGAGTTCACCTACAAGGTCATTCTCATCACCGGTCTCGCAGTGGTCGTCATGAATCTCAACCCGCTGTTGAAGCTGGACGGCTATTATTTCCTGACTGAAGTGATCGGCATCCCAGATCTCAAGGAGCGCTCGACCTCATTTGTGACCGGCTGGGTCCAGGGCCGCATCCTGCGATTGCCGGTCGAGGTGCCCGTCATTCCACGACGGCGCGTGCTCTTATTCACCAGCTATGCACTGATATCCGGTGCCTACTCGTATCTGCTGCTGATCGCCGTAATTCGCCTGGCATACAACGTCGGTTTCAATTGGCTTGCCGAGTTCGCTCTCATCCCTGCGGGCATCCTGGCTTTTGTGATGTTCCGCTCTCGACTGCGTTCACTACGATCTCTCGCCGCCCAACTCTATGCTCGCCATTTTGGCGATGGCTTTCGCCTGAGGCTGCTCTCGATTATGGTCGCGACTGCGGTGTTGATTCTGCTGTTTGTGCCTCTTTGGCGCGATCGCGAAAATGCATTCTTCGTGGTCGAACCGCTGCAACCGAAAACTCTCCACGCGGCGATTGCAGGCCGAGTCGAGGCCGTTCTGGTGCGTGAAGGGACATCAGTTCATGCCGGCCAGCCTCTGATTCGCATGACCAGCGATGATGCCTCCGCGATGCATTCAAGCGCTGTGGCCAACACCAGCGGAGCGCGCTCTCATGCTTTTGAAGCCGAGCTTCGCGGTCAATCGATCGGTAGCGGAGCCGCGGATCAAGAAGGCGCTGCACGATCCAGTCTCCTGGCTCGTGAGGCGCTGACTTCGCTGCTGATCAATGCGCCTATGGATGGGGTGGTGCTTACGGCTGATCCAGCAGCACTGCTGAACCAGACGGTTGCGTCAGGCCAGCCTTTGCTCACTCTGGCGGACAACGGCCCCAGGCTGGTGCGCATATATCTGCCGGCTTCGGCGCTGGAGCGCATTCCCTCGAGCGCAGAAGTTGCACTTGCGCTTCCAGGTCGATTCTCCATTGTCCGCATGGGCCTTGCGCCTATCGACGGCGAGGCGGTTGCATTGCCCGCGGGCCTGTTGGCTCATCAGGAATATAAAGGCGTGGAGCAGGCCACCTTTTACAGCACGCGTATGCCTCTGCCTGCGGGGATGGGCGACTTGCCGTTCGGAAGCTCAGGCTCGGCGAAAGTATTTGGCGTGCGGCGCAGCCTCTTCGGGCGATTCATTGCCGTGATACTCAACCTGTTTCACGCGCACGTCTGGTAGGCCTCGAAACGAGAGAGGCGGCCGCCGAAGCGACCGCCTTTAAACCCAAGGCACTTAAGGGCACCGGCCACTCAGTCTAGAGGAGTGAGCCAGCATTTCTTGCAGTTTTCAGTGGTGCAGCCTTTGCTGTCTTCAACGGCGCGGCCTTCGCGGTCTTGAGCGGTGCTGCCTTTGCGGTTTTCAAAGGCGCTGCTTTGAGCGCGATGGCCCTGGCGGCTACGATCTTGGTGGCAGCTACAGGGCTGGACGCGTTTGTGTGAACAGCCTTGGACCTCGTCGAGCTGGTCTGGTTGATGAGTGACTTCTTCGTTGTAGCCATTTGCACCTTCTTGCTTTCGAATTTTGCGCGCAACAGCCCACATCCACGGTGCTCACTTCCGGCAGAGCACCCCAGAATTTCGCTGAAGTTAGGAGAAGAATTTCGCAGTCTTTAAATCAACGTCCTCGCGGTCTTCAGCGGAGCGGCTTTTGCAGTCTTGAGCGGAGCCGCTTTGGCGGTCTTGAGAGGCGCTGCCTTGGCAGTCTTCAGCGGCGCGGCCTTCGCGGTCTTCAACGGAGCAGCCTTTGCAGTCTTCAGGGGAGCGGCCTTGGCGGCTACCATCTTACCGGCCGAAACCGGGCTGGAAGAACCGGCCGGCGAGGCCTGGGTCTTGGTGGGGGAGGACTTGCTGATCAGCGACTTCTTGATAACGCTCATTCGGATGTCCCTCAGATGTTTGAAATTTTGAATCTCTTCCTACGCCCATCCATATTGCATCCGGCGTGCCAAACTTCCTGACTCCGCACTATTTTCACTAAACGCATGAAAACCAACAACTTACTTCCTGATTAGATTTAGGAGAAATTTTGGCCGATTTGAACTAATAGGTTAAAAATAAACCACCCATGGGTTAATATTTAACCGATTCTCTAGAGCGAGTACTTCCGGCAGAGGTATTTGATGCGTTGTCCGTCGAGTTGCAACAGCCGGGCCGCCGCGGCCTTACTGCCGTCACTGCGCCGAAGCGCGGCGCTCAACAATGCAATCTCAACCTGCTGAACCTCCGCATCGAAGTTAACTCCGGCCTCGGGCAACAAGGCCGCCTCCTGGGCCGCAGCGCTGTGTGCGAGCAGGCGAGGGGGAAGATGGCTTGGACGTATCTCGTCGCCCCGCACTGTAATCACCAGCCTCTGGATCAGATTCTCCAGTTCGCGAACATTGCCCGGCCAGGTGTGCTCTTCAAACACCGAGATCACTTCGTTCGAGATCCGCTTCACCGGAAGCCCGTTAGCCACGCAATGAATCTCCATGAAGTACTCACACAGCAATGAAATGTCGCCGGCGCGTTCGCGCAGAGGCGGCAGGTGAATCGGCACGACGTGAATGCGGTAGTACAGGTCTTCGCGGAATCGCCCGGTGCGAGCCATCTCTTCGAGAGGCTCATTGGTGGCGCAGATCAGGCGGAAGTCAATCTTCCGCAACGTGCGGCCGCCCAGGCGCTGCACCTGGTGGTCTTCGAGAACCCGCAGTAGCTTGGTCTGCAGCGGCAACGTGAGCGTCGCAATCTCGTCAAGAAAGAGCGTGCCTCCGTCGGCAAGTTCGATTTGCCCTGGACGAGCTTCTGTGGCGCCAGTGAACGCGCCGCGCTCATTGCCAAACAATTCAGACTCGATCAGGTTCTCGGGCAGAGCGGCGCAATTGAGTCGAATGTAAGGCTTGTGAGCACGCCTGCTGAGTGCCACGATAGCCCTCGAAGCAAGCTCTTTTCCCGTACCGCTCTCACCTCGAATCAGTACATTGACGCTGCTGTCCGCCACCTGTTGAATGGCGTCATAGACATTGCGCATCGATTCGCTGGCGCCCACGAAATCCTGAAACCTGCTGGACCCCAGCGCCTGGCGCCTCATTTGTTCGCGCACAGCATCCTCGCCGCGCCGCTGTAGCGTCTCCACGAGCGAAAGGCGCAACTCCGAGAGGTCGACAGGACTGCGGAAGTGAACGTCTGCACCAGCTTCCAACGCACGCTTCTCAACCGAACGGGTACGCGATCGGCTAAGAGAAATCAGTACAAAATTGGAGTTCAATGTACGCAGCTCATTCAGCAGCGTGAGACCGCTATGCGACTCGTCCGACTCATTCGATTCGGTATCAATATCCAGCAGGACTGCAACTGCATGCGCTTCGCGAGTCCATCGCGCCAGGTCTTCATAGCTCTTTCGTACCACCACCTGAAACCACGGGAGCAGCTCTGGAACAAGCTCGTCGAGAAAGCCATCATCCTCGGTCACGACGCAGACAACAGGAAGCGTCATATGCGAAAGCGAAGCATGTGACGCATCAGCAGAACTTCTGCGCTTGGGCATGGAAAAATCTTAAATGGAATAGAGCGGTGACGCACTTATAAAACCAGCACCGCTCTGGCTACTTGCCGATGCAGAAGGTGGAGAAGATGAGGTTGAGCACGTCGTCGGGAGTGGTCTGTCCGGTCAGCGAATCGAGTGCCCAGAGCGTGCGATAGAGGTCCAGCAGCACCATCTCGTGCGGAATGCCGTTGGCGATCGCGACGGATGCATCATCAAGGCCCTGGGTGGCATTGGTGATGGATTGATGATGGCGCAGGCTGGTCAGCATACCGGGTTCAGCTGCGGCCCCGCCAGTTGCCAGCTTCAGGATCGCCTCGCGAAGTTCGGCAATGCCCTCGCCTGTAACCGCCGAAGTCCGCAGCACGGCCAGACCTGACTGATCAGGCAAAGGGTCCACTGCGGAATCCCCGTCCGACGGAACCAGATCGCTCTTGTTGAAGGCAATCAAGGCAGCGCGCCCCTGAACTGCCTCAAGCAGGCGCGAGTCCTCTTCGTGAAACGGTTCTGTTGCGTCGATGACGATCAGCACAATCGCGGCGTCGGCGAGCGCTTCGCGACTGCGCACAATGCCCAGCCGTTCTGCTTCGTCAGCGGCCTCACGAAGACCCGCCGTGTCGACCAGTTCCAGAGGAATGCCGCCCAGCGCAATGCGTTCGCTCACCGTATCACGAGTAGTGCCCGGCATGGACGTCACGATTGCGCGGTCGCGTTCGATCAGTGCGTTGAAGACCGAACTCTTGCCAGCGTTAGGGCGGCCCACGATGGCGAGCGTCAGCCCATCGTGCAGGATGCGGCCATGCGCAAAGGTGCCGGCGAGTGCGGCAAGCGGTGGGCGAATCTCTCCAATGCGCCGGGCAATTTCCGATTCGGGAGCAACGGCCAGATCGTCTTCGGCGAAATCGATGCCTGCCTCAAGCAATGCGATGAGTTCAAGCAAGGCGTGCTTTGTGGGAGTTACGCGAGCGCTCAGCGCTCCGCCCATCTGGCTCGCGGCCAGCCGGGCCTGGGTCAGCGTCTGCGCTTCGATCAGGTCGCGCACGGCTTCGGCTTGTGTCAGGTCCATGCGGCCTGAGAGAAATGCGCGCTGCGTGAACTCGCCCGGTTCAGCGAGTCTTGCGCCCAGCGCCAGCGCCTGCCGCAGCAGCAGATCCAGAACAACCGGCGAGCCATGAGCCGCAATCTCGACCAGATCATCGGAGGTGTACGAATTAGGCGCGGCAAACCAGGTTACAAGAGCTTCGTCGATGCGCCCGCCTGATGCCTCGTTTGGATCGAGGTTGGGATCCAGATTCGGATCAAGCACATCGGCCAGCCGTGCGCGGCCGTGTTCGAGTGGCGCGCGTAATCGAACCAGTTGCCCGGCGTAGGCGACTGCATCCGGGCCGCTCAGGCGAACGATGCCGATTCCTCCCCGTCCGGGAGGCGTGGAGATAGCGGCAATGGTATCCGTGGCAGACACTTAGCCATTGTAGGGAATCTACTCGCGGCAGCCCACTAAGACCCCTCGCTCACTGAATCCGTTACTCTGGTGCAGGGTGCAAGAGAACGTATGAAGGCAAGCGCGTTTGAGTTTCGATTTCGGCTGTGGATCAGTTTCGCGCTCGTCGTGCTGGGATTCTGGGCCCCTTGGATCGAGCTTCTTCACTGGGACAGCCGTGGAAACCACACCTGGGGATGGCTTGTATTCGAGCTGGGTGGGCTGGGGATTTCATCCACGACCGGCTTTATGCTGGTCACCGCACTGGCGATTGCTTCGGCGGCTCTCGCAGCCCTTCTGCGCGTTTGGGGTACGGCCTACCTGGGCACAGGCACCGTCTTCAATGCGGAGATGAAAGCAGGAGACGTGCTGGCCGACGGACCTTACCGGCACATGCGCAATCCGCTCTACCTGGGCAATTTACTGGACTTTGTCGCAATTTCCATACTGATGCCTCCGTCGGGAGCCGCCGTTTCGCTGGTGCTGCTCGCACTCTTTCTGCTGCGGCTGATTCTGGGTGAGGAAGCCTTTCTCGCGCCAAAACTCGGCGACTCGCATGCGTCCTATTGCTTGGCGGTCCCGCGCCTGATCCCCAGCCTGCGACCGCGCGTCGCCGCCGAAGGACGATCTCCCAACTGGATTCACGCGCTCCTGGGCGAGATCTTTCCTTTGCTTCTTCTGGTGTGCTTCGCCACGCTTAGCTGGCAATACGACCCGGACCTGCTGATCCGCGCGGTGCTGATCTGCTTCGGAGTTTCTCTTATTGCACGAGCGTTGATCCAGCCGGGAACGGAGCAGCGGCCTGCTGCGTAGACTTTTCTGTCCAAGAGGTTTACATGGGATACAGGCTTTCGGCAGTGATGAAGCTCTCGTTGTTCCTCGTTCTCGCGCTCACTGGAATTTTCACCTCTGTCGCGGGATTGGCTTACACGCCTCAGGCTGGCGCCCCGGTTGCGCAAGCCACCCCCAGCGCACCCCTCGCCGCAATGGATGGCATTTGGCTGGGTACGCTCGACGCCGGTGGCCAGACGCTTCGCATTCAGATTCGTCTGAAGACCAACGCTCCGGCAAGCCAGACCTGCTTCCTCGACAGCATCGATCAGAAGGCCTTTGCCATTCCTTGCAGCAGTTCGCAGCAGAGTGGAGGCCAGCTCTTGATCGACGTTCCAGATGTCGCCGGCAAGTGGGCTGGACAGCTCTCCGCTGACGGAAAGACGCTTACCGGCACCTGGTCGCAGGGCGGCAACTCGCTCCCGCTCACGCTGGAGCGAACGGCGACAGCGATTGAGGCTCCGAGCGCTGCTCCAAAGCCAGTCGAACCTGCCCAGCCTCCGGTTGCAATTGCCGATCTGAAAGCCATTCTCGATAAAGAAATGATCCCGGTGCTCAAAGACGGAGCGCTGGAATCGCCCGTCAGCGGCGTCACCATCGGCGTGGTGCAGCATGGACAGCGGCTTATCCTGACCTATGGCGCGGCCAAACCTGACTCGGTCTTCGAAATCGGATCCATTACCAAGACATTCACCGGCCTGATTCTCGCCCAGATGGTGGAGCAGGGAAAGGTACGATTCGACGAACCGGTGCGTGAGCTTCTCCCTCCCGGCACCGTCGCCAAGCCTGCCACCGGAGCCGAAATCACGCTGCTCGATTTAAGCGACCAGCACTCGGGCCTGCCTCGCATGCCGGACAACTTTCATCCTGCCGATCAGGCGAACCCTTACGCCGATTACGACGCCAAACTGCTCTACGCCTTCATCGCCAAACAGGGCGTGGCTCTCCCCGCGAATGCTCCCTTCGGCTATAGCAACCTGGGCGTCGGACTGCTCGGCCAGGCTCTTGCTAACCGCGCGGGAATGCCCTACCCTGCACTGCTCGAAAAGCAGGTGACCGGTCCTTTGAACATGCGGGATACAAACATCGCGCTTAACCCATCGATGCGCGCGCGGTTTATCGAAGGCCACGATGGTGAGCATCATCCGGCTCATGCTTGGGACCTCGACGCACTCGCCGGCGCTGGCGGTATCCGTTCAACGGCCGCCGATATGCTCACTTACCTTGAAGCACAGCTGCATCCCGACCGGCTGCCTGACAGCGCTAAAACCCAAAGCGAAGGCAAGACCCTGCCGGCTGCAATCGCCAGAGCCCACACGATTCACGCTGACGTTGGCCAGGGCATGCACATCGCCCTGAACTGGTTCCGGATCGATGAGACCGGCAGCTACTGGCACAACGGGGGAACCGGCGGCTATAGCGCCTACGCGCTCTTCAATCCGGAAAAGGACTTCGCCGTAATCGTGCTCAGCAACACATCGCCAACCCCGGACTCTTTTACCGACAATCTGGGCATGCACATAGCGCAACGGCTCGGCGGACTGCCGGCTGTAGCCCTCGTTTCCGAACAGCATAAGGCTGTAGCCATCGACCCCAAACTCCTCGACGGCTATGTTGGGGCGTATCAACTCGCGCCCAACTTCATCCTGACCTTTACCAAAAATGACAACCGGCTCTTTACGCAGGCGACAGGCCAGCCAACATTTGAGGTGTTTCCGGAGAACGACAAAACCTTCTTCCTCAAAGTCGTAGATGCGCAGGTCACCTTCGTTACAGACGCTCAGGGCAAGGCGACCAGCGTGATTCTGCACCAGGGCGGAAGAGATCAGGAAGCGAAGCGCATCCCGTAATCGAAGCGCATCCCACAGTTTTTGATACCGGCTGGTGTCCTAAGCGCGAATCACCTGAATACCCAGTTTTTCATACGGCGCAGCGAGTTCCGGTGCAGTATCCGATTCGGTGAGGATGGCGTTGATTTCATCCAGGGGCACGACCAGGTATGGCGAAGCCGCATTGAGCTTTTCTGACGATGCCAGAACGATCGTATCGGCGGCCGCATTGCTCAGGGCGCGCTTGACTGCCGCTTCTTCAAAGTCTCCGGTAGTCAGTCCGGTCTTGGGATGTACGCCGGTTACGCCCATGAAGTAGGTATCGGCGTGGATGTGCGAGATAGCCTCGATAGCCGCTGCTCCCACGGCGACCACGGAATGCTTGAAGAGCCGCCCGCCGATCAGGAGCACTTCAACTTCTGGATGGTTCACGAGTTCGAGCGCAATGGTCGGGCTGTGGGTAACGACCGTCGCCTTGAGATCGAGCGGGATGTGGCGGGCAATCTCCCGCGCCGTTGTGCCGCCGTCCAGAATGACGACCTGCCCCGGCTGAATCATCTTCGCCGCAGCGCGGCCGATGGCGACCTTGCCTTCGGTGGTGATGCGCTCACGTCCGGCAAAATCGGCGACAGCAGGGGACGCGGGCAGTGCTCCGCCATGGACCCGCAGCAGCAATCCCTCCTGCGCAAGCTCGCGCAGATCACGCCGAATCGTGTCCTCTGAAACCCCCATCGACTGGCTTACATCCTTGGCGATCACCTGTCCCTGGCGTTTGAGCAGCGCAAGAATCTGCTGTTTTCTATGCGTAGTGAGCATGTTTCCTTTCACGATCGTACTTGACATTGCACGAAATTGCACGATATTATCGGATCATGCATGATGTTGCTGATTTTATGCGAATACCACAGACTTTGGATACTCCAGCGTGCATACGCATTGAGGCCGTCGAGACGCTCTCCGACGATTGGTACGTGCTGAAGAAGACGACATTTGACCTGTTGCGGCGCGATGGAAGCTGGCAACGGCAGACCAGGGAAACCTACGATCGCGGCAATGGCGCGACGATTCTGCTCTACAACCTCAAAAAGCGTTCGGTGATCCTGACCCGGCAGTTTCGCTTTCCTGCCTACGTGAATGGTCACCACGGCCTGCTCATCGAGGCGGCTGCGGGTTTACTCGACCAAGCGAGCCCGGAAGAGAGAATCAAGGCCGAGGTGGAGGAAGAGACCGGCTATCGCGTAGAGCATGTTCGCAAGATCTTCGAGGCCTTCATGAGCCCTGGCTCTGTGACGGAAAGGCTGTACTTTTTCGTGGCTGCATACGACGCCAGCAGCAAGGCCAATGCGGGCGGAGGTAACCACGCTGAAGGCGAAGATATTGAGGTACTGGAACTCTCTATCGACGACGCGATGCAGGCCATCCATCAGGGAGACATTGCCGACGGGAAAACCATCATGCTTCTGCAATACGCCTATATTCACGTGTTCAACGCGGAAAGACAAGGCTGCCTGACATGTCCACACGATCTCTGATGATTCTGATCGCGGGTCCGTACCGCTCCGGCACTGGAGATGACCCTGAAAAAATGGCGCAAAACCTGCGCTCGCTCGAATCGGTCGCGTTGCCGCTGTATCGCGCCGGACATATTCCGCTGATTGGCGAATGGCTGGCCCTGCCGCTGCTGCGAGAGGCAGGATCGAAGCGGCCGGGCGACGCCATCTACGACGAGATTCTGTACCCGATCGCCAACCGCCTGATCGCGCGCTGCGACGCAGTGTTGCGTCTGCCGGGCTCATCCAAGGGGGCGGATGAGGATGTCCGGCTGGCGAAGGAACTGGGCCTGCCGGTCTACACCGGCCTGGAGCAAGTGCCCGGATGCGCATGAACGGCGACCATGAATTGAATTGCGGACATAAGCCGCAGGCCAGCCCGGCCGCCTATGCTTTCGCCGCAAAGATGCCGCTGAACGCCGGCCGATGGCCGTAGAACACGATGAACCAGCAAATGGCGACAAACACACCCGGCCCGATCGAAGCTGGCGCCATGAGTATGTGAAAGAGAAGGATATTCACGATGACCGGCCCGATCACCACCAGCGCCAGCGGCACATAGCGGTTGATGAGGAATGGCACCGCCGAAACAACCTGTATCAAGCTAACAATGAAGCTATAGTGCGAGGTCTCGAATACGTCGACAAACTGTTTCATCAGTCCTTCAGGCATGGGCGGTTTCGGCGCGAGGTGGAAAACACCGATGAGGCCGAAAAGAAGAAAGACGAGGCCCAGCAAAATGCGTGCGATTAGGATCAATATCTTCATTGTCGATTGCTCCTTGCATTGTCTGCCGCGGAAGAGCCTGACAATTTCGCGTCGGAAAAAACCTGAGCGCTCTTCGTCGCATTCATTGAAATACGGCTACCGAGGTTTGCGCAATGCAACTCAGCAGTTTCTCTTCCAGAAGACGTCACTGCTTCCCAAGTTTCTTCAGATGAGTAAAACCGAAGCCTGCCGGATACTTCAGCCCATAACCTAGCAACCGATCGACGCCGATGTGGTTGAACCAGATGATGGCGAACCGAAGCAGAGCGGGCTGACGAAGCGACAGTGCAGCAATAACCAGCACGCCCGGCAACAGGTACGAGTGAACCGTGTTGTAGCAGTAAGAGCCGATTCGCGGGCCAGTCAGGTAACCGAGAAAGCTCAGGTCCGGCGTCAGCCAGAGTGCTGCAAAAAGCCACCAGCTTGCACCCGTTCGCGCGTAGAAGATAGCGCTGAGCGTGGCGATGGCCAGCCCTTCCAACCGCAGCCACCAGACTACCGGTGGCTTGACAGGTGGACTCGAAACAGCCGTCGGTTCAGGAAATGTCATCTGCTCTTCGACCCCACAGGTGTGTTGCTAGATGTCCGTTGCCCAGTTGAGAGTTGGACGCAAAGCTTCAACCTGCGAAAAGGTCTTGCCGCTTGTTACCAGTATCGCGTCCGTGGAAATAGCATGTGCGGCGATCAACATATCCATTGTGGACAGGGTTTTGCCGGCGTTGGACATTCTGGCTCTCAAAGTTCCATAGGCATGGGCAGCGCTGGAATCCCAGGGAAGAATTGAGACCGTATCGAAAAGTGACTCGACTGCGAAGCGGAGCCTCGTGGCTTCAGGCTTTCTGGCCAGGCCATAGAGCATCTCAGCCTCGGTAATGACGGAGATCGCAATGTTTGAGTGTTTGATCTGATCGGCCATCGCTCGACGGGCAGCAGGCGATCGTCCGCTCACGGCGTAGGCGACGGTGTTGGTATCGAGCAGATAGAGCGTCACGCCCTTCACATCCACTCTCGTTCGACGGGGAGAGATTGATCGCGGTTTTCCAGCAAGCCTTCCGCTCCACCAGCCGCGTCAATCATGGCGAATATCTCATCGAGCGGTCTTTGCAGAGGCAATTCGGATAGAGTGATGGCGCCGGTTTGAGGATCACGGCGGATGTACACCTCGGAAGAGGTGAAGCGAAACTCGGCAGGAATTCGCACTGCCTGGCTTCTGCCGCTCATGAAAACTCGTGCCTTTGCTATCTCCGCCATGGCCACACCTCTTGCTATATATCATGATATATAGCAAGCATCTCGTCAATGCCTCGCGCCGGAGAAATAAAAAGGCAAATGAAAAAGGGCGAGCCGATTGGCCCGCCCTTTCCGGCTTGTAACTGAGTTACTTCTTGACTGGAGCGATGACGTCCTTGGCAGCCTTGGCTACGCGGAACTTCACGACGGTCTTGGCCTTGATCTTGATGGCCGCGCCGGTCTGCGGGTTGCGGCCAACGCGGGCCTTGCGCTCTGCCTTTACGAGACGGCCGATTCCCGGGATGATGAATACCCCATTCTTCTTGGTCTCTTTGACGGCGGTCTCGGCGAGCAAGTCGAAGAAGGCGCCAACCTGCTTGTTGGTGAGTTCGAGCTTTTCAGCCACGTGACGGATCAGGGCTGTCTTGGTCAATCCAGTTGCCATTGTGTTTCCTCCAATGTTTTGCGCGTTCGCGCGTTTTGAGTTTCTTTTGCGTTGCCTTGGTGACGCCGGTTTGGGTGCTGCCCGCCGGAGAGGAGCGCGTAGACAAATTACGACAACGTTAGCGCAAATCTCCAGTGTTGACGCGGGTCCGGTGAGACCTGTCGATGGATACCATGCGTCTTTTGAGGCAGCAAAGTCAACCCGAAAAGCCGATTTTCCACAATTAATTGCGGGTTTTGTGCTGAAATCTTCTGCTTTTAGCGGTTTTTGGCCGATTTTGGACCGCTCGGCAAACCAAAAAGTACCTGCGTCCGCTGCGGTTTGCGCTCCTCAAGGCTTGCGGCAATCGGCGTATTCAGGGCCGCAATTACAGGCGCAGCCAGCTTGAAATGCCTCACGATCTCTTTCGCAAAGCCGGGATCAAGCGCGGCTGCAGCGGGCAGTGTCGCTGCCAATCCCCATTGACGGCAGCGGATGAGGTCGTCGGCTGGGCTGTCGGTCGGAAAGCCCTTCGGAGTGCGGCTGAGCGCGTTGCCATCGAATTCGCGGAACGCCTTACGCACCGCGGGCTTGTTGAGCAGCTTGCGGAACTCCGCGTGATGATCGAGCAGCCAATGGCGGATGGCAGAGAGCTGATCCTTCTCCGGCATGTAAGCCCCGGCGGCGACCGTCACCTCTTTGGCCGAAACATGGAAGTAGTAACCGGCGCCGGACGTCTTATCGAGTCCGGTGTGCGTCCACCAGGCGGCGATGTGGTCTTTATAAGGGCGCTTGTCGTTGGAGAAGCGCGTGTCGCGATAAATCCGAAAGAGGGATTTCTCAGCCGGGCGCACATGCTCAGGCGCGAATTCGACCATGGCATCGGTCACATGACGGATGATAGCCAGCATCGGTTCCTTCAGCTCTGCCTCATAGATCGCCTTATTGGCGTTGAACCACGCGCGGGCCTCGACAGGATCCTTGCCATTGATCCGCACAAGCGCACGCAAAAAACCTAAGCCTTCCTTGCGGAAGTGGGTCGTTAGTTTAGTGATGGCGGCCTTGGATGCCTGCTTTGGCATAAGCGGAAGTTTAACAGGGATGGCGCTAAACTACCCCTGCGTTAAAAACTTAACCGGGCAACCTTCCGCTTGCAGGTGCTGGATCAGACCGGCGAAATGATCGAGAACCTGCTTAGCCATTTCGTTTTCGTGCGGTGCATTGCGAATGACAATTCGATATGGAACTTCAATCCTGTTGATTCCCCCGCCGCCAATACTGTCGTGAAGAGCATTAAAGTTCCTTCCGTGCCACTCTGGCGCACCAACCGCCACAAAGAATGCACTGTACAGATCTTGCATCCAATACCAATCGCTCTTAAGATTCCAAGCGCTTGCGTCGAGAATCAGGTCCTTTGCGAATTGTTCAAATGAACGAACGAATGTCAGTCCGGGTTCCCTTGAGGTTATGGCTGGGTAGTAAACAGGCCTGCCATGGCCACATCGAGCCGGTTACCCTTAGGAACTCCAAAAAGATGGATGCTGAAGAGGTTCGGGTGATGCATTTCAATGGTGGGCAGCAATGTTGCGGCCTGCTCCACCAAATCCACTGCGATTGGTGTAGTGATCAGGGTAAAGCCAGGATCGGGGTTCCACATGGAATGCCACTGCTCCCGCCACTCGTGCGGATAACTTTGCCGCTGCGGCGTCGTTTGAGCCCATATCGGCATCTCTCCGATGGCGACGTTCAAGTCCGTTTCCGTGTCCAGCACCAGAGCCACCTGCCAAGCCATCTCAACTCCTAGCGGATCATTTTCAGCGCCGCCCTGAAGAGGCCATCGAAATCGCCTGCTAAAACCGCGTCCTTTTCAACCGCATGCTGGATCGCCTTCTCCGCTGCCGGCCGCTGGTAGCCGAGATTGGTCAGCGCCGAAAGCACGTCTTCGACCGCCGCTCCCCGCACCACTGAAGGCACAGGCGCGGTGGCGAAATCGTCCAGCTTGTCTTTCAGCTCGAGCACCAATCGCTCGGCCAGCTTCTTGCCTACGCCGGGAATCCGCACAAGCGAAGCGTGGTCCTGCGCGCGAATCGCGGTGACAGCGCGCTCCGCCGAAAGGCCGCTGAGCAGCGTAATGGCCAGCTTGGGACCGACGCCGGTGACCGTAATCAGCCGTTCGAAGAGCCGCTTCTCATCCCTCTCCAGAAAGCCGAAAAGGGCGATCTGGTCTTCGCGCACCTGGGTGTGTATGTGCAACGAAGCCTCCGCACCAACCGACGGCAGCGCGGTAAACGTGGGTACGGAGATGGTGACGTCATAGCCCACGCCTGCAGCCTCGACGATGGCTTGGCCCGGTTGTTTGTGGATGAGTCTGCCGCGCAGATGAGCGATCATTGGATAGTTTCCTGAGCCTTCAGCATACAGGTGCCGAGGGGATGGCAGTCCGGACTCCGGACCCCGTCCGCCAGCCTCGTCCGGCTTACCTTCAGAGGGCGGGTTCGTCTCTCCAGAGAACCCCGCGCCACAATCGCGTCTAAGCCGCGTATGCGCCGGGCGCTCCCCTTTGCCGGCGCGGTTCGCGGCAGGCAGGGGTGGGCAGATACAATGAAGATTCACGCTGTGCCATGGCGCGGCGGCAAAGATTCCTGACAGAGGTTGGTAGCGGGTGATTCGACAGATATACATGCGCAGCTTGGCGCGAACCGGAATTCAAACCGCCGTTGCTGCGGTATTGGCGGCAGGATTTGGCACAGCTGCCATGGCGCAAACGCCTACGCACACCACCCTTACGGCCGAGACACGCGATGCGGCCAGCCGAACGGTAGCGACCTTCAGCGCGACCGTACTCGATGAGAACGGTTCACCGGCAACCGGCGCCGTCACACTGGTGGATACATCCGCCGGCCGGCGCACCACTCTCGCCGGCGCGGCACTCGATGCCGAGGGCAAAGCTGAGATCAAGCTCGATGGTCTCTCCGCGGGTGATCATGCGGTGCGCGCCGTCTACAGCGGCGATGCAAGCCGCGCCATCTCTCAATCGGAAGCAGTCTCCGTCCATCCCCTGGCCACAGTAACGCCAGACTTTACGCTCTCGATTGATCCCGCTTCGCTCACGCTGAAACAGGGTACCTCGGGAACCATCGTGGCCTCCGTAGCACCAGTGACAGGAAGCGGATTTGTTGGATTCATCAGCCTTTCCTGCGCGGGGACGGGACAAACAACCACTTTACCGGAGGGCGTTTCCTGTACTTTCAACCCGGCGAATCTGCAGGTCACTTCTGCTACGACAGTGACTGCTTCGATGGGCCTCAAAACCTCCACAGCCGGGGGAAAGCACGCCGAGAATCGCGCCCCTGTGCATCCGTTCGGTTCCAGAACGAGCAGTCCGGTAGTTCTTGCGATCATGCTTCCGGGCATCGTGGGGCTGGGCTTTCTGGGACGCAAGCGGAAGCTCTACGGCCGTCTTGCGCTGGTGCTGATGGTCGGCGCAATCAGCCTGCTGGGCACTACAGCCTGTTCAGCGCGTTATGGTTATCTGAATCACGGGCCGACCTTCAATGGCACGCCGCTTGGAAGTTACACCATCACCGTAATCGCTCAGACCAGCAATGGCGTCACCGCGACCTCCCACTCGGTACCGCTCGCCCTCACGGTAAACTAATCCGAAAGGCGACGCAGCACGAAGCATGATCCATTCACCTGAAGGCCGATTAAGCCGACAGACAATGAACCTGAAGGCGGCGCAAGAGCGAGGATAAACTTGAGTCTCTGGTCCGAATTTCAAAACAACAGCCAGAGAACGATCCACAAGTGGAAGCATTACTTCCCCGCCTACGAAGCCCATTTCAGCCGCTACGTTAACCGTCCCATGCTCTTTCTTGAGATTGGTTGCGGTCGTGGCGGTTCCGCGCAGATGTGGAAGCGCTACCTTGGCCCGTACGCCCAGATCGTCGGCCTCGACATCAATCCGGAATGCAAGAAATTTGAAGAGGACCAGATCGAGATTCGAATCGGCAGCCAGTCCGATCTCGGCTTTCTGCAAGGCGTGATCGACGAGTTTGGCACCCCCGATATCGTTCTCGACGACGGCAGCCACCGGATGAGCGATGTCGTCGATACCTTTCGCTTTCTCTATTCGAAGACGGCCAAAGACGGCGTGTACATGGTCGAAGATCTGCACACCGCCTACTGGGAAGAATATGGCGGGGGTGTTGGCCGCGAAGGCAGCTTCATCGAGCTCTGCAAGCAATTGATCGATGAGCTGAATGCAGACTCGACCCGGGAAAAACTGCCGCCGACGGAGTTCACGCGATCCACGCTGTCGATGCATTTCTACGACAGCATCGTCGCCTTCGAGCGCGGGCGGCACCTGAAAAAGAATGACATTCGCAAGAGCGGACGCCAGACCCTGATCAAAGGCTTGCTGAAGCGCTGATCACTGAAAATCCACCCGACCGAATGCAACGCAAAAGGGCCACCGGATCTGCCGAAGAGGCAAGTATCGGTGGCCCTTTCTTGTTGGTTAGTGCAGTCAATTAAGGCTTCGGCATCACCAATACTTCAACCCCTGAAGCAGCGTCTTTCTGATGAAAGACTTGTTCAGTCGCCTTCACGAATTGCTCGGGCTTTGCACTCGGGATATCCGTAAACGTCTGCGGATTGCGATCAGTCAGCGGGAACCAGCTCGACTGCACCTGCACCATGATGCGGTGTCCGGCGCGGAAGGTGTGGAAGAGGTCTGGCATGGTGAAATCCACTTCGGTCATCTTGCCCGGCGTAAGGGCTTCTGGCTTCTCCCAGCTATCGCGAAACTTCGCCCGCATCGGCTCGCCGCGCAGCAACTGCTGATAGCCGCCCATGTGCAGCGGAGGCGCATCGAGAATGCGCTTGTTGGGCCGGCCCGTTCCTTCTTCAGGGTCGGGATAGTTCTCCGGGTACACATCGATCAGCTTCACGTCGAAGTCGGAGTCAGTTCCACTGCTGGCGATCCTGAGCTTGGGTGAAATGGGCCCGGCGATGGTAACGTCTTCTTCAAGAATGTCCGACTGATACACCAACACATCGGGCCTGTAACTCGCGAAGCGTTGATCGTCGACCATGTAGCGCTGCGGAACCGTGTCCGTCGTGTAGCCGACAAACGGCACAGGATGCGCAGGGTCGCTGACATACGAATCGCTGCTGCTTGCTTCCGTCGGCGGCTCGAAACTCAGTTTGCCGCCCGCATGAAAATACAGCGTCTTAGGCGTGGCGGCCTGCGGAGGCCAGCTCGGGAAGGTGCGCCAGACATTGGTTCCGGTTTCAAAAACTACTGCCTTCGGCTGGGCCGCGCCTCTGCCCTTCAGGTAATGCTCGAAGAAGGGAAACTGAATATTGGAACGGAAATACTCGCCAGTCCTGGCATTGAATGTTACGTCGCCAAGATGATCGCCCATGCTGCGAGCCCAGCCGCCATGAACCCACGGCCCCTCGACCAGCGTAGTCGGCGTTTCAGGGTTGAATTTGGATGTGGCATAGAACGTTTTGTAGGGGCCTGAAAGGTCTTCCGCGTCATACCATCCTCCGACCACCAGCACCGCACACTTAATGTTCTTCATGTGCTGCGAAAGGTCGCGCGCCTTCCAGTAGCTGTCGTAGGTGTCGTGTTTAACCTGATCGGTGAATAGCCAGTTCCCGCCCCTGAGGTATTGCTTGTCAAGGTTATTCAGATTGCCTGCGTTGAGATAGAAGCGATAAGTGTCGGGCGTGCCAAAGTCGAAGCCGATGGTGGCGTGTGGCATCTGCGGCTCTGTCTGTGGCGTGAAGAAGGCGTAGAAGCCAAAGTTGGCCGAAAGCATGAATGCTCCGCCGTGATATGAATCGTCCCCCTTGAACAGATCGGTCATCGGCGCCTGCGGACTGGCCGCCACCAGCGCCGGATGCGAATCGATCATGCTCGCTGAGGTATAGAACCCCGGATACGAGATGCCCCAGATGCCCACCTTACCGTTGTTGTTCGCCACATGCTTCAGCAGAAACTCGATGGTGTCGTACGTATCCGAAGCATCGTCCACATCCTGCGGAGACTTCTTCTCATCGATATGTGGACGCATCTCGACAAACTCGCCTTCGCTCATCCAGCGCCCGCGCACATCCTGATAAACGAAGATGTAGCCGGACTTCTCAAACTCGTCCGAAGGGCCAAGATGCTCCGGATAGCGGTCTTCTCCGTATGGTCCGACGTTGTACGGCGTGCGGTCCATCAGAAAGGGGTGCGGCTCGCTTGCATCCTTGGGCACGTAGACCGCGGTGAAGAGCTTCTTACCGTCGCGCATTGGAATGCGGTACTCGTACTTGGTGTAGTGCGCCTTGACGTACTCGTCCTTTGGCAGGTCAGGCTGCTGCGCGCGCGCAACCGGTAGAGTGAAGCAAGCCAAAGCAACAGAGGCAAGAAAAAAGGGCAAGGAAATCTTGGGCGCGGTCTGCATGAATATATGGATTCTCCTGAGCCAACAGATTACTCCATGCGGCCAGGCCGTCGCGAAAGACAATCCGGCTCCAAATTGACAAGGAAATGACAAAGCGGAGACAAGTTCCCTTTCGTACGAGGGCTACTGTTGTTTGCGGTGGTCTGCCCAGGCGTCGGCGCTGACTGCGCTGATCGATGGCGTTGACAATCTCACTGGTGCCGGCAGCACTCACCCCAGGAGAGAGCAACATGCGAATCCACAAATCCTTCGCTCAGTTTGAAACGGACGGGTCAACGCTTTGCAGGCCGCAAGTGGCGCGTTGGCTCAGGACTGTGACGGCAATCGTACTACTGGCCGGCGCCGCCGGCACTGGACTGGCGCAGCACCGTGATCGTGATGACGACGCGGCGTTTTTGCCAAGCCCGGTCAGAAGCGTCTCAACTGTCCCCGGCAACGGAGACGTAAATCCATACGGCGTCGCGTTTGTCCCCCACAACTTCCTTACCGGGAGCGGACCCTTGAAGCACGGGGATATTCTGGTTTCGAACTTCAACAACAGCGCAAATCTGCAAGGTACTGGAACGACCATTGTGCGTGTCCCGGCTGCCGGGTCGCCGTCGGTCTTCTTCCACGGCAAGGTCGGGATTGGGCTCTCCACCGCTCTTGGAACACTGCAATATGGATTCGTAGTGGTCGGCAATTCTCCGTCGGTGGATGGCACAGCTGCAACGGCAGGACCGGGCTCGCTGCTGGTCATCAACAACCACGGCAAGCTGATTCAGACCATCACCAGCGCGTGGATCCAGGGACCGTGGGACATGGCGCTGGTTGATCGCGGAGACCGCGCGATTGCCTTTGTCACCAACGCGCTGACCGGGACCGTCAGCCGCCTGGACTTCAGCGTGAGTTCGAGCGGGCTCAAGTTGCTCAGTGCGACCACCATAGCTTCCGGATATGTCCATCGCGGCGATCCCGTGACGTTTTTTGTCGCACCCACGGGATTGGTCTACGACGAACGCCGGGACGTGCTATTCGTAGCGTCCACGGGAGACAACGCCGTTTATGAGGTTCGCCATGCCCGCGAAACGCAGTCCGACAACGGCCAGGGCTTCATCATCTACGCTGACAACACACACCTTCACGGAGCACTGGGATTGGCCGCCGCTCCCAACGGCCATCTGCTGGTGACCAACAACGACGGTATCAACCCCGATCCAAACCAGCCGAGCGAAATCGTCGAATTCACCAGGGATGGCGAGTTTGTTAAGCAGATCTCGGTCGATCCGGCTCAGGGCGGGTCCTTTGGTCTCGCCGTCCGCACAACCGACGATAAGGCCATCTTCGCGGCGGTCGACGACAACACCTCGACGCTGCTTATCTGGACTCTCAACATCGACTAACGATCCCTTCATCGATCAGCGCCTGATCGACGCGGGCAAGCTATCTCTGAAGCTGCGTCAGGTTTCAGAGATAGCTGTGCCGCGTGCTCCGGCGGTGCAACTTCGGCGCTCGTCACCGTTGCATGTAAGTTCACAACATCAACCGAACTTTTGCCGGGATCCGACGTACATCCTGTCGAGGGTATTCCGCATGAAAAGTTGGAAATCGTCTGTGTCTTCGGTAGCAGGCACAACAGGCATCTATGCAGCTTTAATTGGCCTCTGTCTCGTCTCGGCCAACGCGGCAGACACCGCGCCCAAACCACCCGGAAAGCTGGTGGACCTCGGTGGCCACAAGCTCCACGTCTACTGCACCGGCAAAGGAAGCCCCACCGTGGTCGTCGAGAACGGGCTGGGAGACTTCTCCTTCGACTGGATCCTTGTCCAGCTGCAGGTCTCAGAATTCGCCCGCATCTGCACCTACGATCGAGCTGGATATGCCTGGAGTGACCCCGGACCGATGCCTCGCACCTTTGACCAGATCAACCTCGAACTCCGCGACGCCCTGGCTAAACTGCACGAAAAGGGACCCTACATACTCGTCGGCCACTCTTATGGCGGCCCCGTCATGCGAAACTTCGCGACGGTCTATCCGAAGGACACCGCGGGCCTGGTATTCGTCGACGCGGCTTTTGAAGGCATGCGAGTTGGCATCGGCCCCAAACAGACAATGCGACTCGGGCAGGAGGCGAAGCATCGCGACATTCCCCCTCCCCATGAACAGATGCAAGCCTCAGACAAGCCGCCCGCTCCGCCCGCCGGAGCCGTGCCTCCACCGTCGCCACTCGACGCCATGTACAAGGTTCTTCCCGACGAGCAGCAGAAGCAACAGCTCTGGGCTCAAGACACATTCGTACTTGAATTCACCGAGGCCAGCCAGCGCGAATGGTCTGATGAGTATTTCGCTCGTCAGCTTGCGAAGCCGCAGGCAGGCACCCTAGGATCGATCCCGATAATCGTGCTGACCCGCGCCGAGGGAGGATACGAGGACGCAGATGTGCCCGCGACGCAACTGGAACAGGAACGCAAAGAGGGCCAGGCCAAGCTCGCCCAGCTCTCCAGCAACAGCAGACAGATCACGCTGAAGAGCGGACACAACATGGAGGTCGAAGCACCCAACGATGTCACCGACGCAATCCGCAAAATGGTCGAGGCTGTAAGACACGGAGGAGTGCTTTAGCTTCTCCTCCGTTTAGTCGGGCTACTCGTCTTCCTTCGTCTCAGCAGGAGCTTTCTCGGTCTTCGTCCTCGCCGCCGTAATGTCGTCGAGGTACGCCGGCGTACCTGCGATGCGTTCCAGCGCCGGATAGCGCTCGCCATCGTGGTAATCGACGTCGATAGGCGAGACGAACGTATCGGCCTGCACAATCAGATGAATCGGCTCGGTACTGCCCTTGGCCGCTTTGATTGCGCCCTTCAGAGCATCGTTCGAGAAGATGTTTCCGTTGACCGCCAGAATCTTGTAACCCGGGGCCACACGCGCCTTGTCGGCGGCGCTGTTCCACCGCACGTCATGCACCACGCCATCGCTGCCGATACTGATGCCGATCGAATACCAGACATCGAGACCACTTCGACGGCCTTCTCCGGAGTAAACCGTCTTCTCAGACTTGGTCGGCTTATCGCGATACACAAGCCGGTAGCCACCCTGTTCGATACCCGCCAGATCGGCGCGCGGATTAGGCTGATCGACGCGATCGTGCAGAAACTTTGCCCAGTCGTAAGGCGCAACCTGGTTCAAATCGGTGATCAGCTCTTCGCGCGTGTAGGTCAAGATATCCGGGCCGGTGTCGCCGCCTTTGCCCAGAAATATTTTTTGAAAATCGTCCAGCGACTTCTTGTTGTTCGTCAGCTTGCGGATGAGCGTATCGGCATCCAGCCAGAGCAGTTCGCCTTCCTGATAGTAGTCCTGGCCGCGCTTCCAGTTAGACCACGCCGGGTTGCCTCCGCGCAAAATACTGGCGGCGATTGCGGTGTCTTCTGTCGAGCGCCACTCACGCCCCGGACGGTTGTCGAGCTGCGCAGCAGAGAGGGCCAGCAGGTCGCGATATTGCTCCTGCGATTTGAGCCCCGAACGCGCGGCCAGCACGTTGCCCAGGTACTGAGTCATACCCTCGTAGACCCACAGCAGCGAACCCTGCTGCATCTTCTCAAAGTCCGTCTGATAGAGGTTCGAAGGGCGACGGTACTTGCCGTTCCAGCTATGCGTGAATTCATGCGAAAGAAGATCCGACTCAGCAAGCTGATGGCTATCGTCCGCGAAGCCTTTCTCTCCAACGCCATTGTCCGAGGACTGGCCATGTTCCAGGCCTTCGCCACCGGCTACGTCAGAGAGAGTCAGCAGGAAGTGGTAGACGTGGTAGTGATGCGAGCTGTAGACGGCTCCTGCCTCGCGCACAAGATTGTTGAGCTCGGCCAGCACCGCGGGGCGCAGCTTCGAATCATCAGGAAAATCGGAGACAACGTCGATGTAGTGCTTCGGAGTAACTTCGGGGGCCAGCGGAAATTCATGGAAGTATTCACCCGCGATTACCGGCGAATCCTCTAGCTGTTCAACGTTGGTCACGGCGTACTTCGTCGTCGCGCCCGCAGCCGGCACCGGATATGCGCCCGCCCCCTCAGGCGTAAGCGCAGTGCCGATGCCCCAGCCTGCCGGCACCTTCAGCGAAGGCTGCACCGGAATATCGCGCACCGGCGTGTTGGCCGGGTAGAGCAGCAACTTCTCCCACTCGAGCACGGCCATCTTCTGCGTGACGCGCGCGGTTACGATGCAGTCAAGATGTGCATGCAGAGTGGTCACGCCCTTGGGAATCGTGACGTGAAACTGGTAGAGATCGACGTCATCGCGCCGCCAGGGGAGTTTTTGCCCGTTCGCGGTGAAAACCACGCCTGTGATGTCGTCAACCGGACCAGTCGGCCGGTGGTTGCCGGGAATCCACTTGGGCGTGGTCAGGGCCACCGAACCCTCGGTCACAGGAATGTCGATCTCGGCGTGGTAGAGCTTGCGCGGCGCTTCGGAGAGATCGGCAGTGATCTGAATCGGCGTCTTCGACGAGCCCGGCTGGGCGGGTGCGGCGGCAAAAGCAGACAGGCACGAGAAGGCGGCAAAAGCCGCGAGGGCCAGGCGGAACGACGACCCGACAGTGTAATTTAACCGCGGAAAGACGCGATGCGAAGAGGGCATGGTTGCTGGAATCTCCTTAAAAGCGATGCTATCAGCCCGTGGTGAGGCACCCGGCCAAGCGGCTGTCTTACGTTTTCCTTATGCGCACGGGGCCCTGTCGAGTTACCCTACATTCATACTCATTCAGCAGCCCGCACCTGAACGCTGCGTCGCTGTCTAGCTGCATTACCCGCATATTCTTGAATCGCCCGAAGGGAGAGGACTACGTGTCTGACATTTACCGCAATTTTCTGGCCCTCAGCTACGAGGAGTTAGAGGAAAAGAACTTACAGGCCAAGAGTGACCGCGTGAACCGCGTCTCCGCGGACAAGATTCGCGAGGAGCGGCTGAAATACCTGACCGACGAGAAACGGATCAAGGCCGTCACCGTGCTCTTCAGCGACCTCGAAGGCCGCCTGCACCTGCTGGACTACGACAAGAAGTTCCTGATCTCCAGCTACGACAACCTCACCTTTGACGGATCTTCGATTCGCGGCTTTACCGCGCAAAAAGAGAGCGATCTGCGCCTCGGCATCGACTGGAGCGCCTTTTACTGGGTGCCGGCCGACGTCTTCGGCAACGGCAAGGTGCTGGTCTTTGGCACGGTCATCGACAAGAACGGCGAGCCCTACTCCGGCGACCTGCGTGGCGTGCTCAAGAACTACTCCGACAAGCTCTATGCCGAGAAGGGTTACACCCTCAATGCCGCTAACGAGATCGAAGGCTTCCTTTTTGCAGGTAAGGACGCCGAGCGGCATTTCTACAAGACCGGCCGCTTCGACTTCGTGAATACCGGCGGCTACTACCACTCCCTGCCGCTTGATCCGCTGCGCCAGTTCATCGATACGGCGGCGGAAGTGCAGCGCGCCATGGGCTTCCAGAATGAGAAGGATCATCCCGAGGTAGCGCCTTCACAGTTTGAAATCAACTACGGCTACGGCGAAGTCGTCGCCGCCGCCGACCAGATCCAGCTCTATAAGCTGCTCGCCCGCCAGGTCGCCAACAATATGGGCTTCACCGCCAGCTTCCTGCCCAAACCTGTGGTCGGGGTCAACGGCAGCGGCATGCACACCAACATGTCCATTACCCAGGACAAAGTCAATCTCATGTGGGATGCGAACGGTCAGGAAAAGCTGTCCCACTTCGGATGGGAGTTCATCGACCGCGTGCTCAGCCACGCGCTCGATATCTGCCTCATCATGAACTCGAGCGTTAATTCCTATCGCCGGCTCGATCCTCACTTTGAGGCGCCGAACCAGGTCAAGGCTTCGGCCACCGATCGCGGTTCCATGGTGCGCGTGCCTATCGGCAACTCCAAGTCCATGCGCGTTGAAGTACGCGCTGTCGCCCCGGACGCCAATCCCTACCTGGCGCTCTACTCCATCTTCAAGACCGGCATCGACGGTAAGATAGCGAAGATCGACAACCTGCGCCAGGCCCAGCGCTATCTGCCTGACAACATCTACACAGCCATCGATGACTTCAGCGGTTCAGAGTGGATCGCGGAGATTCTCGGCGCCGATGTACAGCAACGTTTCGCCGATCTGAAGCGTGCAGCAGCCGACCGCTCACCGCGGCACCTTGGCACCTTCGTCAAGGGCTCCGAAGTGCAATATCACCACGAGGTCTACAACCAGTCCCTCTGGAACGACTTCTAACGACTGGCTGGAAATCCGCGCTCAAGCATACCAACGGCACATCCTCGCGATGTGCCGTTTTTCTTTCTGTTTTCGAGCGGACCGGGACTCGCCTGTTACCCTCGGGTAAATGCACAAAGCCGGGTGAGTTATGAGCAGAAAGATGGTTATCGTAATCGTTCTTTGTTCCGTGTTCGGAGCGATTGCAATCGGAGGCACAGCATACTTTTTCTACAGAGTTATTCTCAACCTCCGTCCCGAGGCTCAAAGCATGATTCGGTGTCGAACCAAGGATGACGCGGCCGGCATGCAGGGCTGCACCGAGGTGATCACGGGGAAACAGACCAGCAACAGAGACAAGATATACGCCTACGATCGGCGTTCCGTGATCCACATCAACAGAAAAGAGTTCGATGCTGCAATCGACGACGCGACCCAAGCCATCCGGCTGGACCAAAACCATGCGGTCTCTTACTACAACCGTGCTCTGTCGTATGAGCGAAAAGAGATGTACGATGCCGCGCTGCAGGACCTCAATACCTCGTTGCGGCTGAATCCCAAATATGGTCCGGCCTTTTTTGCACGCGGGAATGTCTACCAACAAAAAGAGGATTACCCGCATGCAATTTCAGACTATGACGAAGCAATCCGGATCAATCCCAAAGACGGATTCCCCTGGATATTTCGCGGCTCAACCCGCGCCGCTGTCGGAGATTTGCAGGGCGCCCTGGCGGATTGCAATAAGGGACTGCTCCTCAGGCCGGATGATGCCAATGCCTTCGATTGCCGCGCATTCACCTATCTGCGTATGAAGAATTACGCGCAGGCTTTGCCTGACTACAATGCCGCGATTAAACGGCTACCGGCGGTGTATGGCTGGCTCTACTGCCGCGGTCTGACCAAGCGCGGACTGGGCGATGTCGCCGGTGCAAAGGCAGACATAACCATCGCGACAACCAGAGCTCCTGGAATTGAGAATCGCTATAAGCGCTTCCACCTGGAGTAGATGCGGCACGTCGTGGAAGGGCCCGGCCGCGAGGCTCTCGTCCTTGCATTCCACGGGCATCGGTGTACTCTAATGAAACTGAAACGGATTTCCTCGCGAATTTCGCGACAAAGGACCCGCCATCGCCCCAATGAGTGCCGACGAGCCCGTTATCTCCGCCAGCACCAGCCAGCCCAGCGAGCGAAAAACTGCGCCCATCGATCTCGAGAGGCTCTTTCGCGACTACCTGATCGATGGCGCATTCGACGAGATGCGCACTCCCGATGGCGGCATTCGCCCCCATTACCGTGCGCTGGTCGAGACACTGGCCAGCCTTCCCCACGAAGAACTGATGCGCCGCAAGCAATCTGCCGATCTATCGTTTCTGACCCAGGGCATTACATTCACCGTCTACGGCCGCGACGAGGGAACGGAGCGCATCTTCCCGTACGACCTGCTTCCGCGGCTCATCGCCGCCGATGAGTGGGAGCGCATTGAGAAGGGATTGACGCAGCGCATTTCAGCGTTGAACCATTTCCTGCGCGATGTCTACGGAGAGGAAAAAATCCTCAAAGACCGCGTCGTCCCTCGCGACATGGTCTACAGCTGCAAGCACTATCGCCGCCAGATGTGCGGCCTCGAAGTGCCGCGCAATGTCTACGTAGCCGTCGCGGGCACCGACCTGCTGCGCCTCAACACCGGCGAATTCGTGGTGCTCGAAGACAACCTGCGCGTGCCCTCCGGCGTGAGTTACATGCTCACCAACCGGCGCGTCATGAAGCGCACCTTTCCGCAGCTCTTTCACAGCTATGGCGTGCGCCCCATCGAGCACTATCCGCAACTCCTCCTCAACACCCTGCGATCGCTCGCCCCCGAGGGCCGTCCCGAACCCAACATCGTTCTCCTCACCCCCGGCGTCTATAACTCCGCCTACTTCGAACACACATATCTCGCGCGCCAGATGGGCATCGACCTGGTCGAAGGCCGCGACCTCGTCACCCACGACAACATCGTCTACATGCGCACGACCGATGGGTTGAAGCGCGTCGACGTCATCTATCGCCGCGTGGACGACGACTTCAGCGATCCCCTGATCTTTCGGCGGGATTCATCCCTGGGCTGTGTCGGCCTCTTCAACGCCTACCGCGCCGGCAACATCACCGTGACCAACGCTTTCGGCACCGGCCTGGCCGACGACAAGGCCATGTACGCATTCGTGCCGCGAATCATCAAGTACTACCTCGACGAAGATCCCATTCTCAACAACGTGGAGACCTACCTGCTGATGGAAGATGATGCCCGTCGGCATGTGCTCGCCAATCTCGACAAGCTGGTCGTAAAGGCGGTCGGCGAGAGCGGTGGCTATGGCATGCTGATCGGGCCGCATTCGACAGCCGCGCAGCGTGAGGAATTTGCCCGCGCCATCGAGGCCGATCCGCGCAACTACATCGCCCAGCCGACATTGGATTTCTCCCGCGCACCATGTCTCTTCGGCAGCCGTCTGGAACCGCGCCACGTCGATCTGCGCCCCTATATCCTCTACGGAGACAAGGTAAACATCGTCCCAGGCGGCCTCACTCGCGTAGCACTCGAAAAAGGATCGCTGGTAGTCAACTCTTCGCAGGGTGGCGGCAGTAAAGACACCTGGGTTTTGGAGTAGCAAATGCAAGTGTGGAGTGCGAAAAACGGGATTAATTCACACTCCACACTTCACACTTCACACTCGTAATGAACAAGGAGCTCAGAACATGCTATCCCGCGTCGCCGACAGCCTCTACTGGATGAGCCGCTATCTTGAGCGCGCCGAGAACACCGTTCGTCAGCTCGACGTCACCATGAGCCTGATGCTCGATACCTCTGAGATTTCGGCAGAGACGCGGTGGCAGCGGCTCCTGATTTCCCTCGGAAACCCGCCAAAAATGGTGTGGAATGGGGACATGGACGCGATGGCCCGGAGGCTGATCTTCGACACCACCAGCCCTGCGTCGCTCACAGCCTGCATCAATGCCGCGCGCGAAAACGCCCGCCAGGTTCGAGAGGAAATCTCGACTGAGCAGTGGCAAAGGCTTAACCGGCTCTATCACCAGATGCAGTCGCCTCTGGCGCAGGCCCAGTTCAGTTCCAACATGAGCGACTTTCTAGCCTCGATCGTGGACGGCATTCACCTCTTCAAAGGCGTCAGCGACACCACCATGATTCACGGCGAGGGCTGGCAGTTCATACGGCTTGGTCGCTATCTCGAGCGGGCCTATGCCACCGCGACTCTCCTTGAGGTCTACCAGGAGAGCCTGCTCGATCTCGCCGACCAGGAGACCTCTGGGTATCAATATCTGGAGCTTGTAGGCCTGCTGCGCTGCTGTACCTCCTTCGAGGCCTACTGCCAGGTCTACACTGCCGATCTAACTCCCGATCGCATTCTGGAGTTTCTGCTCCTCAATCGCGACTTTCCCCATGCCCTGCGCTACTCCATCGACAGCATCCGGCATTCGCTTGAGGCGATCCAGCACAGCGGCGGCAGACGTCCGCCGGAAGAGTTGATGTCCACCGCGGGACGGCTCTATTCGATGCTGCGCTACACCACCATCAGCGAAATTCTGGAAGGTAACCCTGGCGCGTTCCTTCATTCCATTCGTGAACAGTGTCAGCAGATTCACGAGCTGCTTTACCGGTACTACATTCACTACTCGATTCAGTCGGCGCTGGCAGTCTAGGGCGTATTCATACTTGAGATTTCGCAATCGGAGCAATCATGAATTTCTACTCCATCCGTCATCTCACCCGCTTCCGCTACCAGCGAGCTGTGAGCGAAAGCATCATGGAAACCCGGATGCATCCGCGCTCCGATTACAGCCAGCACTGCCTGCAGTTTTCACTCTCTGTCAGCCCGCGCTGCCGGGTTTTCAGCTACCGCGACCATTACGGCAACAATGTGCAACACTTCGACATTCCCGGCGACCACGATCAATTGGTGATCGTGGCCGAGTCGCTGGTCGAGCAGCACACCCCGAATGAGGTCCCCGCCAGCCTGACGCCCGATGCCTGGGCGGCTCTCGACGCCATCGTCAAAGAAGGCGACTTCGCCGAGATGCTGCTGCCCAGCACCTTCGCGGTCCCCACCCCTGCCCTGCTCGAGATGGCTCGCGAACTCAATGTCGTGCGCCGTGACGACCCTCTCACTGTGGTGCATGAGCTGAATAAACAAGTCTATGAGTACTTCGAGTACGTGCCCCGCTCCACGCGAGTCGACTCGCCTATTGATGAGGCCATAGACAGCCGTCAGGGCGTTTGCCAGGACTTTGCCCACACCATGATCGCCCTCCTTCGCCACATCGGCATGCCGGCACGCTATGTCAGTGGATACCTGTATCGTGGCCGTGGCGATCATGACCGCTCTACCCCCGACGCCTCGCACGCCTGGGTCGAGGTCTTGCTGCCGCATCTGAACTGGGTAGGATTCGATCCCACCAACGATCTCATCGCTCACAACCGGCACATCCGTACCGCAGTCGGACGCGACTATGCCGATGTGCCGCCGACGCGTGGCGTCTTTCGCGGCAAAACCGAGAGCGAACTCTACGTTGCTGTGCAGGTCGAGGGCAGCATGGATGCCCCGCCGCTGGATCGCAAACTGCCCATCCCCGACGACTGGTCGGTGCTGGTCGAGCGCGCCCAGCAGCCTCTCGAACGAGCGATCTCCCTCCCAGACATCCAGCAGATGCAGCAACAGCAACAGTGACCTCTCCGCTTCGAAAGCAGCCGCCTTCAAAGCAACGCCGACGGAGCGAAGGGGCAGGGGGTAAACTACATTCGTCCCAGCCTGGATACCGTTCGTCACTGATTGTTTTTTAAGGGGTTGTGACCGGCTGCGTAAAACCCGAAGTGGGCGGTCTAAACGCAGGACGAACAAGAAAACCTGTTGAAATCTGAATAAATTTCCTGCAAGATAAAACCACTTAACGAGTGAACCGGTCCGCAACTAATTGCCACCCCTGGGACCCCAACCAGCAAGACCACTCGAAGTGATTAGACAGTTCTCAAACCTTGCTTCTTTTGCAATTTCAGCATTCTTGGAGGAACAGACGTGAAACGATCCCAGTTGGGAGCGATGCTTTGTTGCATCCTCTTCTCATTTAGTGTCGCTTTTGGCCAGTCAGCAAATACCTCTGTGCGCGGAATCGTCAAGGACCCGAGCGGCGCCTTGGTTCCCAACGCAACTGTGACCCTCCAGGACCAAAGCGTTGATAAAACCTTCACTGCCGTCACCAACGGATCAGGCGCCTATTCGCTGCCCCAGATCCCCCCGGCCCATTACCTCATTACAGTGACAGCGCAGGGTCTCGCCGCTCAGTCCAAGACCGCTGAGCTGCTCGTGAACCAGCCGGCGACGATCGATTTCCAGCTCTCCATGCAGGCAAGTTCGGTCACGGTCGACGTAAGCGCCAGCGC
>Ga0206936_1038_pt2 | contig 36382 bp, 22 predicted proteins | sample Alteio_BWOrgHeat_14_FD_152922 | JGI IMG/M metagenome (GOLD analysis project Ga0206936, IMG submission 152922) | Enriched cells from forest soil in Barre Woods Harvard Forest LTER site, Petersham, Massachusetts, United States -... | ecosystem: Environmental > Terrestrial > Soil > Temperate forest >... | reverse complement strand
GGTTTGCCAAGTACATGCCGGCCGGCGAGTAACTCCGAGATCCGGAGAACGGCGAAGGGAAATTAATACCCCCAGGGGGAGGGTATTAATTTTCTGGTAAACGGGCCTGCGTTCTTTTATTAGAGGCAATCTAATTCTACGCCGGGACCGGTTAATTGCATGCAACTCGCTTTGAGATTGTGGTGTGTGCGACTGGGACGTGGATTGCGTGGAATTTTGGGCTTTCGGGCTATTCTGAAAACGGTGCAGAAGACGGCGATCCAAACAGGGATTTGGGCAGAGGAATGTGGGTCTGATCTGGCGCAGGACGAAGGGCTCTGACAGCCTTGTTGAACACTGCGCAATAAATGCAGAACATTGCGCAAATGAACCCGTGGCGTTGCGCAATGTTTGTCGCGCGTTGAGTAATGAGTGCTGCGCAATGCGCAATATCAGATGTATATCAGCGTAGAACCGTTCCACCTTGAGCGTTACATTCACGAGCAGTCCTATCGCTTTAACAATCGCGCCACCAAAGACAATCCCCTCCCCGATCTGGATCGGTTCGCTGGAGTGCAGGCGCAAATCTCAGGAAAGCGGTTAACTTACAAAGAGTTGACCGGCAAGGTGGGAGAAACGGCGTTCTAGACTGGCTTGGCTTGATCGCCAGAAGCGCGGGAAGAGGGGCCTTTAGGTATTTGCTTCTCTTCCGCTATGGGCCTGTTTAGTTCCGTCTTGGATACACTGAGGACCTTACCTAGCAGATTCTCCAAAGCCGTGGATGACGTGGTGCATGCAGGTCGTGGGCTCCGAATCCGCTACCATGGGGTCGTGTGACATTTGCAATGCGAAGGCAGCGGCATGCATTACCGGCGCGGTGGTACGCCACTAAACGATGGCTTCATTCAAGTGATCAGCCGCCGATAAGAAGCCAGAATCAAGCAGTCAGTCAAGTGGCGTCATTTAGGACGACGGAGATTTCATGCTAAGGAGGCATCCAATTGAAAAAATTAATCTCTTACTCGCCGCGATCTTATGCAGTGGTTGCTGCTTGCTAAGCGGCTGTCTTGAATCTAGCTTTCAGCTATCAGATGAGTCAAGGCTTCCGGTCTGGATAAAGCTTCCTCCGACGGTTAAACGGCAAGATGTTTCACTCACCCTCAACTACTACTCAAACCCTTTTGGGCCCAACGCGAAGTTTATCTTGAGGAACAGACGTGGAGACATATTAGAAGAGGTTAGTGGAAACGACAAGCCGATTGGAAGTACATTATCCGAACTGAAATACCCCGTCGTACGTGTTAGTTGTAGTGAATGGCGTGCCTGAGATTGTAGAGCACCGAATGAAAGGGCCCATCTTCTATATCTCTGACGATCCCGGCATGAAAAGCAAAATTCCGCTCGGAAGATGATTGTGTCCGGAGGTGCCCCAAGTAACACGGCCCCCAATAGGGCCGCCAGCCCGCAAGACCGATTCAACAGTGCATGGCTCCTTATATTCCGCCCAGCAACGTTGCGAGTGCAAAAGCAGCGGCCAAACGGCCGTCGAACAGAAGTACTGCAAGCTGGGCTTTAGGAGGCTTAATTGCCGGGCTAACTGGCGGTGGGCGGGGGGTCGCGTACAAAGTTCTCTAGTGGATGCACGGGACGGCTCCTAGAGCCAGCGCGTCCGCGACTGGCGATGGCCTTATTATTTGATAGCGAGTTCCGGGAATAAACTGACTTCACGTCCCGTCGAACCGCATCGGAGATAGTGTAACCACTGTTCGCGGCTCTCGATCACCTCGAAATTCCCACTCCTCGAATGCGCTACCAGATCAATGCGAATTTCGAGAATTCCTCTTCCTGGAAACGTGAGTTGGCGATTTGGCGTCAGTTGACTAACAGGGGCGGGCGTTGGCGAGCCATCAGAGGAGGTTTGGAACCGGTTTTCAAGGAGACATATTTACTGATCGGCATGGGATCGAGGTTCGGTATACTCCGAGCCATGAAGCCAGACAGAGGATTCACTTACAGGCGGAGACTTCTGTTCCTTGCGGGAATATCCTCCATTCCCGTTTTCGGGCTCATGCGCGGTTCTTTGAGGCTTAATGCGCAGGACAAGATCGGTTTTCCCGACGGCTTCGATGCGGTGGAAGCAGCGCCTCAGAGTCACAAGGTTTTGTTTGAAAACGCAATCGTCCGTGTGCTTCAGGTGGAGGTTGCTCCTGGAACCAAAGAGCCGATGCATCATCATCGATGGCCGAGTATCTTTGTCATTTGGGACATGGGCGGCCGCACGGGACATATAAGGATTTATCACGCGGATGGAAGTGTTCACGATGTCCCGAGCCGCGAAACGCCGATTTTGCCTGGCTCGTGGCGCGTCACCTGGTTGAAGCCGGAACCGATGCATTCGATTGAGAATGTAGAAACGCAGGAGAGCGCCGCTTCACTTCCTAAAAAGCCGCCTACGATTCGGGTTGAGTTCAAGTTCCCAGGCTAGTTGCCGTTTCGGGCGTTCGGCGTGAGTTTACGCAAGAGAAACTCCTGTATCAGGGTGTCGACCACTCTAATGCCGGTGGTAAGCGCGAAGCCTTCAAACAGCAGCGCCACACCCCGGTCGGACTTCGGATAATAAAGGTTCGAAATAGCTCCCGAGATCAGGTCGCCGCCCATGCTCGAGTAATTCGGCTGCGTCTTGCCGTTGTCCCCCTTGCACACAAAGGGAGCAGACATTGCGTGAAAGGCGCGAGACTTTTTTGTGCCCGTGCCCTGGTAGAAATAGCGTGGATCCTGACGCAGAAGCGATGGAAGGACGGCGCCCCCGAACAAGAGGTCGGTCGTAGTATCGGCATAGCCCGTTCCTACGCGCTGTGCGTAGGCCGTCCAACCTTGACCGAAGTCGGGAGTGTCTGCCGCCTGGTAGATGGCCGCCAGGAACGCTACTCCCACAAAGGTCATTGGATCGATGAGGGTTCTGTAAACCAGCCTGAATTTCAATTTGGCAGTCAGCGGCACGGGGTTGGGATCATATGTGACCCAGAAATTGGGGATCACGCCAAGAACGCGCTGATGTTCCGCGATCACCACCTGCTCAGTGGCGATCTGCTCCGTGGAGGCATACACAGTTACTGATGCCACTGACTCAGGGAGTTTGAGCTTGATCTCGGGCAGAAATAAGTATTGGCCCGGCTTGAGCAGGATTGGTGGCGACTTCCAGCCTTCGAAATTCGCGGCTTTGATGGTGATGCCATACGAAATTCCCGGCTTGAGGTTGTCGAATTGAAAGGCACCGTTGTCGCTGGCAACCGCAGTACGGCGGTCTGCGGAGTCAGCGCCTTCGAGCAGGATAGTTGCGCCCGGCACGACATCTCCGTTCACATTCGTAACCGTGCCGCTAATGCTTGCTGCCGTTGAATCGAGCGCGGCTTGTGGCTGCGTGGGGTTATCGCGTTGTTCTCCCTTTGCGCCCGCATCGCTTCCGCTCTGTCCGGCAACAGGGTGCTCGTCGGCAAAGCCCAAAGAAGCTACGCCATATTGCGGTTCAGGTGCATCCGGGAGATCCTCAGCAGCGACGATCGTCGGACCGGGCTGAAGGCCCTGGCAATACGCTCGGGAAACGGGCAAGAGCAAGACAGCGCCGAGGAGAAGTACGAAAGAAATGAAGCCGGGAAAAAAACGCATCCATCCACCAGTCACAGGTAAGGCGTTCGCTTAAACCGGAATCTCCATTTCGAACACAGATCTGTATTCTTTTCCGGAATCGAGCTTGAGAGACCATTACAAGTCTCCGCGAAGACGGAGATGCCTGGAACTGGCACAATATCCAGTTTTCGTGCGAAAAGTAGCCGCCACTCCTATTGACATTCTTTATGAGCGATCTCTATTCTCCTATCGTCATTCGATAGGAGATTCACTGTGGACGGCAATCAGGCAAATCTTCTGCAGGGAACGCTGGATCTGCTCATCCTCAAGGCGATTGGCGATGGTGAATTCCATGGATTGGGGGTTGCCCGGCGTGTCGAGCAGATCACTCGCGGCACATTTACCGTCCGACCCGGTTCCCTCTTTCCAGCTCTGCACAGGATGGAGGAAGCGGGTTGGCTGACCTCGTTCTGGGGAGAGTCGGAGAACAGGCGGCGTGCGAAGTTTTACCGGCGCACGAAAGCCGGCGAGCGCCAGTTGGGAATTGAAACCGAACAATGGACGACAATTTCTCGCGCGATTGGACACGCGCTGAAGGCGCCGCAGGAGGGGTAAATCAATGTGGTCAAGAGTCAGATCCGGACTCGGTAAAGTGAGGTCGGGGCTCCGCAATTTGCTGCACAAGCAACAGATCGAGTCTGATCTGGACGCCGAGATCCGCAGCTACGTTGATGCCGTGACTGACGAGAAGATCGCCAGCGGTTTGCCTCACGATGAAGCCCGTCGCCTTGCGCTGGCCGAGAGCGGTGGAGTGGAGCAGGTGAAGCAGGAGGTCCGGAATAGCCGCGCCGGCATTCTCATGGAGTCGCTTGGGCAGGATCTCCGCTATGGGCTTCGCCAATTGCAACGTAATCCCGCCTTTACGTGGACAGCGGTGATCACGCTGGGACTGGCAATCGGGGCGACGACGGCGATTTTCTCGGCGGTGTACGCTCTGTTGCTTCGCCCGCTTCCCTATCCGGGCGCGAACCGGCTGATGCACCTATCTCGGACGTGGCCGAAGACGAGCGCCGACAGGATACCGATGATTTCTGCGGACTTCGTTGCCGCACAATCATCGCTCAAGTCTTTTCAGTCGGTTGCGGGGATTGTGGATATGGGCGACCGCAACCTGACCGGCGCGGGCGATCCTGTTCGAGTGAAGGTAATGAGGATGACTGCGAACTTTCTCCCCATGCTGGGTGTCGTTCCGCAGACGGGACGTAACTTCCTGAACAGTGAAGATCGGCCGGGAGGGCCGGCGGTAATTCTCCTCAGCCATAGGTTGTGGCGAAGCAAATTTCAGGGTGACCCATCGGTTGCAGGCCGCGCTGTTACGCTCGATGGCAGGATTAAGACTGTGGTTGGGGTATTGCCGGCACATTTCCTATTTCCCGATCCGGCGATTGAACCCGATGTCTACGTTCCTGCGGGTTGCGATCCTGACACAACCCTGTCCCGGGACAAATCTATTTGGATGGTGGGCACGACGGCGCGTTTGAGCGATGGCGTAACGGCGCAACAGGCTCAGGCTGAGTTGCAGGCATTCGCGGAAGCCCGCGCGAAAGGATACACGGCGTCATTCAGCTCGTTCGGGGATGGCCGCAGGATGGTGATGGAGCCGCTGCAGCGCTATCTGACCGGCGACGATCACAGAAACCTGCTGATCCTGCTGGCCTGTGTGGGGGCGGTGTTGTTGATTGCGTGCGCCAACGTGGCCAACCTGCAACTGGCGCGCGCCATGACGCGGCGACACGAAACGGCGGTGCGCGGCGCCCTCGGCGCAGCCCGATCGCGACTGGTTCGGCAATTTCTGGTGGAGAGCCTGACGCTGGCGACGCTGGCAACCACTCTCGGACTGGGGATTGCACTCGCAGCGACGTGGCTCATCCAACAGGGCGGAATGCCGGGGGAGTTTGGCGGGAGCTCGCAGATAGCTCAACTGATCCGGACGCCCTTTGGAAAGCTAAGCGCTGCGGTCCAGGTGGATGGCGGCGTGCTGCTATTTGCAGCTGGGCTGACGTTGCTAACGACCTTTCTGTTTGGCCTGGCTCCAGCAATCAACGGTTCGCAGGCCGATTTGCGAACGGCGCTGCAGGGGGCGGCGCTACGTATCTCCTCAGGGCGCGAGCAACGGTTGTTACGGCACGGATTGCTGATCGCGGAGATTGGATTGGGAGTGGTGCTGCTTGCCGGCGCCGGCCTGCTGATTCGCAGTTTCGCAAACGTACTGCACAACGATTCGGGATTCGACGCGAGTCAAAGCCTTACCGGAGTGGTGCAGCTTCAGTGGGATACGCCGAGCGCGAAGATAAAGGATTTTGTTGACCAGTTGTTGCCGCGTCTGCGAGCAATTCCAGGCGTGCGTACCGCTGCCGTGGCCAGTGCGCTTCCTCTGGATAAAATGCTCTGTCCGAATACCGCGCTTGTGTTGGGAGAGGGCCCGCTCCCTCCGCTAGGGGAACGGCAAGGCGGCTGCGCAATCAGCATTACTCCGGATTACTTTCACGCTGCAGGTACGCCCGTTTTGAAAGGGCGTCAATTTAACGATCGGGATAATGCCGCATCTGTTCCGGTGGCGATCGTCAATCAGGTATTTGCCCGGCTCTACTTCAAGGGAGATGCGGTGGGTCAGCGGCTCCGTACCAATATCCTGGCGAAAGACCACGCTCGTGACTTCACTTACAGGACCGTTGTGGGTATTGTGCAGGACGTTCGCTATAACAGCTTGGAGGACAATGTTCAGCCTGCAATCTATCTCCCCACGGATCAGGTGCCGCTGCCGAGAATCAATCTTTTGCTGCGTTCAGACGTGGAGCCAGCCTCGCTGGCCAACGCCATGCGCAAAGCGGTGACCGCGACCGATGCGGAGCAGGCTCTCTTCGAAGTGGAGACTATGGATGAGCGCGTTGCAGACACGGTGGCGCCTCGACGGCTGATGATGCTGTTGACTGCCTGTTTTGCGTTGCTGGCGGTCGTGCTGTCGGGCGTGGGTGTATACGGAGTGTTTGCCTATTCGGTGAGCCAGCGGAGGCAGGAGATGGGAATCCGAATGGCCCTTGGAGCCTCCCGCGCACGGGTGTTGCGCCTTGTGTCTTTGCAGGCATCGCGGTTAATACTCGCGGGCAGCGCGCTCGGTTTGGGAGCTGCTTTGCTGGTGAGCAAATTGCTGTCGAGCATGCTGGTGGGCGTCACCAGGCACGACCCAATCTCTTTTTCCGCAGCCTGGTTTCTGATGACCGCCATCGCATTGCTGGCGAGCATGATTCCGGCAGCGCAGGCGGCACGAACCGATCTGATTTCGGTACTTCATTCGGAATAAGGAGCCGGTGACCTGCGGCCCACTCTTCGCTTTGCGAAGGACGGCGCCCGGCCATTGTTCCCGTTGCTACGGTATCGTGGCGACCTTACCGGCGCGGTCGAGTACGGCTAGGAACGTATAGTAGTTGTCGAGCAGGAAACCTTCGTAGCCGTGCGCGCCGCCGTTCCAGTCCTTCCAGTCGTTGGTTTTGCCGTTGGGGCCACGGCCGGAGAATCCCTGGTGCGCGAACGACTCGAGCATGGGCATGAGAATCCGGTCGCCCTGCTGTTTCTCGCCGAGGTGGTAGAGCGCGCCGAGAGTGAAGTAGGAGAAGCAGGCGGTTGCGCCGCCGTTCTCGTAGATCTGGAATCCGTCACTGCCGTCTGGCAGCTTTCCGCCGCCCCAGTTGGGGTCGTGATCGACATAGTCGGCATGGGGGATCGACACCAGGTTTCCGGGCAGGCCGAGCGAGAAGTTGCGATAGCCGACGGCGTCCATCTTGGCGAGGATCGCATTCATGGCGCGGCGTCCCTGGATGTCGTCGAGCAGGCCGTAGCGCACGGCGATGCCGCTGGCGAAGGGGAAGTAGTAGTTGTGCAGCACGCCATCGGCGCTCTTCCAACCGGCGACCACTCCGGAGGCGGGATCGATGAATGTGGAGGCGTAGAGGGCGTGGATCTGGTCGGCACGCCGGCGATATTTTGCCGCATCGGCCTGCTCGCCGATGCGGTCGGCGAGGGCAGCCATGCCGCGCAGGGCACGCCAGGCGAGGGCGTTCGAGTATGCGTCCTGGTGGCCGAAGCCGATGGTGTCCCACCAGTTGGCGGAGCGGATGGTGATCTTTTCGGTCCACGAGCCGGTGTTGCCGCTGGCGGGGAACTCAATCAGAGGGCTGCCGTCGGCGTTGGGTGCGGTCACGATTTCTGTCCAGCCGCGTAGGCCGGCATAATTCCTGCGCAGCCAAGCCAGGTCGCCGCTGCCGTCGGCGTAGTCGTAGGCGGCGATAAGCAGGGAAGGATAGGCGTCGGTGTCGGTGTTGATGCTGGTGTCGCCCTCGGGGCCGGCGTCGAAGGCGTGGTAGCCCTTGAGGCCGCAGCCGATGAAGCCGGCGAGATAGTGGTCTAGCGTGTCGCGAACGAGATCAAGCGCGGTCAGGCCTTTGACCAGTTCCGGCGTGTAGCGGGCGATGTCGGCGTCCTCGTAAGCGGTGATGGCGCAGGAGTCGCTGGCGGCGTTGTTGGCCAGGACGTGGGTGACGGCGTGGAGCTGGAAGATGTCGAGGTAGTCGCGGCGGAAGCCGTCAAAGCGCACATCGCCGGCGATGCCGGGAACGACCGGATAGATGGCGGCGGATTGAAGCGAGTACTCGATCGATGGGTGTTCGGCAGTAGCTGCGGGAAAGGTGATGGCCACGAACGCTGTGCCCTTGCGCTGCGCGGCGTAGTGCAGGGCTGCAGATGAGGTTCCTGATGCGTAGACGCGGAGTGATCCCATGCCGGGGAGATGCAGCAGCGCAGGCAGCGCGACATCGCCGGAGGGCGTTACGTGGCCGAGCAGAGTGGCGTGGGTTACATCGGGATTGAAGCGGAGGGTGAGGTCACGCGATGCGCCGCCTGGCCCGTAGATGCTGCGCATGCGTAGCGTGTCCGCGTCGCAGCGCAATTCCCATACCGGGTGGTTCGGATCGGAGGCGAGGGCATACCGCACCCAGCCGTCGGTTTCAGACACGGTGTATTCCAGCGGTGAGGCTCCCGGATCGGCTATGGGGCTGGGGCGGAATTCCCCGCGCTGGAGCGAGTCAATGCTGAGTGACCGGAGGCCCGGCTGCCGGGTGTCGAAAGCCACCTGGATTGAGGAGGTCTCGTGCTGGAGCGCAGCCCCGCCGGTACCTTGCGCAATCATTCCCGCCGCATTTGCCAGCAACAACGCGCAAACTAACCCCTGGGCCTGACGCAGCACGCTCGTTCCTCCGATACACAGTGACGACCATGATCGTCTATGGATTACGGCTATCCAACATTACCTGAATACGAAGTGTCTCGTGCAGTGTATTGGCAAGGTATGTATGAACCCACCCTTCGCTTCGCGAAGGATGGAACCCGGAACCCGGCGGGTTGGCCAACGAAAGCAGATTCGCGAAGGGAATGACAGCAAGAAAAGCAAGGAGCGGATTCGGAGGCCCGGCCTTTCGCGGAGAGTCCCGTCGGTCATGCCAGCTGCGAAAGCGGACGCGATGGGCGGTGGGCATTTGATCCTCTTCTGTGTGTTCTGTGTGCCGGATATTTGAGGCCGGGCTGGTGGGTGCGATGGTCAGGAATGATTACCACACTTCGTCGTCTTCGGGAGCACGGGTTTGACGTTTCTTGCCCAGGAGCTCTTCGAGGATGCGGTCTACGCGCTTTGCGCGGGCCTCCGGACTCTGGGCGGAAAAGATGCCGAGGAGGCGGAGGCGGCGTTGATTGAGGGTGGCGCTTTCCCACGCGGCGCGGACCTGGGGCTGACGGTTGAAGGCAAGCTGCAGGATTGGGGGCGGCACCTGCTCCCCTTCCATGGTGAGGAGCAGGCGTTCCATCCACTGTTCCGCGCGGCGGCCTCTTGCTTCAGCGGATTTTGGTTCTTTGATCTGGTCGGCGACGTATTTGCGAAGAGAGTAATTGAGGCCTTCAAACCACCTGCGCACTTCGCGATCCTGCCTGAGGAATTTGGCGAGCTCGGGTGGCGGGGTGGCTCCGGTACCTTCGGTGTCGGGCTCGAGGGTAATCTCGGCGAGACTGCCGAGTTTGATGCCGGCGCCTTTCTGCATTTTCTGAGTGACAAGCAGGAAGTAGCCGCGTTGTTTGCTGCCTATCAGCGAGGTGCAGAATGCAAATGCGTCCTGCGCGCCGGCAGCCTTGATGGAACCCCTGACGCGGTGGGCTGTGGGGCCGGGCCAAACCTCTTTGGGGTCGAAGGGGACGCTTACTACATTCCATGGCTCGGACGCGTCTTTGCGCTCGAGGGTGGCTTTGAAGGTCTTTCGCATTAGTTTTGCTATGTCTTGTCGGGTTAGTGAACCAGATCCATCATGTGGACGATTTAGTTTGGGGCGCGCGCTGCGTCGAGAACACTCTGATAGAGTTTGTTGCGCTGCTCGAACCTGCCGCGGGCTCGGGTTATGTAGCGTACGACCAAGTCCACAGCGTTGGCGGTGGGCCGCAGGGTTACTGCGGGCTGCGCTGAGAACTGGGCAAGACCGCGTGAGTTTGACGATTGTCGCCACTCCTTCTCGGCTTGCTTCGCGTCGTCCTGGGTGGCGGAGGCGACTGTGGTCTGCACTCGCTGAATGACTTTGTGCGTGTTCTCGTCCTGCGGTACGGAGACGGTCAACTCATCCCACATCCACTGGCCGTCTGTGGAGAAGTTGAAGAATTTTCCGCTGATTGCGAATTTGTTGTTGAATGAGACGCGCCGTCCTGTTGGATGGCCACTTGCGGTCCAATTGCCGGTCTCCAGGATTGCGGTGCGAAAGAGCCCAATCTCGACGACTTCGCCAACCACGCCATCGATCTCGACGATATCGCCGACGGCAAGGCCGCTCTTGCCCATGAGGATGAACCACCCTACAAATCCAAGAATGAAATCCTGCAGTGCGATGGTCAGGCCGGCCGTCGCCAACCCGATGAAGGTCGATAGCTGGCTGGGCATGCCAAAGACGACGAGGAGAATGGTCAGGAATGTGAGTATCTGGATGGCTAGCCGAAGAACCCTGCGGAGGGTGTGCATGGTTCGCCGATCCAACAGTTCCCGCTGGGTGAGCCGCCTGACGGCTGCATCGAGCAGAATCGCGATGATGAGAATGAAAGCAATCCACATTGCCTGAATCAGGACCAAGCGCCGGACGATCTTATGTTGCAGTGCGACCTGTGTGGCCCATTTATCGTAGACGGCGGCCAATCGCTGCTCGGTTTCCGCGCGATCGTCATAGATGCTCATCAATTGCCGCTCGAGATCCAATCGCTTCAACCCGGCGACGCGTTTCGCAGAATCGTCGGCCGATGCGGTGCTCGTGGCTTTTACCTGTGTCTCGAGCTTGTCGTGTTCTGCGCTGAACTTCGCTGCGGCCTGGATTGCATCTGCTTTTGCGGCAAGCAACAGCGCGCGGCGTTCATTTTGCCTGCGCCATCCGGCGATGAGGCCGGCCAGGGTGCGATTGCGTTTAACGGAGACGACGGTAGCTTCGCCAGTGCCCTGGGCCGCATCGAATCTCTTCATGTCTGCCTGGCGCGCGGTCAGCTCCTGCTGAATTTGGCTTCGCTGATCGCCTGATGCGCGTGCGAGGTCTTCGCGGGCGTCGGCAAGCTCATCCTGATCGAGAGTCAACTGCTGCTGCGCGAGCTCGAGATCGTCGCCGCCCTTGGCTGTGAGCTGTTGCACGGACGCCTTATCCGACGCGATAGCGTTCTCGAGGTCAGCGACATGCTTCTGCTCATCGAGTGCAGCGCCGGTCAGTGTTTTCAGTTGAAGAGTTGCGGTGCGGAGTGCTGTCGCGAAGGCCTGATCGACAAGATGGTCGGCGAGATGCTCGGCTTCGCGCGCGTAGGCCAGTTCCTCCTGCGTGACGGCGAGTGCGGTCAACGATTTTGCGGTGTTCCAGGGAGTTTCGTCTACCAATGTTTTTTGCTGGCCGCCGCTGTTGTTTCGACGAGGCGTCAGCAGGCCCACGTCATTGTCACGCCAGATGAAGATCGTACCGACGAGGATCAACAACCCGAGGACCAGAAGCAATCCCAGAGCAAATCGCCCAATCAAGGGCGTGGCCGCTGCTGTCTCCCGCTTCTCGCCGGGCTGCTTGTTACCAGGCTGCTTGTTCTCCAGAGCATTCGTCATGCCTCATTTTCTCACTGACCCAAGTGCTTTCGAATGAACGAGGGCATCGGACGGTGAGGAGCAGGCGGTTCGCGTTGGTCGGTTTTGGGCAGGGTTTAAGCACACTGATTTAGGCTGCCCGCAATAGTCACCGTGTTAGAAAGCTACTTACTTTGCTTCAGGTGGCGAGATGATCCAAGGAATTGGGTCGGTCAACCGCTCTTTAAAACCGGACCAGATGTCAGCCGGATTCACCAATTCCACCAATAGGGTATTCTCGCCGTCAATCATCACTTGGTCTAGAGACAAACTGTCCTGTCTTCGGGTCGCGGTAGGGATCGAATTTTTCTAAGGAAGGAGCGGGGGCAGATGCTCAGACATTTATGAGACCGCTTCTAGTCTGTTCCGAGTGAAGAGCAAAGTAAAAGGCCGGTGCGGACCGCGATCGCTCACGGTCCGCACGGGCCTTGTTTTCAACAGCCGGCGTTTAGTGGACGACCTGGGAGAGCGCCGCGGAGGTGCTCGTCAGATCGTTGACATCACCGCTGTACACTGCGGTAATCGCATGCGTTGCCGCAGTGAGTGTCTTGGTGGTGAACGTTGCTATTTTGGCGCTGCTAACCGTGCCGGTGCCGATCGTTGTAGCGCCGTCTTTGAAGGTAACAGTACCGGTGGGAAGTCCGAAGGCCGCATTTACGGTCGCCGTGAAAGTGACGGCCGTACCTGCAGTCGCGGGATTCAGCGAAGACACCAGTGTTGTCGTTGTAGCATTCTGGGCGACAACGTGTGCCAACGCAACGGACGTGCTCGTCACGTAACCAGCCGAGCCGTTGTAGACTGCGGTGATCGAATGCGAGCCGGTCGTCAGGCTTGACACTGAGAGCGTTGCAGTTCCCGCTGCGAGCGTGCTGGTACCGAGAGCGGTAGCGCCATCTTTAAATGTCACTGTGCCGCCAGGGACGCCAGAGGTTGCAGGAAGGACTTTCGCCGCCAGTATGAAGGGCTGACCATATTTGGTTGGGTTGAGTGACGCCGTCACCTGGGTTGTGGTATTAGCAAGTTTCTCAACCTCTACCAGGCCCGCGGATGTGCTGTTCCAGAAGTTGGTATCACCGGAGTAGGTGCCGGCGATGGTGTAACTTACCACACCGAGGTTAGACGTAGTGAACGTAGCTTTACCTCCACTCAGGATCCCGGATCCAATGAACGCCCCATTAGCGGTGAAGTTCACGGTACCGGTCGGGATCCCAAATGCAGAGGATACTGTCGCGGTGAACGTGACGCTTTGCAGGTATTGAGCCGGATTGACGGAGGAAACAAGCGTCGTTGTTGTGACTGCCTTGCGAACGGACTGAGACAAATTCGCAGATGTACTCGTATAGTAAGTCGCATCGCCAGGGTAGACGACATGGATTAGGTCCGTTCCGGTTGCCAGAGCAGCAGTGCTGAGGCTCGCTTTGCCACCGGCCAGGGCTACAGAGCCAATCAGAGCAGCGCCGTTGTAGAACTGCACCGTGCCGGTCGGAACGCCGGAGACGCTTGGGGTTACGGTTGCGGTAAACGTCACCAGTTGATCGTGACTGGATGGGTTAAGCGATGAGACAAGCGTCGCTACGGTGGCTTCCCTGTACGTCTCGGCGATAGCGGCGGACGTGCTGCCGAGAATGTTCGTGGCGCCACTGTAGACAGCGTGCAGGGCAAGGTTACCGAATGGCAGAGTTGGGTTGGCAAGCGTTGCTACGCCAGCCACAACTGGAGCTGAGCCGACCGCGGTGGCGGAGTTATAGAACGTGACCGTACCGGTCGGAGTAGCTCCGAGACCAGCTGTTACAACGGCCTTCAACGTTACGGGTGTTTTGTTGGTCGCCGGATTCGGTGTGGCCGTCATGGCAACCGTGGTAGGCGCGGAGATAGAGAAGCCTACAGACTTCGCTACTTCTACGTTGCCGGCGTAATCGGTGCTGTAGAACTTAACGGTGTGCGCACCAAGAGTTGAGACCGAAATAGCGCCTGCGTAGGTGGTCAGCGCGCCGCCATCCAATTGATAGCTGGTGCTCAGAACACCGCTCAGGTTGTCGGTTGCACTCAGAGAGACGGCAACAACTGTGTCATAGACGCTGCCGACTTTCGTTCCACCCAACGCAGCTGCCGTTACCGGAGCAGTCTCGTCGATGTAGACGTAGTCGTAGTTTCTGACGCTGAAGTTACCCGCCTTGTCCTTGGCGAAGTAGGCAACGTAGTGATATCCCGGGGTTGAGATCGTGATGGGAGCGGTGTAGACTGCGCAGGAACCCAGCGTGGTGCTGGAGCAGGCAGTCGTATCGATGGAGTAGTAGGTGGCGGCAACGCCGGAGGCAGCGCTTCCGCCGGGATCGGTGGACGACAGGCTGACTTGAACCGTCTGCTTATACCAGCCATGGCTGTTGGCAGCAGGCGAATTGAGGGTGGTCACACTGGGTGCAACCGTGTCATAGCAGAGCCAGTAGTAGTATTGGTTTCCTGTAGCGAATCCGGTGTTGTCCCATGCATCGACTGTCGCGTAATGGCATCCCTGGCCAGCCGACGAGAGTGACAGATATCCGGAAGTCGCGTTGGGGAACTGCGGTCCGCTGTAGAAGGAGTTTCCGACACCGCCATGCGGCTCGGAGTATGGATCGCTGAACGCGGTGTCCCATCCCTGTGAGAAGCCCGCTACGCCAACGGAAGGATAGACTCCGTTGTTCTGGTCGACGACGCTCCAGCTCACCGTCTGGTTGGTGTTGAACCAGGTGTATACGCTTGGGCTTACCGCCGGACCACTGAAGGTAATCTTCGGTGCTTTGAAGTCTCCGGTGTAATACGTGTTGATAGCCCAGGACATTTGCAGAGCGTTAAAGGATCCCCAGCCAGTTACGAGATCGTACCCGGTGCCGGCGCAGTAGTAGCCAGTGCCGTAGAGAGCGGTGATGTCGTTGTTGTTGCAGCCGCTGACCATGTCATAGAAAGGATCATGTGGCGCGTAGACGCTGCCGCCTGCGATCGCATAACCCTCGGTATAGATCGAATTGTTAACTTCGCCCATCGGCGCGCAGACAGATGCATAGCCTGCGCCGCAGCCTACGCCTATGGCCATCAGGTAAGCATTCTCCTGGGCCATAAATCCGGCGACTTCTGGTGCTGCAATGCTGGTTCCGCCATAGCCCTGGAATCCGCCGTCGATGTAGACGTTTTGGCCATAGCCGGCGTTGAGAGCGATATCAGGAACGCTGCGGCTTCCAGATCCGCAATAAGGATGCGACTGATAACCCGGTGCCGCCCAGTATGCGCTGCAGCCGCCTGTCGAGCCACCATCATTTTCAGAGCAAGCGCCTGCGAATGTGCCGCCCTGCCATCCTGTCTCAGAGTAGAAGGTGCCATCGGAGTAGAGGGCGAGGCTTGTGCCGCCGACCGCCACGAAGTCAGGATCAGACGAAGGATAGTCGACACGGCGTGCGTTGCCGCAGCCATCTACCGCGCCGCTGTCGCCGGATGCCGCCATCATCGTCCAGCCCTGTCCGAGCATGGAGTTGAAGATCGCGTGATCCGTATTCATCGTGCTGCCGCTGGTGCAGGAAAGCTCCGCGCATCCCCAGCTGGTGCTAAAGATGCGAACATGCCCATCACTGAGCATGGCGTTGTAAATGTCTGTAAAGGTGCTCTGATTGGCGTTTGCGCCTTCATACACCCACACGTGGGAAGTGTCGAGATAAGAGCCAAAGCTGTTCGCCATGGCCATCGACCACTCGGTATCCAGAGTAGTTTCCACGTTGCAGCAGGCCGGCGTTCCGTCTACGTACACGGTGTTGATGTTGTACGCGAGATAGGTGTAGCGGGCGTGGAAGCCTGCGATATCAGAGAACTGTAAAGCACCTGCTGTGGCAATGCCGATCGAGGTCGTGTTTGGTGAACCCGTGCTCAAATGACCCGGGTTGCAGCAATGTCCCTGGGCCTGCAGTGCATTGAAATCGTATCCGTACGAGCTGTAGAGATCCGTGGGATCGATGAAACCACTCGTTACGTTGGGCTGCAAGCCGTTCGCCAGGGGCTGGCTCTTGAGTTGCGGCGACAGGTTGCCGTTGACTTCCGACTCTTTTAGAGCCTTGGCAAGACTAACGGAATCACCGTCATCATGACCGGTCTCAGCCTTACCTACAACTGCCCCGGGAGAGTAGTCTGCGCTCACCTGGCGGATGTTGCCTTCGTGCTGAGCATGTACTCGCTCAATGTTGTTCATGCCGCCAACCGACTCGAGGATACCGGTCAGATGGGACGGGATGACTGGATCGCGGTCATTGGAGAAGTCCGTCTCGTCACCGACCGTATAGTTGTTGATCTGTACACCAAAAGCCTTTTCGATCGTCTGCGTAGTACCTTCTACGTCGACGACGAGCCGGTTTGCAAATCGCTTGGTGATCGTCAGACCATTGGCCTGGGCCCAGTCGACGACAGCTTGCTCATTTTCAGCAGAGGGAGCAAAGCGCGCATTCCACTGCTCCGGCGTGAGGTACTTGTGGAAGTTCGGAGAGTTCCTGTCCTGCAGATCTGCGAGGAACTTTTCTTCCTCAGCCATCTTCGGCGGAGTGAGTCCGAGAGTGATACGCAGCTTGGATTCTGCCTGGTAGCGACCTGCAAGTTTTGCCTGACCGGCAACTACGGCTTGAGGAGTTCGTGAACGAGCGAGGGGTGTTCCGCGAAGATTGGCGACTGGTGGAGGGTTTTGGGCGAATGCCGACGTCGACGCCAGCATAGTGGCAAACAACAACATGCCGGAGATAGCTCCGGCACGAATGGCTGTCAGCGAAGTGAGATACCGTGTGCGTTGCCGCATTGTCGTCTCCTGCGGCGTGTTTCTTCGATCGTTGTGACGGCCATGCGGAATCGTACTCGATAACTTCTTGAACCTTGTTCCGTCAATCACTCAAAACGAAACCAGGTGAGGGAACGTTCGCTGCCGAAAAACGGCTCGCAAAACACGCGAAAGGTTAGTCTCCCCTGAGGGAGTCGGTTAAAGGAGCATGTTTCCATGCGCGAGGCGTCGTGCCGGTTTTTGCTTAAAGTTCCTTTTGCCCGCGCGAATATTTACAAGGGCTGCGCAGTTTTTTCAGCAATGGAACATGGTGGAAATGGAGTCTTCTCGGTAAGAGGGGGTGCGGTTCTCACACGGAAGCCAAGACGCAAAAAAGCGACGAATGAGGCAATAGAGCATAAACGGCACTCAAGTGGTAGCGCTTGCATTCACACCGACTGCAGGTTGCGGCAGCGCTTTCGAAATACATCCCATAGTGGCGTTCAATTGAAAAGCGTTTCACGGACCGTGCCGAATCGGGAATGGATTCTAGGCAGAAGTTGAGATCGTGAGCGGTGCCCATCTAAGCCGCGCTGTGAGGACCCATATAGTCAGGGACTTGCAATATATCGATTTACTTCTGTATAAAAAGGCGACCATGAAGCTTGCTTCTTTGCTGTCTCAACTTTCGCTTCCCTCACGTCTTCTGACATGGAAATCCTGTATGTCTGCTGCGATGGCGATTGGCGTAGCGGCAATAGGATTGCCCTGCCGGCCGGAAAGTCCAACAGCGAAGGCCGCCGTCATTAAGGATGGGAGCGGTGCCTATGCAACGGGCCGGTACCGCAATCTGTTTGTCGAACTTGGGCATCCGGCAACCGAAGTCTCCGCCAGGATGGAGGCCGCATATCAGCAGCTCTTTCACGGAGACCCTCAAACACAGACTGTCTACTTCCTGGCGGGCAGGAACGCAAATGGACCGCTCGCTTATCTGACAGATTGGGCGAATCATGACGCCAGGACAGAAGGCATGTCTTACGGCATGATGATCTCGGTGCAGCTCAATCACAAGCCCGAGTTTGACGCGCTGTGGAACTGGGCGATGACTTATATGTACATCAGTGATCCGCACCATCCTTCTTACGGATATTTTTCCTGGTCGTGCAAGATAGACGGAACTCCGAATGAAGAGACAGCGGCTCCTGACGGCGAAGAATATTTTGTCATGGCGCTTTATTTTGCTTCAGCACGCTGGGGCGATGGCGCAGGTATCTATAACTACAAGTCTCAGGCGGATGCTCTGTTGACTACGATGCGCCATCGAGCTGTGATATCCGGACTTACACGCTTCGGTCCTCGGACCGTAGGCAACGAGGTGGACGAGACTTACAAGATGATCCGATTCGTTCCGGGTGTTGATCGCGGTGATTTCACGGACCCCTCGTATCACCTGCCTGCTTTCTATGAATTGTGGGCGCGATGGGGCCCCGTTGCAGACAGGCAGTTCTGGGCCGAGGCCGCCGATGTAAGCCGGGAGTTTTTTGTCAAGACCACAAATCCTGTCACTGGCCTCGCACCAAACTACGCGAATTTCGACGGAACGCCCAAGGTAACAAGATTCAAGCGATCTTCGATCTTTGCGTATGACTCGTGGCGAACTGCGAGTAACTGGTCCGTGGATTGGGCGTGGTGGCGCAAGGCTCCACAAGAGCAACTGCTGAGCGATCGCATCCAGGCTTTCTTCGCCTCCGAAGGTTTGGATAAGTATGGCGATCAGTACACGCTCGATGGAAAGGAGATCGCGAACCGCCATTCTACCGGCCTTGTCGCGACAAATGCCGTCGCAAGTCTGGCAGCTACAGATCCGCGGGCTAAAGAATTTGTTGAAGCCCTCTGGAAGACACCGGTGCCGTCTGGCCAGCAGCGCTACTATGATGGCATGTTATACCTCATGAGCATGATGCACCTCAGTGGAGAGTTTCGCATCTGGACTCCAAAACAGGTAGCGAACTAACTCGTCAACGGAGTACACCGCATGAAGTTGCGTCGTTTCTTGCTTTCACTATTGATTGCGCTTGTGCTATTTGCCGCTCCCGCGAGAAATGCAGGCGCGCTGGGCCAACCTCGCTACGTAAGCAACGCACAGACTGCGGGAAGCTTCAGCCTGGCGGCGAATGGAAAAGCGGCAGCGCTCTACGTGGATCCCAACGACTATCCTGGCGTGATCCGCGCAGTTCACGATTTGCAGGCAGATATTATGCGCGTGACTGGATTGGTTTCAGCTTTGCCCGATGAGAAAGATGCTCCGCAAGGAATGGCCGTACTTATCGGCACTATTTCGAAGAGCGAACTTATCGACAGGCTGATCAAGCAGCACAAACTCGACGTGAGCCAGATATCCGGTAAGTGGGAGTCTACACTGGTTCAGGTTGTCGATAAGCCACTGCCCGGAGTCGCGCGGGCTCTGGTAATTGCCGGCAGTGACAAGCGAGGCACGATCTTTGGCATCTACGATCTTTCTGAGCAGATCGGAGTTTCTCCCTGGTATTGGTGGGCAGACGTGCCCATCGCGCATCAGCACAGTCTCTACCTCAGCGCGGGACGTTACGTGCATGGAGAGCCGGCCGTGAAATACCGCGGCATCTTTCTCAACGACGAGGCGCCGGCACTTACAGGATGGGTAAACGCCACTTACGGCGGTTATAACCATAAGTTCTACGTGAAAGTCTTTGAGCTGCTGCTGCGCCTCAAAGCCAATTACCTTTGGCCCGCGATGTGGAATAGTGCTTTCAATGAAGACGATCCCGAGAACGCACGGCTCGCAGATGAATATGGCATCGTGATGGGAACGTCTCATCACGAGCCGATGTTGCGCGCCCAACAGGAATGGAAGCGGCATGGCAATAACATCTGGGACTACTCAAAAAACTCCGACTTCCTCGACAAATTCTGGAGTGACGGGATCGCGCGCAACAAGAACTTTGAGAGCACGGTGACACTGGGCATGCGCGGTGACGGTGATATGCCGATGACCGAAGGGGCCAACATCGCACTGCTCGAAAGAATCGTGGCCGATCAACGGAAGATTCTGGCCGAGCACATGACTCCGACGCTGGCTGCCGATCCTAAAGTGTGGGCGCTCTACAAGGAGGTGCAGGAGTACTACGAGAAAGGAATGCGGGTTCCCGATGATGTAACCCTGTTATGGTGCGACGATAACTGGGGTAACATTCGCAGGTTGCCCACTCCCGAGGAACGAAAGCGATCGGGCGGGGCCGGAATCTATTATCACTTCGACTATGTCGGCGATCCACGCAACTACAAGTGGATCAATACAAATCCCATTGCAAAGGTGTGGGAGCAGATGAACCTGGCTCTCGCCTACGGCGCAAATCGCATCTGGATTGTGAACGTAGGTGATTTAAAACCAATGGAGTTTCCCATCGAGTACTTTCTTACACTGGCACGAGATCCTGATCGATGGGGCACGGATCAGACTCAAGAGTATACCCGTCTTTGGGCGGCACGCGAGTTTGGCGCAGAGCATGCCAACGAAATAGCCGACCTTGTAACTCGCTACTCCCAATACAACGGCAGACGCAAACCGGAGTTACTGGAGCCGGATACTTTTAGTCTGGAGAATTATCACGAGGCGGATCGCATCGAGGCAGAATGGAGGAATCTGCAGAAGAAAGCGGAGGATCTGCAGAAGTTGCTTCCGAAAGAGGCACAGGACGCCTACTTTGAGCTGGTACTACACCCTATCAAGGCTTCAGCGATCGTGAATGAGATGTATATCGCCGTTGGACGCAACCGGCTCTATGCCAAACAAGGCAGAGCGGAAGCCAACGATTTCGCGGCACTGGCTCGCTCTCTCTTCAAAGCGGATGCCGGCCTGAGCGACGAATATAACCACGTGCTGGCCAATGGCAAGTGGAATCACATGATGGATCAGACCCACATCGGCTATACATACTGGCAGGAGCCTCCGCTCAATGCAATGCCCGCGGTAACAGAAGTGCAGCCGTTGCCGGAAGGCCGCATGGGGGTTGACGTTGAGAACTTCTCCGGAGCTCCTGGACCGCTACGTTTATCGTTTGATGATTTCCAGCGGCAGACACGTTCCATCGATGTCTTCAATCGCGGCCTGACGCCGTTTCACTTCGACATTACTGCCGGCGCCCCATGGATTGTTCTTAGCTCATCGGATGGCGAGGTCAGCAAAAGGACCCATATTCAGGTCAGTGTGGATTGGGCAAAGGTCCCAGCCGCACCTCCTGGCGACAAGACTGACGCAGAGATGACCATCGCCCAGCGAAATGGCGCTGCAATCAGTATTCGCGTGGAAGCATTCAGCCCCAACAGCCCTTCGGGTGAATCTAAAAGCGGCTTCGTCGAAGGGGACGGATATGTGTCGATGGAAGCCGAGCACTATACGCATAAAGTCAACGCAGGCGAAGTCCACTGGGATCGCATTCCGGAATACGGAGCGACACTCTCCGGAATGACAGTGTTTCCCGTGACGGCCCAGAGCGTGGCTTCTTCGCAAACCGAGCGGGCATCGCTCGAATACCGCATGTACCTGTTTGATAGCGGGACGTTGAATGTGCAGGCGATTTTGTCGCCGACGCTGAATTTTGTACCGGGAAGAGGATTGCGATTTGCGGTTTGGTTCGACGATCAGCCGCCGCAGATTGTCGATGCTCTCGAGCATAATTCCGATAAGGACTGGGCGAAGACCGTCAGCGACAGCGTACGCCGAGTGGAAACAAGACTGACGGTTGCTCAACCTGGTTATCACACGCTGAAGTTCGGAATGGTCGACCCCGGAATTGTGCTGGAAAAGCTGATCGTAAGCTCTGGAGCGTTAAAGCCAAGCTATCTAGGACCGCCTGAGAGCTTCCGAAACACTACTGCTTCACCTGACTAGATAATCTCTTCCTCTGAGGATGAGGACAAAAAAGAGAGGCAGCGCGCAAGATGCGAGGCTGCCCCTAAGTCAAGAGACCTGTTCAGCTTAGAATCAGCCTGTTTGGTTGTCATGACCCGAATGACCTAGACAGAACTCAACCCTTCGATGGAAGCCCGGGAAATCACCGGTAGAAGTTGCATATTTTGCACCGGAACAACGAGTTTTTGGGCCGCCCCAGTTGCATATCCCGTTCATTCCGTGTTGGATTGCAACATATGCTCTTCGGCTCGCTGCCTAAGCTCACTGTCTGCGCCATCTTCGCTTCGATCGCGACAGCTGGAACACTGAGCTATGCACTGGAGCCATCCACTCCGCTGGGAAGGCTGGCGAGGCAATCGTGGAGCATCGAAAATGGCTTGCCGCAGAACACGATCCAGGCATTGCTGCAATCGCGTGACGGCTATCTCTGGGTAGGCACCGAGCTGGGACTCGCTCGCTTCGATGGCGTGAGCTTTCGAGTGTTTGACCATGCAACGATCGCTCCCTTTCCGGATGCAGAGATTCGCTGCATGCTCGACGCGCGAAACGCTGAGAACAAGACGAGCGGCGACAGCTTATGGGTCGGAACAGGAGACGGATTGGTGCGATGGGTCAACGGCCGGCCCACGGTGTTCACAACTCACGACGGACTCCCCGGCAATTCCATTCGAGGACTCGCACAGACAGCCGATCATGCGGTTTGGATCTGGACGGAGCTTGGCCTCGCACGTTGGGACGGGCAGCGGCTCCAGGCTGTGGCGGCTGAAAACGGTCTGCCCCGTGGCGAAATCACCTCGATCGCAGCCGATTCCACCGGCGGCATATGGGTTGGGACGACCGCAGGAGCGGCGGTCTTCCGTCAGGGCCACTGGCATCGCGGTTTAGATATGACAGGAACATCGGGACAGCCTTCTTCTGACAGAGCTTCTATGGTCGCGCCTGCCTCAGGCGGTGACATTCTTATCTCGGATGCGCCGGGAATTTTTCTCGAGCACAATGGCGGCCTAACTCAGATTGCGGGAAGAGCCTCGCTGCCTGAAGACGGAGTCAGCTTCTTGACAAGGCTGGCGGACGACACTGTCGTCATCGGCAGCAAGAGCAGTGTAGTACTTGTGCCGAAGGGAGTCGCCGACAGCAGAATCGCAGCGCGCTTCACGGTCTCGAAGCAACTTCCCGGTTCTCGAATCGAGTCTATCTATGCCGACCGTGAGAACTGCCTGTGGATTGGAACTAACCGCGGGTTAGTCCGGATCAATGCCCGGCAAGAGGATGCAGTGCAGCTCTTGCCACCGACTGATCCACTCGCGGGCAACGCGGTCATGTCGATCATTGAGGATCAGGAAGGCGATCTGTGGGTTGGAACAGAGACGGCTGGCCTGCATATATTGCGCGATGCGCGTTTTCGCGTGATCGGAGCGGGTGAGGGCCTCAGCTCCGATGCTACGACAGCCATAGTAGAGGACGCGCACAATGGCCTATGGATCGGAACCCGCGACGCCGGATTAAATCACGTTTTGAACGACGACGCCGGGAATGTGAAGACAAGCAATCTAACCACCACAAATGGCCTCCTGAGCAACGTCATTCTGGCCCTGGCGGCGGGCCGCGGAGGAGATCTTTGGGTAGGCACTCCAGACGGTCTTAATCACATCGTCGGCAACAAAATCACCAGCTTTACTTCCGCTGAAGGTTTGCCGGATGACTTCATCCGTTCCTTACTGATCGCGCCTGATGACTCGTTGTGGATTGCCACTCGACGCGGATTGACCCATCTCGACCACGGCCACTTTCAAAGTCTTACTCAGGCTGATGGATTAGGCAGCGACCTCGTTGGCGCGCTCGCGCGGACTCCAGATGGAGACTTATGGATTGCGACCCTGCAAGGGCTCTCTCGCCTGCACCAGGGCAAGCTGCACAACTACACGACGGCCGACGGACTATCCAGCAACATCATCACAGCCATTGACGTTACTCCGGATGGAATGATCTGGATCGGAACACAGGATGCCGGACTCAACGTTTGGGACGGCAAGCGATTCATGCCGATTCACGACGTTCACGAGGATTCGAATCCCGGCAGTACTCGGCGGCTTCCAACAGTGATTCATGCGGTACTGCATGACGACCGCGAACACCTTTGGCTGGCTTCAGATTCGGGATTGGCACGCGCCGACATGCATGCATTGCTCGAGTGCGCCGCGCATCAGGCGTGCAGGCTTGACGGGAATCAGCTGGCTGATTTCACTACCGCGGATGGGCTGCGAAGCCGCAACACGAGCAGCAGCAGCCATCCTACCGCCTGCCGTGCACACGATGGACGGCTGTGGTTTACCACGCCGCGCGGCGTGATCGTCGTCGATTCGCCGCACTTTGCTGAGCTTCCCCAGTCGCCTCCAGTGGTCATTGAACGCTTTGCAGCAGATGATGAAGAGGTACCAGAGAATCAGCTGATACGTATCGCCGCCGGGCATCTGCGTTTTCAGTTCGATTATGCGGGCCTTAGCTTTGCCTCTCCGCAGAAGCTGCGCTATCAATACATGCTCGAGGGCTTCGACCATTCGTGGACGGATGCTGGTACGCGCCGCACGGCCTACTACACGAATATCCCCCCCGGGAATTACCGGTTTCGCGTGCGAGCGGACTTTGGCGGTCGCCGCGTTTCTCCTGCACTGAACTCCGCATCAGAAGCAACGATCAGCTTCGATCTGTTGCCACATTTCTATCAGACCGTATGGTTCGTCGCGCTTGTAATCCTGCTCGTCGCGGGATTGCTTCTGCTGCTCTTTCGCAGCAGGGTCTTACGTGTCGAGCGTGAGTTTCGCGCGGTTATGGGCGAGCGTAACCGTATCGCGAGGGAGATTCACGATACTCTCGCGCAGGGATACGTCGGCATTTCACTGCAGTTGGAAATCCTGGGCGAACTGCTGCGCCACAATCGTGCGGATGCTGCAGCAAAACATCTCGCTCTCACGCAAGGATTGGTACGCGAAGGCCTGGATGATGCGCGCCAGTCGATATGGGCGCTGCGTTCGCAGGATGCCGGAGAACAGGCACTGCCGATTCGATTGCGCCGGTTGGTTGAGAAAGCGCAGGATCGTAAATTATCCGCCGCCCTCGAAGTACACGGAGCGTACCGCGCGCTCTCTCCGGATATTGAACAGGAGATTCTGCGCATTGCCCAGGAGGCAATTCAGAACGTGAAGAAGCATGCTGAAGCCAGCAGCATGAGCGTTCGTCTGGACTACGATGAGCATGCGCTTGCCATCTCGATATCCGACAATGGCAGAGGCTTTCTCGCGCCGCATGAATCCGCTGACAGCAAGGCGATCAAGCCCGCGGAAGGTCATTACGGCCTCGTCGGAATTCGGGAGCGGGCCGCGCTGATTCACGGCGCGATCGAGATTGTGAGTACGCCGGGCAGCGGAACGACGATCAGGCTTCACGTTCCGGCGCCTGAGGTTCCAGTCCGCAGCCGGACTAGTGCAGCTACCGGTCTGGATCAATCAAGCGAAGCTTCAGTCGAAGCTATGGATATAGAAGACTCAAACGGTCCAGGCATAAGGACGCAGAGCACAATGACGCAGAGCACAACGAAGGAGCAGCTGTGACATCTAATCCAATTCGCATTCTGGTCGTCGAAGACCATCACGTCGTTCGTCAGGGACTCGTCGCATTGTTGAGCGTAGCTGACGGAGTTGAAGTTGTGGGCCAGGCGGGCGATGGCGCCGAAGCACTTACGCAGTTCGAAACCCATCATCCGGATGTGACTTTGATCGACCTGCGATTGCCCAAGCTGAGCGGGGTCGAGGTCATCCAGCTAGTACGCGCCGAACATGCCAACGCACGCTTTATCGTGCTCACCACGTATGACGGCGACGAAGATATTTTTCGCGCTCTGCAGGCAGGCGCTCGCGCCTATCTGCTCAAAGGCATGACGGTCGACGTGCTTCTTTCTGCGATTCGTTCTGTGCATGCGGGCAAGTCGATCGTCCCTCCAGCGATAGCGCAGAAACTCGCTGAGCGCATGGCGACCGAGCAGCTGACCAACCGCGAGCAAGATGTCCTCGAGCAGATAGTGCGTGGCAAGAGCAACATGGAGATAGGCATTGAACTGGATATCTCGGAGGCAACGGTGAAGACGCACATCAACAATCTGCTGGGCAAGCTGGGAGTCTCGGACCGCACTCAGGCCGTGACGGCTGCGATACAACGCGGCCTCGTGCAATTGGAATCGGAAGGGGACGTTCGTATATGAAAGCCAAATTTGCAACCCGCAGAATGGCCGGCGTGGCCTTGTTGTTATCCCTGTGTGCGATCGCGATGCCTGTCGCATGGGGACAGAAGAGTGACTGGCGTCCGGCTACCGACACAGAACTCGCTGCGCTATTGCCGGCGCGCGCTCCGGTTGAGAAAGAGCACATTGAGACCGAGATGCGAACAGCCAACGGAATCACCGATGGCAAAGGACGCTTCATCGCCGGCGTGATTCTGATTACGGCCGGATACTCAGCGGATGGCAAGTATTCTCACTACCTGGTAGTGCAGACCCCGATACGTATTGGCGGCGTGATTCTTCCAGCGGGCCAATACGTCTTCGGTTGGCAAAAGGAGAAGGATGGTGAGTCGCTGAGTCTGCATTTTCACGAAGCGCTCACCGGCAAGCTGGTAGGCAATGCGCAGGCACACAAGATCGTCGGCACAACCCGGGTTGAATCTCTGCGTATCTGGCCGCCATCCGAGAAGGAAATCATCCAGATCGGACGCTATATGCTGCCTTATGAATTGGAAGGAGACAGATAACTGGAGCAGCCCTACACCTTCCGATTGATTTCGCGCTCCTCGGGCCGGACCGTATACTGGCAGGCATGTGTTTTGGTCAGCGCGTCTCTCTGGGAATATTGTTTTGTTCTCTTTTCGTAACTGTTATCCATGCCCAGAGTGGCAGCCCCGCAGCCGGGCCCGCTGGCCAGACGATCTCTAAACCTACCGAAGGTGCACAGGCCCCGTCGAGCAGCGGAGCGACGACGGGTTCGGCTCATCCGATTCAGCTGGACAACCACCAGCGGCCCATCACCGCCGGCGGTTTCGTCTCCTCAGGCCCCGTCATTTTTCAAGACATCTCCGAAAAAGCGGGCATTACACACTGGTCCCATAAGATGGGGAACACCGACAAGCAGTTCATCCTGGAAACAGACGGCTCCGGCGTTGGGCTTATCGACTATGACAACGATGGCTGGATGGATATTTATTTCGTCAACGGATCCACGTTCAAGGCGCTGGACGGCAAAGAACCCTCTCCGCATGCGGCACTCTTTCACAACAACCACGATGGCACGTTTTCGGATGTAACGGCAAAGGCCGGCGTCGCGAACGATCGCTGGGGCTTCGGGGTTGCTGTCGCCGACTACGATAACGACGGCTGGCCCGATATCTTTGTGGCCAACTACGGTAAGAATCGCCTGTATCACAACAACCACGATGGCACGTTCACCGATGTCGCGGAGAAAGCCGGTGTGACCCTGGGAAACTGGTCGTCCGGCGCAACGTGGGGAGACTACGACGGAGATGGACGGCTCGATCTATTTGTTGCGGGTTACGTTCACTTCGATCGTAATAATCCTCCTGTGAGCGGCGCAGACGGAGTTTCGTTCGCCTTCTGCTCGTTTCGCGGAGAGCCAGTAAACTGCGGCCCGCATGGGCTGAAGGGCGAGCCCGATCATCTCTTTCACAACAACGGTGACGGAACATTTACCGACGTCAGCGTAGCGGCGGGTGTGGCCGATCTTCCCGGTTATTTTGGCCTGAGCGCAGTCTTCGTGGATATCAATAACGACGGCAAACCCGACTTGCTGGTTGGGAACGATTCGACGCCTAACTATCTTTACCTGAACAAGGGTGACGGCACCTTTGAAGATGTGAGTTATGCCTCCGGTTATGCGCTGAACGAGGCCGGACGCGAGACCGCTTCCATGGGCGTCGCGGTTGGTGACTACGAAAACAACGGCCTGCTTGATATCTACAACACTACCTTTTCAGATGACTACAAACCGCTCTACCACAACGAAGGCGACGCTAACTTTACCGACATCAGTTATCAAATGGGAATCGCGGAAGTATCAGTTCCCTTCCTCGGCTGGGGTGACGCGTTTATCGATTACGACAACGACGGCTGGAAGGATCTGCTGACGGTCAACGGCCACGTGTACCCGCAGGTCGACCACCATCCCTGGGGAACGACCTGGGCGCAGCGCCCGCTGCTCTTCCACAATCTAAAGGGGAAGAAATTTGAAACGATACCCCCGGTCGAGGGCTCAGGTCTTGCGCTGGTGATCCCGGCGCGAGGACTTGCAGTAGGCGATCTCTTTAACGACGGCAAAATTGATGCGGTTATCAACGTCGAGGATCAGCATCCCGTCATCCTTCGCAATGTCAATCCTGATAAGAATCACTGGCTGGAGTTGAAACTTGTCGGCGGCACCAAAAGCCCACGCGATGCCGTGGGGGCCACTGTTTATGTAACGTCGAACCATATGCGCCAGCGCATGGATGTGATCAGTGGCGGAAGCTATATCTCATCGAGTGACCCGCGGCTGCATTTCGGCCTGGGCGAGGCTACTTCAGTCGATGAAATCGAAGTGCATTGGCCCAGCGGTAAGGTTGAGAAATTTGCTGCCCCCGGAGTCGATCGCATCCTCACGCTCACCGAGGGCACAGGGAAATAGCATCCCTCGGAACAGAGAAGCATTCTATTCCTCTCCATTTATCGGGGACTTTTTCATCACAAGTCAAGAATTGTCTGTTAAATCTGGGAGGAGCAACACGTCAATGCCTTACGTGTCCCGTCCCAGAATCCAGCGTCACAGGCGCAAATGACATTTCTTCAGGAAGATGGTTCCTCCCCGGACAGCCCTTTGCAGGAACCCGCCATAACTCCGGAGCCCGCCGCTCTTACACGCTGGCATCTGCTGACCGTCTCCCTCCTTATCTTCGGCTACGCAGGGTATTACTTTTGCCGCTCGGATCTTTCAGTGGCAATGCCGCTCCTGAAGCGTGACCTCAACCAGCATGGCATTCCGATTGATGTTGCCACTGTGAGGCTCGGCTCCATTGCGTCAGCGGGCGTGCTGGCCTATGCAGTGGGCAAGTTCTTCTTCGGTTCCCTGGCAGACCTCCTCGGCGGCCGCAGAAACTTTCTCGCCGGAATGGCGGGGTCCATTCTATTCACCATTCTGTTCGCGCTCGGCGGCGGATTTCCCATCTTTACCATTGCCTGGATCGGCAATCGCCTCATCCAATCCGCCGGCTGGGTCGGTTTGGTCAAGGTTTCCTCGCGCTGGTTTTCCTACTCTGTCTACGGCACCGTCATGGGAGTCATCAGCCTCAGTTATCTCTTCGGTGATGCCGCATCGCGCGAAGTTATGGCTCTGCTGCTGGCTGCGGGCATGGGCTGGCGCGGGCTATTCCTAACCGGCGCGGGACTGCTCTTCCTGCTCTTCGTAGCCAACCTTCTTCTGCTACGCGAAACGCCGCAGGAGCGCGGCCTTCCCGCACCGCAGACGAATCCGCTCAACGTCTACGCCGAAAAGCCCTCGTCCGACATCCCCGGCAAAGCGTCCTCCGGCACTGGGCTCATTTCGATTCTTCAGCCACTTCTGTCTAGCAGATTTTTCTGGATGGCCTGCGGCCTCTCGCTCGGCACGACGCTCCTGCGCGAAACCTTTAACCTATGGACCCCAACCTACTTCGCTGAGTACGTCGGACTGTCAAACTCTGTTGCAACCAGCCGCAGTGCGCTTTTTCCTTTCTTTGGCGGCGTCTCGGTACTGCTGGCGGGCTTCATGAGTGATCGGCTGGGACTCAACGGACGCAGCCTGGTGCTCTTCGGAGGCCTCACCTCCGCAACAGTGTGCCTTTTCCTGCTCTCCGGGGTTGCGGGCCACGCAAGTCCCTGGATCCCCGTGACGCTGGTGGCGCTCGTCGGTTTTCTGTTGTTGGGTCCGTACTCATACCTGGCTGGAGCCATGTCGATGGACTTCGGTGGGGAAAAGGGCGCCGCGACCGCTGCCGGAATCATCGATGGCGTCGGTTACCTGGCCGCCGTGCTCTCTGGCGATACGGTCGCGCGCATCACCGTGCTCTACGGCTGGCGCAATGCGTTTGTTGCGCTCGCGGTAACATGCCTCTTGACGGCGATAGTCGCATTGATATTGGCAATCAGCCAGCGGCGCGAAGCACAGGCAAAGCTGAAAGAATTAAACAAAGCGGGGTATGAGCGATGACATTCGACACTCCGGAAGAACTGCTGGCACTAATGGTCGGCCGTGGCGGCGATTCGTACTTCGGCGAACCCGTCACTGTACTGGAGCACTGTCTTCAGTCGGCGTTCTTTGCGGCAGAGGCAAAGAGTTCTCCGGCACTCATCGCCGCCGCGCTGCTGCATGACGTTGGCCATCTCCTCCATCAGGAGAGCGAGGACATTGCCGATCAGGGCGTGGATACACGACATGAAGAACTCGCCCAGCACCTGCTGGATAGGCATCTCCCTGCTTCGGTTACTGAACCGATCCGGCTGCATGTCGCCGCGAAGCGCTATCTTTGCTTTGCCGATTCGGCGTATCTCAATGCGCTTTCTCCCTCTTCGGCGCTGAGCCTTCGGTTGCAGGGCGGCCCAATGTCCAGCGAAGAAGCAAACGCGTTTCTGGCTCAGCCGTTTGCCGAAGATGCAGTCGCACTGCGCCACTGGGACGACGAGGCAAAGATCCCCGAATTGCCGGTTCCGAATGCCGATACGTATCTCCCACTTCTCAAAACACTCTGGCGATAAGCGCGTCCGGCCCAGGATTTGTTCTATATTCATAAGAGTGAAACAGGGGTGCTCCGCGATAGTCGCGGGGCTGAGAGAGTCCCTTCGGACCCGAACCGGATAATACCGGCGTGGGAAGTTTTCGAGACGCTGCCTGAAGCCTAGGGCGTACGTTACGCGAGCACCTCATGTTTCCATCGGCATCATTGCCGGATTCAAGGGGAACCCATGCGGAAGCTCGCCACTGTCTTAGCCTTCCTGAACACAAAGGACTATCCTCCGCGGCGATTGCTGTCGGCTCTCGTTCTGGCGTTTTCGCTGACCCAACTGGCGCCCGCACAGACTCCACCTCCGCCAGTGCCGCCGGCACAGCAGATACAACCCGTTACGACAACCGTGGTGGTGCAGGGCCATGTATCCGATGACTATCTCCCCGCTGAGTCAACGGTGGGCAGCCTCGAGGGCCTTCCGCTGCTGTCAACTCCACTCTCGGTCACGGTGATCACGCGCGACCTGATGACAGATCAGTTTTCGCGTGTGCTGTCGGACCTAGTAAAAAACGATGCTTCGATCGGTGAGGACTACGCGCCCGTTGGCTACTATGGCGATTTTCAGATTCGCGGCTTCCCGATTGATCTCGCGACAGGCTTGCAAATCAATGGAATGCCGATCGCCGGCGAACAGGATGTTCCGCTGGAAAACAAGGACCGCGTTGAGTTTTTGAAAGGCCTTGCCGGGGTTGAGAGCGGCGTCACAAGCGCGGGCGGGCTGATCGACTACGTGACGAAAAGGCCGGCTGTTGTGAAAGCAATTGAGCTTGCTACCGACCACCGCGGAACCGTTTTCGGCTCCGTCGATTTGGGCCGGTTCTTCGGCAGCAGAAAGCAGTTTGGTGTGCGCACCAATCTGGCTGGCGAAAATATCAGGACGTATGTCGAGGACGCGAATGGGGTCCGCGGCGCGGGCACTGGAGCGGCAGACTGGAAGATCTCGGATGCTGCAATCCTGAAGACCGACTTTGAATACCAGCACAAGGTGCAGCGATCGGTGGCAGGGTATCAGTTGCTTGGAGGCACCACCGTACCCGACCTGCATCGCGTGTTTCCTTCAGTTATGCTCGCGGATCAGCCTTGGTCCAAGCCGAATACCTTCGATACACTCAATGCCGGCTCACGGCTCGATGTCAACATAACTCCCACCTGGCGCGCATATCTTGCCGCGAGTTACAGTCATTCGCTCATCGATGACAATGTGATTTATCCCTACGGAGCCGCCTACGACAGTGAAAACAACGACCTTTGCCCCGACTCTCCCTATTACTTCTTCTGCCCGGACGGAAGTTATGAAGCCTACGACTATCGCAGTCCCGGCGAACTTCGCATCGACACAACAGGCGAAGCAATCGTAAATGGGCGCCTCCAGACGGGGCACCTTTCGCAGGACCTGGTGTTAGGGGGTTCCATGTTTTATCGGTCCGTCGATCTTTCTCCCACGATCATCTATGCACCGATTGGCGTCGAGAATATCTATCAACCTGACATAGTCTTTCCCGAGCAGAGTTATCCTCGACCTGACCTTTCGGTGCTGGCCGACTTCAATCATCAATCCTCTGGTATCGTGCAGGACCGATTGACCCTTCCCGGCAGGATACGACTTACCGCAGGCGGACGCTATGCCTCCGTTACCGACTATAACTTCGACCCCTCTGGCTCACGCGGAATGTGGCTGCCCCAGTATTCCGCGACATGGGCGCCGATAGCCGACCTGACAATCTATAGCAATTACAGCGTGATGTTATCGCTTGGGCCGCAGGCGCCGTTCTGGGTCGATAACGGCAGCCAGTATCTCGCTCCGTTCCGCACACGGCAGGTTGAAATAGGAGCCAAGTTTGAACCGGGCCGCCAGGTTCTGCTGACAGCGGCTCTGTTTCACATGCGCGCTCCGTTCTTCTATCCAAAAGTCATTGAGGCTTCTGACGCCTATTGCACGGGAGAGGTGAATCCTGGCGATCTTTGCTTTGAGCCCGAGGGTCGCGAAACTCATGATGGTATCGAGGTGGGTGCACAGGGCCGGCCGGCAAGCTGGCTGCGGCTCTCGGCGACCGCCGTAGGCATTCTAGCCACCTCTGACGCGACAGGCACGCCCGCCTTCGACGGCAAACAGGTGATCAACGTGCCGCATGTAAGGACAGCACTTTTTGCCGACCTCAATCTTCCCAGCATCGGACGCCTGCGTATCCCGGATTTTCACGTACTCCCCGGCTGGGGTTACACGTCGCGAAAGGAAGCCACACGCGACGACACGGTCAGCGTGGCAGGATACAACCTGTTCAGCCTGGGAGCTCGCTACTCGCCTGACGGAGAACAGGGCCACATGGATTTCCGCATCTTCGCGGACAACATTCTCAATAAGCGTTATTGGAAGGACACTGGTGCGAGCTATGGCGATACCTTCATTCATCTCGGCGCTCCCGCAACGGTCAGGGCCTCAGCCAGTTATCGATTTTGACGGCATTGTGACGAGCGGCAGATAAGTGAGGATATCCGGCTGGCCGAATCCGCTATAGTGAGGAATCGGAAAAATTTCAGCCGGGGGTGCCTGTATGACGCGGAATCGCATAGTGAATTATTTATTGGGGACTGCATTGCTGGCCGGATGTGCCGCCGGCGGGGTACTGCAACTGCACGCGATGGCCCAGGATAAAAAGGAGAACGATAAGAAGGAGAGCGATAAGAAGCCCGAACCCGCCGCTCCCGCCAGCACTCAACCTGACTCAATTACCGAAGGAACCGTAACTGTAGGCGGCCAGGCAATTGCCTACAAAGCCGTTGCAGGAACACTCACCGTAGGCGCGACGAGCTCACAGGATGCGATGATCGGGCTCGACGGCAAGCTACTGGCCGACTCCGGCGAAAAAGCTCCAGACAAAATCGACGACGCTGCTCCGACGGCCCGTATCTTCTACGCCGCCTATTTCAAGAAAGGTACGACAGCGGAGACTCGGCCGATCACTTTCCTCTACAACGGCGGACCGGGCTCATCCACCATGTGGCTTCACATGGGTTCTTTTGGCCCGCGCCGGGTCGTGACAACGGATACCGTGCACGAGGCTGCCGCACCATACAAGATCGTCAACAACGACTACAGCCTGCTGGATGTAAGCGACCTCGTTTTCATCGATGCGCCGGGGACAGGTTTCAGCCGTATCTTTGGCAAGAACAAAGAAGCAGCGTTCTGGGGACTGGATCCGGATGCGCATGCATTTGAACGCTTCATTCGGCGCTTTCTTACCAAGTACGAGCGGTGGAACTCGCCCAAGTATATCTTTGGCGAAAGCTATGGCACGCCGCGCAGCGCAGTGTTAAGCGCCGACCTGCAGAATGTTGATCTGAACGGAATCATCCTGCTCTCCGCGATTCTCAGTTTCGATAACAGCATCGACGGGTCGAAAGGCAATCCGGGAGTGGACCAGGCATTTGCCCTCGGTCTGCCCACCTTCGCCGCAAGCGCCTGGTACCACAAAAAGATCGCTAATACGTCAACAGCCCTTGAGCCATTCCTCGCAGAAGTGGAGCAGTTTGCGCTGGGCGAGTACATGTCCGCGTTACTGCAAGGTTCGGAGCTGCCCGAGGCCCGTCGCCAGGCGGTTGCGGCAAAACTGCATGACTACACTGGCCTGCCCGTCGCCTACCTGCTCAAGAGCGATCTACGCGTCGAGGGCGGAGCGTTCTCCAAGATGCTGCAGGAGCCGGAAGGCATCACGACGGGCCGGCTCGACACCCGCTACCAGGGACCGGATTACGATCCCCTGAGCTCCGGCGCGGATTACGATCCGCAAAGCAATGCGATCTCCTCGGCGTACACGACGGCAATCAATCAGTACCTGCGCGCCGATCTGAAGTATGGCGAAAACTGGACATACAAGCCCAGCTTGTACGGAGAACCCGGATTCAAGTGGCCCTTCCGCGAATCAGACGGTGGCCCTCCCAATGTGATGGGTGACCTTGCCAAAACGATGAAGGCGAATCCCAAGACCAAGGTACTTCTCGCCGGCGGCTACTACGACCTCGCGACTCCGTTTTTCGAGGGGATATACGAGATGCACCACCTGCCCATCCCGCATGAGCTCCAGGCGAACATCAGCTACCACTACTACCAGGCCGGCCACATGATCTACGTGAACGACGGCATCCTGAAGCAGTTCCACGAAGATGTGGCGGCCTTCATCAAGGGAACGCAGGCGGCGAAGTAGTTCTCAGGATTTCCCCTTCTCCGCTGCTCCGTGCTGGTCAACCTTTTTGCACAACATTGACCAGCGGCTGACCAGCCAGCAAACGCCTCACCTGGTCGGCCGCGATGCGAATGGCCCGCGGGCTGAACTGCGGCGTCGACCCCGCCACATGCGGCGTGATCAGCAGATTCGGGCACTTCCACAATGGATGCTCCGGCGGCAGCGGTTCAGGATCCGTAACATCCACAGCAGCGCGGATATGCCCGGCGTTCAGAGCCTCGACCAGCGCATCGGTCTGCACAATAGGCCCACGCGCCGAGTTAACCAGCACGGCTCCCTGCGGCATCAGGGCCATCTGCTTTGCGCCGATCAGGCCGCGTGACTGAGGCGTCTCCGGCAGAATCAGGATCAAAATCTCCGCATTAGGCAGCAGCGAGTCCAACTCGTCCACCGCATGCACCTCAGGCGACATGCGCGCCGTACGGGCAACACGCGTAATCTCGACACCAAACGGGCCCAGGTAGCTCTCGATCGTCTTGCCAATATCGCCATATCCGACAAGGAGCACACGCTTGGCATGCAGCTCCTCCTGCATAATCGGCGGAAACTGCGGCAGATGGTCATTATGCAGCTCTGCGTAAATGGCACTCCCCTTTTTTCGGCTGCACCATTCGGCTTTGTGTTGCAGGTCGTGGTACAGCGGCACGTATTTGAGCATTGAAAAAATCGCCGCCATCGTCCACTCGGCCGTCGAGATGGAGTGAGCGCCCTGCGCGTTGCACACCGTGACTGAAGGGCCGACCAGGTCCGTAAGCCACTCCGTACCGGCCATCATGGACTGCGCAACCGTTACCCCACGCAGGTGGGGCCAGACTTTCTGCCCCAGCACAGCAGCAGGCGGCGGAATCCAAAAATCAACCGAAATCTCAGACTCAGGATTGGCAGGAATAGGAACTAACTCGATTCCGGAAGGGAAACTCTCGAGAAGCTCGACGGGAAGCGCAGCAGGATAGCCGACTCTTAGCGTGGCCAAAATTCTCAGGTCCTCGCAACCATGCTACCGCGGCAAACCTGCCCGCTCCCAGGTGCCTTAATACTTGTTGTGGAAGACTCGGTGGTTGATATCGGGCCAGAACTCCTTGAGCAGATTCGAGAGACCGTCAATGCCCACTGCAAGAACCCAACGCTGGCCGACCTTGGTCCACGTTTGCTGGTAACTGGGGTAGTAAAGGCTGGATATCCCGGCCGCAGCACCATTGCCCACGATCTCAGAGAAGTTAGCAGTCGGATTGCCCTCGTTATTGCGCGTAATCAGCAGGCGCGACACCGAGTAAACAGAGCGTTTCAGCAATCCGCCGTGGCCCAGCGTGTAGTAGCGGGGGTCTTCGCGGGCCAACGTAGGGACGATAAATTCAGTCATGAAGTTGCCGTCGGTATTGTCGACAAAATCATGCCAGTAGTATCGCGCATAACCCGCAGCGCCCTGGTGAAACGAAGGCTCCGAATTTTGGAGTTGACCAATGCCGGCCAGGATGCCTACTTCGATAAAAGCCGAGTAATCGAAGCTGTCCTGAAAGGCGATTTTGAATTTCTCCTTAGTCGTTGTAGGAGGCAGCTTTTCATTAGCGGACACAGCGCGGAAGTTAGGAACAATGAAGAGGATTCGTTTCGTCTGCTGCGGACCCGCTGGTGTTGTGCTCGCGGCGGGCTGGCCGGAACTGGCCGGGGCCTGTGTCGTCTGTGCCTGCGGCGCGTCGGGCAGTTCAGAATCCGACGCGCCGCAGGCACAGACGACACAGGCC
>Ga0206936_1056_pt1 | contig 36532 bp, 31 predicted proteins | sample Alteio_BWOrgHeat_14_FD_152922 | JGI IMG/M metagenome (GOLD analysis project Ga0206936, IMG submission 152922) | Enriched cells from forest soil in Barre Woods Harvard Forest LTER site, Petersham, Massachusetts, United States -... | ecosystem: Environmental > Terrestrial > Soil > Temperate forest >... | reverse complement strand
GGAGAATAAAGCCTTCAAAGTTGAGAAATACGAACATAGCTATCCCCATTGCTGGAGAACTGATAAACCGATTCTTTATTATCCGCTTGATTCTTGGTTTATAAAAACCACTGCTATGAAAGAACGGATGATGGAACTTAATAAAACCATCAACTGGAAACCTGAATCTACAGGCACAGGCAGGTTTGGAAATTGGTTGGAGAACCTTGTGGATTGGAATCTTTCCCGCTCTCGCTTCTGGGGAATACCTTTACCTATTTGGGCTAATGAAGATAAAAGTGAATTGAAATGCATTGGCTCGGTTGAGGATTTAAAGAACGAAATAGATGCAGCGGTGAAAGCAGGATTCATGAAATCAAATCCTTTGAAGAATGTTGAAGATTATAATTCCTTCGATTTACATAAACCTTATGTTGACACAATATACTTAGTATCTGCCAAAGGAGAAAAGATGACTCGGGAATCAGATTTAATTGATGTTTGGTTTGATTCCGGTTCCATGCCTTATGCTCAATGGCATTATCCTTTTGAGAATGTAGAAGATTTCAAGAAGAATTTCCCTGCCGATTTCATTGCCGAGGGTGTAGATCAAACGCGTGGATGGTTCTTTACGCTTCATGCAATTGCTGCGATGGTCTTTGATTCCGTTGCCTTTAAGAATGTTATTTCAAACGGTTTGGTATTGGATAAGAATGGAAATAAGATGTCTAAGCGTCTTGGCAATGCCGCCGACCCCTTTGAAACCCTGGATAAATATGGTGCCGATGCCACGCGTTGGTATATGATAAGCAATGCACAGCCCTGGGATAATCTGAAGTTTAATCTTGAAGGAATTACAGAAGTTCAAAGGAAGTTCTTCGGGACTTTATATAACACATATTCCTTCTTTGCGTTATATGCCAACATTGATAATTTCACATATTCAGAGAAAGACATTCCAATTAATGAACGACCTGAATTGGATAGATGGATTTTATCGGAACTTAATTCTCTTATTAAGTTAGTTGATGAATGCTACGCCGATTATGAACCAACCAAAGTTGCCCGTGCAATTCAGGATTTCACAAATGATTATCTGAGCAACTGGTATGTTCGTTTATCAAGAAGGCGATTCTGGAAAGGGGAGTATGAGCATGATAAGATTGCAGCTTATCAAACGCTATATACTTGTCTTGAGACCATTTCAATTCTAATGTCCCCCATCGCTCCTTTCTATTCTGAAAGATTATTTAAGGATTTGAACTCCATTACCAATAAACATAAAGTTTCTTCGGTTCATGTTGCTGATTTTCCTCAATACAATCAATCCTTAATTGATAAAGGCTTAGAGGAAAGAATGGAACTGGCACAAGAAATATCTTCTATGGTTTTATCATTAAGAAAGAAGGTAAATATTAAAGTTCGACAACCATTGAATAAAATAATGCTGCCTGTTTTGGATGGCTCATTTAAAAGTAAAGTTGAGGCTGTTAAACAATTAATCCTTTCCGAAGTTAATGTTAAGGATTTGGAATATATCACTGATACAACTGGTATGCTGGTTAAAAAGATAAAGCCGAACTTCAAAGCATTAGGTGCAAAAGTGGGAAGTAAAATGAAACAAGTAGCTGCTGCGATAAATCAATTTACTAAGGAGGATATTTCTAAAATTGAAAGGGAAGAAACATATCTCATAACCATTAACGATGAGCAAATAACAATTAACCTCACAGATGTTGAAATAAGCTCTGAGGATATTCCCGGATGGCAGGTTGCCAATAGTGGAAATCTGACCGTTGCATTGGATACAACAATCACTGAAACATTGAAAGATGAGGGCATTGCAAGGGAATTAGTTAATAGAATTCAGAACTTGAGGAAGGATAAAAACTATGAGGTTACTGATAAAATAAATGTAAAGATTGAGGAGCACGAATTAATAAATAAAGCCGTTTTAAATAATAAAGACTATATTTGCACCGAAATTTTAGCGAATTCTCTTGAAATGGTTAAACAAATGGATAATGGAAACGGAGATTTGGTTGAAGTAGATGATACTATCAAAACAAGAATATTTATAAATAAATTTAATAATGAAAACTGAAGAAAGAACAAGGTACAATGACAAAGAACTTTTGGAATTCAAAGTACTTATCAATAAAAAGTTGGAGGATGCAAGAAAGGAATTAAATAGCTTACAGGAAGTCATTACGAATAGTGATGACCATGGAACAGATGACACTGCAGTTTCTATAAAACTTATGGAAGATGGTTCAGATTCTCTTGCAAAAGAAGAAGCAAGTGCTTTGGCTATCCGTCAAAAGAAATTCATTGAACAATTGGAAAATGCGTTGATTCGTATTGAAAATAAAACTTATGGGATATGCAGAGTAACTGGCAAATTAATTCCTAAAGAACGCCTTAGAGCAGTTCCACATACCACACAAAGTATTGAGGCAAAAAACAATCAATATAAGGATTGAGTTTATTTACTTCGTTTAAATTATTAAAATAGATTACCTGTGAGAAGACCCCTCATAGTTATTTTTCTTGTACTTTTAATAGACCAAACGGTTAAGATTTGGGTAAAGACTCACATGCTCAAAAATGAAGCTATTAACATCTTCGGTCATTGGTTTCAGATACATTTTATTGAAAACAATGGCATGGCTTTCGGAATGGAATTTGAAGGGAGTTATGGAAAGATATTCCTTAGTGTTTTTCCGAATAGTTGTTGTTATAGCCTTGGGATGGTATTTGCGAAATCTAGTTAAGCAAAAAGCCCATCCGGGATTAATTGCAAGTGGTGCTTTAATCTTTGCGGGAGCTATAGGTAATATCATTGATAGCGCATTTTATGGTTTAATATTTACTCAAAGCAACGAGTTCCAATTGGCAACTATGTTTCCTGAACATGGATATGCACCATTTCTTCATGGAAGTGTTGTTGATATGTTATATTTCCCGCTTATTCATGGTCATTTTCCGCATTGGTTTCCATTTTGGGGAGGAGAAGATTTTGAATTCTTCCGTCCTGTGTTTAATATCGCAGATTCATCCATAACTATCGGTGTTGCATTAATTTTAATCTTCCAAAAGAAGTTCTTCAAACATAAAAAAGAAGAGGTTACAACGGAAATACCTAATGAAACGGAAACCGCTTCCTGACATTAATTAATGTTCCCCTTTTTATTTCTTATTGCCCTCTCGATAGCACCGGGTTTAGCAATTGCTATTTATATTTATTGGAGAGATAAGTTCGAGAAGGAACCTCTAAAATACCTTGTTATATGCTTTCTTTTAGGAATGATAAGTATAATTCCAGCGATAATATTAGAGAATCTTCCTGAACAATTAGGTTTTTTTACCAACCGTTCATCCATAACAAATACTTTATTAAATGCCTTTGTCTTTATTGCATTGGTTGAAGAATCTTGCAAGTATATTTTCTTAAGATTATATGCTTATCCTAAAAGTGCTTTCTCCGAGCCTTATGATGGTATTACTTACGCAGTTATGATTTCTTTGGGTTTCGCTACAGTCGAGAATATACATTATGTTATTATCGGTGGCTGGGAGGCAGCAATAATCAGAATGTTTACTGCAGTTCCTGCACACGCAACCTTTGGAGTTTTGATGGGATTCTTTACAGGTTTAGCTAAGTTCAGGAATCATAAGAAATCTTATTTATTCCTTGGTTTGTTAACAGCTATTCTTCTTCATGGAACTTACGACTTTTTTATAATTCAACAAATAGTTCCCGGGTTATATATAGGCGCTTTTGTTTCTTTAATTGCTGGAGTTTGGTTATCTTTAATTGCAATCAGGATTCATACGAGCAAACCGACTTTATAGGTTTATTATTTCCCAACCAGCGTCATCTCCTTAATAAGATTTGTAGCTCCTGCGAATTTATCAATTATAAAAAGAACATATCGGATATCAACATTGATACATCGTTTTAATTCTGTATCAAATGCAATATCACCACTCATTGCTTCCCAATTACCATCAAAGGCAATTCCTATCAATTGACCATAAGCATTCATCACAGGGCTTCCTGAGTTGCCGCCTGTAATATCATTATTAGTAATGAAGCAAGTCTTCAACACGCCGTTATCTCCATATCTTCCATAATCCTTCTTCTCCCAAAGCTCCTTTAATTTAGCAGGAACTATAAACTCTTCGTTGGTGCTGTCTTCCTTTTCCATCACACCATCGAGGGTGGTGTAGTAATTATAATTCACAGCATCCATTCCAGTATATCCCAATACACTTCCATAAGTCAAACGCAAGGTAGAGTTTGCATTGGGGTAAAACTTCTTGTTGGGTTTCATTTCCATCATCCCTGAAACAAGGAATCTATTATCTTTATCCAATCGCTGTGTTAATGAAGAAATAATCGGACGATACTTTGATGTATAATCCTTATATATAGAAACAAACATTCTGAAAGCAAGGTCGTTATCAATTGCTTTTCCATCAGGTTTCTTAAGGAAGTTAGCTACCGAAGCACTGTCTCTGAAGATAGATTTAGTAAATACATCATTAGCAAACTTGTTGAAATCTCCCTTATAATTCTTATCTACTTCTGTAAAGATAGGCGCCTGCTGTTCTTTCGGAACATCATCATGATACATCTTCAACAAGGCAGCAAACAGTTTCTTATCCGTTGCCATATCATAATCTTTAAAATGTTCGGCGGCAGTCTTTTTAAGTTTCTCTGTCATCTCTTTTACGTCCGCCGGATTATGCCCCTTTTCGTCAAGGTTAGATGCAAGGTCCTGGAATTCATAAGCCAGCAACAGTATCTCCGGCCCCTGGAATATAGCTTCTCCAATATAAGTCCTTGCAATATTATACTTCCTCATATCCTTATATGCATCGGCAATATCATCCAAAATCTTTCCATACTTTGCCTTCCGTTTATCATCACCACTGTTTACCCAAGCCTTAAATTCATTCTCTTCGGCTTTCTTTTGTGCTTCTACTTTCAGGCGAAGCAATCCCTTTCTTTGTCCTATATAATATTTCCAATAGTTAGCTGATTGAGCATACTTTGAAACATATTTTATATGAACTACATTACTTGCGTCCATGTCTTCTTTGATGATTGCAAGCTTCTTGGTTCTGATTTTTACTATTGCATTTGCAGTCTGGTCAACAGCCATTGAAACTCCATACGAAGTCAGGTATCTGTCAGTCCTTCCCGGGTAACCCATTATCATTGCAAAGTCTTTTTGCTGATAACCATTAAGAGATATATCAAGATGTTTTTTCGGATGATAAGGTACATTATCTCTTGAAAAAGGTGCTGGCTTTCCATCCTTACCGCAATAAATACGAAGCATAGAGAAGTCGCAAGTATGACGGGGCCACATCCAGTTATCTGTATCGCCACCATATTTACCGATGGAAGATGGTGGTGCACCCACCAATCTCACATCCTTAAACACATAATACACATACATAAAATACTGGTTGCCATTGAAAAGCGGCTTAACCTCGGCTGTATAATCAGTGCCTTCGGTAGCTTTCTTGGTGAGTTTAGAAAATATCGCCCTCATGGTCATTGTCCTCATATTATCACTCATGGAATCATCCAGTTGCTTCATAATAGTATCGGTAACATCTTCCATTCGGATTAAAAAGGTGGCAGTAAGTCCTTCATTCTGCAACTCCTGGTCATGAGTATAAGCCCAGAAACCATTGGTTACATAATCATGTTCCACGGAGCTATGTGCCTGAACTGCTTCGAAACCACAGTGATGATTGGTGAGCAATAGTCCATCATCCGACACCACTTCGGCAGTGCAGAAACCACCTCCAAGACTCACGATGGCATCTTTCAAACTGGCATGATTGACACTATAAATATCATCGGCAGTAAGCTTGAAACCCTTAGCCTTCATATCGGCTTCGTTATATTTCTTGAGGAGCAAGGGCAGCCACATCCCCTCATCAATGGCGACGCAATTAATGCTTATAAATAAGGCAGTAATTGCAATAAGAAGTTTTTTATTCATTTGGTTATTAGTTTATGGGTTACAAAGAAACGAAAATTTATTGGAATAGTAATTTTTGATTAAAGATTGTCATGCTCATAAATTAATTTTCACTACTTTTGCTTCTCACTTTAAATAATAGATAACATGAAAAGAATTATTCTGAACCTGATTATCATCTCCTCGCTCTGTGTTTTAAAATCCAATGCCTCAACTACTATCCATGTAAGTGGTAAATACATTATTGGTATTTGCGGAGATACCATTGTACTGCGTGGGGTTAATTATGCCCCCTTCAACTGGGGCTGGGATTTTACTGATGATCGCTTTGCTCAAATTGCTTTATCAGGGGCAAATTGCGTTCGTATTCCTTGGTATTCTTCAAGTGCTGCGGGTGGTGGGGCTCCTCTTTATGACCAGCTTCAATATCTTGATTCAGCAATTGCACAGTGCATCAGATATAAGATGATTCCAATCATTGAATTGCATGATAACACTTGCGACAGTTCGGCAAGTGCATTAATAACTCTCAGTAATTATTATCTTCAGCCAAGTGTTCTTGCCATCATTAATAACTATAAGAGTAGCCTGATCATTGATGTTGCAAATGAGGCGCTCTACCATAATTGGGCGAATAATCCTGCACAATATTTAACAGAATATAAAGCTACTTATGATACCATAGTTAGTCACATGAGAAATACAGGCATCACTGTTCCCATTATGATTGATGCCCCTGATTGCGGCTCAGACCTCACAGGACTTTCAACCATAGCTGTTGCTTTAAAGAACCATGATCCTTTGCATAATATGATATTCAGCGCCCATGCTTACTGGTATGCTTATGCTAATAATGATTCAGCAACAGAGCGTGGAATTCTTACTGCTGCGCTTGCCTATAATGCCCCATTTGTACTTGGTGAAGTTGCTGATCTTCAGGATGGAAATACAAACTGCCAATATACATTGAACTATCAGCAGCTACTCGAAATGTGCCAGGAACTGAACATGAATTGGTTGTGCTGGAGCTGGGATCATGATGCTTGTTCGAACAGACAGATAACGAATGCCGGATTATATAACAGCCTGACTGCTTATGGAACTGATATTCTTAATAATCCTGTTTATGGAATCAGCAGTCATTCTATTATAACTTCATATCTTGCCCATAATGAAAGCTGTATTACTACTGGAGTTTCTGAAATCAATAAAAATATCGGCACTGTTTCTTTATTTCCAAACCCTGTTAATTCTGTTTCAACAATATCAGTTCAATCTCCTATACAAGGAAAAGTAACTGTAAATATCTATAATATCCTCGGGCAAAATATCTTAACCAAAGAATCGGATAGCCATACTATCTATATAGGTAACACGGAATTTAATAGTGGCATTTTCTTTTATCGTGCGAGTATCGGAAATACTTTTATTGCGGATGGGAAATTTGTTGTAGAATAGATTTGATTGAACTTATAATTAGTTAAATCTTTATCTTACTATCAACAAAAAAATCCCTCCCAAATTTCGGAAAGGATTTATCTTCAATTATATTGTTAAAGAAACTATGCTTGTTTACTCTTTCACCAACTTTCCTCTTGCAGTTTCTTTTCCATTGTTAAGTTTATAAAAGTAAACTCCATTGCTGCATTGCGAAATGTCTATAGTAGCTTGAGTTGAATTGTTTATTGATTGATGATAAACTTCTCTACCTAATACATCTGTTATAATAAGTTGAGAATTGAGTAAAGGGGTTTTTGAATGTAAAGTGAAGATGCCATTGTTTGGATTGGGATAGATGGAAAGGATTGCAAGTTCATTGCTTAGGGAAGGGATACCAACATTGACTGGACCAATAAAATTACCAAATGCGTCCGCAGTAGAGCCAAGTATAATTGAATCAGAAACAGAATTGGTAGTTGTATTTATTACATATACTTTATGATTTAATGGATTTGTAACATACAATTTAGAACCATCAGGGTCCACAGATGTACCCTCAAGAAAAGTTCCAATGTTAATTGTATTCAAAATAGTATTGTTAGAAGTATTTATAACACTTATTGTATTTGAGCCTTGATTGGCAACATAAACTTTACTTCCATCAGGAGTAACAGAAATACCCCAGGGATGAGTACCAACGGGAATAGTTGCTGAAACAGAATTTGTAGTTGGATCTATTACGCTTACTGTATTAGATGTTTGATTTGCTACATATATTTTAGTTCCATCAGGACTAACACATATCCCAATAGGTTGAGAGCCAATGGTAATTGTAGCTGAAACAGTATTTGTTGATGTGTTTATTACACTTACTGAGCTATCTGTCAAATTAGTAATATATGTGTTCTCTCCATTTGGGCTAACAGCTATACCATAAGGATACGAACCAACAGTTATTGTGGCAGCAACAATATTGGTAGAAGTATTTATTACACTTATTGAATTAGCACTTCCATTAGTGACATATACCTTAGTTCCGTCTGGGCTTACAGATAAACCGCGTGGACCAGATCCAACTGCAATTGTAGCAATAACATTATTATTAGCAGTATTTATTACACTAACATTATTATCACCCCAATTTGCAATATAAACTTTTGTTCCATCAGAACTTACAGAAACACCTTCAGGATAATGACCAACCGGAATAGTAGCTGTGACTGTATTTGTTGAAACATTAATAACAGTTACTGTACTACCATTAGCATTAGTTATATAAGCCGTCTGCCCTTTCCCAACAATACTTGCAAGCATGTAAGCCAAAGTAATTATTTTCTTCATGGTTTTAATTATTTAGGTTAATTGATAATATCAAGAAGCAAATGTACAATAATAATATAAATAGAAACCAAAAAATCCCCACCGTTTCTGATGAGGATTTCTGTTTGAGGTTGTTAATATTAATGTGCTTTAAGTTTATTCCTTCACAAACTTTCCTCTCCCAGTTTCTTTTCCGTTGGTAATCTGATAGAAGTAAACTCCATTACTGCATTGCGAAATGTCGATGGTAGCTTGAGTTGATTGGTTTATTGGTTGATGATATACTTCCCTCCCCAATACATCTGATATAATGAATTGTGAATTAAGAATTGAGAGTTGAGAATGTAGTGTGAAAGTTCCACTATTGGGATTGGGATAGATGGAAATGGTTGCGGGTTCATTGCTTAAGGAAGGAATACCAGATGTATTTGAGGATATAAAATTTCCAAATGCCACCGGATGAAGACCAACAGGTATTGTAGCTGAAACGGTATTGGTAGCAGTATTGATTACACTTATTGTATTATCTTGAAAGTTTGCAACATAAACTTTGGTTCCATCAGGGCTTTCTGAAACTCCCATTGGCGATGTGCCAACAGCAATCGTATTAGAAACCGTATTAGTCGCCGTATTAATTACGCTTACGGTATTATCAGCATTATTAGCAACATAAACTTTACTTCCATCAGCACTTATACAAATACCAAAAGGATTATTGCCAACTCCTATGTTTAGGGATAACGTATTTGTTGAAGAATTTATCACACTTACCCTGTTATAATCATAATCGGTAACATAAGCAGTGCTGTCATTGGGGCTCACAGTAATTTCACGAGGTGATGAACCAACTTCAATTATGTTTGTCACTGTATTAGTTGAGGTGCTTATTATATTTACAATCGTACTCCCGGAATTTGCAACAAATACTTTGCTCCCATCATGACTTATTGCAATGCCTTCAGGTCCTGAAACAACAGGAATTGTTGCAGAAACAGTATTGTTAGACGTGTTAATAACACTTACTGTATTACCAAACTCATTTGAAACATATACTTTGCTGCCGTCAGGACTTACAGCAAGTCCATAAGGTCCGTGACCGACATGAATTTGTGCAGTAACACTATTGGTAGCAGTGCTTATTACACTTACTGTATCATTACCTTGATTTACAATATATACTTTGCTTCCATCAGGACATACTGATACTCCTAAAGGACCATTCCCAACCTGAATTATATCAAAAGCGGTATTGGTTGCCACATTAATAACATATACACAACTGTTACTATTTTGTGTAATATAAGCAGTCTGTGCAATGCCCATCATACTTGCAACCATGCAAGCCAAAGTAATTATTTTCTTCATGGTTTTAATTATTTAAGTTAATTAATAAAATCAAGAAGCAAATGTACAATAATAATATAAATAGAACCCAAAAAATCCCCACCGTTTCAGATGAGGATTTCATTATTTACTTAATCTTACCATCCATTATCTTGGAGAGATACCCAATTTATCACACCAGTCACCCCTTCCACCTTTCTTAGTTTGTATTGACTTTCTGAAATAGACTGTTACATCTATCGGCATTCCTGTTGCTGTTGTTTTACATTGATTCATTGTTTCGGGGAGGTCAAACCATGTCAATACGCCTTCAATCATTAATCCATATTGCCAGTAATAAGTCGCATGTACTTTCTTTCCATTAAACTTTGCGGCGAGTGAGGTAAGAATAATTTCACCCGAAGCTCCATGCTTAAGCGAAAAATCAGCTTTAGTGTTTTTTGCCCTTTGTTTTCTCGGAATCATACCGGCATTTGCAATAATTGAAAGACTGTTTTTTTGATCTTTTATACAAAGAGAATTTACGTAAAATATCAATGCATCCACCGAAATCTTTACTAATGCCTTTGCTGCAGTTACATCTTCAGTAGTGGCGCTGCCGTTATGCTTTTCATAATTTTTTATGACCGTAAGCATTAACCCATTGCTTTCAATCATCGTGTCAAGTCCATCGAAAGCAGGATCAAAATAACCTAATGTATTATCACTTTGAGCCTTTGCCAAAGCAACTGCTTTCAATTGATATTTTCGTGCATTTCTCGACATAGGACATCGGGCTTTGATTATCCATATTACAGCCATTAAAATAATGCACATGCCTCTCCTTCCAACCCTCTCCTCTAATATATTAAAATAGCGGACTTCCTGCATAGGATGAACAATCTTTGCCTGAATTCTTCTTTCTTTTTTAATCATCCGCACCTCTTTGGGAGTTAAAAGGATTCCCATCTTTTCAGCATCTTCCAAAATCCTGATTGTTTCCAACTGGCTTTTGTTTAATGGTTTAAACATGCAGGCTTTGTGTTTTATTAAATAATTTTCATACTTCATTTTCTCCAGCCTGGCTTCCGTTCTTTCAATCTCAAGCAACTTGTTCCTCATTTTATTGACATTAATAACTTCATATTTAGCTATTTTTCTCTTCAATGCAGCTATTACTATGGTAGCTTCAGGCGTTACCACATCAGCAACATTCAGTATTTCTAATTTAACCTCGGCTATTGAATTGTTATGGACTAGTTTATCTATATTATTCATATTTATATTTATTATTTCAAGTTATATTGGTAAGGAATAAGGATGAAACACGTACTCTGTTGAAGGTATTCTGTAAACTTTACGCAGCATCGTTATAATGGCAGACATTATCGTTATAATGCTTGTTGGTATCGTTATAATGGCAGGCATTATCGTTATAGTGTTTGTTGGTATCGTTATAATGGCAGACATTATCGTAATAGTGCTTGTTGGTATTGTTATAATGGCAGACATTATCTTAATAATGCTCGTTGGTATTGTTATAATGGCAGACACTATCTTTATAATGCTTGTTGGTATCGTTATAATGGCAGGAATTATGATTTTCCTGCTTGAAGTGAAGGTTATAACAGTTAAAAATGAAACAAAACCAGAAGAGTATATCAGCTCATGCATATCTGAAGATAGCTTTTAGCACGTGGCAAAAGAAGTGTCTTCGGGCGACTTATCTCCAGATGTTTAATAATTAATGATAGAACTGAGTTTTTACGTATCATTGTGCAAAGATACTTAATTAATCAATGAATAAGTAATATCCTCACCCATAACCATTTCTTTACTGATGAGTTTAGTAATCAAAGTGTTTGCTTATTGATAATTAATACGCCCTGAAATGAAAATAGAGGGCGTTGAACCGGTAATACTGCATCCTGAAAATTTTTTCATATCAAAAAGTATCTCATCAGTTATTTGATTTGCAGGTATAGTAACATAAGTCATTGATGTCCTTACAAAGTCACAAAGAGAATTCGCATTAAAGTTAAAAAAGAAGTTTTCCCCCTGATTAATTATATTTCTAATTCTCAGATAAAGATACGTAGAATCAATTCCACATTCATGGTAGTTATGATAAAATGTTGATTGAGTTAAATAAAATATGGCGACAGTATCATTATAATGTGCACTCAATGTATTTAGATCAGTAAGATAAATAGTGTTAGTTCCATTTTGGCTTATTGTGGTAGAACAATAAATGCAAGAACCATCATTTTCTTTGGCAGCAATGCTGTAGTTTAAAGCCGATTTATCATTGCATCCCTTTTGTTTGCAGCTATTGAGAAACAAAATGATAAAGATAAAAACAATTAATTTAAAACATGATTTAAACATGTTCGCTTGATTTCTCATGTTGCAAAGGTAGTTAAATTACAATGGATAAATCCTTCCCTCACTCATAATTATTTCTTTTCTTTTGTACTTTGAAATTATAGTGTTTGTTGTTGTTTGATGAAGTGAGATGATTGATTTATATTAAAAGAAGTAGCTATTGATTTAACAAGACAAAGTTAGATATAATAAAGATGGGAATTTGGTGGATGAGGAATAATTGGTAACTTTGACGGCATGAGAAATAAATTCACCCTGCTTTTAATATTATTTATTGTCATTTGTTTTGGAGGATGTCAAAAAACAGATAATGGGCGCCAAACCCAATGTACTGTTAATTATTTCTTAACTCCTGCTGAAAAACAATTAATAGCAGTAGCAACTTTAGGAGATTCAATAATGTTTTTTGACTCTGTTACAAATAACAGAGTAACTTTTTATGGCAATCAAGGAGGTGATTTGACTACATATGATTGTCACTATGATTATCCAGGAGAAATTACAAGTACTTATTATCTTACTAAAGATACAATGTATCAAAGATTAATTGGAGAAATTCAATATAATTTATACGCATCTACAAATAGTGATTGTTTTTTATATTGGTATAGCGGACTTATTAATCCTAATGATATGAATAAAGCAGACACAATTTATTATCTACCCTCAGAATATAAGAATATTGGCTTATGGATGCCCGATTATACCACTTATAAATTATTAGACAGTATTTCCTTAGCAGGATTAAAATTCTATAATGTATTTAATCTATATTATACTGATACTTTAAATATAAAGCATAATTCCTATTATACTCGAGATAAAGGGTGGATCAGTATTCTTGATAGAAATAATAATTTCTGGATAAGAGGTAATTAATAAGTATTGCCCCTTCAAATCCCCCTATCCCAATAATAATCAATACAATTCAGAGTTGTAGTATTTCAGACATTTTGATTTGTGGCAGATGAAAAACATGCGTATCTTTGCCGTATGAGAAAATTAATAGTAAACATACCAGATACCCTTGATTTAGATGAAAAAGATTTATTGATGGTATTAGCCGCAGGTTTATATGAGCATGGTAAATTGTCTATAGGACAAGCGGCTGAGTTAGTCGGTTTATCAAAGCGAACCTTTATGGAATTGCTTGGTAAATATAATGTATCTGTATTTAATTATCCTGCTTCAGATCTCTCGAAAGATGTAAGAAATGCCTAAAACAATTGTTTCAGACACCAGTTGTTTTATCATACTATCTAACATTGGAGAAATTGATTTGTTGTATAAAACTTATGGTCAGATAATTACAACTATTGAAGTTGCAAATGAATATGGAGAAACTCTCCCTGATTGGGTTGTAATACATGCTCCTGTTGACAAATCCCGTCAACAGATTCTTGAAATGCAAGTAGATAAAGGTGAAGCGAGTGCTATTGCTTTAGCTCTGGAAATACCAGATTGCACTCTTATACTAGATGATTATAAAGCAAGGCAAGTTGCTGAACACCTGCACATTAATATTACTGGAACCCTTGGTGTGATTATTAAGGCTAAGCATCGTGGAATAATACCATCTATAAAACCTTATCTCGATAAGATTCTTAAAACAGACTTTCGTCTTACAGATGATATTATTAAGCAAGCATTAAAAGAAGCTTTTGAATAATTAAAAGATAATTAATGAAGTACCTCAAAAGTTTATTCCTTTTACTCCTTATATATATAGCAGCACCCAAAGTATGCTTCTCTCAATTCGAGATATCAGAAATCCCGGAAGGTTTCCCATCAAGGCACAGCATCTGGGTAGATGGCGGAGTAGGTTATACCACATGGGGAGTAGGTGCAATAGCAAACATCTCCTATCAGCCCATAGATAGTTTCATAGTATCATTGGGCGCTACAGGTAGCTGGGATATCGGAACCCACATAGTTCAGGCAAGAGAATATTATGCCACCGCAGGAATGATTTTTAAAGGAAAGAGATCCGTTGCCACCTTCGAATTAGGACCCAGCTACGGATATTATTACGATACCCAACCCGATTTCAACACCCATCAAATAGTAACCACCGAAACCGGTAAACCAGGCTTGGCAATACAAGGAAAGTATTTCTATACACCCATCAAGTTCTTCGGAGCAGGCATCCAGATATTTGCAGATATAGATGGCTATCACACGCATGGCTCTATACTTTTATGCCTTGCTTTTGGGTTAGTGAGATAGGAAGAAACCTACCACTAAGACACTAAGAACACATAGGAACACTAAGTATTAATTATTTTTATTCTTGTGTTTCTATGTGTTCTTAGTGTCTTAGTGGTAAGTTTTATGGAATTATGTTTAGTTTTACATCTCCATTAATAAAACCATTATAATATGAAGTCACATATCTTATTTACAGCGAGTATTGTAGCTGTTGTTCTTTTCACAAGTATTAAACTAATCAGTTCAGGAGGTACTTGTAATACTGTTTATGTTTTCCCTTCAGGGAGTTCCTATGAAACAGAGTGGAAGAAAGTAGATTCTTTAAAGTTTAAAGGATTAACCAAGTCAGCATTAGAGATTGTTCTCGGCATTTATGACAAAGCAAAGGCTGATGATAATGCGCCGCAATTAGTTAAGGCAGTTATCTATCGTTCCCAATTTGAAAACAATGTAGAGCATGATGCATACGTAAAAATCATTGAAGAAATTAAACATGATATAGCAACTTGTGGTGTAAATGTTCGCCCTGTGCTTCATTCAATTCTCGCCGATATGTATTGGAGATACTATGAGATAAACAGATATAAGTTCATGAATCGAACAGAGACATTGGGATTTAAAGAAGATGATATTAAAACATGGGATTTGAAAAAGTTAGTTGCAGAAGTTACATCTAACTATGAACAGTCACTGGAAAATAAAGAACAACTTCAAAAGGTTCAAATAGATAATTATGATGATATATTAATAAAGGGTTACCATACTGAAAACCTTAGACCCACTTTGTATGATTTCCTTGCACACAGAGCATTAGATTTTTATATAAACGAGGAAGCATTATTATCCAAGCCGGCTTATCGCTTCGAGATAAATTCTAACGATTACTTTCTTCCTTATACTGATTTTGCAAGACTGAATATCATCACCAAAGATTCTTCTTCCTTCGATTATCATGCCTTATTGCTGATGCAGAACCTGTTGAACTTTCATAAGAATGATAAGGACCCTGCTGCCTTGGTTGATGTGGATATAAAGAGAATAAACTTTGTATATAATAACTCAGTCTCCGATAAAAAGAAAACACTTTATGAACAAGCACTAAGAGATTTAGAGAAACGTTTCATAAACAATCCTGCATCAGCAGATGTTTCCTTTCAGTTAGCTGCATATTATGAAAAAGAAAGCAATGATAAGAAAGATTCAAACTCATCCGATCATCAAGATAAGTCATTAAAGAAAAGGGCATTTGCAATTTGCGATAGTATAACAACAAGGTTTCCAAATACAGTTGCAGCATCCGATGCAGATTATCTTAAGGGTCAGATAAAAGCAAAGTCATTAGCATTTACGGTAGAGAAAGTCAATACTCCAAATGCACCGTTCCGCAGTTTGATTAGTTATAAGAATGTTACCAAAACATATTTACGAGTATGCAAAGTGGACAGGCAGGATTATAAAAATGAATATGGAAAATACTACGAAGATAAGTTTATAAAGTATTTAATTAAACTTCCATACATCAAATCATGGAGTGTTGATTTACCTGATGATGGTGATTATTATTCGCATAGTACCGAGATAAAAGTTGATGATTTACCCGTGGGAGAATATGTTATCTTAGCAGCAACTGATAGTAGTTTTAAATATACAAAAAATGCTATAGCTTATGGTGTAACTTATATATCCAATCTTACTTATATAACAAGAAGAAAAGATGATGGAAGCACTGATTTTAATGTGTTCAATAAAACATCAGGAGCACCGGTTGTCAATGCTTCCATTCAGCTTTGGTACGAAGATTACAGTTACATACTACGTGAATATTTATATGTAAAGGGTGCACGCTATACAACTAATGCAGATGGGTATTTTGAAATACCACCAATGAAAGAATATCGTAATTACAATGTTGAAATAACTTATCATAATGATGATTTATTTACTGATGATGGCTTCTATCAATATGCACAATACAAACCTGATACAAGCAAGAGACTTAAAACTTATTTCTTTACTGATCGCTCCATATATCGTCCCGGGCAAACAATTTATTACAAAGGAATCATGCTCGAGACTGATGGAGAAACAACGGTTATCAAACCAAATGTTTCTTCAACCGTATATTTTTATGATGTAAATTATCAGCAAATCGCAACCACAACATTAACCTCAAATGATTACGGAACCTTCAGCGGAACATTCACCGCTCCACAAGGAGTTTTGAATGGTAATATGAGCATTAATAATGGTTTTGGCTCTTTAGGATTCTCCGTTGAAGATTATAAACGACCAAAGTTTGAAGTAATCTTTCAACCAATAAAAGGAAGTTTTAAGCTCAATGAAAATGTTCCTGTAAAAGGATTGGCAAAAGCATTCTCCGGAAATGTTGTTGACCATGCTAAAGTAACATACCGTGTTGAAAGAACGGCTAACTTCCCCTATTGGTGGTATTATTGGGGAGGATATTATCCGAACTCACCTAAGATGGAAATCACCAATGGAACTGCAGAAACAGATGATAACGGAGAGTTTGAAATTAACTTCAAAGCTATTCCCGATTTATCCTTATCAAAAGATATGGAACCAACTTTTAATTACTCAGTTGAGGCAGATGTTACAGATCAGAATGGAGAAACGCATAGCGAGACTCAAATCGTAAGAATCGGATACACTGCATTAACATTAGATATAAATATCCCAAATGAATTTAATAAGGAGCAATATAAAGAGTATAAGATAACAACTAATAACCTCGCAGGAGAAAAAGAACCTTCTACAGGGAAAATAAATATCTACCTCTTACATCAACCTGAACGCATATTAAGAGATAGAAAATGGAACAAACCTGATAAATTCATATACACTGAGGAAGAATATCATGCATCTTTCCCGAATGATATTTACAATGATGAGAATCAAATCAGTAAATGGAAAAAGGAAAAGAAAGTTGCTGAAGTAGAGTTCAATACTCTAACCGATAGCATGTTACATCTTGATAAAATTCCAAGTAATGTTAAAGGAAATAATTATGTTTTATTAGAACCACTTTCCCAATGGTCAGCTGGGAAGTATGTGATTGAGATGACATCAAAAGATAAGTTTGGAGAAGATGTAAAGACAATTAAATACTTTACATTATCATCCACAAAGGAAAAAACTACTCCTGTTAATGATGTATTATGGTTCTCCCTATTGAAAGATAAAGCGGAACCGGGAGATAAAATTTCTTTCCTGGTTGGTTCAAAGGATACAAATGTTTCTGTGCTTTATGAGATTGAACGAAAGAAGAAAATCATCAGTAAACAATGGTTAAATCTCAGTAATGAACAAAAACTAATTGAGATACCAATAACTGAAGAGGACAGAGGTAATTTATCATTCCACCTAACCACAATCAGAAGAGGTAGAGTTTACCAGGAAGCAGCTGTCATCACTGTTCCATATACAAATAAAGAACTTGATATTTCTTTTGAAACCTTCAGGGATAAATTATATCCGGGACAAAAAGAAGAATGGAAGATAAAAATCAAAGGTAAGAATGGAGAGAAGGTTGCCGCCGAAATGGTTGCTGCCATGTATGATGCTTCGCTGGATAAATTCCGTGCGCATAGTTGGGATTTCAGTTTATATACATCCTATTATGCCTCTTTATATTGGCAGGCAAACACAGTTTTCGAAATAGCTAACTCTCAGCTATTTGAAAGAGATTGGAACATCTATCCACAAATGATTCCTGAAAGCTATGATAGGTTAAACTGGTTTGGATTTGAGTATTATGGATATAGCAGGAACAGGTATTATTCAAATAGCCTTAAAGGCGATAATTTTGCAGAAGGAGGTGACTTTGCCGGTGCGACTGAAGTGGATCAAACAATTACAACCTCTTCTATTCCCTCAAAGAAAGGAAAAGCAGAATATAAAAATGCAGAGATAACTGATACTCCTGCAGATGAAGGTCCACAAGGGGGCGTTTCTTCACATACCGGATTTGATGGCAAAGACAAAGATAAGGGTATTGCCACAGGTGGTAAAGGCGGAGGAGGGCAAGATGAAGGTGGAAGACATGAAGCCGGAATGTCGGATATAAAAGGTCGCTCCAACTTTGCAGAAACCGCTTTCTTTTTCCCTCATCTGGAAACCAATGAACAGGGAGAAGTGATTATTTCTTTCACCGTTCCAGAGGCTTTGACGAAATGGAAAATCATGGGATTGGCGCATACAAAAGATTTAAAATATGCTCAGATTGAAAAGGAATTAGTCACTCAAAAAGATTTGATGATAATGCCGAATCCGCCGCGTTTCCTGAGGGAGGGAGATCATATCACAATTTTTGCAAATGTTTCAAACCTTACAGAAAACGATATGACCAATGGAACAGCTCAATTGTTTTTATACGATGCTTTGACCATGAAACCTATTGACATTCCTTTAAATAATTCCAACCCCATCAAATCATTCGAAGCTAAAAAAGGACAAAGCGCATCATTAGGTTGGGATATTTTTATTCCTGATGGAACAGAAGCAGTTACTTATAAAGTTGTAGCAAAATCAGGGAATTTCACAGATGGGGAGGAACAAACCATCCCTGTTCTTACCAATAGAATGTTGGTTACTGAGAGTCTTCCCTTACCGATGAGAGGAAATCAAACAAGGACTTTTATATTTAGTAAATTATTGAATTCAGGTAATTCAACTACTCTCAAAAATCATAAACTAACCTTAGAATTTACCTCCAATCCTGCTTGGTATGCTATTCAGGCATTGCCTTATTTGATTGAATATCCTTATGAATGCACCGAGCAAACTTTCAGCAGATATTATGCAAACACCATCGCTTCTCATATCGCAAACTCGAATCCAAAGATTAAAGCGGTTTTTGATTCATGGAAGAATAAAAGCCCTGAGGCATTGTTATCAAATCTCGAAAAGAATCAGGAATTAAAATCATTGATGCTTGAAGAAACTCCCTGGGTATTGAATGCAAAGGATGAATCTGAAAGAAAGAAAAGAGTCGGGCTGCTATTCGACCTGAACAGGATGGCAAATGAAATGGGAACCGCATTGAGAAAACTCCAAAACATGCAAACATCCAACGGAGGTTTTGCATGGTGGAAAGGAATGCCTGATGATAGATATATCACCCAACACATCATGGCAGGCTTCGGGCATCTCGATCATTTAGGTTGCAAAGAAGTTCGTTCAGATAATAAAATATGGACCATGATTACAAGGGCAATTCCTTATCTTGATGACAGAATTCGTGAGGACTATGATGACCTGATTAAATATAAAGTTGACCTCACAAAAAATCATTTGAGTTATATTCAGATTCATTATTTATATGTCCGTAGTTATTTCAAAGACATTAAAATTTCTTCTAATAATCAGAAGGCATTTGATTATTATAAAGGACAGGCACAAAAGTATTGGTTAGAGAATTCCCGCTACATGCAAGGGATGATTTCATTGGCTTTATATCGTTATGCTGTCCCGAATCTGCCGCAGGATATCATCAAATCATTAAAAGAAAATTCCATCCATTCCGAAGAACTCGGCATGTATTGGAAAGATATGGACGGCGGATATTATTGGTATCAGGCACCCATCGAAACGCAGGCATTGCTGATAGAGGCATTCGATGAAGTGGGCAAGGATAAAGATGCCGTGGAGGAAATGAAATTGTGGCTATTAAAACAAAAGCAAACGCAGGATTGGGGTAACACCAAAGCCACGGTTGAAGCCTGTTATGCGCTCTTATTAAGAGGTGCTGATATGCTGGCAAGCGATAAATTAGTGGATGTAACTGTAGGTTCTGAAAAGATTGAACCCCGCAAACGTGATGATGTAAAAGTAGAGGCAGGAACAGGTTATTTCAAAACCTCCTGGTCGGGTGGGGATATCAAGCCGGATATGGGAACCATCACCGTTACCAAATCCGATTCCGGTGCGGCATGGGGAGCAATTTACTGGCAGTATTTCGAGCAATTGGATAAGATAACTCCTCATGAAACTCCGCTTAAACTCAACAAGAAATTATTCCTGCAACGCAACAGCGACACAGGTCCCATCATCTCACCCGTTGATGAAAACACCATCTTAAAGCCCGGTGATTTATTGAAAGTCCGCATTGAAATCCGTGTTGACCGCGATATGGAATACGTCCACATGAAAGACATGCGCGCCTCCGGATTGGAGCCTGAAGATGTTATCTCCACCTATAAATATCAGGATGGATTGGGCTATTATCAAAGCACCCGCGATGCTGCCACGAATTTCTTTTTCAGTTGGTTGCCCCGCGGCACTTATGTTTTCGAATATCCTTTGCGCGTTGCTCAGAGCGGCGATTTCTCCAATGGGATTACAACCATTCAGTGCATGTATGCTCCTGAATTTACTTCGCACTCGGAGGGGATTAGGATTAAGGTTGGGAAATAAAATCAATTTGATAATGGATTAATTTTATAATTATTTGGGCGGGTACTTCACCTCTCGCTGGCAAGTTCAGTCCCTCTATCACCATTTTTCTGCCGATATTCCAGCTCTTAATTCAAAGTTCTATTCTGGCAGAAAAATGGTATCTATCGGGCGCAGTCTTCAAGGTTCACTTCTCCGAATTCAATTCACCTCAATCAATCGCCCCACCCCACTCCCTCAAAATTCAATCCTCATTTCCAAAACTCACAATCAATATCCCTAAAACCCTCAATCCATCCTCTTCCTCCTACTTTCCCTCCTTTATCTTCTACCTTCCATTTTGTTCCTTGCACCTTCCATCCGGTATAGTTTACTCTTCATCCTCTCAATCGCACTTTCCATCCCGACCCAACTACTTTCCATCCTGATAAAACTACCTCTCATCCCCTCCAAATTACCTCTCATCCTGTCCCAACTACTCCCAATCCCGACCAAACTACCCCGAATCCTCCAATAACTACTGAGAATAATCCAAGAAATGCCCCCTTTTATAGAAAACTGTTAAAATGGATAAAAAGATAAAATATACGTGAAAAATGAAATTCCGAAAATTATTTAAATCTTCGTTCCTCCTTCTTCTGCGATTGCAGTTTTTTATCAGCAAGTCGTTTCTCCTTCGCCGCCTTACTGATATTTGTGGGTATCCTTTTCTTCTTTTTTGTAAATGCTTTTTGGAGGAGCTTATAAAACTTTTCGGTCACCACTTCTTTATTTCCCAATTGCGTGCGTTCTGTTTGAGATGTTATTTTCAATATCCCCTCCTGGTTTATTTTGGCAGATAGTTTTTCCATCATCACCATCTTTTCCTCATCCGATAAAACAGAAGAATTCAAAACATCGAAACTCAGTTCTACTTTTGTAGATACTTTGTTAACGTTCTGTCCGCCGGCACCACTGCTGCGGCTGGCACGGTAAATTATTTCTTTCGAAAAATCTTTTTCCCATGTTTTCATCTTGCAAAATTAGAAAAAACAACACAGAGTAACAGAGAACACTGAGTTTCACAGAGATTTAATTATTATTCTCTGTGAAACTCAGTGTTCTCTGTTACTCTGTGTTAAATCCTATTCATCAATGATATCACAAAAAAACGCCCCACATTGAGTGAGGCGTCCTTTTCGATGAAACCTATTTGCCTTTTTTAGCGGCTTTAGCAGCTTTCTTTTCCTTCGGAGATTTTGAAGGGGCTTTTTTGGTTTCTTTCTTTACAGTTTTTCCTTTTGCCATTGTTTAAAATTATTTAATAATTAAAATAGAATTAACAGATGCCAAAAGTATTAAATAATCAGAATTGAAAATCATCGTCATCAAATTATTTTTAAACCAAAATTTGTTAATTAAGCCTAAGGATTTTTAATAAAATTGATGAAATGAAAAACCTTGTCTTTAAATTCTCTTAACAATAACTTTACAAATCCTTAACATTGGAAGTTTTTTTGATACATTTGCCGCCTCAAATAAATAATCATTATGAAAGTAGACCATTTTCTTCAATATCTTATCCCAAAGGATAAGAAATTTTATCTCCTCCTCGAAAAAGCTTCCGGAAATCTTTTAACCATTTCTCATTCTTTAGTGGAGATGGTAAATGCAAGTTCTCCCGAAAGAAGAAAAGAATTAATAAAAGAGATTGAGCATCTCGAACATGTGGGTGATGAGATATCTCACGAGATTTTCCATGAGTTAAGCGCCACGTTTATCACGCCTTTTGATAGGGAGGATATCCATGCGCTCACTTCGGCTTTGGATGATGTTGTGGATTATATTCATGGTTCTGCCAAGAGAATTGAACTTTATAAAATCAATGTCATTACCAATGATTTGGTTCAGTTGGCATCCCTGATAGAAAAATGTGCAGATGAATTGCATAAAGCCATTCATGAATTACGAAATATGCGCAATGTTTCTAAAATAAAAGAGGCGTGTATCCGCATAAACAGTATAGAAAATCATGCTGATGATATTTTTGATAATTCTATCGCCCGCCTTTTTGAGTCGGAAACTAATGCCATAGAAATCATTAAAATCAAGGAAATATTAAGTTCTCTCGAAACAGCCACCGATAAAGCCGAAGACGCAGCAAATATACTCGAATCAATCATAGTTAAATCGAGCTAATAATTATGATTACTATTGTTTTAATCACTATTCTTGCCGCCCTCACCTTCGACTTCGTGAATGGTATGAATGATGCCGCAAACTCCATTGCAACTATTGTTTCCACCCGAATTCTTTCGCCAAAGAAGGCAGTAATCTGGGCAGCATTTTTCAATTTTGTTGCATTATTTGTTTTTGGTGTTCCGGTAGCCAAAACCATTGGTAGTGATATTGTTCATAAGGAATTTATTTCAGTATATCTTATTTTCGCTGCATTGCTTGGAGCCATTATCTGGGCTTATTTTTTCTGCGCCCGATTAGGAATTCCGGTTAGCTCCTCGCATTCCCTAATTGGCGGGTTAATAGGAGCTGCGGTTGTAAAAGGAGGCTTTTCTGCATTAGTAATAGGCACAGGCATCGGATTTTTTAAATCCAAGATATTCATCACCATTTTATTTATCGGATTAGCCCCCGTCATAGGACTTATTTTAGGTTATTTTATAATGGTCCTGACTTTATGGATAGCAAAGAATTTCAGTCCTCAAAAGGTTGATAAAGTCTTTCGAATAGGTCAATTATTATCCTCAGCATCCTTTAGTATAGGTCATGGAGGCAATGACGCCCAAAAAACCATGGGAATAATAGCAATGCTGCTTTTCACCTCCAAAGACATCCCGTTTGTTCACGATTACTTATATTCTTATAAAGACCTGCAAATACCCTTTTGGGTAGAAGTATTGGCATTATCTGTTATAGCCTTAGGAACTTTATTGGGAGGGATGAAAATAGTAAAGACTATGGGCATGAAACTGACCCATTTAAAGCCAATAGGTGGATTCAGCGCCGAAACAGCAGGAGCAATGACCTTATTTTCAGCTACAGCAATGGGAATTCCTGTAAGTACGACCCAAACCATTGCCGGAGCAATCATGGGAGTAGGTACAACAAGACGATTTTCTGCCGTTAGATGGGGAATAGCAGGCAATATCATTACCACCTGGATATTGACTATTCCTGCCTCTGCGCTAATAAGCGCCATCATTTATTTCATTATTTCAAGGTTCTTATAGGTGATTTAATGCTTTATTATCTGAAAATAAAATTAAATTTTTGATAGTCTCATTAAATATTTGTTTCTTTGCACCTCTAAAAAATTAAAAACAATTAACAATGTCAGACATTGCAACAAGAGTAAAAGCTATCATAGTAGATAAATTAGGTGTTGACGAAAAAGAAGTTACACCTGAAGCAAGTTTCACTAATGATTTAGGAGCGGATTCGCTCGACACAGTCGAATTGATCATGGAATTCGAAAAGGAATTTAATATCGCTATTCCTGACGATCAGGCTGAAAAGATTGCTACCGTTGGTCAGGCCATCGAGTACATCGAAAAGAACGCCAAGTAATAATTTCTTTCTAAGCTGATGAAGCTGAGAAGAGTCGTAGTTACCGGTCTTGGGGCTATTACTCCCTTAGGAAACACCGTTCCTGAATATTGGAACGGATTATCTAACGGAGTAAGTGGCGCTGACTTTATTACAAAGTTTGATATTTCCAAGTTTAAAACCAAGTTTGCCTGTGAAGTGAAGGGATTTGATCCTTTAAATCACTTCGACCGTAAGGAAGGACGACGACTTGACCTTTTTTCTCAATATGCTCTTGTAACTGCCCAACAGGCATATACAGATGCTCAACTTGATAATCCATCTATTGACCCTGATAGGGTTGGTGTAATCTGGGGTTCAGGCATTGGTGGTCTTCAAACTTTTCAGGAAGAGGTAATAGGTTTTGCAAAAGGAGATGGAACACCTCGTTTCAATCCTTTCTTTATTCCTAAAATGATTGCAGATATTGCGTCCGGGCATATTTCTATCAGATTTGGTTTCCGAGGACCTAATTTTACTACAGTTTCCGCTTGTGCTTCTTCAACAAATGCATTAATTGATGCTTTTAATTACATTCGATTAAATAAAGCTGATATAATTATTTCAGGCGGTTCAGAAGCTGCAGTTAATGAAGCAGGTGTTGGAGGATTTAATGCTCTTCAAGCCCTTTCCGAAAGAAACGATTCTCCTCAAACTGCCTCTCGCCCTTTTGATTTAGATAGGGATGGATTTGTTTTAGGTGAAGGTTCAGGATGTATTATTCTTGAAGAATATGAGCATGCTATTAAAAGAGGAGCCAAGATTTATTGTGAGATTTCAGGTGGCGGAATGTCTGCCGATGCACATCATATTACAGCACCACATCCTGAAGGCTTAGGTGCTATCAATGTAATGAAAAATGCTTTAAGCGATGCTGAAATGGTTCCAACTGATATTGATTATATTAATGTCCATGGAACATCAACTCCACTTGGTGATATCAGTGAAACAAAAGCTATAATTAATGTTTTTGGTGAACAAGCTTTTAATTTGAATATCAGTTCTACAAAATCTATGACAGGACATTTATTAGGAGCTGCCGGAGCGATTGAATCAATTGCTACCATCCTTGCAATTCAAAATGATCTTGTGCCACCAACGATTAACCATTTTACCGACGATCCTAACTTTGACCCTAAATTAAATTTTACTTTTAATAAAGCACAACACAGAACCATTAGAGCTGCTCTCAGTAATACCTTTGGTTTTGGTGGACATAATGCTTCTGTCATCTTTAAGAAATTTATTTCTTAATCAATCTTGAATATTTTTTCCTGGTTCTTCAATAGTTTCTTTTCAAAGGATAAGAAATTATATAGGATTTTATGTAATATTCTCGGTTTTGCCCCTCGAAATTTAAGTCTTTATAAAATGGCTTTTCGTCACAAGTCTATGGCTGTTGAGGTTCGGAATGGATTTAAAAATAGCAATGAACGATTAGAATATCTTGGTGATGCTATCATAGGTGCTGTTGTAGCCGAATATGTATTTAAGAAATTTCCTTATAAAGAAGAAGGATTTCTAACGGAGATGCGCAGCAAAATGGTTAGTCGCGATTCATTAAATAAATTATCACAAAAAATAGGATTGGCTGTTTTGATTCAAAGTCCTGATATTAATTCCGCAGGGAAATCGGTTTATGGAAATGCTTTTGAGGCGTTGGTCGGGGCTATTTATCTAGATAAAGGCTATAATACTGCCCGAAGATTTATAACAGACAGGATAATTAAATTTCATATTGACGTAGATTTATTAGAATCAACAGAAATCAATTTCAAAAGCAAAATTATCAATTGGGGGCAGAGAGAAAAGAAAGCTGTTGTTTTTGAACTCATGGAAGAAGAAATTCAGGATAAAGGCAGAAAATTGATGAAAGTCAGAGTACTCATTGACGGAATTGAATATGGAACAGGAACTGATTTTAATAAACGAAAAGCCGAACAAACTGCTGCTGAAGCTACCTGTAAGTCATTGAATCTTTAATAGTATTTATAAAATCAAAAGACCAAAAATGTCTAAGCAGAAACTAAAACTAAATTATGATTATGATTTTATCATGATAGGAATTTCCTGCTATAACAGGGATTACGCCCTTTGTCATGCAATTAATAATAAATTAAATATTGAACTAAAAAAGGAGGACGATTTGATAGTAGTTGATTCAAAAACAAGTCAGAGTTCTGAGTTCCCATTGTTTAGTTTTGAGGATGAATACAATATTATTTATCACCTTATCGCCAATTCAGGAAGCAAATCATTATTAATTCCTGAGTATGATAAATTTGATTTTTTTCTATTAATTAAAAATACAAACCGTGATTTTGACGTTTCAGGATTAGTTTCAGAATTAAAAAACATTCCAATTATTGTTTTGCTGACTAAAATAATTCCTGATACATTAAAATCAAAACAAAATTTAATCTTCGATTTATGAAAAAGCATCACACCAGAACTAAGATAGTTGCCACCATAGGTCCAGCTTCCTCATCAAAAGAAATGTTGGAGAAATTAATTCAGGCAGGAATGGATATTTGCAGGATAAACATGTCACACGGCACTTATGAACAACATAAAAAAGTCATTGATTTCATTCGCCAATTAAATAAAAAACTTAAAACACAGGTAGGAATTCTTGTTGATTTGCAAGGTCCAAAACTTAGAATAGGAGAGATTGCAAATGGAGAGATTGAATTAATAGAAGGAAATTCAATAAAGATAACTACTATTGAGCAGTTGGGAACAATTGAGCAACTTTTTATTACATATCCCGAGTTTCCAAAGGATGTTAAAAAAGGAGATTTTATTTTGATTGATGATGGGAAACTGAAGTTACAGGTTACCTCATCAAATAATAAAGATTTGGTAAATGCAATAGTTATTAATGGTGGAGTATTAAGTTCTCGTAAAGGAGTAAATCTTCCAAACACCTTCATTTCATTACCTTGCCTTACTCCAAAAGATTTAGCTGACCTTGATTTTGCTCTTGATAATAATGTTGAATGGATTGGATTATCATTTGTCCGAAAACCAACAGATATAATTGAGCTAAAAGAAATCATCAGATCAAAAAATAAAAAAACCAAAGTTATTGCAAAGATTGAAAAACCAGAGGCAATAAAAAATATTGATGAGATAATTGCTATTACAGATGGATTGATGGTTGCCCGCGGAGATTTAGGCGTCGAGATTCCCTTAGAGCAAGTTCCATTAATTCAAAAAATGCTTGTGAAAAAATGCATAAAAGCCGCGAAACCAGTCATCATTGCAACTCAAATGATGGAAAGCATGATAACCAATTTCAGTCCAACCCGAGCCGAAGTTAGCGATGTTTGCAATAGTGTTATTGACAGTGCAGATGCCCTGATGTTAAGCGGTGAAACATCTACAGGGAAATATCCGGTAGAGGTTGTAATGTCGATGAAAAAAATTATTCTAAGGACTGAAAAAGCAATGAATATTTATTACCGTAAACATGAACCCAATATTGAAGAGCCTGATTTTTTACCAATCTCAGTTTGTTATAATGCATGCAAGATGGCTGAACAGAGTGATGCGAAAGCCCTTATTGCAATGACCAATTCAGGGTTTACAGCTTTCCAGATTTCTAGTTACCGTCCTAAAGCTGCTATTTTTATTTTTACAGCTAATCATTTTCTCCTCAACCAACTATCCCTCGTTTGGGGTGTTCGAGGATTATACTATGATAAATTCGAAAGCACAGATGACACAATTTCCGACATCCAAAAAATCCTTAAAAAAGAAGGTTATATTGAAAAAGATGATTTAGTAATTAATGTCGCCAGCATCCCTATAACCGATAAGGGCGCAGCAAATATGATCAAGCTGAGTACTATTAAATAGTTTTTATTTATCTCACAACCACAATCCCTAAAGCCTCAGAAAGAGTCTTTTTAATATTCACCCATTCCATTAAACTTTCCAGTAACAAGTTTCTGTCCTCATCCGAATCAATCGTCCTCAGTTCCGAAAACTTTTCATCAATCCGTGCCAGAACTTTCTTCATCTTAAAATTATTTATTGCACTTATAGCTGCCTGATAAAGCAATTTCTCTTCCCTCACCACATCAATCTTATGTTTATCCTTCCATCCCAAACTAAGTTCATAAGGAGAAGAAGCCAAATCAGTTGTCAGCTGTGCTATTTCCTTATCCGTATGATTTAAAAAATGATTCTCATCAAGAATAATATCTTCAGATAAACTGTTAATATATTCCTCAAAAATCTGTTCATAAATCTTATTATCAAATCTCAAAAACTCCTTATCCTTAACAATTTCCTGAGTAACATATTGAGCAACAGAAATCCGAATATATTCCTCTTGCCTTTCTCCATCATCACCAATTTCTTCATCCTTAGTATAATCAGGATTCAATAAAACCATTTCCTTATTACCATAACTGATAAGTATCCTGATAATATCCCGTTCCTGCGGCTCCGAAGTATTCACCACAATGCGCGGCTGTTCAACTTCCGGCTTCTCATCCTCCAATAAAACAGCCGGATTATATTCCTGTTTATCCTTTGTTTTCCTTCGAAGTTTATTTAATTCCGCAATCAAAACCTTCTCATCAGTATCCAACAAATTAGCACATTCTTTTAAATATGTAGTCCGAATAATCGGATCAGGAATCTTTGAAATCGTACCTATAATATCCTTTATCAAATTCGCCTTCTTTACAGGATCTCCTTTAGTCTCACCCAATAAAAGATTAGTTTTAAAAAGTATAAAATCAACAGCATTTTTCTCAACATATTCCTTCAACTCGGTCGCACTCACCTTCTTCGAATAACTATCCGGGTCATCACCCTCAGGAAACAAAACAACCTTCACATTCAATCCCTCCTCCAATATCAAATCTATTCCTCTCAATGAAGCCTTTATCCCCGCAGGATCCGAGTCATAAAGCACAGTAACATTCTTAGAATACCTTCCGATAAGCCGTATCTGTTCAATTGTAAGCGACGTTCCCGACGAAGCCACAACATTCTCAATCCCCGATTGATGCATCGAAATAACATCCGTATATCCCTCAACCAAATAACAATTATCAAGATTAATAATCGTCTTCTTTGCCTGAAAAGCCCCATATAAAATATTACTCTTATGATAAATTTCAGATTCAGGTGAATTAACATACTTCGGACTCTTCGGGTCAGCCTTCAATATCCTCCCTCCAAAACCAATCACTCTTCCCGAAAGATTATGTATCGGAAACATCACCCTCCCCCTGAACCTATCATACTGCTTTCCATTTTCATTAACGATTGTCAGCCCGGTCTTTTCCAGGAATTCAATCTTATATCCATTCTTCAAAGCCTCATCAGTAAAGCCACTCCAGTCACTCAAACAATATCCCAACTGAAATTTATTTATCACCTCATCACTAAATCCCCGCTCCCTGAAATAAGATAATCCCACCGCCTTTCCCTCCTCATTTTTCAGCAATAAATCACTGAAATATTTCTGAGCAAAAGATGAAATAATATACAAGCTCTCCTTCTCATTTTCAGTCTCTACCGATTCAGGCGTCCGTTCATCCTCTTCAATCTCGATATTATATTTCTTCGCCAGGTATTTCAACGCCTCCGGATATGTATAATGCTCATGCTCCATGATAAAGTTCACCGCATTCCCCGCCTTTCCGCAACCAAAACATTTATAAATTCCTTTAGCAGGAGATACCGTAAACGAAGGCGTCTTCTCATTATGAAACGGACATCTCCCAAGCAGGTTCACACCACGTTTCTTCAACGTCACAAACTCACCGATAACCTCCTCTACACGGGCAGTTTCAAATATTCTCGATATAGTATCCTTAGAAATCAAATTCTATTTTTTTGGGCAAGTAAAATTAAATAATAAATAGTAATTAATAAATAATAAATAGGATTAATTCTCCCTCTCCGTAGTAAAATTAACCAAAGCCCTGATAGATTCCGAATAAACACTATCCTCAAAACCCGTAAGCATTTCATAAGCCCGTTGCCTATACTCCTTCATACGTTTCGTGGCATAACCAATCCCGCCATTAGCATGAACAAATGCAATCACCTCAGCCACTTTTTTCTCCTCCGTATTATGATTCCTCACAATATTTACGATATGCCGTCTCACACTTTTCTCCGAATTATTCAGCGCATAAATCAGCGGCAGCGTCATCTTACTTTCCTTGATATCAATCCCCGTCGGCTTCCCTATTTTCTCCTCCGAACCAAAATCAAACAAATCATCTTTTATCTGAAATGCAATCCCCACAAGCTCCCCGAAATCATGCATTTGTTTAACAATTTTCGCATCAGCACCCGCCGAAGCCGCACCAACAGCGCAACACGAAGCAATCAGCGAAGCCGTTTTATTCGTAATAATCTCATAATAAACATCCTCCTTAATATCCAGTTTCCGCGCCTTTTCAATCTGCAGCAATTCCCCCTCACTCATTTTTTTCACCGCCTCCGAAACAATTTTCAACAAAGCAAAATCATTATTATCAATAGATAAAAGCAATCCCCGCGACAATAAATAATCTCCCACCAGCACCGCAATTTTATTTTTCCAAAGCGCATTAATCGAAAAAAATCCCCGCCTCTCATTCGAATCATCCACCACATCATCATGCACCAAAGTAGCCGTGTGCAACAGCTCTATCAATGCAGCACCGCGATACGTCGCCTCCGTAATTCCACCACACATAGCAGCCGAAAGAAACACGAACATAGGTCGCATCTGCTTCCCTTTCCGCTTCACAATATAAGTCGAAATCCTATCCAGCAGCGGCACCGAACTCTTCATCGAAGCCCGAAATTTCGTCTCGAAAAGTTCCATTTCCGCAGCGATTGGTTTTTTTATCTCCTCTATACTAATCATTTCAATTTTCCCAGAGCCGCAAAGATAACCATTACTTAATTCTAAAATGGTTATCCAAAAATTAAATTCCCACCAATAATCCTCTCATTTGTCATTCCGACGAAGGAGGAATCTCTTTAAATTTAGACATGATTGAATTTTTAGAACTGCCCTTAATGTTTATCAATCAGAAGCCAGATGAAATTTTTGATACATTTTGATGATTCATTTATTCCTTCACAAACTTCCCTCTGACGCTGGTCGGGATTTGTAATCCCGACCTTATCTCATAAAAATAAACTCCACCACTCCATTGGCTTATGTTTATGGTTAATTGGGTGGAATTATTTATTGCCTGATGATAAACTTCATTGCCAAGAACATCAGTAATAATGAGTTGTGAATTTAGAATGGGAAGTTGAGAATGAATGGTGAGCGTTGTTGAGGCGGGATTGGGATAAATGGTTATTGTTTCTTTATTGGGGATGGGGTTGATGCCGGTTGTTAAACTATTTGGAACTTCTAATAACCCCACTGTTGCCCAGTCGCCATCAATTCCATTAAAATCATGTAACTTTGTATAGATGGCAGTAATAGGATTAAATTGGAATATAACACCCTTTCCATACAATCCCCCTTCCCAAGTTGTTCCATAAAAGTTACCATCTATAGCCTGTATTATATTCATAAAAGCTGGTTGAATGCCATTTAAACTATCCATTGAATAAAGTACTGTATATACATTGTTTGATGGCTCGTAACTATATATATAACCAAGATGTAGTCCCTCTCCACCCCCTCTCATTGAATAAAGTAAATGATTTGTTCCCTCAATAAAACCTTCCCCAGTTCCTCCTTCCGCACATATCTGATTTCGTAATACTGTAAAATTATTAGAGATTATATCATAACTGAATATTACACCAAACGACCCAGATAATCCTCCATAATTTGTTCTACCATAAATTAATCCATTACTTGCTTGCATTAAGCTGCATTCTGGGTCATTTCCATTCGTCCAAATAAAATCTACGAGTTTTGTAAATGTATTATTAATAATATCAAAACAAAACATAGTTCCACTTCCTGCCGGATTACTATTGCCATTATAAAAAACAGGATCTGAACCGCCGCAAGTAGTTAATCCATATAGTTTACCATCTGTTGCCTGCATCAAATTTCCATAAGGTCTTATCCCATCAAGTTGATGAAAATGATATAAATCGGTAAAAATATTTGTAGAAGGGTCAAAACAAAAAATCACTCCATTACCATAAGCAAAATTCGTTACATCACCACCACCTTGAGTCAATCCATAAAATTTACCATTACTTGCTTGAATAAGTCCATTGGGAGCTGCCCCATTTGTGTTATTGAATGAAAACAATTCTGTATAACTATTATTTAATGGATTAAAAGTAAAAATATCTCCACTATTGTGGCTTCCTCCACCTTGAGTTACACCATATATTTTAGAATCTGATGCAAAAATTAGTTTACCACTAGGTATATAGCCCCCAGAATTTATTGTACAGCTATAACGCGATTGAAAATCGGTTCCATCTCCATTTATACTGAATATGTTGCCATAAGAATTAAAGCCACCATTTTTTGTCATCCCATATAATACAGGGGTTTGCCCATCCGCCATCCCCATCATTAATAAAGACATCATTAAAATTGTAATTATTTTTTTCATTGTATTTAAAATTTAAAAGTTTATTATTCCATTTTGATGAGGTAAAAGTATATAAAAACCATCAATATGGCAAATAAATTTTTAAGTGTTGTTGCTGTTATATCACTTTAATTAACTAATTTTACTAAGAACTAAATAAAAACCATGAACGATTACATAAAAGTATTTAACAAAAAAAGAGCGGTTTATAAACTTATTTCAGAGTTAAGATATGGAATTATTGTAGAAGGGAAGGTTTTCCTTTTTTTCAGGACAAAAGATTTTTATTGTGCCATGAGTCTGAAAGAAATCATTGCAATGTATCCTCAAATTGATTTGTTCCTTTGTCATCAAAGCAAGCTGGTGAATGAAAATTATATTTCTAAAACTGTGGCTTATAATTCTGACATGATTACTTTGGAAAATGGGAAGGAATTGGATGTTTCGCATAGAATAAAAGAGGAATTGAAACCTCTGAAATTTATTACGTGGATTCAATATTTAATCTATTTCAGGTTAAAAATGTAATAGTTTGGTCTTTAGTGAAGGTGCGCTTTTGCCAATTTTAGGTTTAAACAGGATTTTCAAAATCACATAATGATTACGCCTTCAAATAATTACATTATTTTTGGAATTCTAAATTATTAACAATTAAAAAATTATAACAAAATGGCAGGACGACAACATATAAATTTAACAGGTGCCCAGGTTACTTCGCTGAATGCAGCAATTACAATTATCATGGGGATTTTGATTCCTATTTTAGTTGCATTGAGCAAGGCGGAAAGAGAAAGTTTGAGAAAAATGGGTGAGAAAAGAACAGGTTATGTAAACGAAATCTGGAATGCACTGGATGCAAATCCTACCATCATCCCTGATTCTTATGACATGGCTGATTTTACACTCGACAGAAGTTCGGGTACTGAACTTACCAGTCTTTATAATACGCTGGTTAATCTTACTGATTTATTAAGCGATTCAATAATGATTTTGGGCAATCAGAATATGGGTGATGCTGATGCAGGATTAGAACTATTGAAATCAGAATCAAAACATAATGCAACTGTTAAAACTGTTTTAGATGCCATACTTGCAGGTCATAAAAATCCAAGAATCGCTCGTCCGGAAATCAGTGTTCCTGCCGGCGGAAGTGTTTCTACTGATGTTACTAAAGGCTCTCGTTTTGCAAATCATGGCACTACTGTTTTTACGTTGTTCAAAGGTGTTTTAACAACGGGTGGTGTTACAGTTGGTCCTGGTGACTCTGTTTTAATTGCTGATGGATGGAATACTATCAGAATTGAAAATATGAGTGGCACCACAGCAGGTACTTATGTAATCTCTTAAATCATAAAATCTACAATAAAAAGCGTCCCGATAGAAATTCTATCGGGACGCTTTTTATTTGATGCAAATCACTGCTTTTTTGATGAAAATAACTGAATTGGCATAGAAGAGAGGTACACCATCGTTGCTAAAAGGTACACCATCGTCCAAAAATGCTGCACAGAGTACCTTTTTTGAAATCAGGAACATGAAATCAGGTACGATGTCGTCGAAAAAAGGAACGATGCTTATTAAGAATGGTACGATGTCGTTCCAAAAAGGTACGATGATGACCAAAGAAGGTACAATGTCGTTGCTTTACAGGTATGATGTCGTTGAAAAGAGGTACGAATTTCTGGAAAAAAGGAACGATGGTGCAGCAAATAGGAACGAATTTGATTAAAAAAGGAACGATGGTGTAGCTGATTATATCAGCTTTTTTTGAATATTTAGTGACAATGAAAATTAAACCCTAATTCCTCAATTTAACCTCAATAACACTTCCGCTATAAGCATCCATTTCTTTCAGGTCGGCGGCAATTCTGGCTTCCCACTCTTTTTGTTTATCATATATTATGGAGTGGCGGGTCTCTTTATCGTAAAGTGTTTGCTCTTTTTTCAAATCTCCGACATACTTTTGATAAATTTTCCGGAACTCGGTATTAATGGTTTTGTCGGTAAATTTTGCTTCCTTCATCGCCTTTCTTAATTTGCGGGTATAAAGTTCGGCAAGGTCAAAATGCCCTTGTTCATGTTTCAGGAGGGTGTCATTCTTTTTCCCCTTTTTAACCCACGATTTACTCCTTTCGAAAAAACAGACAACGGTAATGGTTATGCTTTCATTATCGCCTTTCAAATCACATTTTACAGTAGATTCGGTGGATGCATCATAAATCTGGCTGTTATCAGGTTTGCCTTTAAAATCATTCCATTGCAGGCGAGTATTCTGATTCCAATAAATTTTATCGTTGTCAGCATCGCCATTGACTCCAAATCCATAAATAACAGTAAACAAAGTCAGGATTAGAAGATTTCTGAGAATTTTCATAGCTAAAAATTTATAATTCATAATTCCCTTCTATTTATGTGCCATAATTACAATCTTATAAGCAATCCAGGTGAAAAAGGGTGCTGCAATAACATCGAACGAATAATGCACATGCTGAATGATAAGGCACGAACCGATTAAAATTGCAAGGATGAGAAGGATGATTTTTAATATCTTATTTTTCACCACCATAAACATTATCAATGCAGCAACCGTGTGTCCGGAGAAAAATAAATCTTTGGTGATTACGGTTCCATGATAAAACAATTTCCCCAGTATAGGGTCCACCAAAGGGATGATTCCAACAGGTGGGTCGAGCGGAATAAAATAAATGGAAAGAATCCGCATAGTGGTACAGATGGCAAAAATCTGGATGGTAAAAGTGAGTAATCTTGGGTAGAATAAAATATAAATCAAACCCATTAAGGTGCTTAGATGCCCGAAAATAAATGTGAAACCGGAGACATCTCGCGGAGTAATGAGATTTAATATCGGGTCATTGATAACCGCCCCTGTTCTCAATTGGATATATGCAAAAAACGGAGTTAAAAATAAACCAATACCATACATTACCACTATGGTGACGATGAGTTCAACAATTGGAGTTCGCTCTTTCCATGCCTCTTTCCAGTTGCCTTTAAAATCGGGAAGTTTAATTATTTCAGACATTAGAGTTGTTTCAGGTTAATGTTTCGTAATAATTCAAATTTATTTATGATAACAAATGAGGAAGATGTTGTTTCAGTTCGCCGCTATTCCATTTTTCTTCAACATTATCCATGCTCATTATTTTTTGCATGATAGCTTCCTGTCGGTTACCTTGTTTCATCGCAATTGAATAAGGAATCTGGCTGAAGGTTACCATTGAATACAGTGAAATCCATTTGTCAGGATATTGCTCATTCAGATAAGCTTCAATCTTTTTTCTTAACAAGAATTTATGATCGGCAACCAAGTCG